>Ga0326727_10008521_pt1 | contig 25949 bp, 23 predicted proteins | sample MB2enrmetagenome_FD_207643 | JGI IMG/M metagenome (GOLD analysis project Ga0326727, IMG submission 207643) | Lab enriched peat soil microbial communities from McLean, Ithaca, NY, United States - MB29MY | ecosystem: Environmental > Terrestrial > Soil > Wetlands > Peat | place: USA: New York...
CGGCCCACACCGCTACAAACCCGAGATAGAACCTTCCAAAGGAGGTTTCCCAGGAGAGAAAACGCGCGCCGAACGCGGACGCGAAGTGATTGACGGTGACCGGCGCGAACGCGCAGAAACCCCAGAAAACGAAGGCGTGGGCGATACCGGGCAGGGGCCGCTGCCCGATCACCTTGCCTTGCGCCACGACTTCCCACAGGAACCGGCGGATGCGCGGGCCCAGCGGCGCGACCTCGAAATCGGGGGTGGCGCGCGAGCCGCGGATGGCCGCGAGCACCTTGCGAAATCGCAGCCAGAACAGTGCCAGAGACGCGGCCATCAGCGCCACCAGGGCGGATCGTTCGATCCACGACGCGTCGGTCATATCAGCTAGAATAGAGCTTTTCGGGGGATACTTGCGCATCGTCGTCTCGGGGGCCGCGGGATTCATCGGATCGCACATGTGCGACCGTCTTGTGGGGGATGGCCATAGCGTGGTGGCCCTCGACAATTTCCTGACGGGCAACCGCCGCAACCTGGATCGTCTCGAAGGCGAGCCGCGGTTCCATTTTATCGAGCGTGACATCACGCAGCCGTTCTCCATTGAGGGCCCCGTCGATGCTGTGGTGCACATGGCTTCTCCGGCCAGCCCCAAGGATTATCTGGAGCATCCCATTGAGACGCTGGATGTGGGATCCATCGGTACGCGCCACATGTTGGAGCTGGCTCGCGAAAAACGCGCGCGCTACCTGCTGACTTCCACGTCGGAATGCTACGGCGACCCGCTGGTCCATCCGCAGGTGGAGACCTACTGGGGGAACGTGAACCCGGTGGGGCCGCGCTCCTGCTACGACGAAAGCAAGCGTTTCGCGGAAGCCATCACCATGGCGTATCACCGCAAGCACGGCGTGCGCACGAACATCGCCCGCATTTTCAATACCTACGGCCCGCGCATGAAACTGGACGACGGCCGCGTGGTGCCCGCGTTCATGGACCAGGCCCTGCGCGGCCGGCCCCTCACGGTTTTCGGCGACGGCTCGCAAACGCGCAGCTTCTGTTACGTGAGCGACATGGTGGAAGGGCTGTGCCGGCTGATGCTCTCCGAGGAACGCTACCCGGTGAACCTGGGGAACCCCAGCGAGATGACGATTCTGGAATTCGCCGAACGCATCCGCCGCATGACCGGGAGCCGGTCGGAGATCGTGTTCCAGCCGCTGCCGGAGGACGACCCCAAGCAGCGCCGTCCCGATATCGGCAAGGCGCGCGCGCTGCTCGCGTGGGAGCCGCGCGTGCCGCTGGACGAAGGGCTGCGCCTCACGGTGGAGTATCTCCGTAGGACAGACGATCGCCTTTTGTCGTCTGTCAATCACCCAGCGCGTTAGTACGCTTGACAGACCACGCACCCAGATGGTCTGCCCCACGAGGGTTTCTCCGCTACACTGGTGGGTGGCGCCCGGGTGGCGAAACAGGCAGACGCAAAGGACTTAAAATCCTTTTCCCGGCAACGGGAGTGCGGGTTCGATTCCCGCCCCGGGCACCAAGTATTCGCGGTTTAAAATCATAAACTTGCGAAACTGGCGATACTGTTTGTACCAATTTTGTACCAATACTGTGCCATGATAGGGGTATGCTCACGCTGTATCGGAGACACAGCGCCGATTGCAAGCACCGCCAAGACCCCTACTGGAAGCGTTGCAAGTGCGCTATGTGGCTCCGCGGCTCCAGCGACGGCATAAACCGCAAGGAATCCATGAAAACCCGCTCGTGGGACAGGGCGGAGGCCTTGAAGCGAGAGATTGAGCAAGGAAAGCCCCAAACCCCAGCACAAACGATTCTGGACGCCAAGAACGCCTATCTCACGGATTGCCGGGCGCGGAACCTCTCCCACAACACCCTCACCAAGCTCACCCTCGTCCTCAACGAGCTGGTAGGATTTTTTCCTCACCGGGTGCTTCAAGAAATCTCTTTTGAGGATGTCGTGAACTTCAGGGCTTCATGGCAGGGCTCGGACATAACGAAACTCAAGAAACTGGAACGGCTGCGCTCCTTCTTCCGGTTCTGCCACGATGCCGGCTGGATTGTCCGAAATCCCGCCCGCTCCCTCAAACCTCCGAAGGTCAGAATCGTCCCCAAGAATCCCTACTCGGACGAGGAGCTCCAGCGCATTGACAAAGTCCCGAAAGACCCGAAGCTCGCCGTGTTCGAAAAAGTACTCCGCTACTCGGCGCTTCGCATATCGGATGTCTGTTTTCTGAAACCAGAAAATCTGGACGGCAACAAGATTTATCTGAACACCCAGAAGACCGGAACGCATGTCGGCATTCCGATACCGCCGTCCGTGGCCGAATCTCTCCGAGCCCTCCCCCTATCGGGAGGGTATCTTTTCCTTCATGGAAACTCCGAGCGCCGCGACACGCAATGCGACTACTGGCGGGACGAACTCAACAAGGTTTTTACGGAAGCGAAAGTCCCAAACGCCCATCCTCACCGCTATCGGGCCAACGCGGCCGTTCGCTGGCTTCTGGCCGGCCTCACCATTGAGGAAGTCGCCGCCCTCTTGGGCAACAGCGTCAAAATCGTGGAGAAGCATTATCTGGCATGGTGCAAGAAACGCGCCGACCATGCGGACAAGGTTCTGCAGTCCACATGGGAGAAGCCCCGCCTTATGAGGGTGAAATAGGGGGCCGGCCGCCCGACCCCCCAATGGCTAACGGCGTGCGGCTCGGGTTCTGATTTCCTCCCAGCCCTCTTCGGAAACCATCGGACTTCTCCGTTTCGTTCCCGTCCAAGCCACCCACTCCTTGTTTGGAGGGAGCGCCTTGATGCTTCGAAGGCCGGTATCATACTCCCGACCTAACATGTACCCGATTTCCTTTGCAGTATATCGGTACCGTGGCCTAACTTCTGGTGTGTTCATCGGAAACTCCGAATTGTGAATTTCCAATTCCCTGTGAAGCACGGGAGGGCGTGGATGCGCCCGAAACACCCTATATGACGGTTGTTTTTTGCCCACTGACTACTAAGGGCACTACTACTTGTTCTCATCATAATCCAGCGAATCCGGCGGCGCAATCGGTTTATTAGCGCCTGCGTAATTGGCGTGAATCTTCCCTATCAGCGAAAACCTATCGTGCTACTGGTTGATTGTGAAGACCAGTAATTTACCTCCAACGAACCCCCGAACGCAAAAACTTCTTGCGGCAAAATTGCCGCGAACATCAACAAAACAATACTACTTCCGCACGACTTCGCCGCCTGCTGTCGCAGGGCTGCCCTCTGTCGGTTCTATCGCACCGCCCGCTATCGCGGCTTATCGCAGAGGGCAGCCCTTCGCCATTCGGCGGCTTGCCCTATCGGGCGCCCTTATCAGGGCGTCGTGCGGGAAGAAAGGAGACGACCATGAAAAAGCACTACGAGCACCCCGACTGGGTTGAGGTGGGCGACAGGGAGGGGGATGATTCCGATTTCGGCTGGATTATCGTCATCATCTTCGTTCTCATTCTGTTGGCCGGGAAAGGATGCTGACGTGAAGGAAAAACTTGCCTCAGGCGCCGGTATGCTGTTTGCCGGCGCCATCACCCTCATAGCGGTCAGCATGGTGCTTTCTGCTATCGCCAATGCCATTGAAGCCGCCATCAATTTTGTCGGCGTGCTTCTCTTGGGCATTCTCGCTCTCGCGGCCGTCGCGTACGCCGTGGTTGAAGCGCGCCACCCCGGACGGGTAAACGCCTATTTGGACTCCAAGACGAATTCCAAAATTCCGAACCCCGAACAAACCCAACGCATCGATGATTTTTTCGGGATTGTTGGCTCAAACCCACATATCAGAAGGCAGATGAATGGAAACAAACCTGGCCAGCCACATCCACCTCGTCGGCGCAAGCCAAACGGGAAAAACAAAACTGGCGGAGTTTCAAGTTCGTGAGAGTATTATCCACCGGCAGGGGGCTTGCGTCATTGACTTGCACGGCCCCCTGTACGACTCCCTCATTGACTACTGCGCATTCTTCAATCTGAAAGACAGAATAATCCCTCTTGACCTCACCTCGGAGCGCGTAGTGGGCTTCCCGCTTATTCAGCAATGCTCCAATCCGACCGCTCCCGCGTCCCGCAAGGTTTCCGTACTATCGGAGGTGTACGGAAACCAAAAAAGTTCCGAAGCCCCAAAGTTCCGAGAAGTCGGAGGGTTGCTGTTTCGTCTCGCGATATACCTTGGAGTTCCAATTGACCGAGTTCTGCCCGCCCTCCAAGTTCCGAAGAACAAGCACCTGATAACAGCAATCAACCGATGCTACCCGCCCGACAAACCGAAGTGGCAGTACCTCGCCTCCCTTACCACCGCGAAGGACTGGGACTTTCATACGGGTTCAACCCGCCTCCGACTCCATGAATTATGCCTCTCGCCCGCGTTTCCCTTTCTCGCGGGGAAACTGGACTTGCGAGAAACCATGGACCAAGGCGCGATTATCCTCGTAAACCTGAAGCAAACGCCGCGCCTTGACGCCCAATCCGCACGGGACTTCGCGGCTCTGCTTTTATCCGAGTTTATGTTCCAAGCCATGCAGAGGCACAATGACCTGCCCTTTACGATTTACTGCGACGAATCGCAGGAATACCTGACCCCGCAAGTCGGGGAGATGCTTGACCAAATGCTGAAATTCGGGCTTCGGCTTGCCATCATCCATCACCATCTTTCGCAGATTGAGGATGAACATCTTTTAGCGTCCATTTTGGAACACTGCCGAATCAGATTTATATTCGGCGGCATGGAGTCCCAGTCATGTGAAACGATGGCAAAGTTGATGTTCATGCGCCAGATTGCCGAGCCGATGGTGCGCGAGACCAGAAAGCGTCTTATTACCCACTATGTTCCCGAGGCACGGGAAATAACCACAACAAAGGGTGACCAGACCAGTACAACCGTTGCCCCCGGCTATGCTCCAGTCCAGGAAATAGTGGACGACAGCTATTGGTACACCCAGCAGGAAAAAATCGCCATCTTCTCATCGCTTCTGCATTATCAGGAACAGCGGATGTGCTACTACCAAAGTCCGGGAATTAACCCAGTCCCAATTGCCGTTCCCTATGTTCGCGAGTACAAGCCCTCGACAAAACAGCGAGAAACCTATTTAATGAAGCTGTATAAACGCGAGGGAAAACCAATCTCAACTCCCAATGATACGGACGAAAAGGATTATGTGGAGTAGTTCGATAGACCGGCGCGCGCAGCTTATGGACACTTTTGAGCGGCTTCATTTCGTTTCAACCAGCCAACTCATGCGGATTTTGAACTGCCCGCGCCGCACGGCAAACTACATCACAAAAACCCACCTCATTGAGCCCCGATTTGTCCGCCGCATCTCAACTCCGCGCGGGGAAGATGATGTCTTGACCCTTACTCGCTTCAAAGAAAAGTCCTACTTCACGCTCGCGCACGACTTGGAGGTTTCGTGGCAAATGATTTTTTCGAGTGAGCCGCCGGCAGGGGTGAAAGTTATCGCGCTATCCCGCGACCCTGAACGGATAGAGATTCGCACGAGCAAACGCCCCTACACGCCCGATTATTTTCTTGGTTTGGAAGGCGAGAACTTGGATGAACACGGGCGGAAGAAGACCTGCTTTTACTTCTGCGAGGTGACGAAAGCCCGCCCCGGAACTCACGGGACGCGCGACCTGATAGAGAAATGCGAAAGGTACAATGACTTTTTTGAGACGGGGCAGTTTCCTGACTGGCTAAAAAAGCGGTTCGGCTACGAGAAGCGCGACTTTAGAGTGCTCTTCAGTTTTCCAACTACCGAGCGGGCATTGAACTTTGTCGCCGACCTTGCCCAGAGGGACTTTCCGAAGAAGGGGAAATTCTTTGCTGCTTCAGAGAGTGGCATTCGCGGCGGCAAGGATTTCGTCGGCTTCTACGACCGCACATGGTACTCCCCGAAAGACCACCCGACGCTTCACACCTTACTCGAACATATCTAAACTATTCCCGGCGCGGCCTCCGGGCCGAGCATTGTTAAGCCCGGTATCCTTGCCTCTCGGCCCTCACGGGCGCCATAGATGAGGCAAGCGGCCGGGCTTAACTCTTTCATGGAAATCCCCATCGCGTATCTCGCCTCCGACTCTTCAAACATCCTCACCATTCCTGACGATAAGCATATTGTGATTCAGGGGAAGACGGGAACCGGCAAATCAACCGTACTCAAAAATGTCATCGTTGAGGAAATCAGAGCAGGGAAGGGCGTCGCGGTTTTAGACCCTCACGGGCAACTCATAGACGACATTGTTTCCCTCATCCCTGAAGGCAGAAAGTCGGATGTGGTGTGGTTTGACCCGTGCGATGACACCGCGATTTGCGGGCTCAATTTCTACGACGGCCCCGGCGACCAGCACAAAAAGGTATCCGCGATTCTCGCGATGTTTTCAACCGTGTGGAAAGGGTACTGGGGGCCGCAGTCAAACGAAATCGTCGCCTATGCTTCCGATGCAGTGTTAAAGCAGGACGCGGACGAGCGCTCCATACTGGCTTTAGCCAAGTTTCTGATGAACCCCGCCCTCGCGCGCCAGAAGGGGCAGAAGGGCAAGACGGCCGGCTATCGCGAAAAGTGCTTACGAGCGGCCCCTGATTATGTTCGGGAATATTGGAAGAAGTTCTCGGAGCGCTCCGGCCGCGACCAGGCGGAAGCCGTGAGCCACCCGATGAACAAGATTAACGAGTTCGTCCGCAACCCGTTAGTCCGCGGCGTGGTGGGGCAGACCCGCAACACGCTGAACATGACACGAGTCATGGACGAGGGGAAGATTCTGTTATGCCGCCTTTCCAAAGGCAAACTCGGCGCCGATGTTTCGTCCATTCTCGGCTCGCTTATCGTGTCCAAAATCTCGCTTGCCACGCTTGAGAGAGAGAATGTCCCCGAATACAAACGCCGACCTTTCATACTTTTCGCGGATGAGGTCCAAAACTTCTGCCACGGGGTGGACTTCCCGACCATCCTTGCCGAGGCGCGAAAGTATCACCTCACTTTGGTCATGGCAACGCAAACAGTTAGCCAGCTCCCCGACCCCGAGGCCGTTTTCGGGAATTGTAATGTCATCATCGTCTACCGCATAGGCGGGAAGGACGCGGAGTTCATGGCTTCTGAATGGGGGAATCAATTCTCCCCGACCGCCTTTATGTCCCTCAACGATTTCGAGTTTTATATTTCGGTTGTAAAAGACCACATCGTCCAGCGGAAGGACTTAATCTGGCACGCCAAGCCCTCGCTCAGCCGCAGGGGGGACGAGGCGGCGCCGGCCATAGTGAAGATGACCAGCCGCCGCCTGTACGGCAACGACCGCGGCGAAGTCATGCGGAGGGTGGATAGGTTTCTCGGAATGTAGTTTGCCTCATCTATGCCGCATCCTTGCCGCCGCGACCAAAGAAGCCGAAGGGCAAGCCGCGCGAGGTCATGCGGATAGCGGGAATCGGCGGCGAAGGGTATGACTGGTTTTGAGTGGTTTGATGCGGTAGGGCGGGGGAGGGTGTGAGATGGCGCTATCGCTTGAGGTTTTGAGGAGCTCTTAAATGTTAGGAGTTGAGCGCTCCGCTCCGGCCGCTGACCGTTTCAAACGGCAACGCTACCGCGTCGCCGTTGTAAACGGCACCGGCCTCCGCTCCGCGCATACGGAATGCGTGCTTGCGCTTCGCTGTCGTTTCAGTGTACGGGGGGTGCTCGCGCGTCAAGTTGGGATAGTTCGGCTCGCCGTCGCTCGCCGAGCTTCTTTATAACCGCCTTGTGGCGGCTCCGCCTTGACCCGCTGCGCTCCCCCCGTTCCCCCGACAATTAGCAGCGAAGCGCTGCCCGCGAATAGTCGTGAGCGGAAAATCAAGAATTCCCATGGTACTTTCCGTTTGTCAGTTGTGCGGTTTGCCGGAAGACGAGTGCGATTGCTCCGGGTACTTTGTGCCGGATGAGTACGAGGGTGAAAGAGAAAACCCCGCTGATTAGAGCAGGGCTTTCCAGGAGAGGCTCTCCTGACTGGTCATCAGGAGTATAAACCAATTTGCGTATACGTCAATGGCTTGCAGGAAGTACGAGATCGAGAGATACGGCGAGCGCTTCTGGTCGGTGTACAAACTACTGGACAACGCCCGCGTTCTGATTTGCGTGTGCGTGTACAAAAAGGGTGCGCTGGAGGTCAGGCATCGGCTGCTGACGGCGCATCGGTGCTGTTGCGGATGGAAGCCAAACTAAACCGCCGGCCAGTCCCCGGAGGTTCATCAGTATATTCACATGGCAGAGTTTTCCATCGGCCAGAGAAATGCGTTTGCGAAGATCCTTGAGGGCATCAGGGACAAAGTGAAGTATATGTCGCGGCTGGAGTACGCGGAGCGTGAGGAGGAACGGAAGAAAATCGGCGCGAAGTTTGGGCTTACCGCGGCGGACAAGCGCGTGTTGGAGATTGGAAAAAAGATTGACACGGTGGTGGAGGGACGCGACATAGCGTTCAAGAATGACCAGCGCCAGAGGATACGGGAGATAAACCGCGCGATAACCGAGTTGTACAGTTGTGAGACCGCCAAAGAAGCGGAGGCCAGCGTGAGGTGGTTCACGGAGAATCCGTTCGGGCGGGAGGAGTAAGCCGTGTGTACACGGGGCTGTCTGGTGGCGCGGACAGCCCCACACATAATTAACGCATCACATTACAAAACACGAGAAGAGGCATAAATCGGTTGGTTGTCGGGGATGCATCGTGGGCCGAGTCAATTCCGGAATGGCTGCTGGAGGAGATACGGAGTGAGCGGCTGATGTTAGGAATCGCAGGCATGGGCCGAGCGATGCCGGAGTCCAAGCCGAAGGATATGGTCGGAGACTCGGAAGTTGTCGCGTATCTGTTCACCGCTTCGCTTCGGGCGCCGCTTTCGAGCGAGATGGTGAACATTTATGTGTACTTGACCGCGCAATTGATGGCGAGGCGCACGAAGGAACTGTCGCCTGATTTCCAGCAGGCGGTGAGCCGTGGACTGACGGAATGGGAGCAGAAGTTGCTGGATGATTTGAGACGGGACATTTACGACAAACGCGGCGGTGAGATTCGGTCGCCGCTGTTGGACATGCTGAAGGCGTTCAAAAGAGCCGCATAAGAGAAAGCCCCGCCGCCGGATTTCCGGTTGCGGGGCTTTTTTGTTGTTCGCGGCGCGTTGCCGTTGTAAACGACAATCGCCTTTGTCTCGCTGTCGCTCGCAAAAGGCAATCGCCGTTTCAAACGGCAACGGGGTTTCGTGGCCTGCCGATTTTCTTCTTCGGCTGGGCGCCGCCCTCCAGCACGGTGTACTCAAAACCCATTCTCTTGAGTTGAGCCACCGTGTCGTTGATTTGCCCGACGAGTCTCATCCGAAGGGCATCCTTCCGCGCCGCAACCTCCGCTTCCGCCTTTTCAATTGCTTCGGCTTCTTCTTGTGCCAGCGCGGCATCGCTTTTCTTGTCTGCCATGGTTCACTCCTTGAAAAAGGCCTTGATGACCTTGTGGTTTTTCCGAAGCCGTACTGCTATCGGCTCGGCCTTCTGGTGTCCCGCTTCGTCGTCGTCCAGCGCCAGAATCAGCGTCGGGAACGGCGCGAGACACGCTTCTTGCTGTTCGCTGAGTTCCGAGCCAAGCAGTGCCGCCGCTTGCTGGCCTCGCTGCGCGAGCCACAGGACAGCCCAGGCCGACTCGCAGACCACCAGCGGCTTATCGGGCACGCAGCGCTCCAGCCCGTACAGGAAGTCCTTGACCAGGCCCGGCGGGAGTTTCCACGGGGGCTCTTGGCCACTGACCGACCGGCCGGCATACCCCACTAAAACCGCGTCCTTGCCCGTTTCCAGGGCCTCCAGCAGGGGGAAAACGATGCGCCCGGCCATTGACCCCTTCCCCGGAAAGAAGCCCACGCCGAAGGCCTTGGCCGTGTCTACGCTGATGCCGCGCTCTTGGATAAGGGGGTGTTCGGGGTTGATGTCCTTCAGCGTGAATCCGAGGGGCTTGTTTGTTCTGCAATGAGTGGGTGGTGGTTCGGGTGCGGGTTTTCTTTCGGGCGAGGGGACACCCCCTCGACCCCCGGAATCGGGGGAGCCATTCCCATTCAGAAGCCAGGCATTGAGGGCGTAGACCTCGTTGAGCATGGAGGCGACTTTGTAGACCTGCGATTCGCTTTCCATGAGCATCACCAAATCCAAGACATTCCCGCCCTTCCGGTTGCCACGGGCTGCGATGCAGGAATCGGAAAAGCAATCCCATACCCAGCCGGTTTGCTTCAGTGTCGCCGTAAAACTGTTGTCGTCTTTCGGGTTGGAGTGGGTTTTTAAAGGACACTTTCCCCGGAAAGAGTTTTGCCCGTTGGGGCGGAGTTGGAAATTGTATCGGCTCATCAGGGCGGGAAAGCTCACCTCCCTTTTGATGCGAGCCAAATCGAGTTTTGGCATAAGTCAATGTCCTACTTTGAGGGTACCTATCCCACGGACTTATTCAAGAGCTGTAGTTTCTCCAGTTTCGCCGGATTAGCAATCCCCGAGGGGCGCGCGTCCGCGCTGGCAGGGCTCCCTTGGAAGTGGGGAAAAGTCGCAGCTTGACTTTTGGCCGTATGTTCGTAGTGTTCTGTTAATGGCATTAGGACGACCGGCAAAGCGATCACGGAACAGGCGGCTTATCAAACTCAGGCAGAAGGGCTACTCGTGGCGGGACCTCCAAAAGGTATTTGGATTTCGCAGTGTTTCGACCGCTTTCGAGATTTACCAGCGTGAGGTTGACAGACTGCCCGGCACGTTATGAGTTCACAGTTCTGGGGATAAGTGCCCCTTGCAAGTGTTCGGGAAAGTCGTAGACTTATTCTCAAAGGTCGGGGATGGTCAGATTCCACATTCCATAAGAAGACAGATTGCACCCAGGCATTTCGTTTCCAGTTTCAACAGTCGAGAACAAACCAAACTACAACACTAATCATGGCAGGACAACAGCAGGTTGCGCCAACTATAACCGAACAATCGCGCAATCTTTTCGAGGGAGAAGCCAACGCGCAGGGGGGACAGCGGCTCACGCTTATTTCCGAACCCTTTCTCTCGCAGGAGCAGATTTTACGGATTTTTCAAAGGACGCCGGCCGCGCACGTGTACCGGCGCCCGGCGAAGGGAGGAGGCGAATGGGAATACGTCACGGGGACGTACACGAAGAAGGTATTGAACTACGTGTTCGGGTGGCTGTGGGATTTCGAGGTGGCGGAGCACGGGATGCAGGGGGACCAGTTGTGGGTGCTTGGCCGGCTCACCGTGAAGGACGCGCGGGGCAATGCGGTTGTGAAGATGCAATTCGGGCGGTCCGAGGTGAAATTCAAAAAGGGCACGAAGGAGCCGGTGGACTTCGGCAACGACCTGAAGGCGGCGACGACGGATGCACTCAAGAAGTGTGCCGCGGAGCTTGGCATCGCGTCGGACGTATACGGCAAGAACGAGTTTAAAGAAATCGGCGCCGTACCGGGGAAAAAGGGAACAGCCGTCAGCCGCGGAGTGCCCGCGGTGCAGATGGCCGAGTGCCACGGGTGCGCCGGGCCGATGACGAGGCAGGAAGCCGAGTACAGCACGAAGATGTACAAAAAGCAGCTCTGTCGGGCGTGCCAAAACGCACAACCGAAATAATGCCGCAGACCATCGCGACGGAGCTTTATAAGGGACAGGTCAAAGTGAAGTTCTCCCCCGGAGGGCACGCCTACTATGTGAACGGGGTGCGAAAGACCGGCGTCACGACATACCTGGGAATCAAGGACAAGTCGCGGGCGCTGGTGTCCTGGGCCGTGGATTTGTATCGGCAGTACCTTTACGACAACCTTCCGGAGGAGCTTTCTCTTGAAACTCTTCGCATCCTGATAGACGAGGGCGCCCGCCAGCACGCGATAGCCAAAGAGGCAGCAGCCGACATCGGCTCCAAAATCCACGCGTGGTGCGAGGCATTTATCAAGCATAGGCTGACGGTTGAGAGCTACGAGCAGATGCCGGAGATGCCGGAGGAGAGGGAGGTCCAGATCGGCGTCAATGCGTTCATGGACTGGGTTGCGGCGCACCAGGTTAAGTTCCAGTCCTGCGAGCGGATTGTGTATTCGCAAAAGCACGACTACATCGGGACGCTGGACATCGAAGCGGAGATTGACGGGAAGCTCTGCCTCGTGGACTTGAAATCCTCAAACGGCCTGTACAACACCGTGCTTCTCCAAACCGCGGCGTATGTGAGAGCCGACGAGGAGGAGAGCGGCCGGCGGTACGAAGGCCGATGGGCAATTCGGCTTGCGAAAGAAACCGAGGACGAATACCTGGCTCGCATGGAGAAAAAGGGAAAGGTCGAATACCCACCGTACCAGGTTTTTGAGGCGAGGCCTCTGGACCGCGAAACCATGAATGTGGAGCGCGACTTCGCGGCGTTTCTTGCTTTCAAGCTCGGGTACGAGTGGGACGCGGAAACAGATTTCTATCGAAACAAATGAACTACAACCGAGTCATTCTCATTGGCCGTTTGACCGCCGACCCGGAGTTGAAATCGACGGCGAGCGGGAAGTCGGTGGCGACATTCCGGCTGGCGACCAACCGGGTGTGGACTGACCAGCAGGGGAAGAAGAACGAAGCGTCCGAGTTTCACAATATCGTGCTCTGGGGCCGTCCCGCCGAGGTGGTGAAGCAATTTTGCGCGAAGGGGAGCGAACTTATGGTGGAGGGGCGAATCTCCACCCGCACCTGGGAAGACCAGAACGGCGCCAAGCGGTACACCTTCGAAATTGTGGGGGAGAATATCCAGCTTGGCAGTCGGCCAGGGGGAGCACGAAAAGCGGCGGAGGGGGAGGCGGCGGCAGCCGCGCCGAGCGCGGAGGAGGAAATCAAACCGGAGGATCTGCCGTTTTAGGGCGGTATGTGCGTGAGGGTTGGTCCTCGCCAAAGGAAAACTTCGTGTTTAGAAGCCCTAGGAGCGAACGCGAGGCGTTCGGCAATGGTTTGGCACCACGAAAAACAGGCGCTGCGCGACGACCGTACCAGTACGAATTGACTGTTTTCGGAACTAAAAAGACCTGGTTTCCCTCTATTCTTTGAATCTGGAAGAGTGTATAATGCTGCCCAGGTTAAAGGAGCCGCGGCTCGTGTGATTTCATCTCAGGCTGCTCCTGCCGTGGCGACGTTCTTTAGGTCGGTTGCACATCCTGATCTCGTTGGTAGCAAACCACCGGATTCATGAGGAGGTTACCGTGCGCTTCACACCGTTTCTTGTGTTCCCGCTGCTGTTCTCGCAGGCAGGCGCTCTTTGGTCGCAGCAAACCGCGTCGATTACGTTCACCGAGATACCGCCGGGCGGGTATGTGTTCTATACCTTCTACATCAGTCCCTACACCGCCTCAATTAATGGTGTTTCGACACTGGTCATAAGCGATGATTTTGAGGATGACACCTCCATTCCCGAGAGTTATAGCGCTGCCGCAACCAATTTGTCGAGCCTCACTGTCCCTTCAGCTACGGTGAGATGGAGTGCCGGCTGGAGCTACAACACGACTTCAGGATGGATGCAGAACCTCACGCAGGCCCAGGCGTACACCGCAGCGGCGTACCTCGCCACGCAGATTCTTCAGGCCGCCGCTGCCGGGAACGTGACTCTGCAAGGCTACGTCAGTTTTGCGCTGTGGTCTCTTTTTGATGGCCCTGTTGTCGCAAGCTGGTTGAACCAATTAGGGGGGATGACTGACTTGTCCAACGTGCTGCAGTATTTGAGCGCTGCCGAAGTTGCGGCCCAGAGCCTGTCGCCGACCAGCTTCAGCAACGTCACCGTTTACACGTATAACGGCGGCAGCGCCACCTGCGGAGGTTCCCCGTGCCCGTCGTTGCCGCCAATGGAGCTTCTGGTCGTATCACAGACCGGGGCGATCTCCGTAACCACAAACCTCGCCGCAGCCGCGTTCACCATCGCCGGCCCGGCGACGTTTTCAGGCAGCGGCGCCAGCGCCACGTTCAATAATGCGCCTGCCGGTGCGTACACGATCACATTCGGAAGCGTTCCCGGCTACACGACGCCCACGCTGCAGACCCAGACGTTGAGCGTAGGCGAGACGATCACGTTCAGCGGCATTTATCAGGCGACCTATGTGGGCGGAACGGGCACTACGACTAATCCGACAGCGAGCACGAACGAACCGATCAACACGGCAACCGGCAACTATTACCTGTCCCGAACCGACCTGGCGGTCCCCGGCAAGGGCCTGCCGTTCGCGTTCACCAGGTCCTACAACAGCCTCGATTCCTATTCCGGGCCGCTGGGAGCCGGCTGGACGCACTCTTACAACATCCTTCTGAACGATAGCGGCACTGCCGTGACGATCAAAGAGGGCGATGGGCACAGCGTGCAATTCGCTGCCACTGGCGGCGGAGCATACGTCCCCTCAACGCCGGGCCTCTTCGACGCCCTGCGAAAGAACGCCGACGGGACCTATACACTTACCCGCAAGAGCCAGACGCAGGTCAATTTCACAGCCTCAGGGAAGCTCTCCACTATCGTGGATCGCAACGGCAACAGCCAGAGGTTCGGATACGACGGATCGGGCAACCTCATCGCCGCGGCGGACACGGCAGGGCGGGTCTTTGCGTTCAGTTACGATGGCAGCAATCGTCTGATCACGCTAACCGATCCCGTAGGCCGAACGTGGCAGTACGCGTACGATGCCACGTCCAATCTGATCTCGGTCCGTGATGCCGCCGGCGGCGTGACGCAATACGCCTATGATGCCAACCACCGCATGAGTTCTGCCGCTGATGCGCGCGGGGTCGTGTTCCTGCAGAACACCTACGATGCCCGGGGGCGCGTGATCACCCAAAAGAACGCGCGGGGATTCGCCACTACACTGGGCTATAACGTCCCGTCTACCGGCACGACCACGATCGCCGATCCGCTCGGGAACGCGACGCAGCACGTCTACGACGGCTCGCTCCGCATCGTCCGCGTCATCGACGCCAAAGGAGGAACAGTCTCCTATGCCTATGACGTGAACAACGACCGCACGAGCGTCACGAACCAGAACGGCAAGACGACAACGTTTGCATATGACACCCAGGGAAACACGACCCGGATCACCGATCCGCTTGGCAACGCGACGGCCTTTACCTACGACGCGAAAAACAATCTGCTGACGGCGACCAACCCGAAGGGGAGCACCACATCGTTTGGATACGACGGGAAAGGGAATCTCGCGAGCATCCGAGATGCGCTCGGCAACACGACGGCATTCACGTATGACTCGTCGGGGCTTCTGCTGTCCAAGACCGACGCGCGCGGCAACGCCACGGGCTTCAGTTACGACTCCCCCGGCGACCTCACTGGCATCACCGACCCGGTGGGGAACAAGACCGCCCTCGGCTACGACGGCATCAGCCGCCTGCTTTCGGTGAGGGACGCCAACGGGCACACGGCGACTTCGGCTTACGATGTGCTGAGCCGCCTGACCAAAGTCGCCGATGCGCTCGGGGACCAGACGCAGTTCGGCTACGACCCCATTGGGAACCTCCTCAAAATCACCGATGCCAACGGGAATGCCACCAGTTACGCCTACGATGGCACGAACAACCTGGCAACGGTCACGGACGCCGCAGGCAACATCACGCGCTACGGTTACGATGCGAACAACAGTCGGACCGCCTTCACGAACGCCAAGGGCAACACAACCGGCTACACCTACGATGCCCTCAACCGGCTTTCCCTGGTGACGGACCCGCTCTTGCTCGCGACTTCGTACGCGTACGATGCGGTCGGGAATGTGGTTGCCACGACCGACGCAAACGGCAAAACGAATCAGTTCGGCTATGATGCGCTGAACCGCCTTGCCAACATCGCCTACGCCGATGGAAGCGCCGTTGCCTACTCCTACGACCCCGACGGGAACCGGACTGCCATGGCGGATGCGCACGGGACAACGACCTACGGCTACGATGCTCTTGACCGGCTCACGACCGTCACGAATCCGGGAGGGAAGGTAGTGGCCTATGCGTACGATGCCGTCGGGAACCGACAATCGTTGCGGTATCCGGACGGCACCACGGCGAGCTACGCCTACGACCGGGCGAACCGGCTCGCGTCCGTCACCGACTGGCTCGGTCGGCCAACCGCGTACGCCTATGACAGCGCCGGCAATCTGACCGGCACGGTCTATCCGAACCGCGCCCAAATCGCTTTTTCATACGACACCGCGAACCGGCTGACCGGCGTCGTGAATTCCGCCCTTGGGCTTCCGCTCCTCAACCTCGGCTATACGCTGGATCGTGTCGGCAACTGCACCAGCATGGCAGTCGACGGGGTCGCGACAACCTTTGCCTACGATCCGCTTAATCAGTTGTTGAGCGCCCAGCTTGGATCGTTGAAAACGACGTGGACGTACGATCCGGTCGGCAATCGCCTAAAGGAAGTCGCGCTCCTTGGAACGACGGCGTACGCCTACGACGCGGACGACCGCCTCCTGACCGCCGGCGCCACGACCTTCACCTACGACCGCAACGGCAACCAGATCGCCAAAGCGACCGGCAAGGCTACGGTTTCTTATGCCTATGACGCCGCGAACCGGCTGACCGCCGTGACCGGGCCCGGCATAGCCAGCCGGTTCGCCTACGACGGAGACGGAAACAGGGTCTCCCAGACCACGTCTCAAGGGACGTACGCCTACGTCAGCGATGTCGCGACAGCCCTGCCCGTGGCGCTCAACGAGCAGGGGCCGGACGGCTCGATCGCCTACGCCTACGGGCTGGGCCTAGTCGAAGAGTACAACCCAAGCTTCAACTATTTCTATCAACAGGATGGCCTCGGCAGCGTTGTAGCTCTGACGGACAGCAAAGGGGTACCGCAGGCCGTGTACGCCTATGACTCGTGGGGAAACCCATTGCTGAGCGTAACGGACAACGTTGGTACGAGGAACAAGTTCCGCTTCACCGGCGAGGCGCTCGATCCGGGGACGGGACTGTACTACCTAAGGGCGAGGTATTACGACCCCAGCGTGGGGAGATTTACCTCGAAGGACCGGTTTGTAGGTATTGCGGGCCTTCCCCTAACAATCAACAAGTTTGTTTACGTCTTGAATAGGCCGCTTGCATTAAGAGACCCATCCGGGCTGTCGGCAGAGGATACATCCGGCACCCAGAAGGCATTGGGCCCAGTGGTGAGTACGTCAGCTGATCTTCGAAATACCAATACTACAATATCGATCGGGCCGTTGAGTACAACTGTTTCATCGGTATTTAACTCGAAACTAGCCTCGGTCGGAGAGGATATACTGGATTTGATAAGCACCTTCACCTGTTTCGTGGCAGGAGTGTCGTGCGAGGGCTTATTTCCAGTACCAGGGTTGCCACTGCTTCTAACACCGACTCCGGCAATGCCCGGATCACCAACCTTTCAGGCGAACACGCCGTTCAAACCGATCGGTTAAGCCTTCGATATGCATTTGGTACCAATGTAGAGCGTAGCAACACCAAGCAGCGTGCCCATTGGAAAGAAAAAGCTACCGATTGCAGCAAAGAGAAGGAGGGCCTTTGCGCTTGCAAGCTCTCTGAACCGCGTTACCCTTCGAAGATATAGGAAATTGAGGAGCGCGACTAAAGCACAAATTGAAGCCCCGAAGAGAGAGTGCTCCTGAGTTGTCCCGTGCTTGGCTAATACTACGTCCACGATCTCTGTTCCAATCATGGTTCTAATGGCAAGCAGCACCAGTATGTACAGTAAGCAGATTCCCGCAAGCAGCAGCCATCCATATTCAAGTACGGTTGTTAATCGTGAATGTTCTGCCATCACACTAAAGAAACCATACTAGTTACCACATAGCAAATCTGCCGGATAACTGTATCGGCCGAACACAGAATTGACGACATGCGTCGGCCGGTTGGCTGGGTCCTAGGCGAAAGCGGTGCCCGCCTATTGGAGTACCGCCGCGTGGCCGCCTCCGGAACTGTCGCCGAGCCACTGGCGGCCCTCATGAGGCGCGCCAACATCGCGCGGAATATAGCTATTCCGCGCACTACAGGTATGCCGCACCGCCGGGCAACCTTCGATTTTCGTACCCTCAAACCCTACCGGGCGGCGCTAACGCTTGTCGAAGGTTGCCCGTCGCTGCGCTCGCCTCAGCCTCGCTACCGGAGGCTTCGGTTCGGCTGCCGTTCCTACCGTCTCTCACCGCCGAAGGACGGTGCGGCATGGATTCTACCGAATCCCAGAACACACACGGGTTCCCGCTATCGCGAAATCGAAGCCACTCGGCTCTCGGACAGGTCCAGGCCGGTTCCGAAAAAAAGCCACACAAATGTGTGGCTGGAGTTGGTGTCGCGGGCACTTCAAGCGCGCTTGCGCAGTTCAGGATGCTCCCGAAGCCGCCGTAAGGCGCCGGAGTGGATCTGGCTAATCCAGCTCTCGTTGACGCCGAGTTGCGCGCCGATCTGCTTCATGGTCCATCCGGCGAAGTGGTAGCGGGTGACCACCTCCCTGTATCGGGGCGGCAGGGTTTGGATGGCGTCGGTTACGGCTGCGCGCAACTCTGCGGTTGCTGCCAGCCGCTCCGGGTCGGGCCACGTGCCGGGCACGCAATCCACGGAGGCCGGCGCAGCAGTCGGCCAGCAGTGTCCGTCGACCGGGCACCCGGACTCGTACAGCTCCTGGGACAGTTTCTGCCACCGTTTTTCGGAGAGCTTCAAGCGCATGGCGATTTCTCCGTCGGTCGGCGCCCGTCCGAGCTTTGTCGAGAGGGCGGCGATGGCCCGCTCGGCCGCACGCCACTGGGCACGCCGGCAGCGCCAGATGGAATGGAGTTCCCGCAGACTGTCGGTGATGGCGCCGCGGATGCGATGCCTGGCGAATGCGCCGAAGGATGCGCCGCGGGATGGGTCAAAGCGCCGTGCCGCCTCCACAAGACCCAGGTTTCCGGCGCCGACGAGATCGTCAAAACTGACGGCCCGAGGCAGCCTGTTCTGAAAATCCCGCGCGATGTGATGAACAAGATGGAGATGCCGTTCGGCCAGTTCGTCGGGAGACGCCCTGGCTCCTGGCATCATGCCGTTAACACGTTGCAGTTTCCGTTGAGACACACGTCCCTCCTTTCGGGTCCGGGAAAGAATGAGATATGGGAGCGAGCCGCCGGAACGTCGCGGCTCATAAAGAGCAAGCCAGCGCGTGCTGGCTTGGAAAAAGAAGAATCAGCGGATCAGCCGATCTGCACCAGGGTCTTGCGAGCCGCTGCCGCATCGCCTGCGCAAATGGGGAGATAATCGCACCAGGAGCAGCATTTGCCGCTCCGCTTGTAGAAATAGCCGGCGGCGATCTCGTTCCCGATGTGCTCCACCTTGGCGAGGAACTCGGTGAGCTGCACGCCGGAGCGCCGGCCGCGGTGCCAGTCGATCCGGGGCTCCTTGGTCTTGACGAGCACGCAGAAGGCCGTGTGACGAAGCGCTCTGGATGCTTTGAATCTTCGTCTTTATCAATCGGGCGGACGTTTAATACGTTGTCTGCCAGGAACACCGAGCAATGTTACCTGGGCAAGCGCGCCAAACACGAGGCTGAGAAACCCGCCAGCGCCGTTTTCCAGCAGCCTGCTAAATCACAATCCGCTCCACCTCATCCAGCGAGACCTCATCGCCGCGCCGGTCATAGAGACCCGTGGTCCGCGCCGACTCATGCGCGGCCATCTGCTGAGCGACTTCGAGCTTGCCGCCGTTTTTTAGATACGCCGTGATTCCGGTTGCACGAAACGTGTGGCATCCGATCAAGGTCTTGATCCCGGCGCCCGCCGCGCGACGCCGGATCATCAGATACACCTCGGGCTGGCTTATCCGCCGCTGCGTAAGCTGCTGCGTCTTGCCCTTGGCCGTGCGAAAGAGGGGAGTGCCTTTGTCGCCGGCAATGCCGGCGGCCTCGATGTAGGCCGCCATGTATTCTTCGAGCTTGTGATGCGCGGGCATCTCGTGGCGCTTGCCGCCCTTTTCGTGCAGCCGCACCCACCAACGCCGGCCTTGGAAGTACCAGTCCTCGACATTCATGCTGGTGGCGGCGCCAACGCGCGCGAAGGTGTATACCATGAGACCGATGAGCGCGCGGTCGCGGAGACCGACCACGGAAGAGGTGTGGATGGAGTCCAGGAGCTGCCGGGCCTCGTCAGACGAGAGCACTGGAGTCTTGCCCTTCTTGGCGCTGTACTTCGGCCCGCGCACCGAGGACGCCGGGTTGAACGGGACGACCTGGCCGACCACCAGCCAGTCGAAGAGCATCCGCACGGCGGCGAGCTGCTGCTTCACCGTCGGCCGGGAAAGTTCTTTGCCGAGTTTCTCAATGTAGGCCGCGACGTGCACCGGGCCGATTCGCTCGAGATTGAGTCCTCGAGATTCACACCAACGGAAGAAATCGCAGCACGCCCGGTGGTAAGCCCGCCGGGTGTTTGCGTTTCTGATGTTCGCCGTGAAGAACTCAATGAACCGCAGACCGGCTTTTTTGCCAGCGGCCATGACGACAGCCGGCACGCCCGCAGCCCCGCCCGCCGTCAATTCCTGATCTCTTTTTGCGACCAGTTCCCCTCCCATGTTCGTATATGATAACGCGTGGTTATCATATACAATCAAGCAACGTCCATCGTTTCAATTACTTGCAGCCACTGGATAGCGGGTGAAGCGGCCGGATGCAACTAATGTTCTACGTCCAGTAGACCCTGCTGCAACTTTGCGACATCGCGACCATGCTGATCAGGAACTTTGTCGGCTGACTGAACAACGCCCATACCGGGGCTTCGGGCCACGCCGGATGTCGCGTCCCGTGGTCTCAGAAGGGACCCTTTGTGAAGCGGAACCGTCATTTTCCGGAAGCGCCACATCTCAGGTCGTTCCCGAATCTCCCGCCACTCGGTTTACGTGGGTGCCGAAATGGAGCTAAGATCTGCTACAGAAAAGGAGAGTAGTATGCTTCGCCGCTTCCTGATCGTGACCATCGCCGCTTCTCAGTGCTTAGCTTCGTCGGTACCGGACGAATCGGTGCTGCCTGAGTGGACCAAGACGTTTAAGGCTATCCTTGCCGCTCAGAAGGCCGATTTCGCACGACCTCAACCGCCCAAAACCGGCCCTGTAACCGATCGCGAACTCTTGAACGGCGTCGCTTCAGCTCCACTGGATCAGAGCATGAAACTTATCGGCGCTGATGAATGCTCGGTTAGACCCGGTCCCAATGAGACGCCGATGTACGCATGCGTGTTTTTCTTGGTAAACAAGTCAGCTAAGGAAGCACAAGGTGAGTTGGTTCGTCTCGTGCGCTTGATCGAAAAGGCCACTGGGGGCGTGGCAACACCAATTGGGAATCCTTTCGTGAAACCAACAATGGAAATGCGACACATCTTTGTCAGCCAGTTCCCCGACTTTCCCAGAATTACGGTAGATGTCGAAGAACTGTGGCTGCCTTATCCTGATAGAGCCGATGCTCCTCTCGGGTCGCGGTCGCATTTGGCGATAAGAACGATGCGTGCATCGGAGCAAGCACCCGTTACTGCTGCCACTCCACCGACATCCAGCGCCCCGGACGTGGCCGCCGCCGTTTCCCGCATCGAAGGCTCGGCGCATATGACGCTTGCCCCCATCCAGCCCGGTTCCGGCTCAGGCCCGATCACCATCGAAAACGGCACTCCCTTCGCCCTAACTGTTTATCTTTCCGGCCCATCATCGCAGAAACAACTGATCGCAGCCCACGCCAGCTTGCCGCTCACGCTCAGCCCCGGAGTTTACAAGCTGGCCGGAGAGGTTTCGGACAAATCCGTGCTTCCCTTTTTCGCTGTCCGCACCTACTCCGGCGGTGAAACCGAGCACTTCTACCTCAGCACACGATAGGAAGTATCGGAACATAAGCTGAAGCTCAGGTGCAAAGGCGGGCTATACCTTTCAGCCTGTTAGTGCCAAATAGGGATTCGAGACGCGCCCCGGCACCAATAAAATCAAGCCTTCCGCTGTTGCAAATCTCTGTCTCAAATCGAAATCCGCTCGACGATGTTGCGCGTGATCTTTTTCTGCCGCCGGTCGTAGAGCCGCGTGGTGCGCGGGTCGGCGTGGCCGGCCAGGCGTTGCACGTCTTCGAGCGGCACGCCCTGTTCCAGGAGATCGGTGATGGTGGTGACGCGGAACGAATGCGGCGAGAGCACGCCGGAAAGGCCGGCGTCGCGCAGGCGGCGCTTCACCATGCGGCACACGTCCACGACCTGCATGCCGTGATCGGTGAGCCGGCCGGTCTTGCGGGAGGCGGTACGGAAGAGGGGAGCGTCCTTGGGCGCGTTCCGGATTCCCGCCGCCTCGATGTATTCGAGAATCATCTGCTCCAGGTCGTGCCGGACGGGGATCTCGCGGGACTTGCCGCCTTTTTCCTCGAAGTGCAACATCCACTGCTCGCCGGCGTGATAAAAACTGCCCCGCTTCAGGGTAGCGACGGCGCCCGCCCGTGCCGCGGTGTAGATGAGGATGGCCACGATGGCGCGATCGCGGAGGCTGACGAGCGTGTCGGTCTTGATCGAGGCGAGCACCTCCCGGGCGCCCTTCACGGTCACCTCCGGCGTCTTGCCCTCGACGACCTCGTAGCGCTCGCCGCGGACCGAGAGCGCCGGATTCAAAATCATCGCGTGCCGCATGACCAGGCCGTCGAAGAAGTGCCGCAGGGCGGCCAAGTGCTGCTTCCGCGTCGCAACGGAAGTGTTTTCCTTCCGCAGCCCGTCGATGTACTGGCCAACGTCCTTGGGCGCGATCCGCACAAGCTCCAGGTGCCGCCGCTCGGCCCAGGCCAAAAACCGCCGCACCGCGGTGAGGTACGCGCGCCGCGTGTGCTCGTTGCGGATGCGGCCGAAGAAAAATTCCTCGGCGGCGAAGACGGCGGCCGTGCCGGCCCGCGCCAGGATTGCCGGCAGCGACAGATTTCCGGCGGCCGGAACCAGGTCTTTTGACGGTTCGGAAGGCGTGGTCATGGATGCCGCAGATAATAGCAAATAACGTCCTTTATCATATGCCATTCACAAGCCATGTCAAGGGGAGTGGTTCGCGGCAACTTCTTCCCTTTCTAAACGCCATCGAGTAGAGTTAAACCGTGGAGGGCGTCACCGGACGCTTCCGGCATCGATGTCACCAAGCCCCATTCAACAATATTTGAAAGCTGTCGAGCGAGCGCTCGCGCTTGGCAATGCAACCGAACACACCCACCGTCCGGCGCTAAAGACGCTCATCGAATCGTTTTCACCAAGGACAACCGCCACCAATGAGCCGAGCCGGATTGAATGCGGTGCGCCTGATTTCACGATAACGCGTACCCCTGGACCGGTCACGATTGGGTACGTGGAAGCTAAGGATGTGGGAACGTCGCTTGATGAAGCAGAGCGCTCCCCTCAACTGAAACGGTATTTGCACGCGCTCAACAACTTGGTCCTGACGGACTATTTAGAATTCTGCTGGTACGTGGACGGGCAACTGCGTTGTGCAGCTCGGCTTGCACGCCCCGGCAGGGGTGGCAAACTCACACGTGAAAGCAACGGAGAGGAAGCGGTCGCGGGCCTCTTGAATGCTTTCCTCTCCCATTCGCCGCAGGAAATCAGCACGCCCAAGGGGCTCGCCGAGCGCATGGCGCGGCTGACACATATTATCCGAGACATCATTGTCGAGGCGTACCAAAAAGATAAAGCCTCCCCTTCCCTCTGCAGCCTGCGCCAGGCGTTTGCACAGGTGCTGATCCCCGATTTGGGTCGACCGGAGAGAACCGCGGAGTTTGCGGACATGTACGCACAAACGATCGCGTATGGTCTGTTCGCAGCCCGTTGCAACCATGAGGGGACGAAGCCGTTCCAGCGTTTAGGTGCCGCTTCTGAGATTCCAAAAACCAACCCTCTTTTGCGCAAAATCTTCGAGAGCATTACGGGGACAGAACTTGATGGTGAGCCTTACGCGGGGTTCGTAGATGACCTCGTGCAACTGCTCGCCTACGCTGACATTCCGGCAATCCTCAAAGACTTCGGCAAGCGGACCCGCCGGCAAGACCCGGTTGTACACTTCTATGAGACGTTCCTTGCCGAATACGACCCGGCGCTCAGGGAGTCACGAGGCGTTTATTACACCCCGCTGCCTGTAGTGTCGTACATCGTTCGTTCAGTCGATGCGGCTCTCAGCAAGCGGTTCTCTTTAGCCGCTGGGCTGGCTGATGCGGCTACTGTTGAGTACCAGAGATTGGCAAACGGGAAAAATGGAAATCCACCCAAGAAGGTGAAGGGGTTGGCACACCGCGTCCTGATCCTCGATCCGGCGTGCGGAACAGGGACGTTCCTGTACTCCGTTGTTGATCACATTCGGGAGCAGTTCATGCATCGGGGAGACGCCGGTATGTGGTCTGGCTATGTTAAACAACACCTTCTCCCGCGGCTGTTTGGTTTCGAACTCCTCATGGCGCCGTATGCTGTCGCCCATTTCAAGCTGAGCCTGCAGCTTGCCGGTCAGGATTTGAGCGAGGCGCAACGAAAGCAGTGGGCGTACGACTTCACGGGCGACGAGCGTCTCGCCGTCTACCTCACAAACACCCTTGAAGAGGTGGAGCGACGGGTTGAGACGCTTTTTGGCCCTCTGCGGGTCATCACCGAAGAAGCCAACGCCGCGGCTCGGATTAAGAAGGATCTCCCCATCATGGTCATTCTCGGCAACCCGCCATACTCCGGGCAGTCAGCGAACCGCAGTTGGGAAATCAAGGAAGGCAAGCGTGTTCCCACGTTCATCGGCGGACTGCTTCGGGACTACTACCAACTTGATGGTGAACCACTCAAAGAAAAAAATCCCAAGTGGCTCCAAGATGACTACGTAAAATTCATCCGCTGGGCCCAGTGGCGCATCGAGCGCACCGGTGCCGGAGTGCTGGCCTTTATTACAAACCACAGTTACTTGGACAACCCAACCTTCTGTGGAATGCGCCAAGCGCTGATGAACGCCTTCACCGAGATCCGTGTTCTGGACCTTCATGGCAGCACGAAGAGAGAACGCCCACCAGAGGGTGTTGCCGCAGACAAGAACGTCTTTGATATCCAGCAAGGGGTCGCCATCGGCATTTTCATCAGGCAACCAGGTCACCACGGCGCTGGGAAGGTATACCACGCCGACCTGTGGGGATCGCGGGAGGAGAAGTATAAATACCTCTTAGAGCACGAAGCTGAGAGTACCGCGTGGGAGCAGCTTGCGCCGAAATCGCCGTTCTACTTCTTCGTGCCACAGGACACGAACTTGCAAGTTGAGTACGACAAAGGATGGAAGCTCACGGACATTTTCCCTACGAACTCCCTCGGAATCGTGACGGCCCGCGACGAGCTCACCATCCGGTGGTCGCGCGATGAAGTCTGGGATACGATCCGCGACTTTCTGACATTGCAGCCAGAAAAGGCGCGGGAGAAGTATGAGCTGGGCAAGGACGCACAAGACTGGAGGGTCAGCCTAGCCCAGAACGATCTGCGATCCAGCGGGCCAGACCGCAGCCGGATCGCGCCGATTTTATACCGTCCCTTCGATCTGCGTTTTACGTACTACTCCGGCAACAGCCGCGGCTTCATCTGCAGGCCCCGCCCCGAAGTCATGTACCACATGCTTGCGGGGGAAAACAAAGGCCTGCTTGTGTGCCGCCAAACCGTGAGCGATTCTTGGCAGCACGTCCTGGCCACAAACTACATCGCCGACAATTGCTGCGTCTCAAATAAGACCCGGGAACGTAGCTACGCCCTGCCTCTGTACCTGTACCCACGGTCAGGCCGAGGTGGACGGGGCGCGCAGGCGCACCTTCTTGACGAGTCCCCTATTCCGGACGCTAAGGATGGCCGTGGACTTGTCCCGATTCTTGAGACAACCAGTTAAGGCACAATTTTCATTAAACGGAGAATTGTGTCATGGGATTGTCCCGACGAACGTTCACGCGCGAAATGAAGCTGGCCGCGGTCCAGCGGCTGG
>Ga0326727_10008522_pt1 | contig 25949 bp, 24 predicted proteins | sample MB2enrmetagenome_FD_207643 | JGI IMG/M metagenome (GOLD analysis project Ga0326727, IMG submission 207643) | Lab enriched peat soil microbial communities from McLean, Ithaca, NY, United States - MB29MY | ecosystem: Environmental > Terrestrial > Soil > Wetlands > Peat | place: USA: New York...
TGAGGACGAATGCTACGGATTGAGCGAGTTGCGAATGGGGTGGGCGTCTTTCGGCTGATCGGCCGCTTGAATTTGGAAAACGTCGCCGAACTGCAATCGCTGTTCCAGTTGGAAAGTCAGGATCGCCAGATCATCCTGGACTTGAAGGACCTGACCCTTGTGGATCGGGACGCGGTCAGAATCCTGAAAAACTGGGAAAAGCGGCACATCAGGCTCACAAATTGTCCGGCGTATATCCGCGAATGGATCAAGCAGGAAAGAGCCACGCGCTGACCGGCGCAATAGCAAAGAACCTACTTACGGCGGGCACGAATGTGAAGGGAGGAAAGTGATGAATCTGGAGGGGATTTTGGAGAACGAGCCGCATAATCGAGACTTTCTTGCGAGTGACGCTGCAATGAGGGCGAACGATGTTCTCTTTCCAGAGGAAGAAATCCCAGTGCGGCCGGGATTTGCCGGAATTGTGGGCCAGAGCCGGGCTCTGCGCGAGGTGCTTGACCTCGTCGAGATGGTTGCTCCCTCCGATTCGACCGTTCTCCTGTTGGGGGAAACGGGGACGGGCAAGGAATTGATTGCGCGCGCTATTCACGAGCGCAGCCGCCGCAGAAGCCGCGCGTTCGTCAAGGTCAATTGCGCTGCTATCCCCAGCGGCCTGCTGGAAAGCGAACTCTTTGGCCACGAGCGTGGGGCCTTCACGGGAGCAATCGAGCAGAGCGTCGGCCGGGTTGAGCTGGCGGACCACGGTTCCTTGTTCCTGGATGAAATCGGCGATATTCCCCTGGAGCTGCAACCAAAGCTGCTGCGTGTTTTGCAGGAACGGGAATATGAACGATTGGGCAGCACACGAACCAAGAATGCGGATGTCCGGGTGGTGGCCGCGACCCATCGCAACCTGGAAGAAATGATCCTGCAAAAGCAGTTTCGCAGCGACCTTTACTACCGGCTCAATGTTTTTCCCATCGTCATCCCTCCCCTGCACGAGCGGGTGGAAGACATTCCGCTGCTGGTGCGGCATTTCGTCCGGCAATTCGCGCAACGGATGAACAAGACCATCGATGCGATCTCGTCCGAAACCATGGACGCTCTAGTCCGATATCCGTGGCCCGGAAACATCCGCGAGCTGCAAAACATCATCGAGAGATCGGTGGTGATCCATGAGCAGGGAAAGCTCACCGTGAAGAAGAGCTGGTTGTGCCGTGAATGCTTCCACAGCAAACCGCCGGCCGGCGCCTTTTTCGGCGCCCTGGCGATGGGGGATCGCGAAACCATTGGCGCAGTGCTGGCCGAGACCCGAGGCAGAGTGTCCGGACCCTCCGGCGCGGCAGCCAGGCTTGGCATCCCGCCATCCACTCTGGAATCGAAAATCAGGTCGATGAACATCAACAAGTATCAGTTCAAGATGGCGTAAAGGAGAGGATTGTAACCCCATGTCTGAGAATCTTGCCAACGATTACACGGCATTCTACTTAGTTGGAGGCGGAATAGCCTCTCTCGCGGCTGCCGCATTCCTGATTCGCGACGGAAACATTCCCGGCCAGAACATCACCATTCTTGAGGAGCAAGCCAAGATCGGCGGGAGCCTTGACGCGGCCGGAAACCCGAAGGATGGTTACGTCATGCGCGGGGGCAGAATGTTCGAGAGCAAGTACCTCTGCACCTTCGATCTTTTTTCCTCGATTCCAACCCTGGATGAGAGCAAGACGGTGACGCAGGAGATACTCCAGTGGAACGTGGCGATGAACACCTCTTCGAAGTCGCGCCTCTTCCGGGATGGGCACCGGGTCACCGCTCCCAAATTCGGCCTGACAGAAAAGCACATTCTGACTCTGGAACGGATGGGGCTTGAACCCGAGGAGACGCTGGGACGAAGCAGCATCTCGGACCAGTTTGACCCCTCGTTCTTTGAGACGAATTTCTGGTTGATGTGGTGCACGACCTTCGCGTTTCAGCCCTGGCATAGCGCTGTCGAATTCAAACGCTATCTGGATCGCTTTGCACATATGATCTCCGGCTTCAACACGCTGAAAGGGATCATGCGAACTGTCTACAACCAATACGACTCCATGGTGCGTCCTCTCCAGAAATGGCTTGTGGACCGGGGCGTGAACTTCGAGCTGAACACCCGCGTCCTCGATCTTGAGTTCAGCCGTGACGTTGAGGGATACGCAGTACGGCGCATATTCTGCCGGCGCGACGGCGGACTCCGGGACATCGAGGTAGACGAGAAGGACAAGGTGATCGTGACGCTGGGGTCGATGGTGGAAGGTTCCAGTCTTGGCTCAATGGACTCGGCCCCCGTGCTGAAGGGCAAATCCGACGGCGGCGCCTGGAGGCTGTGGGAGAACATTGCTTTTGGCAATCCGCAATTCGGGTATCCGGCCAACTTCACCGAGCATATCAAGGAATCGAAGTGGGTATCTTTCACCACCACACTCCACGACCCGACCTTCTTCCATCTCGTCCGGGATCGGACCGGCAACGTCCCGGGAGAAGGCGGCCTGATCACATTTCCTGAGTCGAGTTGGCTGGCCTCCATCGTGTTGCCTCACCAGCCGCATTTCATCGGACAGCCGCAAGACGTCAACGTCTTCTGGGGCTATGGCCTGTTCGTCGACGTGCCGGGCAACTTCGTGAAGAAACCCATGTCGGCATGCACCGGCAGGGAGATTATGACGGAGATCGTGGGACACTTGGGAATTGAGGATCACGCCAGGAAGATACTCGAAAGCTCGATCTGCATCCCTTGCATGATGCCCTTCATCACCAGCCAGTTCCTGCGCCGGGTCAAGGGCGATCGCCCCGAGGTAATACCGGAAGACTCGAAAAATCTCGCCTTCATCGGACAGTTCTGCGAGCTCCCGGAAGACGTTGTGTTCACCGTGGAGTATTCGATCCGATCCGCGCAAACGGCAGTGTATTCGTTGCTGGGACTGGACCGAACACCTCCTCCTGTGTACAGGGGACAAGACAGCCTGCGCATCTTGATGGAGGCGTTCAAGACGCTGCACGACAAGGAGCGCTCGGAAGACTCGAACTCCGCGATCTTGCTGTGAGCCTTGCGGAAGAGGTTTCCGAGGCATGAAGGAAACGGACGTTGAAAGGGACTCTCAAACTCGCCTTTAAGCTGCTGGTGAACGACACGGCCAAGTTCACGGCGTTGCTGATGGGCATTACGTTTGCCGTCTTCCTGATGATGTTTGTGACTTCGATGTTCGTTGGAGTTCTAAATCACGCCTCGGCCACGGTGATCAATATCGGCTCCACGATCTGGGTCATGGATCCCGCCGTGCAGACGGTGGCCAACACGGTGGGAATGCCGGATTACGTCCTGGATGCGGTTCGCAGCATGCATGGAGTCAAGTACGCGGTGCCTCTATATTCGGGGGGCGGGCTGGCCAAACTCCCTGACGGGACCTATCAATCTGTCAACATCATCGGATTGGACGACACCAGCCTGCTGGGAAGACCCGAGCTGCTCGAGGGAAAGATCGAAGACATTTATGCGGAGAACGGCTTCATCGCGGTGCGCGATGCCGAGTTTTCCAAGCTCGAAAATCCCCACATTGGCTCGGAGTTCGAGCTGAACGATAATCGCGGGGTCATTGTAGGCATCGCCAAGGTTGCGACCTCCGGTTTGTATGGAACGCCGACCCTGTACACGACCTACGAGCGGGCCGCTCAGTATCTCCCCAATCCACGCTACACCATCTCCTACGTACTGGTGGAACCGCAGAGTCTCTCCGACGTGGAGAGGATCAAGCAGCAGGTGGAGGCGCTCGGATATCTGGCGCTGACCAAAGACGAATTCATGCAGCGAACCGCCGATTTTTTCGTGTACAAGACCGGTGGGGGAACCAACATGCTGATCATGGTCTTGATCAGCTTTGCTGTTGGGCTGTCGATCTCGGGTCAAACGTTCTACACGTTTATTCTCGAGAACCTGGAGCGGTTCGGGGCGCTAAAAGCCATCGGCGCAAAGAGCCGCGATTTGATCTCCATGATTCTTTTCCAGGCCGCGTTCGCTTCGTTTACCGGGTATGGCCTGGGGATCGGGCTGTCGGTGGTCGTGATCTGGCTGGCAAAAGCAAGACTCCCCAGCTACGCCGCCATGCTTTCCTTCGGGAATCTCGCCATTGGATTTGTCATGGTGGCCATCATTGCCGGGATTTCAAGCTATGTGGGAATCCGCAGGGTCTTGCGGATCGATCCATTCGAAATCTTCAGAGGTTGATATGCCGCGCGTAGCTATTCAAGCCAAGGGCCTGGACAAGTGGTTCGGCGAAGGGGAAGCCAGAACCTCCGCCTTGAAGCATGTCGACCTCGAAACCTACTTCGGTGAGATGGTCTACATCGTGGGTCCTTCCGGGAGCGGAAAAACGACGTTGCTCAGCGTTTTATCGGGCATTCTCAAGCCCGATGCCGGCAGCGTTCAGGTGGAGGATATCGATGTCTGGAAGCTGGACGCCGATGGCCTGGCCGACTTTCGCCTCGACAAGATCGGATTTGTATTTCAAGACTTCCACTTGTTTCCGCTTCTGACTACGGCCGAGAACGCAGCCATCCCGCTCATCCTGAAGAAGAGGGACTGGGACGAATCCATCCGCGAGGCGGTGGGCTACCTGGAGATTGTCGGCCTGAAAGATCGGGCCGATATTCCGCCCGTGAAGCTGAGCGGAGGCGAACAGCAACGCGTGGCCATCGCGCGAGCGATGATCAGCAAACCCGACATCTTGATCATGGACGAGCCCACCGCTTCGCTGGACGGCGATACGGGAAATGCAATCCTGAGCTTTGTTCGCAAGAACATCCTCAATGAGAATCGCTGCGTTGTGGTTGTCACGCACGACAACAGAATCTACGAGTTTGCAACCCGGATCCTGCAAATGGAGGACGGGCGCCTGACTTCCACCACAGAAAAGAGCGCGAAATGAAGCATAAGGTCATATTTGGAGTTTCGCTCGCCGGCATCCTGGCAGGAGCCGCGACTGCCGTTTTCTTCAGTATCAAGACGGCGGCCCTGCCTCCTGCGTTCAGTCCGGCTTCCAACCCCTATGGAAGCGGTATCTACGCCGAAGGCATTGTGGAGAGCGCGCAGACCAGCGGCGAGAACATCAGCATGTATCCCGAAGTGCCGGGCACGGTCAAGGAAATCCTTGTCTCCGAAGGTCAGCAAGTCAAGGCCGGGGAACCTCTGATTCGGCTTGACGATTCGGTTCAAAGAGCGACGACCGAGCAGCAGGGTTCACAGGCAGAGGCTGCGAAGGCGCTCTTGGCAGAGTTGAAAGCGGAGCCGAGAAAAGAGACCCTCGATGTCGCAGCCGCACAGGTGGTCTCCGCGGAAGCTACGCTGAAAACCGCCCAGGATACCTTGCAGAAAGACCAAACGGCCTACCAGATGGATCCCCGCTCGGTGAGCAAAGACGCATTGGACAGCGCAGCCAATGCCGTCGCGGTTGCGAACGCGAATCTGGATGTGGCGCGCAGGCAATACGACTTGACGAAGGCGGGAGCCTGGACTTACGACATTCAGAATCAAGAGCGGCAGGAGACTGCGCTTGAACAGGCTCATGCGGCGTCCAGCGCGTTGCTCGCCAAGTATACCCTGCGTGCCCCGCGGGATGGAGTAGTGCTCTCGATTAACACGATCGTCGGGAACTACGCATCCCCACAGGGCGCATACGACACCTACACGCAGGGGGCAGACCCGGTTATAACCTTGGGATCTTCTCCGGCCACACTGAACGTGCGCTGCTACGTGGACGAGATTCTAGTCCCGCGGTTGCCTTCGGGCTCCAAAATGAAGGCGCAAATGTCGATTCGCGGTACGAATGTCAAGATTCCGTTGGAATTCGTCCGTGTGCAGCCGTTTGTTTCTCCAAAGATCGAGCTCTCGGACCAGCGCCAGGAGCGCGTGGATGTCCGGGTGTTGCCGGTTGTCTTCAAGATCGCTAAGCCCGCGAATGTAAATCTCTATCCGGGGGAACTGGTCGATGTGTACATCAGTGAATGAAAGCGTGGAAAGCCAGGATCGAGTTCTCGCCCGAGCACTTGCGATGAGCGGCAGCCGCGGGCCGGCTCGCGAGACCGTGGCACATCTCCGCAAAGCCGCCGATCCGGAGAGGCGCAAAACCAGCCTTGGCCGGTTCCTTGTGCGACTTGCGCTTTTTGCGATTCTCTTTCTCCTGCCGGGATGCAGCATCGGCCCCAGGTATGTGCGCCCACCGGTTCAAAGCCCGCCGGCTTATAAGGAGCTTCCACAGTCAGTCGCAAGTGGATCGGATACCTGGCAGACCGCGCAACCGAGCGACGGCGCAGTCCGAGGAAAGTGGTGGAAGGCATTCAACGATCCGCAACTGGATGAGCTGGAGGAGAAAGCAAGTTCTTCGAATCGGCAAATCGCAGCAGCGGCGGACAACTTCCTTGTCGCGCGAGCCCTGGTCAGGGAGGCTCGGTCGCAATATTTCCCTACCCTAACCACCAACCCGGCCATCACCCGTGAGCGCCCATCGACCGCGCAATTCGGCGGATTGCAAACGGGTGGATCTTCATCGTCCGCAATCTCCGTCAGAACATATACCGACTATTCATTGCCTTTCGATGCTTCCTGGGAGCCTGATTTCTGGGGACGGATCCGGAATAGTGTCAGAGCCAGCACCTACGCCGCGCAGGCCAGCGCCGCCGATCTGGAGAACGTTCGCCTGGAAGTACAAGCAGAGCTTGCGGTCGATTACTATGATCTTCGCGCGCAGGACTCCCTGAAAAAACTGTACGATGCCACGGTCACCGCCTATCAGCAATCCGTAGACCTGACTCAAAGTCAATACGCGGCCGGACTCAGCTCCGATGAAGCAGTGGCGCAAGCCGAGGCTCAACTCAAAGCGGCACAGGCTCAGGATACGAACCTGGGAATCCTGCGCGCACAATATGAGCATGCAATCGCCGTTCTGATTGGCCAGTCCCCATCGACTTTCTCGCTGCGAGCGGATGATCGTGAAGCGGATCTTCCCGCAATCCCGGCAGGGATTCCTTCGCAACTTCTCGAACGGCGCCCCGACATTGCCTCGGCGGAGCGTGCCGTGGCTCAGGCGAATGCAGAGATCGGAGTAGCCAAGGCTGCCTACTTCCCGTCAATCCTGCTCAGCGCCACCGGCGGCCTCGGAACTTCTTCAATATCGAGCTGGTTTACCTGGCCAAGCCGCTTCTGGTCCGTTGGTCCAGGCGTTGCCGAAACGATTTTTGACGCGGGCTTGCGCAAGGCGACCGTGCAGCAGTATCGCGCGACCTATGACCAAACCGTAGCAAACTACCAGCAAACCGTGCTTACAGCGTTTCAACAGGTCGAAGACAATCTCGCATCGCTGAGAATCCTGTGCCAGGATATCGATCAGCAGAACGCAGCAACAGAAGCGTCCGCGAGGGCCCTTCAGGAAGCGACGGTCCGGTACAAAGCCGGACTCGATCCCTATCTTAACGTGATCGCGGCGCAGACTGCTCTTCTCAACGACCAGCAAACAGCTGTGACGTTTCGCACGGAGCGAACGGTAGCGGAGGTCCAACTCATCAAGGCGCTCGGAGGCGGATGGAACGCCTCACAAGTCCCATCCTCCAAGGATGTGGCAAAAGGTCAGTAATGAAATTCGGTGTGTTGGCGCTTGACTACGATGGCACCATCGCACGCGACGGCGCGCTGGACCCGGATGTTAGAGCCGCAATCATGGAGACGCGCGCGCGTGGGATTGTAGCCATCCTGGTCACCGGCCGCATCCTCTCCGAACTGAAGCTTGCCGCGGGAAGTCTGGAGTTTGTCGACGCGGTCGTCGCGGAGAATGGCGCAGTGATCGAATTCCCAAATGGTCACACCCGGCTGATCGGTCAACTCCCCCCACAAGCCTTTCTCGACGAACTGCGCAAGCTGGGGATTGAATTCAGGATGGGAAAGTGCATCGTGGATACGGATGCCGGCTCAGCGGAAAAGATTCTGGAGGTGATCAGGCGACTCGAACTGCCCTTGGTGCTGTTGTTCAACCACAGCCAGCTTATGGTGCTTCCACAGGCGATCAGCAAGGGAACCGGCTTGCGGGAGGCACTGAACGCGCTTCGCCTCTCGGCCCATAACGCAATCGGGATTGGGGATGCCGAGAACGACCATGACCTCCTCGAAGCCTGCGAGGTTGGCGTCGCTGTCAGTTGGGGCAGCCCGGCACTTCAAAAAAATGCGGACGAGGTTCTGGTTGGTGACGGCCCGCGCGCTGTGGCCGGGTATCTGCGGCGAGCTGCGCAAGAGATGAGGTTGCCTCGGGATCGCAGCGGCCGGCATCGGATCACTGTGGGCACGGCCGACGACGGAAGCCCACTCACAGTGGCCATCCAGGGACGCAATATTCTGGTCGTTGGTGAGCCGCAATCCGGCAAGTCCTGGGCGACAGGGCTGGCATGTGAGCAAATGATCCTCCAGGGCTACAGTGTTTGCGTGATCGATCCCGAAGGCGATTACGGCTCGCTGGAATCGCTTCCCGGCGTGGTGGTATTAGGGCGCGCTGAACCGCTGCCGGACATACCCGATGTGGCTCGCGCGCTCCGGCACTTCGATCTGAGCGTCGTCGTCGACTTATCCCGCGCATCATCCGAAGAGAAGGCGAGCTATCTCCAGGAATTGATGCCGATGCTGGTTTCGCTCCGGCAGACCACAGGCTTGCCGCACAGGATCGTTGTGGATGAGGCCCATTACTTTCTTCGCCAGCCCAACGTCAGGGACCTGTTGGACCTGAAGTTGGGCGCATACACGGTTGTCACCTACCGTCCGTCCGACCTGGCCCCCGATCTTCTCAAAGGCATTGATGTGGTTGTTGCCAAGCGCTTGACCCAGCCCCAGGAAGTGCAGAGTTTGCTGGCCATGGTGAAAGACCGAGGCGTCGAACCCCAATGGACGGCCACTCTCGCGGCGCTTGCCAACAACGAAGCGGCGCTCTTGCCTGGGAGCGAGGAAGCTGAAGGAGAATTGCGCCGGTTCAAGCTCTTTCCTCGATTGACGCAGCATGTCCGTCACAAGACGAAGTACTTCGATCTCCAGCTGGCTCCAGGGGCAGAATTCGTATTTACGGATCACGGAAAAACGCTTGGGCCTTCTGCCCGATCTTTGAAGCAGTTTGTATTCCTGCTCGGAAGTATGCCGGCCTCGTCCCTGGGCGAACACGCACGCCGCGGGGATTTCTCCCAATGGATCGCGGATGTGTTCCACGATCATCGCCTGGCATCCGACATTCGAAAAATCGAACATCGGTTTCGCATCGGCGATCTGGACGATGTACGTGAATCGATGGCGGCGCTCATCCAGGAACGCTATCGTTTCTCTCCCGACATGGCCCTTTAATCTCCATGCAGCAGGGTGGCCAATAATTCAGGACTGCTGGTCAGTTTCGCGATTGTTGCGTTGCTTCCTGGGCCGATAGCACAAGAAGTAGATCAATGCGCCAATGCCGGCCGCGACTGCCATCGCGATCAGGACATACATCGTCGCCCGGTAGTTGCGGGAGAAGAAGGCGATCATTTGCTGGCCGTAGATCCTGCCCAACCAGGCCTCGGCAAGAAAACGCACGGTCCGCCCCACCACCAGCGCGGAAAAGAACTTCTTGCGCGGATACTGCATAACACCGGCGGTCATGAGAACGGTTGTGAAGGGGAACGGCGGCGGCAGAATAGCGCCGGCCAGCACCGTGATGCTGCCGAATTTCGCGAAGCCCCTGTAGACCATCTCCAATCGTTGTTTCCCCACTTTCTTTTCCAGGGTCTGCTTGCCGCCTTTCTTCGAGAGCCGGTAGGTCAGATAGCCCCCGAACACCTCTCCAACCGTAGTCATGAGGGCGTAATAGGCCCACCACTCCGGGCGGTGCGCCGCAAGCAGGATTACGCATACGTCTACGCTTCCCGGCGGGGCAGAGACAAAAGGGGTGTTGTCGGAGATACCCAGCAAGATCAACCCAGGGCCTCCCAGGCCGTGGATCCATTTCCACACCGAGGTGGAAACCACAAAATGCGAGAGCATGGTCACGAGGAGATGATACTCATTTCCTGACGCAAAAAAACGTGACCGGACACACGTAAGGGGGGAAAAGGGGGGCGTGTGCCCGGTCAACGATGTGCGCCGGCATCATTGCAAATCTGCCGGCCAAGTGCCGCAACGCCGGTTCGCTCGGTGAGCGGCAGGCTATGTGCTTTTCCTCCAGGGTTCGGCAGTTGCTTCCCCGTGGATTCAACAACCGCTAAGCAGCCACTGTACTGGTGGCATAGCTGAGCATGATGAAGTTTTTCACGCTTGAGACGCCGGGCGCCGCCCAGGCCGCACGCTCCGCCTCTTCACGCTCCGCCCAGGAATGCACAGTACCGGTCAGAGTCACCTTTCCATGGTCGACCGTCACGTTGATGGAGAGCGCATCCAACATGGCGCTCCGCCTGAACGCAGCGTCGATCTTGGTTTTGATTTCCGTGGGTGTCACGCTCGGCTTGATGTCGATTTCGTTTGAAATTCCCTTGACTCCCATCAGGCCACGAACGGCAAACTCGGCGTTCGACCTCTGATATTCCGTGTTGACCTGTCCCTGCAGAGTCAGCCATATTCACAGCCTGCTAAGCAGCCGGGCGGCATCTTTCAGCGGCTGTCGATCCGCGAAAAAATCCTTCCAGGGGTCGGCGCGCTTAACCCGCTTGGCAAAGTTCCGCAGGTTGAAATCTGAAGGGACGAGTGTGGGCTTGACTTCGGACCATTCCAATGGGGTCGAAATGGGTGCATTCGCTCGCCGCCGGACGGAGTAGGGCGCCACCACGGTTTGACCAAAACCGTTTCGAAATGGATCCAGGTAGACACGACCGCGCCGCGTTATGACCGAATGCTCAACCGTCAATTCGTCCGGGTGCGCAGCCGCCACGCGCGCGACAAACGACTCGGCGAATGCGAGGACTTCGTCCGCATCCGGTCCAGTGCGGATCGGAACCAGGACATGCAGGCCCCGGCTCCCCGAAGTCTTGGCGAACGACACCAGCTTCAAGAGGTCCAAGGCTGCTTTGATATGCAGGCCCGCGCGGGCTGCATCTGCGAATTTGCCGGACTCGGGATCGAGGTCGAAACACACCCAGTCCGGCTGCCGGGGCGAACTCGCGCGGCTTGCCATGATGTGCACGGCAATGCACCCCAGGTTTGCCAGCGAGAGCTGGGTGATTAAAGAGCCTCCGACCACATAATCGGTAAACTTGCCGGCGTTGTCTGCATGTGCGATCCGCTTGGTTGGCGTTCCCTGAGGCATACTCTGCGGCTTCTGCTTTTGAAAGAAGCACTCGCCCTGCATCCCGTCGGGGCAACGCTCAAGGGACAGCATCCGATCCTTCACGTAGGGTGAGAGATTGGGAAAGATCGCGATGTAATACTCAACCAGGTCAAGCTTCGTATAGCCCTCTTCAGGCCAGAAGACCTTGTCGGGATGCGATACGGCGATGGGCAGTTTCGCGGGCACAGATTGGGTCATCCTGGTCCTCCTCATGCGGGAACCTCCGGCAGGAGCACGTCCTGAGGACGTTTGTCGTCGCGCAGCCCGAGAAACACCGGCTGACGGAGCTTCCTATCCGCGGTCCACTCCTCAAAGGAAATCTGGGCGATGAGCCGTGGGGCGAGGAATACCACGCCTTTGTCGCGCGGAGGGTTCAACAGTGCGGGTTGCAATATCACGAATTGTTGAAATCTGCGATAAAGCGCGGCCAGAGTCTCCCGATCGAATCCCGTTCCGACCTTGCCGACAAAGTGTAGCTCACCCTTGTCATAAGCGCCGAGGAGCAGGGCGCCAAAATGTTGGCGAGAGCCGGCCGGTTTGGTATATCCGGCAATCACGAATTCATCTTCCTGGTGAATCTTCACCTTCAGCCACTTGGTCGAGCGCGCTTCAACGTATGGAGAAGCAAGATCTTTCGCGACCAATCCCTCGTACCCCCGACGCCGCGCTATGCGGAAAGCTTCGAGACCGTCGGTTGCGAGTCTGTGCGACGGCAACAGCACCTTGCTGGAGCCGATCGATCTTTCCATCGCAACGCGCCGCTTGGAAAGAGGTTCATGCCGCAGATCTTTGCCTGCAAGAAAAAGACAATCGAAGACGGCATACACCGGTTCACCCTTATCCTGCTGAAGGAGCTGAAATCGGGAAACCCCCTCCCTGTCGAACACAACAACCTCGCCATCGAGAAGGAGGGTCACGGGTTGAAGGCTCCGGATGGCCGCTGCAATTTGAGGAAAGCTATCCGTTTTATCCTTTCCGTTTCTTGAAAGCAGCCGCACCCGATCCCCTTCTTTATATGCGAGCATCCTGTCGCCGTCGTATTTCTCCTCATAGGTCCACCCGGGCTTGTCGAATGGCTCGGGAGCGAGCGTGGCAAGCATGGGCTGAACGCGAAATGGAATCCGATGATTCAAAACGGTCGCCTTCCTCGCTTAACATTCCCCGGCGCCGGCTTCGCTCTGGCTGTGTTTCGCCCCTTGCCGGACGGATCGCCCCGCGAAGCTCTTTCGACGTCGCCTCCATCGTCCCGTGCAATCTCCGCAAGAAGACGCCGGCTGGTTACGGAGCGTGGCTCTTCCTGCGTCACGTCCTTCGCGGATGCATATTGATCGCGATGTTTGATGAGGAGCCAGGTGGATCCATCAGGAACCTTCCCAAAGCCACGGGTGCGAACCATGACCCACGCGCCTTTGAGTTTCTTGCCCTGAAGAGTGAACTTGATTTCTCCTTTTTGCAGAAAACTGTCCACATCGGGGTCTTCCGGATGCCAGGTTCCTCGATCCCAAAGCATTACCGTTCCGGCTCCATATTGACCATTGGGAATCACCCCTTCGAACTCGGCGTACTCGACCGGATGATCTTCAGTCAGCACCGCGAGGCGCTTCACTGCCGGATCCAGCGACGGCCCCTTCGGAACAGCCCATGAGAGAAGCACGCCGCGCCATTCCAGACGAAAATCGTAGTGCAGGCGCGAGGCCATATGTTTCTGTACGGCGTAGATGAGCGATCCATCCTCCGTCCTCGCATCGTCCGCGCCGCGCGGCTCCTTTGTCACTCCGAACTGACGCTTCTTTCGGTATGCATCGAGGTTCATACAACCATTTGATGCCGGGATTTCCGTTTTGTGTCCTGGCCGGGAACCAATATTCGCCCAGTTGCCTCCGCTCGCGGTCTTTTTCCATTCCTTCCCAGGCCAACGTCCGGGCATGGCCGCCAGGAGCGGAGCCAACATGTGCCCTATTCTCGAACCGGCTTCTCCCACACGTCGCGCATGCGAGAGCCGCACCGCTTGTAGAGATTCACTCCGGCCGAGTCGATGGAGGTCAGCCTGGATAGGGAGGATGTAGTGAACTTCGCGAATACGCGAGGAGATTGCGACTTCACGATGGGCACAACCCAATGCTTTCAAAAGCTTGCCGCTCGGCGATTGAATTGCATCGAAGAAGCCGCACAACAGAATCGAAGGGAGCAATCCGGCCATGGACAGAATGTTGCCAGTCGTCTTCGGCGTCGCTTGCTCTGCTGCTGCTCGCAATACTCGCAGCCACGATTCAGGGAGGGGCAATGGAAGACTTTCCACTCTCAAAGAGGCTTGAACTGCATGCGCTTTGGCTCAAGAGCAAAGGAGCGGAGGGGGCGTGTCTGGATGTTATGGGGCAGTCATTTCGAGGTATACATACGCATGACGCCGACCTGACAGGGGCATGCCTGGCTGACGTTGATCTCAGGCGTGCGGAGATGATCAACACCAACTTCATTGGATCGGACCTTAGAGGAGCGGACTTGCGAGGCGCGCACCTGGAGGGATCGGATTTTTCTGCTGCCAGTCTGAAGGGAGTCAGATTCCGCGGGGCAAAGCTGAACAAAGCCAACCTGCAGTATGCGGAGCTGGCGTTTGCCGATCTGCGCGACACGACCCTTGCCGAAGCCAATCTCATCGAGGCGGACCTGATGTGCGCCAAACTTCGAGGCGTGGACATGAGCAACGCGAGCCTCAGAGGAGCCTATTTATGCGGCGCCGATTTGCGCGGGGCCATCCTGACCGGAACGGATTTCAGCTATGCAAGCCTTTTGGGAGCCAGCCTGAAGGGAGCGAAGATCGATCGGAATACCAACTTCTCCAATGCAGACGCCAGCTCAGAGGATTTCAGAGACGTGGATTCGACCATATTGAAAATGGAGAATCTGCCCGCCTCGTTATCGGTGGAGTGAGTTTGAAGTCTATGCACAGCTTGTATCGGAGGCCAGGGCATTGCAGGGAATAGCAAGGCTGCGGGGTCGTGCCGATGTGCTGCCGCCAGACAATTTCGGCAGTTTCGCAGATTAGCGAAGGAATCGCGACCTTGCGATTCATTCAACCGAGCGTTTTCAAGGATTTAGACGTGGTCGCTGCATTGCAACAGGACCGGGTGTGGTTTCAAGAACATTACCGTAAACCCAAATAGGACACTCAGGAGAAATGGCATGAACATTGAAGTAATGGGAGCAAACGCCGCAAGGCATGCAATCTACGACAAGCTTGAATCCGAGATCAAGACCGCAGAGGCAAAGCTTGACACATTGAAAGCCCGGGCCGAGGTCGCGAAGGCAAACGCGGAGATCAAGGCAATCGCAGCCTTGGCAGCCCACGGTCTGGAGATTCACCACCAGCTCCTGGAGTTGAAAAGGTCGAGTGAGGACCAATGTGAGCAAGCCAAGACTGACCTCGAGGCGCGGATCGCGGCTTTCGAGAAGGCGGTAAACGAAGTTGAAGCGAAGGCGAAAGGACACTGGAACAAAACGGTATTGGTGTTGCTGGCCGTCGCCGGATTGGCGATCGGCCGCCTTGTTGCCCGAAGAGTCTGGGAAAGGTTCGTGAATCAGGCGAACCGGAAAAGATGCTCGCTCCCGCAGCAGGGTGGAAAACAGGCCGCTCGAGTTTAGCTCTCCGCAGAGAGCGGAAACCGCATGTGTCTCTCATCCCGCGAAACAGCAATGAGGAGAAAATATCATGGGACGTAGCTCAACAAACGTATTCAAGGAAGTCACGGGGATCTCCATTGGATGGTCAGTCGTCATGATCGTCCTCGGATTCCTGGCCATCGTTCTTCCCCTGGCAACGGGCATTGCCATCTCAGTGCTGGTTGCGTGGATCATTGTTCTAAGCGGGTTCGCATACCTGGCTTCTGCGTTCGCCGGCCGGAACGCCAGAGCATTCATCTGGCGAATGCTGATTGGGATTGTCTACATTGCCGGCGGCGCCTGGCTTGCATTTCACACGCAAATCGCACTGGAGTCTCTCACCGTTGTATTGGCGGTGATGTTTTTCATCGAGGGGCTGCTGGAGATTGCCAGGTATGCTCAGTTCCGCGTCTATGAAGGCTCGGGATGGATTCTCTTTGACGCCATCGTCGCGCTGTTGTTGGCAGGCCTGATCGGGCTGCCCTGGCCGTCCAGTTCAGCGTGGGCCATCGGAACGATTCTGGGAATCAATCTCATCTTCAGCGGCTTCACCCTGCTGATGTATTCGCTCGCAGCCCGCAGAACACTGGAGGCGTTATGTTGATCGCGGTAAGTATTCTGATGCTCGCAGTTGAGCTGCAATTCTGCCTTGTTGTGACTGCAAGGTCCGACAACCGGAAGTACGCGAGGGAGGCAGCGGCTGTTCAACGCAATGAATTGAACCAAGTTGCCGGGCCTCGCAGAGAACCGCGGTAAGCGGCTTCCTTGCCTGAAGGACTGCGCGGCAACCTGGTGCGCCCGGGAGCGGAACGCGCGGATCATTCCGTAACGGAAGTTTCGCCGAAGATCCGGCCGTGAGAGAAGTATCCTTCATGGCCTGCCGTGGGAACCAACCTGGAATTCGTGAGGGGAGCGGTAACAATGTTGAATTCGATCAGTCTGGCAATATTTGACGTCCCCCGGGAGATGAAGGATAGCTCGGGATGGTTCCTCGGGCTTGGAATTGTGGTGGCATCACTTGGCCTGGTCGCAGTTGTCCGGTCCTTTGCATCCAAAGTGACCTCGATGACCTTCTTCGGATGGCTGCTTCTGACCGCCAGCGTCGTCGAGTTTGTCGGCGCGGACATGGTTGGACATTGGACAGGGTTCTTCCTGCACCTGCTCGCGGCGATTCTCCTTCTGGTTACCGGCCTGCTGGTGCTGTTTCGGCCGGCGATTAACCCCGACGTCGCGACTCTCGTGATGTCGATGTTTTTTCTGATCGGCGGGCTATACCAGGTCGTTGCCTCCCTGGCCATCCCGCTGCCAGGCTGGGGCTGGCAAACTTTCGACGGAATCGTCGCATCGTTCATGGGGGTCGCGTTGCTGATTGACTGGCCGATCTCCGGACTAAAGGCGATCGGCGTCTTTATTGGAATCGATCTGATCCTCAGTGGCTGCTCCTGGTATGCCTTGGCCATTGACCTCGGCAAGATGTGAGCGAAGAGCGCGCGGAGAACGGTAATGAAGGTTTGAGTATGCGAATGTTGCTCGTGACTGAATCCGATGTTCGGTTTCCGGACTGTGCTCCTCGGGCATTTTCAACCTTAAAGACTGAAAGGAACAGAAATATGGTCTCGCGCATTTCGAGGCAGCTTGAATTCGACCCCACTCCGGCTCCGCGCGCCATCGGCGATGAGTGGGCTCTTGTGCAACAAGCCATAGCCGGAGATGCGCGGGCCCTCGAACTTCTCGTTGCTCCGTGCATGCCTGGGCTCCAACGTGCTGCATTTGTCATGCTCCGCAACAAGGAAGATGTCGAGGATACGCTCCAGGATGCTCTGTGCAAAGCCTACAGCCACCTGGATTCCTTTCAGGGCCGGTCGTCGTTCTCGACATGGCTTACCCGCATCGTCATGAATTCGGCGCTCATGACTCTCCGCAAGAGGAGAGCTCATTCAGAATCCTCCTTGGATGAGGTTGAAGACAATCGTCCGGGGTGGCTGGGGTGCGTCGCTGTCGATAAGCAGCCCAATCCCGAGCAAGTTTTTGCGCTGGTAGAACTCAACGCGCTTATCGAAAAACAGATAAGGAAACTCCCTCCAGCCGAGCAGGCTGCATTTCGATACTATGCCGTCGATGGCTATTCGATAAGGGAGTCATGCCAGGCGTTTGGCATTCCGGAAGCCATACTCAAGTCCCGGATCTTCCGCACCCGGCGCAAGGTGGCGCGGGGGTTGCAATGTTCGCTTGACAGGGCCTACTGTATGTCATCGAAGGGGAAATCTGTCCATGCCTTGCAACCATGATGAAACCGGTGGCGCGGCCGGCTTAACGGCACAGGAAGCCCAGGCGCGGCTAGGCCGGTTCGGGCCAAATGAACCTGCGGCGACAACACACTATTCGCCTGTTGCCGATCTTCTGCACATGTTCCTGAATCCGCTGACATTGATCCTGTTGATTGCCGCGGGGGCATCGGCATTTCTGGGCGATCCGGTCGATGCGGGGATCATTGGCGCCATTGTTCTGCTGAGCGCGGCGATGGACTTCAGCCAGACCTATCGCTCCCGCCAGGCCGTCGAACGGCTGCACGATCAGGTGGCCCCGACGGCAACCGTGCAGCGCGACGGTGCGTGGCAAGAAGTTCAGCGGCGCGATGTTGTGCCCGGTGATTTGGTGCGGCTTTCCGCCGGAGATATGGTTCCGGCGGACGCGCGCCTTCTGGTCGCGCGCGATCTCTATGTGCAGCAGGCGGCCTTGACCGGCGAGTCGCTTCCCACCGCGAAGGCAGCAACCGCGGAGCCGGCCTCGGCCAAGGCGGATGCGCCCAACATGGTCTTTCTGGGTACATCGGTCGTGAGTGGAACGGCAACTGCCGAGGTGGTCGCGACCGGTCCCCGAACGGCCTTTGGCGACATCGCGGCTCGCCTGGCCGCACGCCCGGAAGAGACAGCCTTCGATCGCGGCTTGCGCGATCTCAGCCGCCTGCTCGCGGCCACGGTCTTTTTCCTCGTGCTCTTTCTGATTGCCGTCAGCATTATTCGCCACCGCGATCCGCTTCAATCACTGCTGTTTGCAGTGGCGCTAGCCGTCGGCCTGACCCCGGAATTCCTGCCCATGATCACCGCCGTAACGCTGTCCAAGGGCGCCGTCGCCATGGCCCGCAAGAAGGTCATCGTCAAGCATCTCTCATCCATTCAGAACCTCGGCAGTCTGGATGTGCTTTGCAGCGATAAGACCGGAACGCTCACCGCGGGAACCATGTCGTTCGATCGTTCCCTCGATGCCTTTGGGAAGATATCCAGCCGCGCGCTGGAGCTGGGGTTTCTCAACAGCAAATTCGAGACCGGCATTCGCAGTCCTCTTGATGACGTCATAGTTCATCAGAGTCCGCAAAACACCGAGGGTTACACCAAGTGCGACGAGATTCCGTTCGACTTCGAGCGGAAGCGGCTCTCGGTCGTGGTGGAGCGGCAGGCTCAGCGGGTTCTCATCACCAAGGGCGCTCCGGAGGGGATCTTTCCGCTCCTCTCCGGTTACGAGATCGATGGCAAAGTGGAACCCATAGGGGAGGACGCGATGAAGCGCATCCGCCAAGCCAGCGACGATCTGAATGGCCAGGGATACCGTTCGCTTGCCGTGGCTTACGTGGATGTGGCCGTGCGCGAGGACTATACAGTTCAGGACGAGCGCAACCTGATCCTGGCGGGCTTTCTCACTTTTTCCGATCCGCCATTGCCGGATGCTGCCCAGGTTCTGGCATCGCTCAAACAGGATGGAGTTCAGGTTAAGGTCATCTCCGGCGACAACGACCTGGTCACCGCGCGCGTTTGCGCGCAAGTGGGTCTGGACGCCGGCCATATCGTCACGGGCGACGATATGGAGAGTATGACGGACCCTGCGCTGGCCCACGACGCCGAGGAAAGCAACGTATTCGCTCGTATTTCTCCCGCGCAAAAGAACCGGATTCTCCTGGCTCTCAAACACGACGGTCATGCTGTCGGCTTCATGGGCGACGGCATCAACGATGCGCCTTCGCTGCATGCGGCCGATGTCGGCATCTCAGTTTCGAGCGCAGTCGACGTCGCTCGCGATGCCGCCGACGTGATTCTCATAGAGCCCGGCCTTCGGGTTCTCCACGACGGCATCATCGAGGGACGCAAAGCCTTCGGCAACGTGATGAAGTATCTGCTGATGGGCATAAGCTCGAACTTCGGAAATGTCTTCAGCATGGCTGGGGCTTCCATCTTTCTATCCTTTCTGCCCATGCTGCCCACGCAGATTCTGTTGAACAACTTTCTCTACGACCTGGCCCAGATTACGATTCCAACGGACAATGTTGACGAAACCTACCTGATCAAGCCCCAGCACTGGGATATGGGCGTGATCCGCCGTTTCATGGTGTTCGTCGGGCCCATCAGCTCCATCTTCGACTTTCTGACGTTTTACGTACTGTTGCATTTCCTCCACGCAAGCCAGGCGCAGTTCCATACCGGTTGGTTTGTCGAGTCGCTGGCCACGCAGACATTGGTTGTCTTCGTTATCCGCACGTCGAAAAACCCACTCCGCAGCCGCCCCAGCGCCCCCTTGTTTGCAACCTGCCTTGCGGTTGTGTGCATCGGCATGTATTTGCCCTTCAGCCCGCTCGCAGGAGTGCTCGGTTTTACTCCGCTGCCGCTCAGCTTTTTTGTCTTTGTAGCCGTTGCGACCGGAGTCTATCTGCTGCTGGTGGAAGCGGCCAAACGCATTATTCTCCTTGGGGCAACCAAGGACAACAACACACCCAGGCGTGGAAATCCCTGGCGGCTACAACCCGGGCTTGGTAGAGAGTCCGAAGGTCGCCGGGAAGGCAGGTAAGAACAGCTTGCCGGTTACACAGCCCCAACTCGATGTTCAGACGTTAGGCGCTACATTTTCCTTTGCAACAAAGCTCGGCAAACGAGGTGAACCATGAACAAATCGGAATCGTCGCCAGAAAAAAACGACCGCGAGAATGAGAAGAAGCGTCTGGAGGAAAGCCGGCGCCGGTTTCATTTCGGCGTCAGCTACTTTATCGCCAGCATGGTTCTTTTGTGGCTGTTCCAGTTAATTGTTTTGGCTCCATTGGCCCGGAACGCCGAAATTCCTTACAGCGAGTTCAAGACAAAACTGGCGAATGCTCAAATCGTGGAGGCAACCGTCGGCGAAAGGGAGATTACCGGCACGATGAAAGCCACCAAGCCGGACGGATCTTCCCAGGTCATCCCATTCAAGGCTGTACCCGCGCCTGGCGGCGACCCCAAGCTGATTGAAGAGTTACAAAGCGCAAATGTAAGTTACCAATTCGAGCACCCACCGAACCCCCTGGGCGGCATTTTGCTGAATTACCTTCTGCCGCTCGTACTGCTCGGGTTTTTCTGGTACATGGCCTATCGGGGAGCGGGGGCGGCCGCCGGCGGAGGGCTGGGCGGCGTCTTTGGGGTCGGCAAGAGTAAGGCCATCGAGGTCAAGCCCGAGGATGTTACGGTCACATACAAAGATGTGGGCGGGGCGGATGAAGCCATTGCCGAGCTCCAGGAGATCATTCAGTTTCTGAAGGCGCCGGAGCAATTCGCTCAACTCGGCGGGCATATCCCCAAGGGCGTGTTGCTGGTCGGGCCTCCGGGCACCGGCAAGACGCTGCTCGCCAAAGCAACGGCCGGCGAGGCCCAGGTCGCGTTCTTCGAGACCAGCGGCTCCGAGTTCGTCGAGATGTTCGTCGGCGTAGGCGCCGCGCGCGTGCGCGATCTGTTCGAGCAGGCGCGCAAGGCGGCTCCCGCGATCGTATTCATTGACGAGATCGACGCCATCGGCCAAAGCCGGGGAGGCGTGGCGCGCATGGGCAGCAATGACGAGCGCGAGCAGACCCTCAACCAGTTGCTGGCCGAGATCGACGGCTTCAAAACCGACACCAGCGCGCCGGTGATCATCATGGCCGCCACCAATCGTCCCGAGGTGCTCGACCCGGCGCTTCTGCGCGCGGGCCGCTTCGATCGCCAGATTGCTATCGGCAATCCGGATCTTATTGGCCGCGTGCAAATCCTGAAGATTCATAGTAAGAACGTGAAGCTGGCGGCAGACTTTGACCTGGATCGGGCCGCCCGGATCACGGCCGGTTTCAGCGGCGCCGATCTGGAGAATGCCATGAATGAGGCGGCATTGCTCGCTGCCCGCAATAAGGCCGCCGCAGTAACGTTGAGTGATTTCGAAGCTGCTATCGAGCGGGTGATTGCGGGTTCCGAGAAAAAGAGCCGGGTAATGAACGAGCAGGAACGAACCACGGTTGCATACCATGAGGCTGGCCACGCGCTGGTGGCCGAACTGGTGCCGCACGGTGAACCGGTCAGCAAGATCAGCATCGTTCCACACAGCCGTGGCGCTCTGGGTTACACAATGCAGATGCCAACCGAAGACCGCTATTTGCTTTCGATCGACGAACTGAAGGACAGAATCGCCGTCATGTTGGGCGGGCGGGCCGGTGAATTGGTGGAATTCGGGACCATCAGCACTGGAGCCAGCGACGACATCATGAGGGCAACTGACTTGGCGCGCCGTATGGTCACGGAATTCGGCATGAGCGAAAAGCTCGGCTCGGTACGCTACGCCGGTCAACAGCTCCAATACCTGGGAGGATCGGTCGAGGACAATAGCCAGATCAGCCCGGAGACTCGTCAGGTGATCGATGCGGAAGTCCAGCGTCTGGTGACCGAACAGTATGAGCGTGCTCAGGCACTTCTGAAAGACCACCACGCCGCTCATATTGCATTGGCCCAGCAACTGCTGAAGCAGGAAACGGTGAGCGGTAGCGACGTAAAAGAAGCTCTGGAGAATAACCCGAATCAAGGATCTCCCAAGAATGGCGCCGAATTGCAAAGGAGGCCGGCTTGATGCGAAGCCTGATTCAGGCTGTTTTCCTTTTGGCCTCGATCGCCGCGATCACCCCACCCGGCTCCGCTCAGGCGAATCCCCGCCTGCAGACGTTCTTCGAGCAGAATGTCGGCCTCACGCAGGATCAGATCGCCGACATACGAAGTGGAATCCCGGTTGTGAAGATTCTTCCCGTGCGCACGCCAGCCGAGGTATTTCTGTTCGGCGCGATCTACATTCACGCTGCTCCGGATAGCTACGCGCAGTTTGTCCTGGACATCAACCGATTCAGCAGGCTCCCCAATATCCTGGCCATCGGAACGTTCGCGAATCCGCCGCGCCTCGCGGATTTGAGCGGCTTTTCGTTGGACAGCGACGAAATCCGCGACCTGCAGAAATGCCGTCCCGGCGACTGCACGGTTCAGTTGCCGGGCAACACGATAAAAGAGCTTGACCGGTCCATCAATTGGTCTGCGCCCGACGTAAACCAACGAGTTACCCAGGTCATGCAGGATAAGGTACTGCATCTTCTGCTTGCCTATCAGCGCGATGGCAACCGGGCGCTCGGGGTCTATAACGACAAGCGCGACCCTACTGAGGTGGCCCAACAATTCGCCTACATGCTCAGCTATGACACGGCCCTGCCGGCGTACCTGCCGGAGTTTTACCGCTATCTGCTTGCTTATCCCAACGCGAGACCCAGGAATGTAGAGGACCGGTTCTATTGGGCCAAGGTAAAATTCGGATTGAGGCCGACACTGCGGGTGATTCATATGGCGATCATGCGCGGGAGCCCTGGCGACGATATTGCCTATGCCATCGCCAGAAAGCAACTCTATTCAAGCCACTACTTCGACACTGCGCTGGACCTCGCCTTCTGCGTCCGAGGCCCCGACAACTCGAGGCATCCCGGGTTTTACCTGATCGTGGCCCTGAGTACCGAGCAGTCGGCTTTGGCTGGGCTCAAGGGAGGGATCATTCGAAAGATCGCGGTGGGCCGTTCCTCTTCCGATCTCCAGGCCGCGCTCACCAATATAAGGAATGCGCTGGAAGCGAACAACAGACCTTAGAATCCGCTCTTCCGGGTAGTCATCGTCATTTGATGCAGGCAGTCTGCGCACTCCGCGGCTGATCATCGGTTCAGCGGATCCACCTGTGCGCCGCGGGAATCGATCCGCCCTTATACAATATCGATATTCCAATCAACGAGCGCGAGAACAGGGGCCGGGGAGAATAGATGCGCTCGAATGGTTCAGTTGGAGGCGACGGGTGAACTTCCGGCCGCCGCGATGATCGAGTGGAATCTCATGCTTGTCCTGCCCAACAACCACGAAGTGGTGACCGTCTCCTACATTCGCGTGCTTGCAACAGCATTCCTGATGGGATTGGCGGCGGCCGCGCCGCTCGGTCCTGTCAACATGATGGCCATCCGCCGGGGAGTGGCCGGTGGTTGGCGCCACACCCTTGCCTGTGGAATCGGCTCCGTCTTCGGCGATCTGGTTCTCTTTTCCCTGGCCCTCATCGGGGGCAGCTACCTTCTGCCGCGCTTGTCCAACCCCAAGCTCCAGACAGTCCTCGAGGCGGTTGGCGTTGCCGTCCTGTTTCCGGTGGGGATCTACTTTCTGGCGCTCGCCGTCAAGCATCCTCGCAGAGCCTACTTGAGTGCTCGTCGGCGCTGGAGCGAAGGCTCCGTCCCGGCGCGTCTGGCCGGCGAAGCCGGCAAAGCTGCCGCCCTGACCATCTTCAATCCCTTGACCATGCTGTACTGGATTGGCGTCACCTCCAGTTGGCTTCCCTTTGCATTTTCCGTCCTGGGCAACAAGGCCCCCGGCTTGGGAACCTTGATGGTAGGCGCCGGTCTGATAGCCTGGTTCGCGGCGCTCATCATCGCCGTCCGCTTCATTCCCCACCGCATCGGCGCGACCTTCTTCCGCCTTGCAAACGCAATTCTGGGCTTCCTGCTTCTGGGCTTCGGCACGTACTGCGCAGTGGTCCTGTCTCGCCATCTTTTCCGCTGAAACCGAGGACTCAATGTTATGAGGTTCGGCGGAATCATTGGCCGCGTTCGGTTTTGTTCAGAAATGGCGCTGCGAAGTGTCCCAGGAAGAGGAGTCGACCGGAGGCCCGATCTAAGTCATTCCTCCTCCCCTCGCCAGGCGATTCGGCGCGGATCTTCGAACAGGCGCGCCGTGACAGCCCCAAAAATAAAGCCGCCGATGTGCGCCACGTACGCCACGCCGCCGGTCTGCACATCTGCCACTGAGCCGGCGTCGAAGAGTTGCGAGATGAACCAGAAGCCGATCAACAGCGCTGCCGGAATAAAGGCGGTGCGAACAAAAATGAAGATGAACAAAACCGAGCGAATCTGGTCGCGAGGATAGGTGACCAGAAACGCGCCCATGACCGCGGCAATGGCCCCGCTGGCGCCCAGGTTTGGGAGTGTGGAATGGGGATCGGCCGCGACCTGGGAAATCATTGCCACGATCCCGCCGACAAAATAGAAGACCAGGTACCGCCAACGGCCCATCGCGTCTTCGATCTCCGGCCCAAAGGCCCATAAGAAGATCATGTTGCCGATGATGTGCATCCAACTGCCGTGCAGGAACATCGAGGTGATCAACGTAATCCATTGGTGGCCGGACCATATCTGGGCGGGGATTGCGGACCAGGCGTTCACGAATGCGTCGCCACCCGACAGCTCCATCAGGAAGACAAGGCCGTTCACGAGAATAATCAGGGCTGTGACGACGGGCATGCGCGCAGGACGCCGGGATGCATCGCCTAATGGGATCAAGCCTCCCATTCTGTCTTCCTCCTGCGCCGCAACTATGCTAAGAACCTTCCAGATTGTAGCACTGCGAATCGTAACAACAGTGACGCGAGGCACGCAAATGGAGCCGACTGAATGGTCGGCGGATTTTGCCTCGGCACTGGCTCCGGAGAATGGAGTTGATTGAGCCCGCCGGCATTCGATCATGCGATTTCGAGCGAATGGCAAGCTGCGCGCTTGGCGTGCTGCCGGCGAAGCCCGCACCCGCCTCGGAAAGCCAGTATCGTTATCACGGAGATGCCATTCCTGATACCGGGGGTGATAATCCCTGTTCGGTGCGCCTCTTGAATTGCATTTAACGGTGAAAAAGTCTCTATTCAGAACGGCTCGCGGGAGACTCTACCCTCCGCCATGACCTTGTTTTTAAGAACTCTCAAGACATCTCAAGACACACAGAAATCCCCAGTAAATACTGGGGATTTCGTCTTTTTGCATTCAAAGGCACGATGGAATTGATTGAGTTTGTCAGGGCGCTGACGTACCGATCTGCGGCCCGTTCTCATTACGGCGCATTGGCTCCCTTTTACTCCGTCATTGACGCATCCGCGGAATTCTCCGTGGAGACCCTGTGGAACGCTACGTCTTGGGATGCTCCTTCTCGCCTTGCGGAGCAGCTTGCCGCTGCTGCTGTTGCGGAGCAGCTTGCCGCTGCTGCTGTTGCGGAGGCGCCTGGCGTTGCTGTTGTTGCGGTGGCGCCTGGCGTTGCTGCTGTTGCGGAGGCGCCTGGCGCTGCTGCGGTTGCTGAACTTGCTGGCGTTGTTGCTGTTGCGGTGGCGCCTGGCGCTGCTGCTGTTGCTGAACTTGCTGCCGCTGCTGCTGTTGCTGAACTTGCTGGCGCTGTTGTTGTTGCTGAACTTGTTGGCGCTGTTGTTGTTGCTGAACTTGCTGGCGCTGTTGTTGTTGCTGAACTTGCTGGCGCTGTTGTTGTTGCGGAGCAGCCTGACGCTGTTGCTGTTGCGGCGCAGCCTGACGCTGCTCCTGTTGCGGAGCCTGCTGCCGCTGTTGTTGTTGCGGCGCCGCCTGACGCTGCTGCTGTTGCTGAACCGCCTGCCGCTGTTGCTGTTGCGGAGCTGCCTGACGTTGCTGTTGTTGCTGAACCGCCTGGCGCTGCTGCTGTTGCGGAGCCTGCTGCCGCAGTTGTTGTTGCGGAGCCGCCTGGCGCTGTTGCTGTTGCGGAGCAGCCTGATTGCGCACCGGCGTTACCGCTGGGGCCCTCACATTGCGATCGGCTGCAAGCGGCCGGCTGACGGCCACGCTGGCCGGGCGGCCATGATTCA
>Ga0326727_10008523_pt1 | contig 25947 bp, 32 predicted proteins | sample MB2enrmetagenome_FD_207643 | JGI IMG/M metagenome (GOLD analysis project Ga0326727, IMG submission 207643) | Lab enriched peat soil microbial communities from McLean, Ithaca, NY, United States - MB29MY | ecosystem: Environmental > Terrestrial > Soil > Wetlands > Peat | place: USA: New York...
AAACTCAGCACAAAATCTGCTGAGTTTTTTACTTTTGTTAACTATTGCGTATAATTACCAATTCATCTATTGATTAAAGATTAAACGCATTGAAAAATAGATTTATTATGATATATAATTAAATTATAATTGTACTACATAACATCATAGTTATAATGTTGTCCGTTCAAAACGGCATTTACGCAGTTTAGTCTTACAAGGAGGAAACTTATGCAGTGGAAGGAACTGTCAAGAATTCCGCGGTTTTTGCCTGTAGAACAAGTGTTCAAAAGATTTAGTGACCCAAAATTCAGGCTAGGCAAAACAAATGCTTACTACATGGGTAACGGATTTTTGTTAGGGGTTTCTCGTGAGCAGTTTCGTATAGAAAATATGAAACAGATAGAATTTGGGGGGCCGGGGCAATATTCAATTCAAGTAAGTTTTTTTGCGCAAAAAGATGAATTGTGCTCATGTTATGGGATTAGCAACGAAATGTATGACTTTGAATCCGATTTATTGGGTGAACCGTTCCAGATAAGTGATAACATTAAGATTGGAGCAACGTTTGAACAAGTTTCAACGTTTCTAAAGACGCGAGTTCACACTGATTATTATAATGAAGGTGAAACCAGTGCTTTCGTTAAAGGGAAATTCCAATTTTGTCACATTTGGATTCAATGGAATAACTATGAATTGCTCTTTTTTGGAAGATCAAGGAAAAGCAAACTGTCGGCAGTGCATCTATCTTTAAAAGAGCGCAGCGTTTGGTAATAAACCTAGTTAAGCAGAGTGCAGTTCATTATCCCTTCCATTCATGTCCAGGTAGGACAGTTGTCCGGCGGTCAAAGGCAAGGGGTCGCCGTGGCCAGAGCCATTAAATTCGGCGGTAAACTGCTCGTTTTTGATGAGCCCACTGCGGCTATGGGCGTGCAGGAAACGGCGGCAGCTTTGTCCCTGATCAGCAGCTTGGGTAAACAGGGCTATGCGGTGATTATCATCAGCCATAACCTGCATCAAGTTTTTTCCCTGGCCCAGCGGATTTGTATTATACGGCAGGGGAGGGTAGTCGATACGGTATCGACTGCCGATGTCACTCCCAATCAGGTGGTTTCTTTAATTATCGGTGCGGGGCAGGCACCCGCTTAAATAGGTCGGTTTTGAAACCTCTTGACATTTTCGGTCGAGAGTTTTTTTGTCATACACAGCAATTCTTCTTGATGAGACACTTAACTATTCCTACGACAATGATAATCGGCCGCAAAAGAGATAGTGGATGGCGGCATGTATTTCAGCTATACTTATAGTAGTGCCAACAAGCAGACTAGGGTGAAGGATCAGAACAGCAATATTTATGTGGTTTCATGGACTTGCTTAGGGAAGAGGGAAGCGCAGGATTGAGCGGAATAACCAAGCAGGCAGACGGAGGGGTGAAAGTTGGCTGAGGGCAAGATCATAAATATTATGAAATATGCTATCCATGATGGACCCGGCATTCGCACAACCATTTTTTTTAAAGGCTGTCCTCTCAACTGTCTGTGGTGTCATAACCCGGAAAGTCAAAGAGTCAGCCAAGAGTTAATGTATTGGCCGGAGCGCTGTCTTGGCTGCGGGCAATGTTTAGAAGTCTGCCCGAACGGTGCGGTGGCCGCCGGTGCGGGGCACTTGAACTACCTTCGGGATCACTGCCAAGTCTGCGGAGCATGTTGTCAGGTTTGCCCTGCCGGAGTAAGAGAACTCGCAGCCAGGACGATGTCTGTGAGCGAAGTCATGGCGGAGATTGAGAAAGATTTAGTTTTCTACGACGAATCGGGGGGCGGGGTAACATTTTCCGGAGGGGAAGCCTTCCTGCAGCCCGTCTTTCTGCTGGAGCTGCTTAAAGAGTGCCGAAAGAAGGAAATCCACACGACTTTAGAGACGTGTGGATACGTAAACTTAGAATTGTTGCAAACTCTGGGAGAGTTTGTGGATCTGTTTCTGTATGACTTAAAACTTATGGACAGTCAGAAACATCAAGCGGTCACCGGGGTAGCGAATGAACTTATCTTAGCTAATCTGAGCTGGCTGGCGGAGCACCATCCCCGGGTTATTGTCCGAGTGCCGATCATTCCGGGAATTAACGATGATCAGGAAACTCTTCAGCAAATCGGAGAGTTTGTGGCAGCGTTAAAACAGGTTCTGGAACTTCATCTGCTGCCTTACCATAAAGCAGGATCGGATAAGTACCGACGACTGGGTCTGACGTATCAACTGCCGGACCTACAAGCCCCGGATACCGAACGCCTGGAGCAGATCGCAGGACAGCTGGAACAGTTTGGTTTGAAGATTAAAATCGGGGGGTAAGTACCTTTAGCCTCTTTTTCGGCACACTTCGTAACAAACCTAGATGTGATGCCTAGATGTGATGCGAATTTTAGGGTTTCCTATATTTTTACTAAAACCAGCAAACCTCCATAGATTAAGGACTTTTACTAACGGTGCTGAAGGTCAGCTTAACCGCTTATTCTCTTAACTCCTCAACTCCCGATGATTCTAAATCCTTCGGGCAGCGGGTCTTGGGGATCGAGCACCAATTGATTAAACCCTACGATTTGGGCAGTACCTGAAACTTCAGTGAGTACGGCAGCATAGTCTCCGACCTTAGTTTCAGCGACGAACTTTCCCTCAAAGGGAGTATCGATGATGCTGTAATTGATGAGGGTATCTCCTTTTTTAAACTCCCCTTTATGATAGTGTAAGGCAACTCTTCCGCCGGTTCCGGTTCCGGTAGGGGAACGATCGACCTGACCTTCCGCGAAGATACAGACGTTTTTGGTCAGCAGTTTATTTCCTTCTCTCCGGGGAGCCTCATAGAAAATAGTTCCGTAGAGCCAATTGACGCCTGAGTTCGGATGGTTAAATTCCATAACCGCCTTGACTTTATTTTTTATTTCCATCCCTCGCCGGACCAGTTGCTCGGTATTTTCGGGAGTTACCGTTAACCCAATTTGTTGGGAATCCAGAAAGACATAGAAGGCACCGCAATACACTACGTCAGCGGTGATTTCTCCGATACCCTCTACAGCAACCGTGATGTTTTCTTGATAGACGAAGCAGGGTACATTTTGAAAGCGAACCCGTTCGACTTCTCCGTCCTTGACATCAGCGCAAGCCGTAATTCTTCCGGCCGGAGAGTCGATTTTGACGATCGTTTCCCCTTCCTGCGCAACAAGCATGCCGGTTTCGATGGTGACCTTGGTCACTCCGATGATGCCATGCCCACACATGGAGCTTAACCCTTCATTGTGAGTAAACAGGACGCCAAAATCGCCATCTTCAGTCACCGCCGGAACCAGGATGCAGCCGTACATTCCGCTATGTCCGCGCGGTTCCAACATGATCAGCTTCCGTAAATGGTCATAGTGTTCGAGCATATACTGTCTCTTTTCCAGCATGGTCCGGCCTTGAATGGGTGGTAAACCGGAAGTGACGATTCTAAGCGGTTCCCCGGCAGTATGGGCGTCGATGCAATTGATGTAATGCTTGAATTTCAATAGTTTAACTCCTTCCCGGTACAACAGTATAGTAGCAGTGCAGATTTGAAAAATTCAGACCGCTTAAAAAAGGAATTTCTGTCCGATGTCTTGTTGCAAGGCACTCTGATAAATTTGGTGAGCGGTTACAATGTCTAATACGGCGATCCCTACTGTTTTAAAGAGCGTGATTTCTTCCGGAGTTTCCCGTCCCGGGAGGTTGTTCAAGAGAGCCTGACCGATCTCCCCTGTGAATTTGTCTATGGTTAGCGTACCTTTGGCTAAGGGAATAATAAAATCACCTGCCTCGGCCAGTACCGCTTCCTGGGAATCGAAGAAAATCTTGGCGGCCCGCTGGAGGATAACTTCATCTAATTCCTGCATGTCCGGCCGATAGGAGCCGACACCGTTGATATGTGCTCCTGCTTTGACAAGGTGACCGTTGAAAACAGGCCGGCGGGATGTGGTCACTGCCGTAATGATATCGGCATTGGTAATTGCTTCCTCAGAAGTCTCAACTGCCCGGAGAAGGGTTTGGAAATTCGCGAATTCAGCTTGCCTTTGCGCCACAAAAGATTGGGTGCGTTCAAAGTTCGTACCGCAAATACGAACTTCGCTAAGCTTCCTCACCGTCAACATTGCCTCAAGCTGGGTGATGGCTTGTCCTCCCGTGCCAATCAGAGCTCCGATTTGCGCATCGGCGCGAGCCAGGAGATCTGTGGCCGCACCTGCCGCAGCCCCTGTGCGAAGTTGGGTAAGGTAAGTTCCATCCAGGACACAGCATACTTCTCCGCTTGTTCCATCGATCAAGACCATGGTTGCCGGTACCGAGGGGATATTTTTTTTGCTGTTGTGCGGGAAAACCGAGACGATCTTTACTCCCATACTGTCCAGTTTTTCGACGTAACCAGGCATGAACAAAGTTTGCCCCTCATAGCTGGGCGCGCTAATACTAACCCTTAAGGGGATGTCACTGCCGCCTTCCGAGTAGATTCGAAAAGCCTGTTTGTCGGCGTCTATAGCAGCTTGCATTGTAAAGATTCGTTGGATGTCTTTTTTGGTCAGTAGCAGCACGATAATTCTCCACCCTTTCATTTTGTTTAACACTAACGATTCCAGTTAAATTTGTCAATGGATTGGACGAAGGGGAGTTCTCTGACCCTGCTCCCTTGGAATTTCATCATGCGTTTGACGAGGAAACCACGATCCTTTTAGGGTAGGGGCAGTTGACAAAAGGTCTGAATACAACTTAGATGGGAATGTTAGCAATGAAAAGAGTATTTTCTCTGATCTTAATCGCGGGGATTTGTCTATCCATTGGAATTTATCTATGGCAGTCACGGATGTTCAATACAGTACAGATACCGGATATTATACCCAATCAGTTGCAGCAAAGGATAGAGAAGGGTGATAATTTTTATGTATACTTCTATTCGCCAATCTGTGAAGAGTGCATTAAGTCCGAACCTAAGCTGGTTCAAGCAGTGCAAGAACTTAGGATACAAAATATTGTGAGAGTAGATGTCCAAAAATTTGATTCTTTGCGCAAGGACCTCCAAATACAGGGAACTCCGACTATTTATGTCTATAATAATCATAAACTGATCAAAGGTATTACCGGAGGTTTGAAGACAGTTGAGGAGTATAAGAACTTTTTTAAAGAAACAGGTGGGACAAGTTGATATTCAAATTATTGCTGGCCGGCGTTTACTTATTTGCCGGAGGTTCAAAGATTATCAAGCTGTACCTTTTTAAAGCCACCATTTTGGCATATTATCCCTTTTTGCCGGAATCATTGGCAGTATTGATAGCCATTGTGTTTCCTTGGCTGGAAATATTGGCCGGTTTAGCTCTGGTTTTGAATTGGAAAACGAAGTATTCCAGTAGTTTCTTATTGTTACTTTCCTTATTTTTGGTTGTTCAAACAATTCTCAATTATAGTAATATCCTGCCGTACGGATGTGGGTGTTTTGGCTTTAGTGGTCCGGATAAAATCAGTTTATACCACGTAGTTAGAGATTTCTCCATTATGTTATTAGCAGGCAGGGTATGTTTAAAAGAATGGAAGAAATAGATTAGGCGAGGGGTTTTTCAACGTGCAATAGTCAAAAAGGAACTCCAACATAAAAAACGCCCGGACACCGGGCGTCTAAGCCTGAATGTGCTGATTCTTCTATACGTTGCTATTGCTTTCAGGGATTGTTTTCGTTATAATTATTAGCGAGTTGGAATTTCCTTGGATTCAAGCTTTTACCAACTTGCGATGGGGCTCGCTTGTGCATAATGCTGATGGCTCCTACTGAAACTATCTCAGTAGGAGCTTTTTGTGTTTTTTAAGGAGGAATGAAATTAAACAATGCAAAGTATCATGGTAATTGCTTTTGGCGGTGCTTTAGGAGCACTGTCCCGCTATGGCCTCGGTTTATGGATATCTAGCAAATGGAACCAAGGATTCCCATTACATACTTTTGTTATAAATATAACGGGAGCTTTTTTATTAGGTTTTCTGAATATATTATTTATTGAAAAGTTGACTATAAGCCCATTATGGAGGTTAGGTATTGGGATAGGCTTTTTAGGGGCCTATACTACATTCTCAACGTTTAGCTATGAAGTTATAATGTTATTAGAAGGAGGCAGTTTACTAACCGCAGGATTATATACTTTACTCAGTGTAATCGTTGGTTTTGCAGGGGTTGCTCTGGGAGTTGGCCTGGCCCGTATAATGCCAATGTAATAGCTTGGGCGATGGCAGCTTAAGTATTGGTTACTCTTACAAGGAGGTTAATATGATAGGTAAAGGAAAGTTACTAAAAGTTTATCTGGGTGAAAGCGAACGGTATAAAAATAAGCCTCTCTATCAATATTTAGTTCATTGGCTCAAGGAAAAAGGAATTGGTGGTGTAACCGTCATCCGGGGTATCGAAGGCTACGGTCAGGATAAAGTTCTCCATACTGCCCGTTTCTTAGAGTTATCTTCCGATTTGCCAATGATCTTGGAAATTGTGGATGTAGCGGAAAAAATCGATCCCCTTATTCCGGAGATTTGTGCGATGGTCCCGAAAGGTTTAGTTTTTACGACAGATATCCATGTTTACAAACACGGAAAAGACAGTAGCGATTAATCACCCTCCACTCCTTATTTTAGATAGGATTTGTTACAGATAGTTATTGTTTTAATCAGCATAACCCGAACTTGACTCATATCTCGAAACGGCGCCTACATCTTAAGACCGTGGAGCTATTGTTAAAGAAGAACTATGATTAGTTAAAAAATTGAAAAGGAGAAATGATTATGATTCAGGCAGCTATTCCAGGCCGAGAAACTATGAACCTAGAAGTTTTAGTTCTTGACTTTAACGGGACATTAGCCTTAGACGGGCAAATGTTTGACTCTGTCAGGGATAGCCTCATCCGCTTAGCTCCATCTTTGGAAATCCATATTCTAACTTCGGATACTTACGGTACTGTGGTCCGGCAATGTGTGGAATTGCCTGTTCAGGTAAGAGTGTTGGAAAGCAGAGAACATGCTCAAGAGAAAGCGGATTATTTAGACCGATTTGGCTCCCGGGAAATAGTCGCTATGGGGAACGGAGCAAACGATCAATTAATGCTTGAAAAAGCGCATTTAGGCATAGCTGTCATTGGGTTCGAGGGAGCCTCCTTGCAAGCTCTCCAATCCGCCGATTTGGTGGTGAATAGAATAGAAGATGGTCTTGGGTTGCTCTTAGCAACTCAGCGTCTCAAGGCATCTTTAAGACGTTAAGATTTATTTGCCGCGATGGGGCTCAAGTTTAGCCTCAGCTAGCCCGTTTTCAAGGGAGACAATGGGATACTGGCCTCTTGTAAATCAATATTATTTGCTGCATGTTTACCCCATTGAGGATATAAACATGGGAACCGGTAATGTTCTAGTCAATTGAAAAGATGTAAAACTCCCACTAACGTTAACCTAGGCCGCCAAATTCGCCTAGGTTTTTATCTTTTTATAAGGAAATAGGATTGTTTTCCTTTAGGGGAGAACTGGTAAATTAAAGGGGAAAAAACTATTGGGTTTTAACTAAAATTTAACACAAGCTTAACTAAAAGTGTATCGTAACGCCTGTCACATTAAAATATAATATGCGTAACAGATGTTACGTTTAATATCTATGGCGTAATATCTATGGCGATCAATTGTTAAATAAGCAGTAACAACAATTTTTGTAGATGGTAGCAGGAACTAATTATAATATTTATGTTCACAAGCTAGGGTAATCAACTACTAGTACAAAAATTTATATATGGTCAAATGTCTGTGTGTTTCTATCTAATCGTTCTTAATCTGTGTAATCTGTGTAATCTGTGGTTCCCTGTTCAGAATTCCCCAAGGCGTATTTACAGTGTTTCTCCTTGTAGGTATAAAAAAATGCGGGATTTTAGGATGGAATATTATAGTCTGTGGCACGGAATAGGTACTGGAGAGAAAATGCTTGTGGACAGGATGATCTGTCCAAAGAATGCACAAACATTAGAAAGGAGAACCGTGATGGTTTGGTCTTCTGTACTGCCGTCGTTTTTGGCTTCCCTGGTCGAGTTTGTCGAAGCCCTAACGATTGTATTGGGCAACAAATAAGGTTGCAGGAATCTGGGCTGCAACTGTCGGAGCACTGCTGGCCTTTCTGATAGTTGTTGTACTTGGCATTGTTGTCCACGGCCCGCTCACCAAAATTCCGGAAAACACACTTAAGTTTACGGTTGGAATTATGCTTGTCACTTTCGGAACTTTCTGGGCCGGAGAAGGATTGGGCATCGAATGGCCGTTCGCTGATTTGTTTCTGTTTGTGCTAGTCGCCTTCTACCTCATATTTAGCATCATAATCGGCGTGCGCAGAAGAAACTTAAGGCCGAAGCGGGGGGAAACCAGCCATGAACATCATAATCCGTATATTCAAAGAAATATTTGATTTTTTCTGCGGCGATTGGCGGGTATTCTGGGGTGTAACTGTAACGATCGTGCTTGTCGAATCAGTCGAACACTTGGCAGCCCTCTTCTACGCTAGACCGGCTGTAGGTATAATTTTTATAATCGGGGTTTCCCTAAGTCTGGTATTCGCCCTCAAACGTGAAATTACTTAATAAGTTCAACGGCGTACTTTGTGCAGCGAGGTGCGTTTCGTTTTTCATTAATATCTGCAATTTAGTATTTGCAACACTTAACCCAATTCTATCGGTCTTAATATGTGTATAATATATGACCGCCTACGATAGTTGGCGGTCATTTTATGCATTAAAATGTAATATCTGTTGTTATTTTATAATGTATATGATATTTTGTATTTACTGCAACTGCCGTTACTGAAAGGGCTCCTAGGATAGGTTCTATTGAATTTGAGAGAAGGAGTAATATCATGAAAGAAGAAATTTTAAGTTGCGCCCTGCACGGGCCTGCGCCAATTCCCCAAGAAGGGCGTTGGACTAAGGCCTTGGAAATCCGTGATTTAAACGGCTTAACACATGGAGTCGGAGGATGCGCTCCCCAACAAGGTGCTTGCAAACTGACTTTAAATGTGAAAAACGGGATTATTGAAGAAGCGTTAGTGGAGACAATTGGCTGTTCGGGAATGACGCAAAGTGCCGCTATGGCGGGAGAGATTCTACCTGGAAAAACCTTACTTGAGGCTCTGAATACCGACTTAGTCTGTGATGCCATCAATGTTGCCATGCGGGAACTCTTTCTTCAGTTAGCTTATGGAAGAAGCCAAACTGCCTTTTCTCTGGGAGGAATTCCTGTGGGCGAAGGGGGAGAGGAACTCGGCAAGTTTATGCGCTCCCAGATTGGGACGATTTATAGTTCCCGCCAATTTGGACCTAGATATTTAGAAGTGACCGAAGGGTATGTTTTAGAACTTGGACTCGATGACGAGCAAGAAATCATCGGTTATAAATATGTGAATTTAGGAAAAATGATGGCCTTCATTCGCGATGGTCTCCCTCCCGAAAGCGCCTATGAAAAGGCGACCGGCACGTATGGTCGGTTTAGTGAAGCCGTAAAAATAGTCGATCCAAGAAAATCTTAAGGGGGGATCATTGATGTTTACTGGATATGAACACCGTCAACTAGGGATTAACGACGCGCTCAAGCGTCTTGAAATGCGCGATCTGAACGAAGTAAAGGACTATACCCTAGCGAAGGGAATCGATGTCGATAAAATTACCCGAGAAATACAACCGATCGTCTATGACAATGCGATCTGGGCCTTTACTATGGGAACCGCTCTGGCTCTTAAGTCAGGAGATACCGAAGCGACAAAAACGGCCCTGTCCATTGGGGAAGGCTTGCAATCCTTTACCATTCCCGGTTCGATTGCTTATCAACGAGAAGTGGGGTTAGGGCATGGACGCTTAGCTAATATGTTGCTCGACGATCGCACGAACGTCTTTGCCTTTGTGGCTGGACATGAATCGTTTGCGGCAGCCGAAGGAGCTTTGGGGGTATCTAAATATGCCGATTTAGCCCGCAAAAAACCGCTGGAAGTTGTCCTTATCGGCCTGGGAAAAGACGCAGCCAAGATTATTGCCCGCATGATAGGGTTTACGTACGTCCAAACTGACTATGATTTTGCCAAAAATGATTTAATCGTTTTAAACGAAAAAAAATATGCCACAGATAAACGTCAGGCAGTGAGGGTCTTCGGGGCTAACTCGGTGGATGAAGGAGTTGCCATCATGAAAGCTCGCGGTGTTAATATTTCCATTACTGGAAATTCGACAAATCCGACGCGCTTCCAGCATCCGGTTGTGGGAACCTACAAAAAATGGGCCATCGAAAATGAGCATCCTTTTTTCTCAGTGGCTTCTGGTGGTGGAACGGGACGGACACTTCATCCGGATAATGTAGCAGCTGGTCCGGCATCTTATGGGTTTACCGACACCCTGGGTCGGATGCATTCTGATGCTCAGTTTGCGGGGTCCAGCTCCGTACCTGCGCATGTTGACATGATGGGTTTTATTGGAATGGGAAATAACCCCATTGTCGGAGCGTGCGTTGCTTTGGCTGTCAAGGTAGCCCAAGCCAACCAAAGTATCTAAGCAATCTGCGTGCTTAAGGTTGTCAATAGTTAATTGTCACAAATTAATAGCCCAATAGATTGATTCTGGCGAAATCAATCTATTGGGCTATTTTCTCTGGCTCCTCACCCCATTCTTGGGAAATCAGCTCAATTTACCCAGGGCACAGTTCAAAGCGGAATTGGTGGCTCCGTCACATCGTAAGATGTAATTCCAAATCATATTGACATTTGTCGATGTGACAGATATAATCCTACATATCGATAAAAATAGATTTGAGGTGACGTGATGGAGAATAAATATGAAAGCAACGCAAAAATATTTCAAGCACTAAGCGATCCTAATCGGCTGATAATCATTGAAATGATACAAAGCAGAGAAAGGTGTGCCTGCGAACTCTTGGAATTTCTTAATATTGTGCAATCCACTTTATCGCACCACATGAAGATATTATGCGATTCAGGACTTGTTAACAGTCGCCGTAATGGAAAATGGATGTACTATTCATTAAGCAAAGATGCCTGTGAAGCTGCCAAGAAATTGCTCAATGAAATTACAATGATAGCGGATAATTTCCATGAGGGAGATATCATACATGGATGTTGAAATTAGGTTTAACTTTAACTTATCTTCAGAAAACGATAAGCAACTTATGGGTGACAAAGGATGCCCTGGTTATTTAGTCAAAATTTTGTGATTGAAACACGAGGAGGTAAAAAAATGAAAATAGTCGTAATAGGAGCGGTAGCCGCAGGGACATCAGCGGCTGCCAAAGCAAGAAGGAACGATGATTTCGCTGAAATTATTATATACGAGAAAGACCGTGACATTTCATACTCAGGATGTGGGTTACCCTACTATATCGGTGGAGGAATCGAGGATATTGGAGAACTCACTCCCAGAAACAGCGCATTTTTCAAGAAGAACTATGACATTGAGATTAAGACAGAGCACGAAGTTTTGGAAATCAAAAACGATCAAAAGTCCCTAGCTGTTAAAAACCTGAAAACTGGGGAAGTCTTTCACGATTACTATGACAAGTTGATCATTGCAACAGGCGCTGCTCCATTTGTTCCAAATCTGGAAGGAATACAGAAACAACATGTCTTTTTTTTAAGAAATGTCCAAAATGCCAGAGCTATTAAAGATTTTATGATCAAGAACAAGCCAAAAACAGCTGTCATTGCAGGGACGGGGTTTATTGGATTTGAAGTGTTAGAAAATCTGTTACATCAACAAATGGAGGTAACAATCGTTGAAGTAACCGATAAAATCACTCCTAATCTTGATTATGATATGGCGGCATATTTAGAAAACCTCCTAATTAATAAGGAAATTAGGCTTTTAAAATCAAGAAGCATCACGAGAATTGAAGAAACCAAGGTGCATCTGAGTGATGGTCAGATGCTGCAAGCTGATATGATCATTATGGCAACGGGCGTCCGTCCAAATGTTACACTCGCTAAAAGCATAGGGATAACTCTCGGAGAAACAGGTGCGATACAGGTCAATGCAAAAATGCAAACAAGTGTCTCGGACATCTACGCTTGCGGAGACTGTATTGAAACGTTTTCGGCCATTACAGGGAAACCGGTCTATCGTCCACTGGGATCGACAGCCAACAAAACCGGAAGGATTGCAGGGGATGCCCTAACGGGCGGGCGTCTGTTTTATAGAGGAAACCTTGGGACAGGAATCTTCAAACTGTTTGAGCTTGCCATTGCTTCTACCGGACTTTCGGAGAGGGAAGCTCTTGCTGAGGGCTTGGAAATAGAAATTTGTCACAACATTAAACCAGATAAACCGGTTTATTTCAAAGGCGAAGAGATGATCATCAAAGCAGTTGCTGATAAGAAGAGCAAAAGGCTTTTGGGTGTTCAGATTATCGGTACGACGGGTGTTGATAAGCGCATTGATGTTTTTGCGACACTCATTACTTATAAAGCGACAGTCGATGAGCTTTTTCATTTGGATTTGGCGTATGCACCGCCCTTTTCAACGACTAAAGATCCTGTTCACTATACAGGTATGATCCTCGATAATGCGATTAACGGGGGAAGAAAGCTTATGACTGCGAAAGAAATAGAAACTATGACTGAGGACATCCAGATTATTGATGTCAGAAGTGCCGATGACTTTAAGCGCAAAGGCAGTGTTGATCAAGCAATCAATATTCCCCATGCAAACTTGAGAGAAAAATTAGAGGAACTTGATAAAAATAAAGTGACGGTAACCTATTGCAATAAAGGTGTGACTGGTAATGCCGCGCAGAATGTTCTGATTAACCGCGGCTTTAAAAATGTTTATACTCTTTCAGGTGGCCATAAATTTTATGTTGGTACAAGACAAATTTAAGAAGCGACATTACATTAGAGGAGGGACCAGTGTTGTGCAAATTTCCGCCAGAGAACTAAAAACCATTCAAACTTCAACTCAATTAACATTTAGTGATATTTTAGGTTCTTGGAAGGCTCGTTGGGGAATTAATAGAATGAATTTTAAGGTAGAGCCCGGACTTTATAGAGTCGGGAATCCAAGCAACTCTTCCCGTGTCCTAGTTACAGCTAATTATAAAATGAGTTTTGATAGCTTGAGAAAAGAATTAAATGGGTTGGACGTATGGATTTTGGTTCTCGACACTAAGGGAATCAATGTATGGTGTGCCGCAGGAAAGGGCACTTTCGGGACCAGAGAACTTCTTAACCGTATCGCTATCGTACAACTAGAGAAGGTTGTGTCTCACAAAGCGCTTATCTTGCCACAATTGGGCGCGCCGGGTATAAGTGCTCACGAGGTGGCAAAGTTTTCCGGTTTTAAAGTGATTTATGGACCTGTGAAGGCGAAGGATGTTAAAGCGTTTATCAATTCGGGAATGAAGGCCACCGCTGAAATGCGGAGGGTTAAGGACAGTGCCTATGATCGACTGGTATTGACTCCTGTGGAATTGGTCTCATCTTTTAAACTTTCTTTAATGATTTTTGGCGTGCTCTTTCTGTTAAATCTTCTTGGTTTAGGGCCTTTTGGGTTTGTCGATTTTTACGCCTATATGGGCGCAGTCTTAGTCGGATGCGTCTTAACTCCAGTTTTGCTGCCATGGATTCCGGGCAGAGCTTTCGCCTGGAAGGGGTGGTTAGTGGGATTTATTTGGGCTGTGTTAGTTAATGTACTTAATGGATGGACGACTGCTCCGCAATATAGTGGATTGAGAGCTCTGGGGTATTTACTCATTCTGCCCGCTGTAGCTGCTTTTTTTGCCATGAATTTTACCGGTTCTTCCACGTTTACTTCCTTTTCAGGAGTCTTGAAAGAGATGAGAATAGCTGTCCCTGCACTTATTATTTCAATATTTCTGGGTATAATTTTGATTCTGAGTAACAGTTTCATTAAGTTATAAGGAGTTGTCTTTATTGAGAAATCAATATTTGAAAAATGTTGCTACATTGAGATTGAAGTCAGATCAATGTATGGGCTGTGGAAAGTGCATTGAGGTTTGCCCGCATAATGTATTTTTAATGGAAGACAAAAGATCGGTCATTGTTGATAAAGACCGTTGTATGGAATGCGGAGCATGTGTCAAAAATTGTCCGTTTAATGCAATAGAAGTAAAGCCGGGCGTTGGCTGCGCTTATGCAATCATTATGGGTTGGCTAACTGGAAAGGAACCGAGTTGTGACTGTTCGGATAGTAGGAGCGGCAATTGTTGCTAAGTATGAAGGAATTGGCTAGCTGATCGTGTGCTGATTAATCAATGCTCATCTGAGGAGATATTTCGTATACTGCGAATGATGATTACTAAGAGAGCGGTTACAACTATAACCAGAATTCCCTGCAGCAGCCAAGAATTCCTCTCGGTCCAAGGCCGGGTATCATTAAAGCGATAAGCTTTGTTTTCCCCGACTTGCCCCAGGGCGGCTCTGGGTGTTTTTTGGTAGTCCGGATTATTCTTGAACGTTTGGATATCGTATACCGGGGCTTTAATTTGGTTGTTGCCCCAGAATAAAGTCAGCTCTTTCGTCCGGTATGCTGGAAAAACCAGCAGGGGATTGGAACCTTTAATAATCATTTCCTGGATGTTCAATGGCGGGTTGTCCTGATTATTAATTTTCAACTTGAGATAACGGAGACGCGTATTGAACTTGAGGATGAGTTGTTTGGCGGTCAGTTTATCCAGCCGGTAGGCGAAGAATTCTCCCTGAGTAATCAGATTCCAGTCCTTGTTGTTTTCACTGGCATAGAGTTCAACCCTCCGGTTGAAATTCAGCGCATCGGTGCTGATCTCCCATTCCGTGGAAGGAAGATGGAGCAGCAGTAAGAATAGACCCGTATTATTTGATTTTTGGCAATTATGTAACAGTTCGCTAGTTTATCTTCAAATCTCTTTTTCGCTTTATAATATCCATCACTGGAGATTGGTCGGAATGTGGGTGGTTTGGTGAAATAATGTCCGAGAACGCAGGAAGTAACTTGACTTACACTATTTTATGGAAACACCGTAATCAGATTCTAAGCCTGATTACGGTGTTTCTGACATATAGATGTTTAGCCATTTTGGCATGAGACAAATAAAGGAATTTTTACTCATTACATGGAATTAATTATATAAATACCGCGAAGGAGGAAGCAGTATGTTTATGGATAATGGTCCACCCGATTTTATGTTTTCAACAGCTACAGAAGATCGTCGTTATTCGGAAATTGTGAAACGAAGCAATGAAAGTACTGTGTAAAAGCTAAATTCCAATTTGACGGTAAGGTATGAGCATACTTAGTTTACATAAGTCACTGGAAATGGATGAACGAGGTAGGGCGGGATATATGAAAAGACAGATACAACGAATTTTTCCTGGAAATTTCGGTAAAATGCTGCTCATGAACTATAGTCCTTTTCTAATATGCTTCTATAAAATACAAAAGAAAAAGAGGAAGCCTGGCTCAGCCTGGTCAAATTTTTAGATGAAGTTGAAAGCATTGAGTATTCGGAAGAGATGAAAGCGAGGTATGAAAATTTGACAAACCAAGACATGGAGAAATTTGAGAATTTTCTTACCGAGAATGTTAAAAAATGGATTAGAATAACGGATGAAGAACTTCTTGTCGAAAGAAAATTATTCTTTGAGAATGTGAACAGGATGAATAGCGATACGGACATGCAATCGGGGTTGCTAAAAAATTCTAGAATAGAGAAAAGTCTGAAGGGGCAAATGAAGAATCTCGGTTATTATGATAAGTTTGAAGAAAACTTAAAGGTACTAAGTAGTGATTACTACATATACATCAATACGAGGAAAAAGTTTTTTGAATCATTAAACGTGAAACTTAATGACAAAGGAAAAATAGAAGCCGTTGAATAAGGTGATAGTATTGTTACAGTTTCATCAAAACAGACTAATCTTTGTATTGACATATATAGGAGATCTATATAAGATGGCGGTATAGATGATCTATATATGGAGGCGGGAAGATGGCAATTGATAAAAGTCTTTTAACAGGAAGCACCACCATGCTTATCTTAAAGCTACTTGATAGAACGGATATGTACGGCTATCAGATGATTGAAGAACTTAGAAAAAAATCGAACAATGCTTTTGAGTTAAAAGCAGGAACCCTATATCCACTGCTCCATACCTTAGAGCAGAAGAATATGCTCACGTCTTATGAAGAGATCGCTGATAATGCGAGGGTGCGGAAATACTATCGGATTACCAAACACGGTCGCAAGCAGTTGAAGGAGAAAAAAGAAGAATGGAAAGTCTATACCACTGCGGTCAATGATGTTTTAGGAGGTGCAAGTTTTGCAACAGCCTAGCAAAATTACCGAGTATTTGGAAGCTGTGCGCCAACAGATCCGTTGGAAAAGGGCACAGTCTCCTGTGTTGGAGGAAATTAATAACCACATAGCCGATCAAAAGGACGCTTTCATTCGTGAGGGACTTACTGAAGAAGAGGCAACCGACAAGGCAATTGTCGAGATGGGCGATCCTATTGTTGTCGGGGAACAGCTTGACCGCGCTCACAGACCCAGGCCGGATTGGCCGCTGCTAGTTATGACAGCCGCTATGCTGCTTTTGGGGCTTGCTATTCAAATCTTGATTGGACCTAATCACCGTAATAACGGGGCAGAGATGTTTCAAAAACAGATTGTCTGGGCAGGTATAGCAATTCTCGTAATGATTGCTGCCTATTTTTTTAATTTTACAATCATTGGGAAGTTCCCTAAGACTGGTTTTCTTGGGCTCTGTGCCATAATGGTCGCTGATTATTTGTTTACAAGGGCAACGAGCTCAACTGGCAGGTCGATCTATGCGATAAATCTGTTGTTGATGTTTCCTACCGCCTATACTGGATTTGTTTACAGGATGAGAAATAAAGGGTATGGCGGATTTATCTTATGCGGGGTAACTTTTATTATTTCTGCCTACATAACGGTACTCGTGCCTGGTGGGCGTAATGAAGCTGTTGTTTTCTTTTTGCTATGCACTTCCTGCCTTATTATTTTGACTGCCGCTGTTACAAAAGGTTGGTTTAACGTAAGAAAAATATTTGCCCTGTTTATTATGTATATCTCAACAACTGTCGCTGCTTGGCCTGCTCTGTTTTTCGTGATGAGGGCGGGGGGTATGTCGCGAGGATAATCCGGATAATGTTAAATCTCTCACTTGATTCGACAGGGTATGGATATATTGGTACTGTAATACAGCGGTTCTTGTCCCATTCCCGGTTTATAGGTGAGGGCTTGCCGATCAGCGGCTATGCTAAATATACGGCATTACAGCTTTTGCCTGAAGTCAATACCGATTTTCTCTTGACTTACTTGATTTACAAATTAGGTTGGATTGTGCTTGTCGGAATCATTATGATATTTTCAGCTTTTATTATACGTGCTGTTATTCTGTGTAAGAAGCAAAAATGTGTCCTTGGTTTTTTGGTTTCACTTGCGATTATCTCTACCTTCGCCTTACAGTGTATAATCTATATTGCTTCAAATCTGGGCTTTCTCTTCTTTGCTCCATTGTCGTTACCCCTAATTTCTTATGGAGGGCAAGCCCTGGTTATCAATATGTGCCTGATCGGTTTTTTGCTTTCAGTATTTCGGACAGGGGATTTGGTGAAAGATAAAACTGGGGCAGCATCGGTAAAGTCAAGTCGTTTTATTCAATGCGATAATGGACAGATTATTCTTAATCTAAAAAACGATATGAAAGTATAATCCGGAGTTATATATAAATTATCAATAGATACAACTCAATTGGGGTAGTGTCAAGCTGCTATTCGTCCGGATGGCTGACGGTTACTTGACGTTCTGCCCAAAGCAAGTCAGTCAAGACTACCAGCCAAAACGATCTGCTCATCATGCGTCGATTTAAACGGATGGCTTGGCAGATCACCATGCGGATGAATTCCCCTTGAAACCTGATCATGCCAGAGGCTGGTGCCGCTGTCAAAGATAGGTGCCGCTCCCAGCCAGGTAAGGGTATCCACATTGCGGACAGCACCAAAGTTTCCAAAATGGCGGTCTGTGTTGGCAATGAGAAAGTCAAAAGCCAGCAGATAATTGAGGAATTCCTGCATGTCGGGGATGCCGAGGTGTTCACAGCAAAGAAGAAAATGCTCATAGGGGGAGTGATGATTGAGCTTCTTCTCATTCTTATAAATGCTGTAAGCACTGACCAGTTCGGTCTCCGGCGTAATGAAGTTTTTGCATACGCAGTAGGGAATTTCATTCTCCCAAACGAGGTTATATGGTACATAAGCGGTATGGTTTAAACGCTGGTGTAGAGAAGTCGCTAATACTTCATTGAGCGGTTCCTGTTGGAACGGATTGCTTCCGGATTTAAGTAGGCAACGTTTTCCGTCAATGATTTTCCATTTTTTGCGCAGCCATCCGTCGGAGGTGTTGCATGGAGAGCGTAGGTCGAGTTCACAGGCTTTTCCTGTCAGGAAGTCCCTTGGGTTCAACTAGTACCATGAGTCACTTATGAGGTACAATGATAATAAACTTGCAAGATAAAATTTAGGTGAACTGCCCAATACCCTATCGGGATAGTGCTTTTACGCATATACTGATAAATTGAGAATCGGTTCGCCAAGTGATTTTACGACTAGAGGAGTGATCTAAGAATGAACGAACGAGTAGTCATGCTCAGGCAACGAAGCTTAGAGACTGAGGCTCATATCTCTGCCGAAAGGGCGGACTTGATAACAGAATTCTACCGCACGGCTGGGAATTCTTCCGTTCCTGTACAGCGGGCGTTGGCCTTTAAATATATCCTGGAACGAAAAGAGATCTGGATCGGTGAGGGTGAATTAATCGTTGGCGAGAGAGGTCCGGCCCCTAAGGCTACTTATACCTACCCTGAACTCTGCTGCCATAGTCTTGAGGATTTGGATCTTCTGGATTCCCGTCCGAAAATATCGTTTAAAGTCCCTCCGGAAGTTCGCCTCGCTTATGAAGTCCGAATTATTCCCTTCTGGGAAGGCAGGTCTATGCGGGACCTGATTTATTCCGAGATGTCCCAGGTCTGGAAAGCGTCTTATGACGCCGGCATTTTTACGGAATTCATGGAGCAGAGAGCACCCGGTCATACGGTGCTCGATGATAAAATCTATCGTTTGGGTTTCTTAGATATCATGGACGAGATCGATACCCAATTAGCAAGACTTGATTATTTCAACGATGTTGACGCCTATTACAAGCAGGAAGAACTGCGAGCTATGCGGATCAGTGCCCAAGCTATTATTCGCTTTGCCGAGCGGCATGCGGAAAAGGCGAGAGAATTAGCTTGGGTGGAAACGGATCATCAGAGAAAGGAAGAACTGGAGCAAATTGCTGAGATCTGTTCGTTTGTTCCGGCTCATGCCCCCCGGAATTTCCGGGAAGCGCTGCAAGCATATTGGTTTGTGCATTTGGGAGTGATCACGGAACTGAATACCTGGGATGCCTTTAATCCCGGCCGGCTCGACCAACATTTATATCCTTTCTACAAAAAAGGCTTGACAGAAGGAACTCTTTCTGAGGAACAGGCTAAAGAACTTTTAGAGTGTTTCTGGGTAAAGTTTAACAATCAACCCGCTCCGCCCAAAGTTGGGGTAACAGCGGCGGAAAGTGGTACGTATACGGATTTTGCCAATATTAACAGCGGCGGGCTCAAAGCGGATGGTTCGGATGGAGTTAACGAGGTCACCTACCTGGTTCTTGACGTGATCGACGAAATGCGTCTCCTACAACCCAGCTCGAACATCCAATTGAGCAAGAAAAATCCGGACCGCTTCTTAAAACGAGCGGCCAGGATTATCCGCAAAGGGTGGGGCCAACCCTCCGTCTTTAATGCTGATGCGGTCGTTGAGGAACTTCTGCGCCAGGGTAAATCGATTGAGGACGCTCGTCAGGGGGGAACCAGCGGGTGTGTGGAGACAGGGGCCTTCGGTAAGGAAAGTTACATCTTAACCGGGTATTTTAATTTGCCTAAGATTTTTGAGTTGGTTTTGCATAACGGAATAGACCCCAGGACCGGTCAGCAGTTGGGCTTAGCAACCGGGGACCCCCGTAGCTTCACCACTTTTGAGGAACTGTTTGCGGCCTTCAAAACACAGTTGCACTACTTTATGGATATTAAAGTTAAAGGAAGCAATATCATCGAACGACTTTATGCGGCTTATCTGCCGTCGCCGTTCCTTTCGCTGCTGATTGACGATTGTGTGGCGAAGGGTAAAGATTATAACGATGGAGGAGCCCGGTACAACACCAACTATGTTCAGGGGGTTGGTTTAGGCAGCTTAACCGACGCCTTAGCCGGCATCAAGTACCACGTCTTTGATCAGAAGGATCTCACTCTGGATCAATTACTCAAAGCTTTAGCGGATAATTTTTCCGGGCACGAAGCGGTACGCCAACAACTGATCAACAAGACACCCCATTTTGGCAATGACCTTGACTATGCTGACGAACTGATGGTGGATATTTTTAATGCGTATTACGCAGAAGTGAACGGTCGGCCGAATACTAAAGGTGGCGTCTACCGGATCAATATGCTGCCGACAACTTGCCATGTCTATTTTGGTTCGGTTCTTGGCGCCACAGCAGAGGGGCGTAAGGCTGGGGAACCTCTTTCGGAAGGGATTTCTCCGGTCCAAGGCACGGATCGTTTAGGCCCGACAGCTGTCATAAAATCCGCCTCTAAGTTGGATCACGCGCGCACCGGAGGAACACTGTTAAATCTTAAATTTACGCCCCAGGTTCTGGAAGGAGAAGAGGGCATCGAGAAATTGGCTCAGTTGGTCCGTTCGTATTTCAAATTAGGTGGTCATCATATTCAGTTTAATGTAGTCGATGCTCAGACGCTCAGAACTGCGCAGGCCGAGCCGGAAAAACACCGGGATCTGATCGTGCGGGTCGCCGGGTATAGCGATTATTTCTGCGATCTGAGCGAGGCGCTGCAGGAAGAAATCATTACTCGGACGGCGCATACGGCACTTTAGGTTTATTTGTCAACTTACCACTCTCTCCTGTATCTCTCGTTGGGATTACAAAATATGTCCTTTGGTACTCTCATGCCAATACATATCTGTAGCCGTTGAGCTCAAACCCAGAGGGTCCCTCCCAATATTTCGATAGGAAATTTTGGGAGGGACCCAATTAATTTACTTTGAATAATTAACTTTTCAGCATTGTTACAATTCGACAAATTTCATTTATTAATCAAGGTATAATTAATAAAATTTAATAACTATAAAGTTTTAACGATTGCAAACCACTAATCGACTTTATCGTCGCATATACTTCTTGAGTCGTATTCTTCATGCCATGTCCAGAGTTTAGGCTACGCTGATGCAGTGTATTGATGTAATAAATCTAATAATGGTTTTGGAGGATTTGAAATGACCACTAAGGTGAACACCATCGATTCAGAAGAAAATTCTGACATAATCTCCGCTTCCTCATTAGAGCAGGAACAAAAGATAAATCAAAAAAAAAAGGTGTTTGGAATTTCAAAATATGCAATCAATGTCCAGCTATGATTTTTTGAACTTTTCGAATGAAGTAATTTATGCATGGTACTTAAATGGAACAGTCATCTACTGGAATAAGGGCGCAGAAATGTTGTACGGCTATAGTCGAGAAGAAGCTGTCGGTAGTGATAGCCGCGTCCTGTTAAAGACTGTGCATCTTAGAATAACTGAAGATATTAAGTCGGTACTGGCAAGGGATGGAGCTTGGAACGGAGAAATAGAACAAATTAGTAAAGATGGCAAGAGAATCATAATTGAGACAAGAAAGCAGGCTATTTTAGATGAATTCGGACAACAGATTGTTTTGGAAATCAATCGTGACATCACCCAACGCAAACGGGCTGACGAAGCGGAGCTGGAAAGCCGGGCTATACTGGAGGCAGCTCTGGCAAGCACGACGGATGCAGTTTTCATCTCAGATGCCGAGGGTAGGTTCGTCGATTTCAACGATGCTTTTTCAACCTTCCATAAGTTCAGGAACAAAGATGAATGTTTGAAGACATTGGCTGAATATCCTGACGTACTCGACGTCTTCACAGCCGATGGCAAGTTAGCGCCTTTAGACAACTGGGCGGTACCGAGGGCGCTGAGGGGCGAATCGGCCACCAATGCCGAATATATACTGTGCAGGAAAGATACCGGAGAGACATGGGTCGGCAGTTATGGGTTCAGTCCTATTAGAGATAAGACGGGTGCTATCGTTGGATCAGTAGTAGCGGGGCGCGATATCACTGATCGCAAGAAAGACGAGGAGAGGATTAAGGAGCAAAATGCGCAATTACTGCAACAAAATGATTTGTTGAGCATGCAGGTAAGCTTGTTGAACCTCTCCAATGAGGCCATTTTTGCTAGGGACTTAAGCGGAACTATTACTTATTGGAATACTGGGGCAGAAAAGATGTATGGATACAGCCGTAAAGAAAATGTAGGTGTAATTTTTCACGGGAATCAAGGTGTTAGGTTTAGTGACAAACTTCAGATGGAATTGAAACTTCCTAAGAAGCGGGTTTCCTTTTATCCTCTTCAGCGCCCGGAGGAGATAACCATCAGATGAAAGGGACATTCTGAGCTTAATTCCGGTCAGGATATTTAAGGGGGTGAAAGGTTTGAAGAGGCAGATTAGCAAAGCTAACTTTTCTATAGTAAGTACAGAATTGGAATACTTTCAAAGTAACGGACTTATCACAAGGGAACAACAAGATGGAATTTTGGAAAGCTATGAAACCAAAGACGGACTCAACTTCATTCGGGTTGTAGTCACGATTGGGGCGATCTTGGTCGGGCTGGGGATTTTGAGCTTTATCGCCAGCAACTGGGACGGAATCAGTCATTTAGGCAAACTGCTGATTATTTTCGGGGTTTTCGGTGGAGTAAATCTGGCAGGATACCTGCTCTCTGAGAATAATCCCAAGACGAGCCGCAGTCTGATCTATCTGGGCATGCTGGTTTATGGAGCGGGCATCTTTCTGATCGGACAGATGTTTAACTTCGGCGGGGAATTTCCTACGGCATTTTTGCTCTGGTCGCTAGGAGTGGTCCCGATGGCCTTCCGGCTTAAGGATAAATATTTAATGCTTTTTGCCAACATCCTGTTCGGTGTCTATCTTAATGGTTCGTTTGATTGGGGTTTTCCTTATGCAGGATGGGTTGGAGTACCGATCGTGTATCTGGCTTTCAATTATTTTGAAAGATCAAAACTTCTTTTGTTCTTTGCTAATCTGACGACCTTAAGCTTTATTTTGCGAATCACCCTGAGATATGAAGTGAAGGGTTTATATGTTACTCTGCTCTTCTTTATAATTGGACTCTTGATGTATGGGGTCAAACATAATCCTGGGTTCGACATTTTCCGTGTTCAGGGCAATATTTTGTTTGGGGTAACCGGTGTGATTCTGACCATCCCTGAACTATGGGACGTTTCGGTGAGTGCGCAATCGACACGTTTGGTGAGCATTCTCTTTGCACTCGCCTTTATTGTTCTGTTGTTTGCCCTCATTCGAAAGGGAAGTCTGATAAGTTTGATCTTTGTCTGTATCACGATATTCAGGTATTACACAGATACCTTTGCATTTCTGCCGAAGTCACTGTTCTTTATCGTTGGAGGTCTGCTTCTGCTAGGTTTTGGTTACTACTTTGAGCGGATGATGAAAACCCCGAAAAGGGGAACCTTGGCATGAATAACAACAGGACATTTTTACTGGCAGTGTTAATCCCTTTATTCATTCTTTTGGCGATGACAATCAAACCTCAAATGACCGTTCTTTTCGGGCAGGAGATCTTGCTGGAAACAAAAGCCTTTGACCCGACGGACCTCTTTAGAGGGGACTATGTTGCCGTGAGCTTTGTGATTTCGGATATACCAAAGTCCAAGGTGACCCTACCCATTGACAAGGTGAGCAATAAGAATCTTTATGTGAGGCTTAAACAAGAGGGCAATTATTATGTGGTCGATCAAGTAAGTGAGAATAAACCTAAACAAGGTGTTTATCTTAGGGGAAAGTTTCAGGATACCTATAACGACTCCGATACATTCCGTGTGGATTATAGCTTGGATAAATACTTTCTGGAGCAAGGAAATGGGAATGATCTCCAGCAGGAATCTCATAATGGAGGGTTGGCAGGGAAGGTTAAGGTTCTTGACGGGTATGGAGTTTTGACGGGAATCACCAAGCGATAGGTGATTTAAACGATCTAAAAGAATGAAGTTGCTGAGAGGCTGAAATCAAGCTTGAAATGCCACCGGAAAGATCAGAAGACTTGAATTGGTTGAAAATAATTAAAGAGTTATAGAAGGAAATCACTTCGTTCTGATAGAATATAACTTATGAGGGATTCTATTATGGGGAGTGGTTATTTAATGGAGAATAGAGAGTTGTGGGAACGGCTTAACATGGACTTAGTCAAGCATGATGAGTTCTTAGCTCCGGTGCCCCAGATATTTACGGAACTTTTCTTAAACCGGAAAAACCGTCCGGCGGCCATGGGGTATTTTGATGCTGTGCTCGGAGATGTCCATGGGATTCGGGTTCATGAATTGTTTGCTATGAAAGAAGCCGGAGCTAAAGTGTTCTCTACATTTTGTGTTTACGTTCCGGAGGAAATTGTCGTAGCGACGGGGAGTGCCAGTATCGGCTTATGTGCGGGAGCGCAGTTTACGGTTTCTTCCGGAGAAAAGGTCTTGCCTCGTAACCTTTGTCCGCTGATTAAGTCAACAATGGGCTTTAAGTTGGATCGGATTTGCCCGTATTTTCAAGTTTCTGATTGGGTCATCGGCGAGACGACCTGTGACGGGAAGAAGAAAGCTTGGGAGATTCTGAACGAATATATCCCCACCTACGTGATGGAACTCCCGCAAAAGAAAGAGACCAAAGACACTACACTTTGGGAAGCAGAAGTGCGAGAATTCGCCTCCTTTATTGAGCGTGAGACCAAAGTAGAGTTAACCGCTGAGAATCTGACTCAGGGAATTCAGAAGATTAACAATAAGCGCCAAGCGCTCCAAAGGTTAGCTGATTTAAGAAAACATAACCCTGCTCCTATTCATGGACTGGATGTTCTGCTGATCAATCAGCTCGCTTTCTTTGATGATCCGGTTCGTTTCGCCGCTCAAGTGAATGTGTTATGTGACGAACTTGAGCAGTGTGTCCAGGCGGGGGTCGGAGTCGTACCCGCTGATGCGCCGCGGATTCTGGTGACAGGAACACCGCAGCCGCTTCCGGCTTGGAAGCTTCATGCCTTAATCGAACAAACCGGGGCTGTTGTTGTTGGAGAGGAAACCTGTACAGGAGAACGTTATTTTAAGGATCTGACGGAACCTGCCGATTCGCTGGAGGAAATGCTTACTAATATTGCCAAACGTCCATTAAAGGTGAATTGTGCTTGCTTTACCCCAAATCAAGGACGTACAGAAGATATCTTAGCTATGGCAAAAAATTTGAAGGCTGATGCCGTGATTGATTTTACGCTCCAGTTTTGTCAGCCTTATGGTGTGGAAGGTTACTTTGTTGGCAAAGCAATGGAGAAAGGAAAGATTCCTTTTCTTCGGCTGGAAAGTGATTTCTCAGGGGAAGATCAAGGACAACTCTTGACTAGGATTGAGGCCTTGATCGAGATGATCCGGGCTTGAAGCAAGCTTGATTAGTTCTTGGCTCGGTTAATCAATTCCGAGACACCCACTTCTTTAAGTGGGTGTTCCTTATTCTGCTTCGGTGGGGGTAGAATCCCCCACCGAAGTCTCGATGTTCAGCTTTAGCGTAAGCGAGTTCATTCGAAGTTGGTGGTGTTGGAAATGGAGAGAGAAAAGCTTATTGCCGATGTAAGAAGGAAAGCGGGAGGGTGTTTCCAAAGAGGTGAGCTTTATTGTTCCGAATCCGTGATTCATACCCTCAATGAATTTCTC
>Ga0326727_10008524_pt1 | contig 25947 bp, 25 predicted proteins | sample MB2enrmetagenome_FD_207643 | JGI IMG/M metagenome (GOLD analysis project Ga0326727, IMG submission 207643) | Lab enriched peat soil microbial communities from McLean, Ithaca, NY, United States - MB29MY | ecosystem: Environmental > Terrestrial > Soil > Wetlands > Peat | place: USA: New York...
CAGCCCATTACCTTGCCGCGCCGCCGACAAGGACCGCGCCTCGTGACACTCCCGCAGAACCAGGCCGCGCCGCTCGCCGATGCCGTGCCCCGCTCGCTTTGCACCGATTGCGGCATCTCGCGCACCGCCGACCCCAAACGCTGCGGCCGCGCCTGCCAGTTCATCAGGCCCGACTACCCGGCCCTGGAAACGCGCGTGCATGGCCGCACCCGCGACCCCGGCCGCGAGGACGAGGCGTTCTTCGGCCCCTATCGCCGCATGCTGCGCGCCTCGCTGGTGCCGCCCGCGCCGGGCGCGCAATGGACCGGCATCACCACCCGCATCGCCGCCCGCCTGCTGGAAACCCACGCGGTGGACGCCGTGCTCGCCATGGCGGCCGACCCGCTCGACCGCTGGCGCCCGCGCCCGCGCCCGATACTGGTCACCGAAGCGGCCGGCATGGCGCAATGCCGCGGCATGCGCATGGGCTACGCGCCGCTGCTGGCCCTGCTGGAACCCGCGATCGCGAAAGGCTACCGCCGGCTCGCAATCATCGGCATCCCGTGCCAAATCTACGCGCTGCGCGCCCTGGAACAGGAACTCGGCCTGGAACGGCTGTATGTCATCGGCACGCCCTGCTCGGACAACACCACCACCGAGCGTTTCCATGAGTTCCTGGCGCTGCTGGCCGACGACCCTTCCAGCATCACCTATCTGGAATTCTGCGCCGACTACCATGTGGAACTCCGCTTCGCCGACGGCGGCCGGCGGCGCATTCCGTTCCTGCTGCTGCCGCTGTCGAAACTGCCCGGCGACTTCTTCCCGCTGACCTGCCGCACCTGCGTGGACTACACCAACAGCCTGGCCGACATCACCGTGGGCTACATGGGCGGCCAGGGCGAGCAGTGGCTGCTGGTGCGCAACCCGCGCGGCGAGGAATTGCTCGCCCTGCTCGGCAACGAGATCCGCACCGCCGCCCCGGGCAGCGCGGGCAAGCGGCGGGCGCCGGTCATGGGGTTCCTGAAGAACACCGAACGCGCCGCCGGCGGCCTGCCGGTGCGCGGCATGCCCAACTTCCTGCGCCCGCTGGTGGGCTGGCTGATGCCCAAACTCGGCCCGCGCGGCCTGGAATTCGCCCGGGCACGGGTGGAAATGAAGGCGGTGGAAACCATCCTGCACCTGCGCCGCCAGGAACCTCGGCGGCTGCGGCATATGGTGCCCGCCCATGTGTGGTCGCTGGTGGCGCCTTACGGGCTGACACCGACCGGCGAGGAAAGCAGCAGCCGGGGCGTCGCCCCAAACCCCACCAGGGGCGTTGCCCCAAGACCCCACCAAGGGCCTTAGGCCATTGGAACCCTTTTCTTTTGGTGCATGGGCTTCGAACGGCCGCTGACCGCTGGAAGGGGCAGGCAACGCTGCCGACAGTTTCACCTGCGACAGCGATTGACCCAGATCAAAGCCGCGCCACCGGCAACGGCCGAGGGTCCGCCGCATGTTGCACCGAAGCGCGCCCACGGCCTTGCGGCCGGGTTCCCACGATCTTGTCGTGTCGCTGGCCCTGGCGACGCTCCCGCAGCCGCTGATCGCCGGGCTGCTGCGCCGCATGACGCGCAGCCTGCCGCAGCGCTACCCGAAACTCGCGGTCCGGTTCGCGGAGCTGAAGGGCAAGCGCCTGCTGATCGTGCCGGACGAACTGTCCTACGCCTTCCTGATCGACTTCCCCGACGGCAAGTTCACCATCAGCCTGCTCGACCCCGACCAGGCGCCGCCGACCGATGCGCAGATGCGCGGCCGGCTGCGGCTGTTCTACGATCTGGTGCGCGGCGGGCGCGACGGCGACGCGCTGTTCTTCAGCCGCGAACTGGCCGTCACCGGCGACATGGCGGCGGCGGTGACGCTGCGCAACGCCATGGACGGCGCCGGGGTGGATCTGTTCGCCGAATTCCTCGACCTGCCCGGGCCGCTCGGCCCGCTGGTGCGCGGCGCCGGCATGGCGGTGGACCGCTGGGCCGATATCCTGCTCGGCCCGCTGGCCGACCGCACCACGCGGCTGGAAGGCGATGTCGCCTCCCTGCGCGGCGATGTGCGCCGGCTGAAGGACGGGCCGGCGAAGCCGCGGCCCAAGCCCGGCGCGGCCCTGGCCGAAGCATTCGGAGCGAAACCATGAGCGAGCCCATGATCCCCGAAATCGTGGCACCGGGCGGCACGCCGGCCGCCCTGGTGGCCGCCGTCGATGCCGGCGCCGATACCGTCTATTGCGGCTTCCGCGACGCCACCAACGCGCGCAACTATCCGGGCCTGAACTTCACCGCCGACGACCTCAAGGAAGGCATTGCCTACGCCCACGCCAACGGCCGGAAAGTGAATGTGGCCATCAACACCTATGCCTCCGCCGGCAACACCAGGCTGTGGCATGCCGCCATCGACACCGCGGCGGGTCTGGGCGCGGATGCGGTCATCCTGGCCGATATCGGGCTGCTCGATTATGCCGCGCGCACCCACCCGAAGCTGCGGCGGCACCTGTCCGTGCAGGCCGGCGCCTCCACGGTGGCCTCGATCGAATACTACTACGAGTTCTTCGGCATTGCCCGGATGATCCTGCCGCGCATGTTCACGCTCGACGAAATCGCCGCCCTGCGGGCGCGCGTGCCGGTCGAAATCGAGTGCTTCATTTTCGGCAGCCTGAGCCCGATGACCGAAGGCCGCTGCTCGCTCTCGGCCTATGCCACCGGGCGGTCGCCCAATCTGTGCGGCGTATGCTCGCCGGCCGAGCATGTGCGGTACGACGCGGTCGACGGCGAATTGCTGTGCCGGCTGGGCGATTTCGTCACCAACGCGTTCAGCCACGGCGAGGCGGCCGGCTACCCCACCGTCTGCAAGGGCCGCTACATCGCCGGCGACGCCGACCCCGCCTACATCTTCGAGGAGCCGGAGTGCCTGAACGCCGCCGAATATATCGGCGCGCTGCGGAAAGCGGGCATTTGCGCCTTCAAGATCGAAGGCCGCCAGCGGGGCCGGTTCTACGTGGCCGAAGTGGTGGCGGCGTTCCGCGAGCTGATCGATGCCGAGGCGCGCGGCGAGCCGCTGGCCCGCCACGCCGGTGCGCTAGAGCGGCTGCGCCGCCTGGCCGAAGGCGGTGAGGAAACCCGCGGCGCCTATCGGAAGGGATGGCGATGACGACCGACACCATGCCGGCGCGGCTCGTACTGGGGCCGGTGCTGTTCCACTGGCCCGCCGAGACTCTGCGCGACTTCTATTTCCGCATCGCCGACGAGGGCGACTACGACACGGTCTGCGTCGGCGAGGTGGTGTGCTCCAAGCGCATGCCCTACTTCGAGGACGAGCTGCCCGAGGTGGTCGCCCGTTTGCAGCGCGCCGGCAAGGAGGTGCTGCTCTCCAGCCTGTCGCTGGTCAGTGACGAGCGCGAAATCGCCGCCATGCGTGCGCTGATCGCGACCGCGCCCGGGCTGGTGGAAGCCAACGACGTGGCCGTGCTGCGCGATTTGCGCGGCCGGCCGCACGCCGTCGGGCCGTTCGTCAACATCTACAACGAGGACGCTCTGGCGTTCCTGGTCAGCCAGGGGGCCGTGCGGGCCTGTCTGAACCCCGAGCTGCCGGGCAGCCTGATCGCCGATCTGGCACGCCTGTCCGCCATTCCGCTGGAAGTGATGGTGTTCGGCCGGCTGCCGCTGGCCATCTCGGCGCGCTGTTTCCATGCCCGGGCCGAGGACCGCACCAAGGATGGCTGCCAGTTCGCCTGCAAGGCGGACCCGGAGGGCCGACCGGTCCGCACCATCGAGGACATGCCGTTCCTGGTTATGAACGGGTTGCAGACGCTGTCGCACGCCTGCGCCAACCTGATGCATGAGCTGGCGCCGATGCAGCATGCCGGCGTGCAGCGCTTCCGCCTGTCGCCGCACACGGGCGACATGGTGCGCACCGCCGCGCTGTTCCGCGACGTGCTGGAAGGGCGACTGGAGCCGGGCGCCGCCGTGCAGCGGCTGGGCCTGCTGCATCCGGACCTGCCTTTCGCCAACGGATTCTACTATGCGGCACCGGGGCATCAGTTCGTCGAGCCGGTGCTGGCTTAGAGAGGTTGAGGCGCTGCCCGATCCCGCCAGGGCGCAAGGAAATGGGGTCTCGGCCTCTTTCCAGCGTAAAAAGAACCAAAACGAGTAAAAGTTTTTTGGTTCTTTTTTCAAAAAAGAACAAGACTTCTTTTTGAAAAAAGAAGCAAAAACTTTTTTCTTTAACTGCGCTCCGCGCGCAGGGCCGCGCTGTCCAGGAACAGCACCCCGTGGGCCCGGCGCAGATGGTCGCAGGCATCATCTACCGTGGTGCGTCCCGGCGCGCTCGGCAGGCCGATGCCGCGGCACGCATCCGCGATCACCACCACCTCGAACCCTGCGCGCACCGCATCCTCGGCCGACCAGGCCACGCAATAATCGGTGGCCAGCCCGGTCAGGAACAGCCGCCTGAAGCCGCGCCCGCGCAGCCAGACATCGAGGCAGGTGGACATAACGCGGTCGTTCTCGCGAAACGCCGAGTAGCTGTCCGTCTCAGGACGAAACCCCTTGCGGATGATCAGCTCGATCCGTGACTGATCGAGTCCGGCATGCAAGGCCGCCCCCTTCGTGCCCTGGACGCAATGGTCGGGCCAGAGCGTCTGCTCGCCGTAAGGCAGCGTGACGGTTTCGAACGGCGCGCGGCCCGGATGGGTGCCGGCGAACGACATATGGCCCGGAGGATGCCAGTCCTGGGTCGCCACGGCATGGCGGAAGGGGCCGGCGAGCAGACGGTTGATCACCGGCACCACCTGGTCGCCGCCGGGCACCGGCAGCGCGCCGCCCGGCATGAAATCGGGCTGCACATCCACCGCCAGCAGCACATCGGTCGCCGGATCGACGCGCATGGGCGTTGTCCCTGCTTCAGGCCGCGGAGATACGCTCGGCCCCGCCCATGTAAGGCGATAGCGGCGGCGGCACGAGAATAGAACCGTCGGCCTGCTGGCAGGTCTCCATCACCGCAATCAGCGCCCGCCCGACCGCGACCCCGGAACCGTTCAGCGTATGCACATGCGCCACCGATTTGCCGTCGGCGCTGCGCCAGCGGGCGTTCATCCGCCGCGCCTGGAAGTCCCGCGTGTTGGAACACGAGGAAATCTCGCGCCACATCTGCTGCCCCGGCAGCCACACCTCAAGGTCGAACGTCTTGGCGGCGCCGAACCCGGTATCGCCCGCGCACAGCAGCACCCGGCGATAGGGCAGGTTCAGGGCTTCCAGCACCCGCTCGGCGCAGGCGGTCATGCGTTCGTGCTCGGCGTCGCTGGCATCGGGGTGGGCGATGGACACCAGTTCCACCTTGCGAAACTGGTGCTGGCGCAGATAGCCGCGGGTGTCGCGCCCGGCCGCGCCGGCTTCCGAGCGGAAACATTCGGTCAGCGCGGTCAGGCGCAGCGGCAGCCGTTTTTCGGCGATGATCTCGCCGGCAACGCTGTTGGTCAGCGGCACTTCGGCGGTGGGAATCAGGTAGCGGCCGTCGGTGGTCTTGAACAGATCTTCCTCGAATTTCGGCAACTGGCCGGTGCCGTAGCAGGCGGCGGCGTTCACCAGCAGCGGCACGATGGTTTCCTCGTAGCCATGCTCGCGCGTGTGCAGATCCAGCATGAACTGGCCGAGCGCCCGTTCCAGCCGGGCCAGCGGTCCGCGCAGGAGGGTGAAGCGCGCCCCGGCCAGCTTCGCCGCGGTGGCGAAATCCATCAGGCCGAGCGCCTCGCCAAGTTCAAAATGCTGTTTCGGGGCAAAGCCGAGGTCACGCGGCTCGCCCCATTGCTTGATCACGACGTTGGCGGTCTCGTCCGGCCCGTCCGGCACGTCGGGGTCGAGGATGTTGGGCAGGCTTTCCAGCAGCCCGCGGATTTCGGCGTCCACCGCCGCCGCCATCCCCTCCAGCTTTTCCATCTCCGTGCGCAGCTCGGCGGCTTCGGCTTCCAGGGCAGCGGTGTCCTCGCCGCGGCGGCGACCTTCGCCCACCATTTTCGCCAGCGCATTCCGCCGCGCCTGCTTCTCCTGCAATGCCGTCTGGGCGAAGCGCCGGTTCCCGTCAAACCACTGAATACGCTTCAACAAGTCGGCGGCGGGCAGCCCACGCCGCCCCAGCGCCGCTTCAAAGGTGGCCGGTTCGGCCCGGATTGCCTTGATATCATGCATGGCTCAGACCTCGACCGGCTTGGGCTCGACCAGCTTGGCCGCGATGATGGAAATTTCGTACAGCGCGATCAGCGGGATCGCCAGCCCGCACTGGGTGATGACGTCGGGCGGCGCCAGGATCGCGGCGACGATGAACATCCCCACGATGGCATAGCGGCGGTAACGCTTCAGCCCGGCCGAGGTGACGATGCCCACCTTGGCCAGCAGGCTCAGCGCCACCGGCAGCTGGAACGTCACCCCGAAGGCAAAGATCAGCTTCATCACCAGATCGAGATATTCCGACACCCGCGCTTCCAGCTCGATCGGCAGCCCGCCAGCCCCTTGCGGCGTCTGGAAGCTCAGGAAAAACCCCCAGGCGATCGGAAACACGAAATAATACGCCAGCGCGCCGCCCAGCACGAACAGCACCGGCGATGCCGCCAGGAAAGGCAGCAGCGCCTTTTTCTCGCTGCGGTACAGTCCGGGGGCAACGAACAACCACAACTGGGTCGCCATGACCGGGAAGGCGATGAAGGCGCCGCCGAACATCGCCACCTTGAGGTAGGTGAAGAACCCCTCGGTCAGCGAGGTGTAGATCATCCGCCGGCTGCCGCCGAGCCGCTCCTCCACATCCGCCAGCGGCTGGGCCAGGAAGCCATAAAGCTGCGACGAGAAATGGTAGCAGACGAAGAACGCCAGCAGAAAAGCGGCGAGCGACCACATCAGCCGCTGCCGCAGCTCGATCAGATGTTCGAGCAGCGGCATCGGCTTGTCGTCGATCGTGTCTTCGACTTCCGGCCTGGCGGCGGCGGGGCTCTTGGTCAGAAAAGGGATGCGCACATGCGTCTCGGGTTTGGCCAGCGGTCAGGCGCGGAAGCTGGCGGGAAAATACCCGCCGGGCGCCATCGTCCCCGGCGGGATGAAGGCGGGCGGCGGCTCCGACTTGCCGGCGAAAGCGGGCGGGATGAAGGCAGGGGCGTCCGGCGGGGCGATCGCCGCGGCGGGGCCGGAACTTTCGGCCGGCGACGACCGGGCCTGGGAAGGTGCCAGCGGATCGGCGGCAAAACTCTGGCGGATCGTGCCGTCGGGATCGACCGCGCGGGCGACCGTGCCCTTGAGGTCGAAATTGCGGATCTCGTTGATCTGGCTGCGAACCTCGTTGAGGTTGGCGTCGCGCATCATGTCATCGACATGGGTCTGGAACTCGCCGGCCATGCGGCGCGCCTTCTTGACCCCCTCGGCGACCGCCTTCATGGCGACCGGAAGATCCTTCGGCCCGATGGCAATCAAAGCCACCACACCGATCAGCACGATCTCGGACCAGGCGAAGTCGAACATGCGCGCGGCACACTCCCGAGGCGGCTGGTTAGCAGGAAACCGGCCGCAAGTGAAACCGGGGCGCTGCCCATCGGTCCGCTTCGCGGCCCGATCCCGCCAGGGGGCTTTGCCCCCTGGACCTCCACCAAGGGCGTTGCCCTTGGAACCCATTTCTTAAGGAATGGGGTCAAGGGGGCCACTGCCCCCTTGCGGGTCCAGGGCAGCGCCCTGGCCTTCCTTCTCCTCGACCCGGGACGACGGCGGCTCGACAAGCAAATCCTCCCGCCGCGGCAGGTCGCGCAGATCCTTCAGGCCGAACTGCGCCAGAAACGCCATCGTGGTCGCCCACAATGTCGGCCGTCCCGGCGCTTCCTTGCGGCCTTTGGGCACGATCAGCCCCTGTTCCAGCAGCGAATCCAGCGTCTGCTGCGACAGCGAGGCGCCGCGGATCTCCTCGATTTCGGCGCGCGTCACCGGCTGGTGATAGGCGATGATGGCCAGCGTCTCCATCGCCGCGCGCGGCAGCCGCCGCGGCGCCTGCACCACCCGGCGCAGCCGTGGCGCCAGATCGGCGGCGGTGCGGAACTGAAACCCGCCCGCCACCTCGGCCAGTTCCACGCCGCGCCCGGCATAGCGCTCGCGCAGCGCCGCCACCACCAGGTCCGGGTCCACGCCCGCCGGCAGCAGGTTGACCAGGGCCCGCACCCCCACCGGGGCGGCGGCGGCGAACACCAGCGCCTCGGCCAGGCGCACCGCATCCTCCAGCGCGTCCGGTGACACCGGTGCCGGCGCGGCGGGATCAGGGTCAGGAGTCGGGTCGTTCATTCTTGTCCTCGCTCCCCGGCTGGGCACGATGCAGCAGGATCGGGCCGAATGGCTGCTCCTGGCGCAGCCGCAGCAGGCCGCCGCGCGCCATCTCCAGCCCCGCCATCAGCGTGCTGGCCATCGCCGCCCGCCGCTGCAGGGCCGTGGCGGCCCCCTCGGGCAGGAACCGCTCCAGGCTGGTCCAGTCCGGCAGCGATCCCACCAGCGCCGCCAGCCGGGCCAGCGCATCCTGGATGGTCCAGATGGTCACCGCCGCCGGCCGGTACTGCTTTGTGCCGGCGCTGCGGCGCAGCGCCATCAGATAGGCCCGCATCAGCCCGGCCAGGTCCAAGGCCAGCCGGGACCGGTCGGTCTCGGTCAGATCCTCTGGCGCGCCGCGGGCGAACACGTCCCGCCCCAGCACGGGACGGTCGGACAGCCACACCGAGGCCAGCCGGATCGCCTGAAGGTCGCGCAGCCTGGCCGCCAGCACCTCGGCGGCCTGCTCGCCTTCCTCCTGCGCGGCGCTGCCGGCGGGCAGCAGCAGGCGCGATTTCAGCCAGGCCAGCCAGGCCGCCATGACCAGCCAGTCGGCCGCCAGCTCCAGCCGCACCTGCCGGGCGCCCTCGATCACCGACAAATACTGGTCAACCAGAGACAGAATGGAAATGCGGGCGAGGTCCACCTTCTGCCCGCGCGCCAGGTCCAGCAACAGGTCGAGCGGCCCCTCGAACCCTTCCAGATGCACGACCAGCGCGTCGGCGGGCTCGGGGGACGACGGGTCGGGCGGGTCAGTCACCGCCATCCCCACCCAGAAACCGCAGCACCAGAAACAGATCGCGCGGATGGCCGGCGGCAGCGGCCAGCGCGTTGAAGATCGGGTCGCCGACCGCATGCAGCCAGAACCCCAACGGGTTCACCTCGATGCCGAACGCGCCCAGCAGCGACGGCAGCACGAACACCATCAGCAGCACGATAACGATGCCGGCCCGCTCCAGCCCCGCCCAGATCATGGCCAGCCGCTCGGGCAGCAGCCCCACCGCCACCCGGCCGCCGTCCAGCGGCGGGATCGGCAGCAGGTTGAAAGTGCCTAGCGCCAGATTGGCCATGACGAAGAAGCCGATGAAGATCAGCGCGTAGGCCCGGACCAGATCCGGCAGCAGCGGGGTGGCGTGCAGCGCCAGCAAAGACAGGAAGGTCAGCGCATAATTGGTCAGCGGCCCGGCCAGCGCCACCAGCATCATGCCGCGGCGCGGATCGGCGAACCGCCAGGGCGCGATCGGCACCGGCTTGGCCCAGCCGAAGAACAGCCCGCCGCCGGTATGCGCCAGTGCCTGCGCCAGCAGGAAAATTCCGGGCAGGATGATGGTGCCCACCCGATCCACATGCACCAGCGGATTGAGCGACAGCCGCCCCAGTTTCCGGGCCGTATCATCACCCAGCGCCAGCGCGGCATAGCCGTGCGACACCTCGTGCAGGATGATCGCCATCACCAGCGCGACGAAGGAAAGGCTCCACTCGGGCCATTCGGTCACATCAGCAATCCGTTCCGTTCCTGGGCCAATGCCGTCCCGTCCAGGGCCGCGCGCCCCGACGCGGCGCGGGCGCGTGCCGCCCGCAGCCGGGCCGCCGCCGCCTCGGTCAGTGCCGGGCAGCGCGCCAGCAGCTCGGCGGTGGGGCCGGCCTCGCCGCTGCAATACAGCGCCACGTCGCAGCCCGCCGCCAGCGCGCCGAGCGCCCGCTCCGCCGGCGTGCCGTCCAGCGCCCGCATGGCCAGATCGTCGCTGACCAGCACGCCGGCGAACCCGATCCGGCCGCGAACCACCTCGGCCAGGATGCGGGCGGAGAGCGTGGCCGGCGCTGCCTCGTCCAGCGCCGGGTACAGGACATGGGCGGTCATCATCCAGGGAAGGTCGGCGTTGGCGACGAAAGGCAGAAAATCCGCTTCCAGGTCGGTGTCCGTCACCACCGGCAGTTCCAGGTGGCTGTCCACCCGGGCGCGACCGTGCCCCGGCACATGCTTGCCCACCGGCTGCATGCCGGCGGCCAGCAGCCCCGCCGCCATCGCCCGGCCCAGCTGCGCCACCTGCCGCGGGTCGGCGGCGAAGGCGCGGTCGCCGATCACGCCATGCGCACCGGGCAGGCGAAGGTCGAGCACCGGGGCGCACACCACATCGAACCCGGCGGCGGCGCAGTCCAGCCCGATCAGCGCCCCGGTCAGCCACGCCGCCCGCACACCCAGGGCCGGATCGCGGGCGAACAGGGCGCCATGCACCCCGGCCGGCGGATGCGCCCGCCAATAAGGCGGTTGCAACCGCGCGACTCTGCCGCCCTCCTGATCCACCATCACCACGGCGCCGGACGGCAATGCACGACGCAACTCCGCCACCAGGCAGCGCAGCCCGTCCGGGCCGTCAATGTTGCGGGCGAACAGAATAACGCCCGCCGGCGGCCGGGCGCGAAACAGCGCGGCTTCCTCGCCGGTCAGCGCGGTGCCGGCGATTCCGACGATGGCGGCTCTCGGTGTCATCCCACGCGGATAGCACTCCGCACCGGCGCGCGTCACCCCTCGGCGGGGCGCACCGCACGGCCAGGCAACTGCTGCCGTGCCCGGCGCATTGTGCGGCGGCGCCGGCTGACCCATATCCCGGCCGTCTCCCATTGCCGGACGGAACCCCATGCCCCGCAACACCATTGCAGCGATCTGGATCGCCGGCATCGTGCTGACCCTGGTCGTTTACCTGGCCGGGCCCGACCGCTTCGTGTTCGCCGCCTTCGACCTCATCAACCGCGTCTGGTGGTCGCTGCAGGACGCGCTGCGCGACATCTCCATCGCCGCGTTCGACCTGGTGCGGGCGCTGGCCATCGGCCTGTATTTCGTGTTCGTGGCACTCGCCGTGCTGGCCATCCGCCATGGCGGCGGCGGTGCCGGCACCCTGATCGTGGTATCGCTGGTGTTCTTCGGCCTGGTCTGGCATTCGGCCGGCGAGGGCTTCGGCGCCCACACGCGCTGGATCCTGGCTCTGCTGCTGACCGGGCTGGCCGCCCTGGCGATGACCCGCCGTCTGACCCAGCCGGACCCGTCGCCGTGGCGCCCGGGCATGATGCCGCCCCGTCAGCAGCCGTAACCGGCGCGACGTCGCAACCAAGCCGTTAATGACCCGGTAATTCGTCGCTTACGCAACGGACTCCCGTTGCTCCCCTGCGGCTCACAGCCGCATGCTGCGGGCGCATCCAGACCCAGGATTGCGCCATGCAGCCCGTCCCTCGCGGACCCGCCAAACCGCCATGAACGGTTCCCCCGCCCGCACCGGCGAGGGCGACGCCGCCTCGCCGGCCCATGGCAGCCCGGACCGCGACCTGATCCGCACCTCCGGGCTGTTCGACGCCGCCTGGTATATCGAGACCTATCCCGACATCGCCGCCGCCGGCGCCGACCCGCTGGCCCATTTCGCCGACTGGGGCTGGCGCGAGGGCCGCCGCCCCAACCCGTATTTCGACACCGCCTGGTACCTCCGCCAGAATCCCGACATCGCCCGCGCCGGCACCAATCCGCTGGTGCATTATATCTGCGTGGGCGAAGCGCAGAACCGCGCGCCCTGCCCGCATTTCGATCTGCCCTGGTACCGCACCCGCCACCCCGCCCCGGCCGCCCGTCTGCACCCGCCCGGCACGCTGCTGGCGCATTATCTTGAACGCCGCTGCACCGGCCAGGTCACGCCGATCGCCGAGTTCGACGCCGCCTGGTATCTGGACCGCTACCCGGACATCGCCGAGGCCGGCATCGACCCGTTCGAACACTACCTGCTCTGGGGCTGGCGCGAGGGCCGCAACCCTTCCGCCGGTTTCGACACCGGCTTCTACGTGCGGCGCTACCTGGACCCGGAGCAGGACGAAAACCCGCTGCTGCATTACCGCCGGCTGCGCCATGTCATCCGGCTGCACACCCGCCGGCCGGCGGAGGAGTCCGGCGTGCATGACGCGGTGCGCCGCTTCACCCGCCCCGGCCCTCAGCCATCCCCTCATTTTTTGGGAGCTAATTTCAATACGTTAGCCAGACGCCCATGGGATTGACTGCCATGCTTCCGCTGGGCCTCGTGCTCGGTCCACCCTAGTTTCCCTGCGGCTTCCGCATGGGCGGCAGCAATGGACGAGTCGCTGGCCGCCTCTTCGAAGTGTTGAGGCTGGATGTCCAAGTCGAAAATGAGGGGATGGCTGAGGCCCCGGCCCCGATTTCGAGGAAGTGCGCAAGCTGCCGGCCTCGGCACCCCGGCGCGCCACCGTGCTGGCCTACTACCTGCCTCAATTCCACCCGATTGCCGAGAACGACCTGTGGTGGGGCCGCGGCTTCACCGAATGGACCTCGCTCGCCCGCGCCGTGCCGCGCTTCGCCGGCCATTACCAGCCGCGGGTGCCGCGGGATCTCGGCCATTACACGCTCGACGGCACCGCCGTGCTGCGCCGGCAGATCGAGCTGGCGCGCGGCGCCGGACTTGCCGGCTTCATCTTCTATTTCTACTGGTTCAACGGCCGCCGCCTGCTGGAACAGCCGCTGGAAGCCTTCCTCGCCGACCGCACGCTCGATTTCCCGTTCTGCCTGATGTGGGCGAACGAGAACTGGACCCGCCGCTGGGACGGATCGGACCAGGAAGTGCTGATCTCGCAGGACTGGCACCCGCGCGACGAGGCCGCCCTGATCGACACGTACGCGCGCCATTTCCGCGATCCGCGCTATATCCGCGTCCAGGGCCGGCCGCTGCTGATGGTCTATCGCGCCGGCGCCATCCCGGATTGCGCCGCCACGCTGGCCCGCTGGCGCGATGCCTTCCGCACCCGGCACGGCGAGATGCCCGTGCTGGTAATGTCGCAAAGTTTCGATGTGAACGACCCGCGCCCGCACGGGTTCGACGGGGCGGTGGAATTCCCGCCGCACAAGCTGGCCAAGGGGATCAGGCCGCGCAACGCCGCACTGACCTGGTTCGACGACACCGCAACCGCCCAGGTCTACGCCTATGAGGATGTCGTCGCCGCCTCGCTGGCCGAGCCGGCGCCGCCTTTCCCGCTGATCAAGACCGCCGCCCCGGGCTGGGACAACGATGCGCGCCGCCAGGGCGACGGGCTGGTGCTGCATGGCAACACTCCCGCCGCCTACCAGGCCTGGCTGGCCGCCCTGGTCGAGCACGCCGCGGCGCACCCGTTCATGGGCGAGCGGCTGGTCTGCGTGAACGCCTGGAACGAATGGGCCGAGGGCGCCTATCTCGAACCCGACCTGCATTTCGGCGGCGCCTGGCTGAACGCCACCGCCCGCGCCATCGTGCCCGCCGGCACCCGCGCCGGCCCGCTGCTGCTGGTCGGCCACGACGCCTTCCCCGCCGGCGCCCAACAGCTGCTGCTGAATCTGGGCCGCACGCTGCGCCGGCGCTGCGGCGCCGAAATCGAGTTCCTGCTGCTCGGCGGGGGAAAGTTGCAGCCCGACTATGCCGCCACCGCCCCCACCACCGTGCTGGCCGGGCCGGCGGCCGGGGGCGGGGAGGCCCTGCAGGCCTATCTCGCCGGCTGCGCCGCGCGCGGCATCACCGCGTCCCTGGTGAACAGCGCCGCCTCGGCCTGGGTGGTGCCGGCGCTGCGCGAGGCCGGCATCGACCCGGTGCTGCTGGTGCATGAAATGCCGCGCCTGCTGCACGAGAAAAACCTGCTCGGCGGCGCCCGCACGGGCGCGGCGGCGGCACGCCGCGTGGTGTTCGCCGCCGAGGCCGTGCGCGACGGTTTCGCCTCCCTGGTGGCGATCGAGCCGGACCGCGCGCTGGTGCTGCCCCAGGGCTGCTATGGCGAGGTCATCCACGACCCCGCCGCCGGCGCGGCGCTGCGCCGCCGGCTCGGGGTGGCCGCCGCCACGCCGGTCGTGCTCGGGGCCGGCTATGCCGACCTGCGCAAAGGCTTCGACCTGTTTCTTCAGGCCTGGCGGGCGACGCAGCGGCGGGGCGTGCCGGTGCAGTTCTGGTGGATCGGCACTCTCGACCCCGCCATACGCGCCTATCTCGGCCCCGAGATCGCCGCCGCCGAGGCCAGCGGCTCGTTCCGGCTGGCCGGCTGGCAGGACGAGGTCGGTGCCTGGTTCAACGCCGCCGACCTGTTCGTGCTGCCCTCACGCGAGGACCCGTTCCCCAGCGTGGTGCTGGAGGCTCTGGCGGCCGGGCTGCGCGTGGTGGCGTTCGAGGAATCCGGCGGCATCCCCGGCCTGTTGCAGCGGCTGGATGCCGGCACCGCCGTGCCGATGGGCGATGCGGCGGCGCTGGCCGATGCCGTGATCGACCTGCTGGGCATGCCAGCGGGGGCGGCGGGTCGTGCCGGCTTGGCCGAGCGCGCCCGCGCGTCGTTCCGCTTCGATCAGTATGCCCTCGCCCTGCTGCGGCTGGCGCGGCCGGCGCTGGCCGCGGTTTCGGTCGCGGTGCCGGCCTATAACTACGCCCGTTTCATGGAACGGCGGCTGGCCACGGTGTTCGCCCAGACCTACCCGGTCGCCGAGGTGATCGTGCTCGACGACGCCTCCACCGACGACAGCGTGGCGGTGGCCCGGCGCATCGCGGCGGATTGGGGCCGCGACATCCGGCTGGCGGTCAATGACAGCAATTCCGGCTCGCCGTTTCGCCAGTGGCGGCGCGCCGCCGCTTTGGCCGAGGGAGAATGGCTGTGGATCGCCGAAGCCGACGACGAGGCCGATCCGGCCCTGCTCGCCAGCCTGGCCGCGCTGGTACAGGAAGCCGGCGATCTCGACCTGGCGTTCTCCGACAGCCGCTGCATCGACGCCGAAGGCCAGGAACTGGCGCCGAGCTATCAGGAATACTACGCGGCGAGCGGCGCCACCGACCTGGCCGGCGGCGGTGTGTTCCCCGCCCGCGCGTTCGCCCGCCGCTTCCTCGCCGAGCGCAATCTTATCCTCAACGCCAGTGCCGTGCTGTGGCGCCGCGCCGCGCTGCTGGCGGCGCTGGACCGCTGCGGCCGCGACCTCGACGTCTATCGCATGGCCGGCGACTGGCGTCTCTACCTGGAAGTGCTTGCCGCCAGCACCGGCCGGGTGGGCGTGGTCAGCGCACCGCTGAACGTGCATCGCCGCCACCGCAGCGGGGTCACCGGATCGCTGGCGGCAGACCGCCATGTCGATGAGGTCGCGCGCGTGCATGCGCTCGCCCAGGGCCTGCTCGACCTGCCGCCCGAAACGGTGCGCCGGCAGGCTGAGTATCGCCGGCAGCTTGCGCGCGAGCTCGGGGCTGCCCGGATCGAGCCACCGGGGGTTTCGGTTCGGGGAAAGGCCCGCCGGCGGGTCGCCGCCGCATGACAGGAAGCAACGCCCTGATCTTGCTGCGACAGAGTTACTATTACAGTGCCCTTGATGAAGCCCGGCGGTGAAACCCCGATCAGGTCGCCACAGGCGCCGGCGGCGCCGCCAGGTCGATCAGCCGCCCCCACCGCGCCATCGAATGCAAATGCGCGTAAAGCGGTCCCAGCCAGCCACGGCGCCGCCAGTCCAGAAACGTCTCGTCGCTGACCCGGTCCAGCCGCTCGGGCTTGACGATCTTGAACCCGCGCACGCGCGAGGCGCCGCCATGGGTGAAGGAGATGTTCGCCTCCTCCTCCGCCAGCAGGCCCTCGGCGGCCAGCCCGCGACCCAGCGCCGCCGCGGCGGCGAGGTTGTCGCGCATGGCCGAGCAGAACGCGACGCTCTCGTTCAGCGCCGCGGTCGGCTTGCCGTCCTCGAACAGCGGCATGCCGGAATCAGGGCGCAGGCAGTCGGCGTCAGGCTCCATGCCGACAAAAACGCTCCTGGCGGCCTCGTCCTCCACGAAGATGAACGGAAAGGCGCGCACATAGGCGGGCACGTAGCTGTCGCGGCGCCAGCTGCCGTCGGGCAGCACGAACAGGTTCTCGCCCTCACGCAACCCCAGCAGTGCGACCGCGGTGGGCTGCGACCCGCCGGTGAACAGGATGGGATAGTGCTGCGACACCGCTTCCAGTTCGCCGAGCCCGATCGGCACCGACTGCGCCGCAGCGGCATAGCCATACCCCCGGCTGCGGTCGAGGCGCAGCGACCCGTGCAGGTCGGGATTGACGCCAACCACGCGCCTGAAGAACAGCGGCATGACGCGGGCGGGCGGGCGGGCGGGTTCGGACATGACGGCGATCCTGATTCCGGGGCACCGGCATTGCGCTAAGGCACGCCGACGCCGGCGTCACTTTGCCCGAGGCGCTCCCTTGCGTCGAGTGGCGAGGTCAGCCGGCGCTTTCCAGCGGCACCGCTGCGCGCCGTTTCGGGCCGCAGCGCCCGCGCGCCCGCATCCGGCGCAGCCATGCGACAACGAACAACGCCAGGCCGTACAGAGCAACGGTCACCGCGGGGCGGGGGCCGAAACTCACGTCCAGATTGGCCTGAAGCACGGCCAGGGCATGCACGCCGGTCGCCAGCGCATACCAGGCCGCCTCGATGCCGGCGGTGGCCAGGCCGGCAAGCAGCGCCAGCGGCGGCAGCACGGCCACCCGCCCCTGCCAGCGCCGCGGCGCCAGCCGCCATAACACCAGCCAGCAGGCCAGGCCGGCGACGAACACCGGCTCGGTCACGTCGGACTTGGACTGCAGGAAATAGTGCCACAGCGCCAGCGGCAGGGCCAGGAACACCAGCCGGTGCAGCCGCTTCCAGCGCCAGCCCAGCCGCTTCTGCCAGCCATCGGTGGAGGTGACCGCCAGCACGCCGAGCATCAGCAGTGCCGCGAAACCGATGGCGAGATAAAAGCGCAGCGCGATCTCGCTGGCGACGGTAAGCGGGTTCCATTTCTTGTCGATGCAATACAGCACCAAATGGGCGCCGGCATAGCAGGCCGTGGTCACCCCCAGCATGCGACGCAGCTTCACCACCCCGGACCAGTCCAGCACGGCCCGGGCCGGCGTCACCGCCAGGGTCAGCAGCAGAAAGCGGATGGTCCAGTCGCCCAGGCCATGCAGCACCTCGGTGACCGGCCGGCCGCCGAGATCATGCAGCGCCCAGCGCACGGCCAGCTCCGCCGCCGGGCAGACCACCAACAGCAGCGTCACCGCCTTGAGCGGCGAGAACCGGCCGCCATGGTCACGCCAAACCGCCAGCGCCGGCGGGAAAGAGATCGCGGTCATGACCGGAGGAGTCGTCAGGGCGCCGGGCGTTTCAAGGCGGGCGGCGCGAGTCGCCGGTAATCATCCGGGATGCGGAACACCGACGCATCCTGCGGCGCGTAAGCCACGTGCAGCGCCTCCGCCAGCACGCGGCCACCGGCACTGGCCCGCAGCAGCACGCCGTCGGCGGTGATGCAGGTCAGCGTCGCCCCCCCGGTCACGTCCCTGGTCTGCCACTCGGTGCAGGGCAGGCCGGCGACGCTGTCATCGCCGCGGCGCCGGAACGCGGCGCCGGAAGCGGGACCCGGCAGAGGCAGGGCCTGTGCGGATTCGATCTCCAGCACCGACCGGTCGGCCTCGCGCACCGTGGCCATGCGCCGGGTGTTTCGGTCCATGACCACCCACAGGCCGGGGGTGGGCGGGTCGATGCGCAGCTTGCCGGCGGCGGCGGCCCAGCGCAGGCGCTCCTCCACCACGCGCGGCCCGCCCGGCGCGTCGGCCTGCACCATCATATACACCACGTCCACGTCGCGGGCCGGCACCAGCAGCGGGCAGTCCTGCGCGGCGACGTCGGCAGGGGCCAGAGCCAGCAGCGCCGCGGCAAGCCGCCTCACGGCTGCTGGCCGCGCAGCCGGCCGAGCACGGCGGCCACCCCGGGCCCGGAGAGCAGGCCGGACAGCCCCTGCCCCCCACCCCCCGGCCCGCCCGCAAGGTCGAGCGTGCGAAGGCCGGACGGCGGGAAGAACAGCGCCTCGGCCTGCCGCCCGTACTCCACCCGGATCGCCTCGATGTCGCCGGTGCGGCCCATGCGGTCGCGGCCGCTGGCGCGCAGCACCACGCCATCGGCGGTGACGCAGGCGGTGCCGGTGGCGGCATCGCCGGCGACATCCCACACCGTGCAGCGCAGCCCGGCCACCGTCGCATTGCCGGCGCGGGCGAAGCGGCTGGCGTTTTCCAGCAGCAGGGCCTGATCGAGGCCGGCCCGCCGCGGCGCATCCATCATCACGCCCAGCCGTTCCATGACGATGCTGGCATGGCGGGATTTGTGGTCCACCAGCACATAGCCGGGCAACCCGCCCTCCACGCGGAAGCGGTCCGCCGCCGCCGAATAGCGCAGCAGCAGCTCGGGCGGGGTACCGGGCTGGGAGAGGGTCGCCTTGTAGGTCACGGCCACGTCGCGGACCGGCGGGAAGACCGGCCGGTCCTGCGATGAAGCCGGCGCCGGCAGCACCAGCAGAGCGGCAAGGGCGATGCCGCACCAAACGGCGTCAGGTCGCATCGCGGCTTTCTCCCTGTCCCGGGCATGCCAGGGCCCGCACCTCCCGGGTCAGCGCCGCCGGGTCGGGGGAGGCCACCCAGCGCGCCGGCACGTCCACCGCCGCCGCCAGCAGAGTCTTGTAGGCATCGCGCGGGATCTCGATGGCGCCGAACTGGGACAGGTGAGCGGTGACGAACTGGGTGTCGAGCAGGCGGAAGCCGCCAAGCCGCATCCGCGCCACCAGATGCACCAGCGCCACCTTGGAGGCATCGCGGACCCGGCTGAACATGCTTTCGCCGAAGAATGCGCCGCCCAGGGCAACCCCGTACAGGCCGCCGACCAGTTCACCAGCCTGCCGGCACTCGACGGAATGCGCGTGGCCCAGCCGGTGCAGTTCGGTGAACAGCCGTTCGATCTCGGGGTTGATCCAGGTGTCCTCGCGTCCCGGCGCGGTCTCGGCGCAGGCGGCAATGGCGGCGGCGAAGTCGCGGTCGGCGGTTACGTCGAACTGGCTCGACAGCACGGTGCGCAACAGCCGGCGCGGCAGGTGGAAACCGTCGAGCGGCAGCACGCCGCGCAGTTCGGGGTCCAGCCAGTACACACGGTCGCCGCGGCGCGTTTCAGCCATCGGAAACAGGCCGGCCCGATAGGCGCGGAGCATGAGGTCGGGCGTGACCTCGAAGGAGCGGCGGGACATGGCCTATTGTGGCGGATTGGCGGGCAGGAAGGAAGGCCCGGGTGGAGCCCCGGACCCCGCCAGGGGGCTTTGCCCCCTGAACCCCCACAAGGGGCTAGCCCCTTGACCCCATTACTTAAGGAATGGGGTCAAGGGGGCCACTGGCCCGTCGCGCCGAAGGCGCGCTCCGCGCGCAGGCGCCGAAGGCGCGCTCCGCGCGCAGGGCGGGTCCAGGGGCAGCGCCCCGGCCTTGCTTGCTTGTCGGCCTCCCGCCCCCGCTCCGCCATCAATCCCGCGCGACGAACCGTTCCAGCCAGTGGATCGTGTAATCGCCGGCGATGAAATCCGGCGCCTCGACAATGCGCTGATGCAGAGTCAACGTGGTCTGGATGCCCACCACGGCGAACTCGGCCAGGCTGCGGCGCAGCCGGGCAATCGCCTCCTGCCGGGTCGGCGCATGCACGATCAGCTTGGCGATCATGCTGTCGTAGTAAGGCGGCACGGTGCAGCCGGAATACAGCGCCGAATCCACCCGTACACCCAGGCCGCCCGGAGCATGGAAGGCGGTCACCCGGCCGGGGGTCGGGATAAAGGTTTCCGGGTCCTCGGCGGTGATGCGGCACTCGATGGCGTGGCCGGAAAACGTCACGTCGCCCTGCTCGTAGCCAAGCCGGCGGCCCGACGCGATGCGGATCTGCTCGCGCACCAGATCGACGCCGCACACCATCTCGGTCACCGGGTGCTCGACCTGAAGCCGGGTGTTCATCTCGATAAAGGCGAACTGGCCGTCCTGGTACAGGAATTCCAGCGTGCCCGCATTGCGGTAGCCCAGACGGGACAGCGCGGCGGTCACGGTCGCCCCCAGCTGATCGCGCTGCGCCGAGCTCAGCGCCGGGGAACCCGCCTCCTCCAGCAGCTTCTGATGGCGCCGCTGAAGGCTGCAGTCGCGTTCGCCGAAATGCACCACGTTGTTGTACGAATCGGCCAGCACCTGAAGCTCGATATGGCGCGGCCGGTCGAGATATTTCTCCAGATACACGGCGTCGTTGCCGAACGCCGAGCGGGCCTCGGTGCGGGCCACCTGCCACGCCTCCTCCAGCTCGGCGGGCGCCATGGCCACCTTCATGCCGCGCCCGCCGCCGCCGGCGGCGGCCTTGACCAGCACGGGGTAGCCCACCCGGTCGGCCACTCGCCGCGCTTCCTCGATATCGTCCACCGCACCGTCCGAGCCCGGCACCAGCGGCACGCCAAGCGAGCGCATGGCCGCCTTGGCCGCGATCTTGTCGCCCATCATGCGGATATGCGCCGGCGACGGGCCGATGAAGGTCAGGCCGTGCGCCTCCACCATTTCGGCGAACGAGGCGTTTTCCGACAGGAAACCATAGCCCGGGTGGATGGCGTCCGCCCCGGTGATGGTGGCGGCGGACAGGATGGACGGAACGTTGAGGTAGGATTCGCGCGCGGCCGGCGGACCGATGCAGACGCTCTCGTCGGCCAGGCGGACATGCATCGCCTCGGCATCGGCGGTGGAATGCACGGCGACGGTCGGAATGCCCAACTCGCGGCAGGCGCGCTGGATCCTCAGCGCGATCTCCCCACGGTTGGCAATCAATATTTTGTGAAACACCGCCCGGCCCCGGCGGCTATTCGATGATCATGAGCGGCTGGCCGTACTCGACCGGCGCGCCGGACGGAACCAGAACACGGATCACCGTGCCGGCTTTGCTCGCCTTGATCTGATTGAAGGTCTTCATCGCTTCAATCAGCAGCACGGTCTGCCCGGCGGTAACGGCCTGGCCGACGGCGACGAAGGCCGGCGCCCCCGGCTCCGGCGACAGATAAGCAACCCCGACCATGGGGCTGAGCACCGCCCCGGGATGGTGGGCGTCGTCCACCTGCGCGACCGGATCGGCGGCTGGCGACGGAGCGGCGGCGGGCACATGCAGCCCCGGGGAGGCCATCGGCATGGCGGCGGCGGTCATGTGAACGGCCGGCGGGTGGGCCCGCACCACGCGAATGCGGCCTTCCTTGCCCTCGACCTCGATTTCCGTCAGCCCGGTTTCGGTCAGGATCAGCGCGAGCTGCCGGACCGTATCCGAATCGAACCGCTCGGCGCTCATTCTTCGCGTGCCTCCAGCAGATCGGCCATGGCGGTCAGCGCCAGCGCATAGCCGTTGATGCCCAGGCCGCAAATCACCCCGGTTGCGGCCTTCGATACCAGGGAATGCTGCCGGAACTGTTCGCGCCGGTGGATATTGGTCACATGCACCTCGATCACCGGCAACTCGGCTGCCAGCAGCGCGTCCATCAGGGCGATCGAGCTGGTGGTGTAGCCGGCCGGATTGATGACGATGCCGGCGGCGCGACCACGGCATTCCTGCACCCAGGAAATCAGCTCGCCCTCGCCGTTGGTCTGGCGGAAGTCAATCGCCAGGCCGAGCTGCTCCGCCGTCTCGGCGCACAACGCCTCGACATCGTCCAGCGTCGCGCGGCCGTACAGCTGCGGTTCGCGCAGCCCGAGCATGTTCATGTTCGGGCCGTTCAGCACCGCAACCAGCGGCAGGGCGGAGGAAAGCGACAGCGGAGCCAGCGTCATGACGCGGGGCCGTAGCACGTGTGCTGCGCCGCATCAATGCGTGCCAAAGCCCGGCTTGTGCGGCTGGCATGCCGGCGGCGGGGGGCGGACATTCCCCGCCGGGCCATCCCGAACCGCAGGAAACCGGGCCGCGGTTCAGCTTCGCAGCCGGAACCACGGCTCCACGCCCGGCACGGTGGTAAGCACCGCCTGCGGCAGCACCGGCCGGTCGTCGTCCAGCACAATCTCGAAGCGCGACAGCAGCATCGCCAGCAGGACCATGGCTTCGGTCTGGGCGAAGGCCGCGCCGAGGCAGATCCGCGGGCCGGCCCCGAACGGCAGGAAATGCGGCCCGGTCTGGTCCTCGCGCCCCCTCCAGCGTTCCGGCATGAAGGAGTCCGGCGCCTCCCAGAACCGCCGGTGGCGCTGGATGGTCCAGGGGCACACCAGCACCACCGCCCCCCGGCCGATCGCGGCATCGCCGAGCCGGTCAGGGCCACGCGCCACCCGGCTGATGAACGGCAAGGTCGGATACAGGCGCAACGCCTCCAGAAAGGCGCGGCGCAGCGCCGGCCAGCGTGCCAAATCGGCCAGGGTCTGCACCTGCTCCGGCGGGAAGACGGCGAGTTCGGCGCGGATCTCCGCCTGGGCCGGGCGGTCAAAGCACAGCAGATACACGGTCCAGAACATGGCGCGGGCGGTGGTCTCGAAGCCGCCCGCCAGCAGGGTTGCGACCTGCTCGCGGATCTCCTCCTCCGACAGGGCGCCGCCGCCTTCCGGATCGCGCGCATCGCGCAGCAGCTGCAGCACGTCGCGCCCGGCGGCAGCCGGCGGCAAGGCCCGGCGCGCCTCGATCACGGCGTCGATACCGGCATACCACCGCGCGGCAAGGTCAAGCCGGCCGCGCATGGACCAGGCGAAATCGGTTTCGCTGCGGGCCAGGACATCCCAGATCGTGGTCCGGCCAACGCCGTCCAGAAACTCCCGGATCACCCCGGGCAATCCGGCGGCGTCTACGGCCTCGGCGGACACCGAGAACAGGGCGCGGCAGACGGCATCCAGCGCCGTCCGCTGAAGCAGGCCGGCGAGATTGACGCGCTCGCCTGTGCCGAGGCCCTGCAGGCCGGCCCCCGCCACCGCGAAATGCGGCAGCAGACGGCCGACATGCTGGGGCGTGAACAGCGGTGCCAGCATCCGCCGCTGCCGGCGCCAGTCCGCCCCTTCGGACAACATCACCCCGTTGCGCAGCGTCGGCCGCAACGGGCGCCGGATCGACAGCGGGCGCTCGTAATTGGCGGCGTTGCCCGACAGCACATGCCGGACCAGACCCGGTTCGTTGACGATCAGCGTGTCGGTGCCGAACAGCCGGCGGCGCACCAGCATTTCCTCGTAGGCCGCGCGCGGCCAGGTCGCGATGATATTCCGCCGCAACAGGCGGAACACCTGCCATGCCGGCAGGTCGTGTTCCGGCGGGACCGGCACCGGCAATGTGATCGCGCCCATGTTTTGCTCCGTCGGTTTGGGTCAACATGGTTCCGGGTTGGTATACACCAAGCCCGGGGCGCAGCCCCGGACCCCGCCCAGCGGGCAGCGCGCCTTCGGCGCGACGGGCTTTGCCTCCTGGACCCCCACCAAGGGCAAGCCCTTGGAACCCACTTCTTAGGTAATGGGGTCAAGGGGGCCACTGCCCCCTTGCGGGTCCAGGGCAGCGCCCTGGCGTTAATTACTTTATTATCCCTTCAACATACCCGGTGCAGTAAATCCTGGCCCGCCGCCAGCCGGCGGCAGTTCTCGGCGGCAACTTCGAAGCTGCGCGCGAACGTGCCGGCGGTCAGCCAGGCCACATGCGGCGTCACCACCACATTGGACAGGCGGAACAGCGGGTCGGCCGGGTCGGCAGGCTCATCGGCAAACACATCCAGACCGGCGGCGCCGAGGCGCCCGGTGGCCAGGGCCTCGGTCAGCGCCACCTGGTCCACCAGCCCGCCGCGGGCGGTGTTGACCAGCACGGCGCCGGGTTTCATGCGGCCGAGCGCGGCGGCGTCGATCATCCTCGCCGTTTCCCGCGTCAGCGGCACATGCAGCGAGACGATATCGGAGTCGGCCAGCAACGCCTCCAGCGTGCGAGGCTCGCCCGCGGCATCCGCCTGCGGCGTGCGAGCGGCATAGAGAATGCGGCAACCCAGCGCCCGCAGCACCGGAGCCAGCAGGCGCGGCACCGCGCCGTAGCCGATCAGGCCGACGGTGCTGCCGCCGAGTTCGCCCAGACTGTCCTGGATGGCGGGCGGAGCGAACCAGATGCCCTGGCGGAGCCCGGCATCGAAGGCGGGCAGACGGCGCAGCGCCGCCAGCATCAGCAGCAGCGTCATTTCGGCAACCGCGCTCGTATTCGTGCCGGGCAGGTTGCACACCGCGATGCCGCGGGCGCGGGCGGCGTCAAGGTCGATGGTATTCACGCCGACGCCGATCTTCTGGATCAGCCGCAGCGCGGGAGCCCCGGCCATCACCGCCGCCGTGCAAGGTTTCAGGACATGCCAGAGCACCTCCGTGCGTGTCATCGCATCGGCGAAGCCGGCATCGTCGTCTTCCGGGCAAACCGTGAGGCGAAGCCCGGGCAGGCCGGCCAGTCGCGCCGCCAGGGCAGGCCCGGGGGCGAAGTGCAACAGCACCTTCACCAGCGCCCCCGTGCCGTCGGCGGACCGCCGGCCATGCTGGCCTCGAAGCCAGCGACATGAGCGGTGGCCGTGTCATTCGGCATGTCGGCTCCTTCCGCCGGACCACCCCGGCTGCTGTCCGAATCAGTATGGAATGGGGTGCCGGACACCCCGCATCACCGCATGTGCCAAAGTAGCTGCACCGAGAGGAAAACAGCATGCCACAAACGGTCGTATATGTGTCCTGCGCCGCCGAGGGTGTCATCGCAGCGTTCCGGCTGGACAGTGCCACAGGGGCGCTGACGCCGCTGGGCCGCACCGCCGTTCCGGGCCCGGTCGATCCGCCACCCGCCAGCATGCCGCTGGCGCTTAGCCCGGACCGCCGCATGCTCTATGCTGCCGGCCGCAATCCGCCCTTTCCGGTGGCGTCCTTCGCCATCGGCAAGACCGGCGCACTGACCCTCACCGGCACCGGCCACCTGCCCGCCGCCATGGCCTATATCGCCACCGACCGCTCCGGGCGCTTCCTGTTCGGCGCCTCCTATCACGCAGCGAAACTGTCAGTGACGCCGATCGGCGTGAACGGCGTGCCGGGCGAGCCGCTTCAGGTGCTCGACACGCAGCCCAAGCCGCACAGCATCCTGCCCGATCCCGCCAACAACGCCGTCTATGCCGCCGTGCTCGGCGGCGACGCCATCCTGCGCCAGGCATTTTGTTCCGTCACCGGCCGCCTGGCCACGCCGGCCACGCCGGTGGCGCACACGGCGCCCGGGGCCGGTCCGCGGCATCTTCGTTTCGCCCGCGGCGGCGCGTTGCTGTACGTTGTTAACGAGCTGGACGGCACGCTGAACGCCTACGCCCGCGATCCTGCCACCGGCGCCCTGACCGACTTGCAGTCGGTGCGCCTGGTGCCGCCGGCCGCGCCGGGAGAAACGCTCGCCGCCGCCGACCTGCATCTGACCCCGGACGAGCGGTTTCTGTATGCCAGCGAGCGCGTCACCAACATTCTGGCGGGCTTTCGCCTGCGCCCGGACGGAAGGCTGGACGCCATCGGCTCCGTGCCGGCGGAGGCAGTGCCGCGCGGCTTCGCGATCGACCCGAGCGGAAGCTGGCTGCTCTGCGCCGGGCAGCAGACCGGCCGGGTCGCGGTCTGGAGCATCTCCGGCAGCGGCGCGCTGAGCCGCCTCGGAGATTACCGCGCCGGCGATAGCGCCTGCTGGGTCGAGATCATCAATCTGCCGGAGGCAGGGCCAAAAAGCAAGCAAGGCCAGGGCGCTGCCCTGGACCCGCAAGGGGTCGGTGGACCCCTTGACCCCATTCCTTAAGAAGTGGGTTCCAAGGGCTAGCCCTTGGTGGGG
>Ga0326727_10008525_pt1 | contig 25938 bp, 22 predicted proteins | sample MB2enrmetagenome_FD_207643 | JGI IMG/M metagenome (GOLD analysis project Ga0326727, IMG submission 207643) | Lab enriched peat soil microbial communities from McLean, Ithaca, NY, United States - MB29MY | ecosystem: Environmental > Terrestrial > Soil > Wetlands > Peat | place: USA: New York...
GCTCAGGTTGCCTCCCGGCAGAGCCTTGTCCTCCGCTCCGTCCGTTTGAAGTGTACCCGGAAGGGCAGTTTTACGCAATGGACGACCGAAAAAAGAGCTTGACGCGAGCAGCGCTTTCAGACATGAACCTTAACGCTGGCGGTTAATGCGCTGCGGACGATCAGTTCCGCTTCCCGGTAGTCCCCCAACAGAAACTTCACACTCGCCAGGCGTGACAGGAATTCAGGGTCAAAGTCTAGGTGCTGGTCTGTGACCCTTCGGCAAGGCTGCGTAGAAATTGGGGGTGGCCTATTTCTCGGAGGAATAGGCCCCAGTTCACTTTTTTCCGGGCTTGCGACGCCGCTGCAGTGGCGCTAACCGTCGGTTGACCTCGTCGACTGAGAAAGCCTCCGGATCGAAGCCCTCGCCGAGCCACTCCAGAAGTTCTTCGTGCTCCTCATGCTCGGGATCGCGGATCGCCTCCAGCAGATTGTAGAAGCCGGGTATGCCGCCACAGTCCTCGGGTGGCCCGTGTCGTTCACCCGCCAGGCACGCAGGGTAAGCATGCTCTGGTTCCGGCGTCAGTCGCTTCTCGACCACGATTTGGTGCTCCCAGCTATCACCGAAGTCATAAGTGTACACAGCCTTCGCTCCCGCCCTGCCCAGGACGCTGAACAATCGTGCGGTCCGTTCGCTGGCGGTACGCGATCCACCAAAGGCCCGCTCCATCGGGTCGGGTGTTCCGAACCGCTGCTGCCCGATACGGAACTCATGCATATGGCAGTCTTCCCAGCCCATGGCCAGTTGCAGGATGTGATGCAACTGTTCCAGGGTCAGGTCTGCGGGAACCAGCAACCGCCGCCAGATCGGTGGGTCCATGCCGAGTAGGGTGACCTTGATCTGATAGATCTCGTGCGGCTTCTCGACGGTATTGGTGGTTGGCATTTTTAGGTCCTCTTCGATGTTAAGATGCGGCGCACGGAGATGCGGCCCACCTGAAGGCGTCGGGCGATTTCGGATTTGCTGACACCGGCGTCATGCAGGTCCAGGATCTCAACGGCATGCCGTGCCGCCGTTTCCGGACGACCCAGCCGTTTGCCGTTCTGACGGGCATGAGCCAAGCCGGCACGCACCCGCTCCCGGAGAATCTCCCTTTCGAACTCAGCGAAGACGGCCAGCAGGCCAGCCATCGCGCGTCCAGCCGGTGTCGTCAGGTCCAGAGCTTCCGTTAGCGATATGAAACCGACGCCGAGATGCTCCAGTTCCTGGAGCGTCGCCAAAAGGTCAGTTACTGACCGGCCCCAACGATCCAGTCGCCATACCAGTACGACGTCGATCTCGCGGCGGCGGGCGGCATCCAGCAGCTTCTCGCGGGCTTCCCGTCGCGCCGCCCCGGAGTTAATCCCCCGGACTTGCAGGGTGATCGTCCAGCCGCGTCGGACAGCATATTCCCGCAGGGTGCGGATCTGCAACGGAATGGTTTGTTGATCGTTGGTGGAAACGCGGGCATACAGGCCAGCGCGAAACATTTTCGCCGGCCTGCGTGCCTGGCCAAAAACGTTATCGACTTTTGCTTTTGGAGAAGCCCGTTTTATGGGCATTTCGGAATGTCACCCGACCATGGCCGCAGTCGATCCTTTTCGGCCAGGCAGGATTTATCATACTCCAGCCCGCTCCAACGTCTGGCGGTAGTTCCAGGGCATCCACTCCGCGGGTTTGGCCACCAGTTCCGGGGCGTGCCGCTGCAGTTCGATCAGATTAGTCGAACGAGTTGGCACCGCACAACTGGCACGTATGGATCCGGTTGCCTCCGGCCACCACACGAAGCGCCCCTTCGAGAGCCGCTTCTGTGCCAGCCAGTAACCAAGCTCACCGCCGCACTATTCACGGATGAGGTTCTGATCGAACGGCGCAGTTGTACCACGGACCGAAGCGGTGGCCCAGTCTGGATGCTTGATCAGATCGAGAAGATCGCCGCTGTGTGGTTGAAGGACCACCGCGTGGACGGCTGCGGCATCGGCTTTGGCGGCCCCGTCGATTTCGCAGCGCAGCGTGTCGTCTGCTCCACCCACGTCGAGGGTTGGCGCGATTTCGACATTGTAGGCGCCTTGCGGCAGAGGCTCGGTTTGCCCGCCGTGGTTGACCGGGACACCATGGCCGGGGCGCTCGGCGAGGGCTTTCACGGAGCAGGAGTGTGCTCACGGCCCGTGTTTTATGTCACGCTGTCTACCGGAATCGGCGGCCTGCTGCTCGACTCCGGGCTTTTCCATGGCGCCGATTCGTTTTCCTGCGAGATCGGCCACCATACGGTTCAGCCGGATGGGCCGGAATGTCTATGCGGCGCCCGTGGATGCCTCGAACGCCTTGCTCAGGCTTGTGGCTGGAACGGGATTATGGCAAGCCCGCGCACGAGTTGCTGGACGATCCCGTGTTCGTCCGCCGCTACGTGAGACCCATGGCCCAGGGCCCCAACCCTTGTATCATGTTCGTTAATCCCGCAAGGATCGTAATCGGAGGCGGAATCAGCAAGGCCGGGCCAAAACTCTTCGGTCCGCTACGCGAGGAACTCGGGCGCCAGATTACCCCGTGGTCGAGGGCCCGTGTGGATGTGGTGCCTGCAGCTTTAGGAGACGACAGCGTGCTGTGGGGCGCCCTGGTTCTGGCCCAAACCTATCTATACAGGTAGCGCGGACTGACCTCCCGCGGTGTCACCCTCGGAGCACGCTGTGCGGGACCGCCCCTTCCCAGCGCCGCGCCGCGCGCGGACATATACTGTCCGCTATGAACCGCAGAGAGATCCTCGCTGGCGCGGTCGCGCCATTCTTGATTCCACGCAGCGCCTTCGGCGCCAACGATCGATTGACGTTTGGCATTGTCGGCACGGGTAACCGTGGCGAGTGGCTGCACAAGAGCTTCATGAAACTGGGGGCGGAGTGCGTCGCCGTGTGCGATACATACGAGCCCTACATGGAACGGGCGCGGAGCGCGTCGCCGGCTGGCGTGAAGACATACGCTGATTACCATGACCTGCTGGCGCACTCGGGCCTGGACTGCGTGGTGGTGGCGACGCCGGACCATCAGCATCGCCCGATGCTGTACGCGGCGCTGAAGGCCAATAAGGACGTCTATATCGAGAAACCCTTCTCGATGAGCCTCGGCGAGAGCGTGGAGATGGTGCGCGCGGTGCGGGCGACCGACCGGATAGTGCAGGTCGGCATGCACCGGCGCTCGATGCCGTTCGTATATGAGGCGAAGAAGCTGATCGACGACGGCGCGCTGGGCAAAGTGTGGCACGCACGGGCGATGTGGAATTGGAACTTCGTCGAGTGGCTGGACAACTCGCCGCTGGAGGGCAAACTCGATTGGGGGCGCTTCCTGGGCGATGCGCCGAAGCGGCCGCTGGAGCCAAAACGCTTCCGCTGGTGGCGTGGGTTCTGGGACTATTCGGGCGGCAACATGACCGACCAGGGCACGCATTTGATGGATGTGATCCAGTGGATGACGGGTAACACGTCGCCGAAGTCGGCGGTGTGTAACGGAGCGGTGTGCCGCAACAACACGGCTGAGGCGCCGGATGTCTTCACGGCCGTTTTCGAGTACCCGGCGATGATGGCGACGTGGTCGTTGAATTATACGAGCGCATACGACTACGACTGGTCGATCACCCTGGCTGGCGAAAAGGCGGCGATGGTGCTCGACCGGCGCGGATATCGCGTGTTCCAGGAAGTGGAGCCGAGCGCGGCGCCGTGGAACTCCGGTCCGGCCAATAAGCTGATCGCCGAGATGGCAGACCGTGACAGCGCCGACGCCCACCCGAAGAACTTTCTCGATTGCGTGCGCAGCCGGCGGCAGCCGAATTGCACGGTCGAAATTGCCGCGGCTGCGGTTGCAGGGCCGCACATGGCAAACATTGCGTATAAGGAAGGGCGCAAGGTGACGGCGTCATAAACGCCGGGGGCGCTTGCGCCGGAGCCGTTCCGGCACTGTTGTGCACTTGAGCGTGTTATGCCGTTACCGGCGGCACCAGGGTCTTGAGAAATTCGTGCGCCAGGCGGAAACCGCGCTTGTACTGTTCCGTGAAGTTGGTGCCTCGGTAAGCGGGGTAGTAGAACTCGTCCTCATTCTCGATGTTCATGGCTCCGGTGTAGCCGACTTCTGAGAGCACTGTGAAGAAGCCTTTCCAATCCATTGAGCCGTAACCGGGTAAGCGGAAACGCCACCAGTGGGCGCGGTTCACCGGCTGGATGCCGCCGCGCTTCAGCACATGCCAGAGAATCTCCGTGTCTTTGAGATGGACGTCGTAGATCTTGTCGGCGAATTCGCGCGCAGCCGCCACCGGGTCCATGAACTGCCACACCAGGTGCGACGGATCGAACTGAAGTCCAACGTGTGGGCTGTCTTGGAAAGCCTTGAAGAGAGCCTCCCACCCCACCGGTCCCGTGGCGATGTTGGGCCCGCCGGCGTAGGGCTCCCACAGGATGCGCACTTTGTTCTTCTCGCAGGAAGCGAAGTATCTTTCGGTGTAAACCTTGACGATCTCATCCACCTGCTGCTTCAGCTCCATATTCGGGATGGTGCCGCTTTGCCCGCCGATGTTGGGGATGCCAAGTTTGCCGCACAGATCCAGGCATTTGAGGGTGTATGCGTTCTGGCGCTCTCGTTTGGCGGGGTCGGGATCGATGTGGTTTCCGTCCACCGCCAGCGCGGAAATGTAGATGCCGCTTTTGGCGATATTGTCCTTGATGGCGGCAATGGCGGCATCGTCCAGTTGGTCGGGATTGAGTCGGAGTTGCGCGCTGGTAAAGCCCTCGGCTTTGACGAACTCCAGGTTGAGATCCGAGTACTGCATCAGAACGCCGAGCCTGGGTTTCCAATTCGGCGGGCGGTCGCGCTGCGCCTGGGCGGAGGCGGCCGCGGATATGGCGGCAAGGATGGTGCGTCGTGTGACGGTCACGACATGACGATACCCCGCAAGCGGGCGTATGCGCAAGCCTCAATCAACCCCAATGGCGCCGCGACGCCGCGCGTTCGGCGCAGTCCCGCGTTCGATTCCGCAATCGCGAGGCTCGTCGACTCACCCGCCGTGGTGCGCGGCGCACTTCAGTGATCTTCGCGCAGCGCGCGGCGAGAACGCCTGCGTCACGCTTCGCATGGCCCTCACGGCCGCAACGTAACCAGCATGCCCGGCGCGCGCATGCCGGCTTCGTTGATCGCGGTCGTGCCGGCGCTCAGCCGCGCTGCCAGAGGCGCGTACTTTGAGCCAAAAATCTGGCGCCGTCCGGGAAGCCCGCACGTGCTCCAACTGGTGTGGAGCATACAGACCCGTTGGACTAGCCAAGTGGCCTGTTCAACGGTGTAACACATGCTAAGCACGCAACTGGTAATGATGGCCTTGCCGACTTCAGTCCTTGGAGCATAGTCGAGGGTTTCACATAAGCCCTCGACCGCGAACGCCGCGGTTTCCGGTGTGAGAGTCGTTTGCCCAAGCGGGGGTTCCGTTCTTTTGGTCCTGCGGCAGTCGCAGGGCTTGGCGCAGGTGACCCCGTTCGGGCCCTCGAGGATGATCCAGCCAGATCTCCCGCACTCCTCGCAGTAGGTCACGACGCACCTACGCCGCGCCGGAAAACACGAGCGATGTCTGCCGTGAGTTTGATAGATTCGGCTTGCTTTTCCTGTTCGTGGTGTGTGTGAACCAGCGGCGGGGTGTCACACTCGTAGGTCTTCAGCCAGTTTGACGCCAGCGGGATCCATCGGCCCATGCCGTCTTTCCAGCGTTCGCAGCGTCGCTGACCCGCCGTTTATCGACCTGAAGGGCTTCTGCGCATACGATCTGCCCGATCCGCTTTCCACCGATCGCATCGACGGCGAAATCCGAGCTGTGGCCCACGATCTGCGCCATATGAAGGCGAGCACGCGCCACTCGAGGGGTACCTCGGGGTTGGCCATAAGCGACTCAATCGCCGTATTGAAGATAATCGTGAACTTGAGCTTCTTTTCCTCGGGATCGCGGTGCCTGGCGTGGAAGCTCGCAAAAAGTCCGGCCCATTCGTTGTCGCCATTGCCGCCGCTCATAGCCGACCGCCCTTCTCAGAGGGGTTGGGACTTCCCAGCCTGGGGTCGAGGAAGATATCGGAAAACGGGATTGAGAGGAGTGTCGAATGCTGTGGGTAGCCGTCCCTGGCCACCATGTTTTCAAATACTTACAGGCCCATCACCCTTGAGTTTCGGATCCCGCCGGTCCCACCCCTCGTAAAACTCCAGGCGGAAGACGGGAGCCGCGTTGCGCAGCACCCCCACCGTACGGGTAAGACTCTCAGGCCGCGAGGAGGCATGGTCCTTCCATACGCTCGCAGAGCTGTCGATATAGTTTTGTGCAAATGATTCTGGCGTAAGTGTGGGCTTGCGGTCCGTTCCCCCGTCCGTCACAAACGCCAGAATCGCTGCGTTGATGCGCTCGCCGCCGCTGTCGGTCCGCCGAACACCTCTACGTACGTGAACTCCAGGTGGCAACAGCCGTCCCGCTCATCGCCGGGGCAGGTGTCAAAACTCAGGACTGTCTCAAAAAAGGGCGCAAGCCGCCACGAAAGGCGATGGTCTGTCCTACCTACCCCGCTTCTTCCGTGTTGCCCACTTTGAGCACGGCCAGGAAGGCTTCCTGCGGGATTTCGACGCGGCCCACGCGCTTCATGCGCTTCTTGCCTTCCTTCTGCTTTTCGAGCAGCTTGCGCTTGCGCGTGATGTCGCCGCCATAACATTTGGCGAGCACGTTCTTGCGCAGGGCCGAGATGTTCTCGCGCGCCACGATCTTGTTGCCGATGGCGGCTTGCAGCGCCACTTCGAACATCTGGCGCGGGATGAGGCGGCGCAGCCGCGAGATCAGCTCCTTGCCCCGCTCGAAGGCGAACTCCTTGTGGACGATGATGCAGAGCGCATCCACCGGCTCGCCCGCCACCAGCACGTCCAGCTTTACCAGCGACGAAACGCGGTAGCCCGCCAGGTGGTAATCGAGCGAAGCATAGCCGCGCGACGCCGATTTCAGGCGGTCGTAAAAATCCAGCACGATTTCGTTGAGCGGCAGCTCATAGGTCAGCATCACGCGGGCGCCGCCGATGTATTCGAACTTCTTCTGCTCGCCGCGCTTCTCTTCGAGCAGCTTGAGGATGCCGCCCAGGTATTCTTCGCGCGTGATCACGGTGGCCAGGATGATCGGCTCTTCCACCTGTTTGATCACCGAGGGGTCCGGGAACTTGGTGGGGTTATCGACCTCGATCACTTCGTTGGTCGTGGTGGTGATGCGATAGCGGACGCCCGGCGCCGTCGTAATCAGGTCGATATCGAACTCGCGCTCCAGGCGCTCCTGCACGATTTCCAGGTGCAGCAGGCCGAGGAAACCGCAGCGGAAGCCGAAGCCGAGCGCCACCGAGTTTTCCGGCTCGAAGCTGAAGGCGCTGTCGTTGAGGCGCAGTTTTTCAAGCGCGTCGCGGAGCAGGCCATGCTCGTGCGATTCCACCGGGTAGAGGCCGGCGAAAACCATCGGCTTGATCTCTTCGAAACCGGGCAGCGGTTCATCGGCGGGAAACTCATCGTCGAGGATGGTGTCGCCGATCTTGGCATCGGACACCGTCTTGATGTTGGCGGACAGGAATCCAACCTCGCCGGCGCTCAGCTCGTCGCACGGGGTGGCCTTGGGCGACTGGTACCCGACCGCCTCCACTTCATAGGCCTGCTGATTGGACCAGAGGCGGATCTTTTGCCCCTTGCGGACGCGGCCGTCGAACACGCGCACCAGGATGATCACGCCGCGATAGGAATCGAACCAGGAATCGAAAATCAGCGCGCGCAGCGGCGCATCGGATGAGCCTTTGGGCGGCGGAACGAGGTGTACGATGTGCTCCAGGATCTCGTGCACGCCGGTGCCCTGCTTGGCGCTGCACAGCACGGCTCCCGAGGCGTCCAGACCGATGATGGTTTCGATCTGCTCGCGAATCCGCTCCGGCTCGGCGGCCGGCAGATCGATCTTGTTGATCACCGGAATAATTTCCAGGTTGTGGTGCAGCGCCAGATAAGTATTGGCCAGCGTCTGCGCTTCCACCCCCTGCGAGGCATCCACCACCAGCAGCGCACCCTCGCAGGCTTGCAGGCTGCGTGAAACTTCATACGAAAAATCCACGTGGCCGGGCGTATCGATCAGGTTGAGCTGATACTGGTTGCCGTCGTCGGCGCGGTAGTTCAAGCGGACCGCATGGGCCTTGATAGTGATGCCGCGCTCGCGCTCCAGGTCCATCGTGTCGAGCACCTGTTCCATCATTTCGCGCGCCGACAGCGCGCCAGTGGCTTCCAGCAGCCGGTCCGCCAGCGTGGACTTGCCGTGGTCGATATGCGCAATGATTGAGAAATTGCGGATGAATTCGCGGTCCATGAAGGGTGGGGAACTCACCCGATTATCCCACACGCCCCGGGTGGGGCGTGTTTTAGCTTGCCAACGCTCGCGGGCGGGCGCATTCGTTCGTTTGCGTCAAGGCGTGCGCCAATCGAGTGTGAAGATCTCCATCGAGCCGCTGTCACGGGTCATGACCGGCTGGTCATCCGGAGTAAGGGATAGCGAGACGCTGTAAAAACCGGCCAGGTTCATGTCTTTGAGATCGATCAGACGGTCGATCGTTCGGTCCGCGGTGCGGATCCGAATAACGGCGCGATTGATGCTGCCACGAATGCAATAGACGGCGCGGCCGTCGTGCGACCAGCAGGGAAAACTAAAAGTCCCCTTCGCCAGTTCCTCCCACCGCCCCGTTTCGAAACGGAAAAGCGCCAGGTGGGTTGAGTCCAAGCTCAAGGCGGCGATGGACCGGCCATCCGGCGACCAACGTGGCGAGAAAAAATCATCCGAGCCAGGCACACCGGTCACGGCGCCGGTTTCCAGGTCGAGTATGTGGATGTTCGGACCGGCCGGCTGGCGGGCAGGGCCCGAGAGGCCTCCAAAGCAAACCTTCCGGCCGTCCGGAGACCAATTCGCATCCGAGTTCACCTGGTTGAAGCCTGGCAGTAACAACTGGGGCTGGCCGCCGCTGGCCGGGACGCGGTAGATTCGCGTGATCTGGCCAGGCACGGCTGCTGAGTAAAGGATTTGCGACCCGTCCGGCGACCAGCGGGGCAGAGCTGCGTACGAACTCGGCGCCTGCTGGGTAAGTTGCAGCCGCTCGGTGCGGTCTGCCTTAGACCGCCACAAAGCGCCGTCCGGATAAGTCACGTACGCGATCCACTGGCCGTTCGGGGAAAATGTCGCGAAGTCCGCCGAGATTCCACCAAGCAGCGGCACGAATTGCCCGCTGCGCGTGTCATACCGGCTTACTTCGCCGCGTGGCGCGACTCCAACCGCAAACAAACGCTGAGAATCCTTGGAGGGCAGCGCTTCGACAAACCTGATAGCGCCGTTGGTGATCTGAACCGGCCGAGGATGCGACCGCCACGCCAGCCGGCGCGGCTCCGCCATGGCCCAGATTTGTCCCTGCCGGTAGAAGACGAAGTATCTTCCATCGGGCGTCCATTGCCCGCAACAGTCGCCGGAAGGTGCACCGACGAAAAGAGGATGCGCCACACCCCGGTCCAACGAGACCTCCCAGAGGCTCTGCAGGCGGCGCGGATCGTCATACACTGTGAAGCGGATTCGCTTGCCGTCTAGCGACCACGCGGGCTTGGCGATACCTCCCGCCACGCTCGCTACCCTGCGCGCAACAGTGCCGTCGCTTTGGGCCACGAACAGGTCGCCTTGTCTCGAGTAAGCGATGCGTCCGCCATCCTGCGACCACGTCGCCCAAGCGGCTGCCAGGTTTCCGATGCGATGCGGAGGGCCACCGGGAATGGGCACGCTCCACAGCGGACCCTCCCCATAAGTGGCTACATCTATGGCCAGCAAGCTTGCGCCGTCTGGAGCCAAGTCGAAAACCCTAAAAGTCGGCGAGGGCATAGGCAACACCGCCGGTTCTCCGCCGCCTACAGCCACCTGACCAATCCAATGCCCAGTCTCGTAGAAGTACAGCCGCACGCCGTCCGTCCCGAGGAGACCCTTCATCACGCCGTCGTTGGTGATTTGCGTGTACGCGCTCACCTTCGGTATCGGCCAGGGGCGCAGCTCTAGGTTGACCCAGGCGGCGACTGCGGCCACGGCCAGCAGGGCGGCGAGCCACCAGCGGCGAATCGTAATCCTGGATTGGGCACCCTTCCGCGCGACGCTGCCAGCCTGCCGAGCGGCCGGCGTAGCGGCCGAGCTGCTGTCGCGCTTGAGCCGCTTCAAATCCGCGCCCATTTCGGCGGCCGACTGATAGCGCAGCGCGCGATCCTTCTCCAGAGCCTTGTTGACGATGTGCTCCAGCTCGGCGGGCAGCCGCGGATTTAACTGCGACAGCGGCGTCGGCGTTTCCGCCAGAATCTTGTGCAAGACGACAGCCGCGACGTCTCCCTGAAATGGGCGCTGACCGCTCGCCAGCTCGTACAGAACTACTCCAAAACTGAACAGGTCCGTGCGTGCGTCGAGATCTTCGCGCCGCGCTTGTTCCGGAGACATGTAGGCCGCCGTTCCCACGGTCACGCCGGGGTCGGTCAGCGAGACATCGACGACGGTCGCCGTCGGCGCGGATGTTCCCGTGCGCGACGGTGCCGGCAATCCCGCAGGCCGTGTGTCAGGCGTCCACGATTTCGCCAGGCCAAAGTCCAGAATCTTGACTTGCCCTGGGTTGCCGCTGGCCGCGCCGGTGACAAAGATGTTGGTTGGCTTGATGTCCCGGTGGATGATGCCTTTGGCGTGGGCGGCGGCGAGACCGTCGGCGATTTCGATGGCCAGGTCGATCATGGTTTGCGTCCGCAGGCGCCCTTGCCCGATCACGTGCTTGAGCGTGCAACCTTCCAGAAACTCCATCACCATGAACGGCTGGCCCTCGTGTTGCCCCACGTCATGAACCACTACGATATTGGGATGATTCAGGGCCGATGCGGCCCGCGCCTCGCGCCGGAAGCGCTCGAGCATCTCCGCCTGGTGCTGCGGCGATGGCTGGTTGCCGAGTTCGCCCAGCCCCAGCCCCGATCGGCGGAGAAACTTGAGCGCCACCGGCCTTCCCAGACGTGTGTCCAGAGCCTTGTAGACCACCCCCATTCCGCCACCGCCCAACTCCTCGACAATCTGGTAGTGCGAAATGGTTTTGCCCACCATGCCGGCTCCGCCGCCAGGATTCTCGCCGGCGAGCGCCTCGTCCTGCGCCACCATCCGCGCCGCGGCGTCGATCGCCGGCGATTCCAGGAATTCCTCGCTGCCCTCGGTTTGCGCCAGCAGCGACTCCACTTCCCGCTCCAGTTCCGCGTCTCCCGCGCACGCCTGGCGCAAGTAGCCGCTCCGGCTGGCCACATCCTGCTCCAGGGCCGCGTGGTACAAGCTCTCAATTTGCTGCCAGCGTTCGGATCGCAACGGGTTTCTCCTTGCCCAGCTCGCGCCGCAGCCAGCTCTTCGCGAACTTCCAATCGCGCATCACGGTTTCACAGGAAATCTTCAGCGCCTCGGCGGTTTCTTCCACGCTCAAGCCGCCGAAAAAGCGAAGCTCCACAACTTTGCCCTTGCGGGGATCGAGCGCGGAGAGATCCTTCAGCGCGTCGTCCAGCGCCACCAGGTCCCGGCCGGGCTCTTCGGCCACCGCCAGGGATTCCACCAGCTCCAGCGGCGGCGCCGCCCCGCCACGCTTCAGAGCCTGGCGCGAGCGAGCCCACTCCACCAGGATGCGCCGCATCACGTTCGCGCAGATCGCAAAAAAATGCGCACGGTTTTGCCAGCTCGCCTGGGTGGTATCGACCAGCCGGAGATAGGCCTCATTCACCAGCGCGCTGGTCTGCAGCGTGTGGCCGGACCGCTCGCGTGACATATACACCTGGGCCAGCCGGTGCATCTCCTGGTACACCAGCGGAACCAGGTCGCCCAGCGCGGCTTGATCTCCCTCACCCCACGCTCGGAGCAGGTGCGTGACCTGATGGGTTGACGGATCCATGACATCACAACCTAATCAGACCTGAATCTTCTTAGAACCTAGCACATGCGAAGCGCCAAGTGTCTCTCGTCAGCGCCGCGCGCCCCAATAGGGAGACGAAGCGGCAGGAGGACGTGTTGCAACCGTTCCGGCCGGCAGCCCATTTTCCGGATGGCAAAGTCTTTTTTCTTCCGATGACAGTTTCCGGCGCCACTTTGCGCATTACAGGTTGAAGGCAACTCGAGGGTTGGCCTGATAACGAACAAAAGGAGGTTCGTCATGAAATCGATTCGAAACAATACGCTGCTTCGCACTTTGGCGCTGGGCGTTTTGGCATCCTGCCTGGGCGCCGCGGTTGCGAATGCACAACCGTTCCGCGGGACATTCTCACTGCCGGCTGAAGTCCGCTGGGGCGCCGCGACCCTGCAGGCAGGCGACTACACCTTCAATTCGGAGGGCGTGCAAGCCGGCAACATGCTGCGACTGATTCGGAGCGGAAAAGTCGTGGCTACAGTGCTGCCCCAGGGTCAGAATCCGGCTGCGGCCGGCCCGTCCGTACTGGTGATCGCTGAAGGCAAGGGCGGTGGCACCGTTCGCGAAATCCGCCTGCCGGACATCGGCGTGGTCCTCTATTACGCGCCGCACAATCCCAAGCGCGGAACCGCCGCCGAAGAGCGGGAGACCGCACGGTTGATTCCAATCGCTCTCACCGCTGGGACGCTGTAGAGTGCTTCAGGGCAAAAGGGGTCAGAGCCGGGGGGGGCTCTGACCCCTTTTTTGTTCTCTGAAGTAGTATTGGTTTTAATGTCTCTGCTGAAAAGGTCCGGCGCGCCCGCCACCCGCCAGCCGGAGGGTCTTGCGCGAAAGGCACGCGGCGCTCTCTTTTTCGCGTTGTTGGCCGTTTTGCTGGTAGCCGTAAACCTGCGCGCGTACCGCGGCTATTTTCAGAGTGACGACCTGAATACCATCGCCTGGGTCGGCATGGTTTCGAAACTGACCTATCTCGAGGCGACTCTGAGCCCGCTTTTTCAGCCCAACAATTTCCGCCCCGTTGGGCATTTCTTCTTCCGCGAAGCCTCCCAGAGTTTCGGCCTGGATTACTGGAAGTACGTCGCGGCCATCCAGTCGTTGCATCTGCTGAACGTCTTGCTCGTCTGGCGGCTGGCCCGCCAGCTCGGCGCGCAACCGCTCGCGGCGGCCGGCGGGGCGGTTCTGTTCGCGTTTCACATGGCCCTGTTCGACGCGTTCTGGAAGCCCATGTATGTTTTCGACCTTCTGTGCGCCGCCTTCTGCTTGCTGAGCGTGCTGCTTTACGCCCGTGGGCGTTGGGCGCTCAGCTTCGTGGCGTTTTGGCTGGCTTACAAGTCCAAGGAACTGGCGGTGATGCTGCCGTTCGTGCTGGCCGTATATGAAATCTGGTTTGGCAAGCGCCAATGGAAACCGTTGATACCTTTCTTCCTGGCGTCGCTCTCATTCGGGCTGCAGGGCATCCTGCTCAATCCCAACCGCGACAACGACTATACCTTCCGCTTCACCGCGGCGGCTGTGGCCAAGACGTTCCAGTTCTATTCGGCGAAGGTATTTCTCTGGCCCTACTTGTTTCTATTGCTACCGGTGGGTGCGCTGGCGGCCAGGAACCGCCGCGCCTGGTTCGGCCTGGTGACGATGGTTCTGTTCTTCTTTCCGCTGATGTTCCTTCCTGGGAGGCTGTTCAACGCCTACTGCTACGTTCCGTTCATCGGCCTGGCAATCGCATTTAGCGGCATCGCGCCTACGGGCAAGTGGATTCCCGCCGCAGCCTTCCTGGTGGCCTTCGCGCCGCTGGACGCCCACGTGCTTGCGACGCAGCGCACCATCACTCTGCGCCAGGCCATCGATACGCGCAACTGGCTCACCTCGATTGTGCAGTTTTCGCGCACGCATCCGGTCATCGATGGCGCGGTATTCCGGGGCCTTCCCGACAGCTATTCTCAGGCAGGTTGCGAAGGTGCTCTGCGGTACACTTACCACGCCCACGACTTGCCCGTACTGTCAGCCGACGATCCGCAAGCGCCATCGCTGTTGACTCGGCCCGGAGTAGCGGTCTTGGTTTGGTATGACAGCGCGCGGTATTTGTCGATCGATCTGACCGGTACCGCACAGCCACGTGAGTAGCATGGAGTAACTCGAGATCGAGCGGTTACCATCTACCGCCTATCGCGGCTTTATCACGTTTTGCCGGAGTCTTACGCGCTCGATTGAAGGTCCGAACCTGACTTTTCGGATCCCGTGAACTCCGCCCGCAGCGTGGCATCTTCGGCAGGTTCGCTATGCTGAAGTTTCCATGCCCGAGGGAAGCTTCCAATACGTGGACGTCAGCGTTCCGGCGCCGCTCGATCAGCCGTTCACTTACTCGCTGCCCGAGACCCTCCGTCACCGTGTGCGCCCCGGCAGCCGGATCGTGGTTCCCTTCGGCCCGCGCAAACTCACCGGCGTGATCCTGCGCTGCCACGACGAACCGCCGAAGATGGCCACGCGCGAGGCGCTGCGCCTGATCGATTCCGAGCCGGTTCTCGACGCCGATTTGCTCAGCCTGGGCCGCTGGATCGCCGGTTACTACTGCGCCCCGTTGGGCGACGTGCTGCGTGGGATGCTGCCACTCGCGTCCGAAATCCGCCGCGGAAAGGTCTGGTCGTTGACCGATGCCGGCCGCGACGCGGCGCGCCAGTTGCTTCTCGATGCCGCGCCGGACGATCCCGTGGCGCGCATTCTGTCCATGCTCGAGAAGCGTCCGCTTTCGGCCGCCTACCTGTCGCGCCTCCTGCCGCTCGCCGACAAAGCCATCCGTTCGCTCGAGCGCAAGGGTCTCATCGCCGCCGAGCAGGTGCAGACCGAGCGCGACCCTCTGCGCGCGCCCGCGGACCGCCTGCGCGTGGAGATCCAATCGGAGCCGGGCACAGAGGGCACCCCGTCAGGGAGCGGTCATGCTCCTCCCTCCGCAAAACTCAACAAGCCGGAGCGCGAGTTGAAAGCGTTCCTCGAGCTGCATCCCGGCTCGCACAATCTGAAGGATCTGGAATGCATGCTGGCGCACTCGAGCGCCGCCGCCCGCTCGCTGGCGCGCAAAGGCGTGGTGACTCTCACCGCCGAAACCGTCGGCGTCACCCTGAGCGCCGCGCGCGCGCCGCACACACTCAACCCGGCACAGCAAGCGGCCTACGATACCATTCGGAATGCGATCGACGCGCGCGAGTTTCACGCCTTCCTGCTCTACGGCGTCACCGGCTCCGGCAAGACCGAAATCTACCTCAATGTCATCCAAGCCGTGGCGGCGCAGGGACGCGGCGCGCTGCTGCTGGTGCCGGAAATCGCGCTCACCCCCGCCATGGCCGGCCAGTTTTTTTCGCGCTTCGGCGATCGGGTGGCGATTCTGCACAGCGCGTTCACCGACGTGGAACGCTCCGAGCAGTGGCGCCGCATCCGCTCCGGCTCGGCTTCGGTGGTGGTCGGCACACGCTCCGGCGTGTTCGCGCCCGTTCGCAACCTGGGACTGATCGTGGTCGATGAAGAACACGACGGCAGCTACAAGCAGGAGGAAACCCCGCGCTACAACGGTCGAGATGTGGCGCTGGTGCGCGCGCAAGCCGCGCACGCCTGCGTGGTGCTGGGCTCGGCCACGCCCAGTCTCGAAAGCCGCTATAACGCGGAACGCGGCAAGTACACGCTGCTGACGCTTCCCGGCCGCATCGAAGCGCGGCCCATGCCGGCGGTCTCGCTTGTCGATATGCGCCAGGAGTTTCTCGAGACGCGCCAGCAAGCCACCTTCTCGCGCAAACTGATCGAGGCCATTGGCCAACGCCTGGAAAACGGCGAGCAGACCATCATCCTGCTCAACCGCCGCGGCTTTTCGATCTTCGTCGCTTGCCGCTCCTGCGGCGAGCGCGTCCAGTGCGTCAACTGCTCGGTCACGCTGACTTTTCACAAGCGCGACCGGCGCCTGCTGTGCCACTATTGCGGCTACGCCGAGAAGGTTCCGAGCGTCTGCCCCAAGTGCTCAAGCGAGCACGTCTACTTCCTCGGCGTCGGTTCCGAGCGCGTGGAAGAAGAGCTGCACCGCGCCTTTCCGGCGGCGCGCATCGCCCGCCTCGACCGCGACACGGTCACCGGCAAGCGCCAGTACGAAACTATCCTCGATGGGTTCCGCGAAGGCAGCTTCGACATCCTGGTCGGCACTCAGATGATCGCTAAGGGCCACGACATCCCTAACGTCACGCTGGTGGGAGTGGTCTCCGCCGACGTCGGGCTCGGCATGCCCGATTTTCGCGCCGCCGAGCGCACTTTTCAACTCCTCACCCAGGTGGCCGGACGCGCCGGACGCGGCAGCCTGCCTGGGATTGTGCTCATACAGACCATCAATCCCGACCACTATGCCGTCCGCATGGCCGCCGCGCAGGACTACGCCGCGTTCTATGAAAAGGAGCTCGCCTTCCGCCGCGCCATGTCCTATCCGCCCTTCACGGCGATGGCGAACGTGCTGGTGCGCAGCGACAAAAAAGAGCTGGCCCTGCGCATGAGCGGGGAGTTGGGAATGCTGCTCACCCCGCCGCCCGAGAAGCTGCGCGTGATGGGCCCTGCCGAAGCCCCTGTCCCGCGCCTCAAGGCCGAATACCGTTACCAGTTGCTCATCAAATCCGCCAGCCGCATAGCCCTCAACGCCCTATTGCAGAAGGTCAGAGCTTTCGCGCAAGAGCGCAAGTGGCCCGCGACGGCGTTGGTGATCGATGTAGACCCGCTGTCGCTGCTGTAGGTGCAGCGCAGCCTGCAACTTTGCTCGCAATCTCCGTCCTCCGCGAGCGGTCACCGGACTTGCGTCATTGCTGGACCGTGAGGTTCACCCCCGAGGGCGATTGCACTCCGCCCACCGTAGCCACAATCGGGTAATCGCCATTGGCCAGGCTCGAAGGCACTGTGATCGCGACTTGATAGACGCCGGCGAGTCCCTGCGACAGCGCGGTTGCCAACACGTTCGCCTGGACGCTCCCCACCGCAACCGTGACCCCGTTGACGCTGTACGAATTTGGCGGGACTACCTGGCCAGCCGGAGCCGCTGGAGTGGTGGGACCAAATCCGGTACCCCATAAGATGATGATCTCGCCCGGTCGGGCGGGCACGGTCGTCCTTCCGGGGATCGTGCCGTTACTTGCCAGAGGGTTATAGTTGGTGTCGGTAGCTACCACATAGCTGGTACCCGTCAACTCGAAAAATGCCGGCTGCAGAGCCGGCGCGGTCATGATGTAGGGCTCGCTCGTTCCCGCCGAAGTGGTTACCGTCACCGCTGTTGGCCCCGCACCGAGATTCGGCGCCAGAACATTGATCTGTCCTGGACTAACGTAAGACAGGTAGCCTGGCGTTCCTCCGACGCTGACGCTAACTCCCGCGAGCTTGTTTGGTAACTGTCCGTTGACGATGGAGTTACTCCAGGTCATAGCCGTGCCGGCGGGCGCGAGATTCGACCCATAAATTGAGAAATAGGTGCCTGCGGAGAGACCTGCCTGCCCGCTGGCGGCGTTCCCTATCCCGGCGATTGCCGGCAACAGTGCGGCTGCACCAGACGCGGGCCCCGCGCGGAGGTCATCCAGGTAATACGTTCCGGGGTTGCCAAAGTACACGTACATGGTGCGTACACTGCTGAGATCCTGCGTGCCGCCATAGCACTGAAGCGCCGAGGACTGGAGTTCTACCGTCAGAGTTGTGGTGGAGAACAGGTTCAGGGCTTCCCAAGTCGCGTTCTGGCACCAAACGGAACCCGAGCCCGACTGGAACGCAAAGGCGGAGTAAGTTCCAACCGAGGTCGTCCCAACATCCACAGCCAGCGACGGCTGGTTGGAGAGATCGACGGGAGCCGGGAAAGTAACTCCGAACCAGCCGCCGGCGGTCACATTCACCTCGAGCGAGTAACTCCCATCGGTATGGAAGATCGGACTGAGCGCAACCGTGCCGGCGGCCGGCGACGGGCCCGGTCCCCAGCCATCGCTGCCCGATTCGAACGAATCTAGTATCGCCCAGCCCGTTTGGGCGGGATTCACGGTTACAAACATGTAGCCGACATTGGACACCTGGTGATTGCTGTCCTCGACCGTGTAAGGGCTGTAAGCGGTTCCGACGAAGCCGGCCTGCGGTGCGAACTGGACGGTACCCGCAGCCACGCTGAACACGCCGCCATTCACCGCGGAGGTTGTCTGCGGGACGGGTGTACCGGGGTCGAGATTGATGGTGGCAGGGTCAATCGTTACATTCTCCCCATAAGCAACGTCGTTCGATAGTACGTTGAGTGTGGCTGGCTGGCCTAGTGGCGCGCTGGCCCATTGGTATCCGGCGACGGGCGGGAGCTGCTGCGTCGAACCTGCCATCGTTTCCGCGAAGTCACTCATCAGCGGCAGCACCGGGCTGCCCGCGTATTCATCGAATGTGCTCGCGGATTCCGCATTGGCAGGTGTAGGCACGCCGGGCAGGACATCCCAGAACATCGCGCCGCTCCCGCCCCCGCTGAATATCCGGTTGGTCCAATCGTTGTAAATCAGTTCCTTCGCGTTGCCGGATAGCAAACCGAACTCACCCATGTAAAGAGGCTTGCCAAGATTAGTTGCTATCGATTCTTGGTTGGCGATAAACGTGTCCGACTCGGCAATGCTCCAGCCCCATGAATCCGGATACAGGTGAAACCCCACGAAATCGACGTCCGCAACTCCCGAGAAACTCGCGCTGTCGACACCGTTGGCGTTGGAGCAGGACGAAGGATCGCAGATGAAGCCTTCGTCGCCCACTGCCACCAGGTGATTCGAATCGACAGTCTTTATATAACTTGCCGCTTCGGTGATCCAATTAACGATCGTTTGGGTGTTGCAGTTACCCGACGTAGGTAGTCCATTGGGCGGTCCGGAGCCTCCGCACTCAGGCTCGTTCGCCAGCTCCCACGCCATGATGGTCGGATCGTTCTTGTAAGCCACGCCAAAGGACGGGCCTTGAACCGTATTCACGTGATTCAGCACATGGCTGACCCAGTTCTCGTACCATTGGAGGATCGTAGGATCGGTGTAGAACTGGTCGTGGTATTGACCGTTGTGCCACTTGACGTAGGTATCCATGCCGCCGAAATCGGTCCAGTTATTAGTGAGCGTCAGGATGAGCTTGATCCCGAGCGTGTTGGCTTCGTTGACCGCTAAATCCACGTTGTCCAAGCCTCTGGTCACGTCGTTGTACGCTGGGGCGCGGGTGGTCGTGTTGAAGGTCTGAAAGAAGAAGTCGTTTCCGCAGGTAGTGTCGCAAAAGACCCACATGCGGACGACCTTCAGATTGCTGCTGGCGACCGTTTGCAGAATCTGATCCACCGTTGACGAATTCGAATACATCAAAGGATAGGAATTGGTGCCGCCGAAGCGAAAGGGCGCGCCATTCAGTGTCAGCGTTCCGTTCGACGACTGCACGAACCCGCTCCCCTGGCCCCAGCCCAGCGAAGCCAATCCAGCCAAAAACAGCGCAGCGCGCCAAAAACGCCTGTCAGAGAACCGAAAGCATGTCGGCATTGCAGTTGACCCCCAGTCCGCACACGCGAGGTGTGGCGAGCTCGCAGTCATTCGCGTGGGCCTTGGTCCCACCTGGCCAACCCAGCCGCGCGTTCGAACGACTTGCATAGGATTTTACTATGTGGCGCGCTCGCCCGCTTCACGCCGCCGGTTCGGCATGAACTTCGATTTCTTCGGGGTCCACGCCGAGGTGTTCGGGTTCGGGGAGGCGGCCGGTGAAGTGGGCCCAGCCCCAGAACAGGGCGGTCGAGGAGCTGAGCACGCCGGCGATGGCGCCGATCGTGCGCGGATTCCAGTATTCGCTGGCGATTCCGGCGAGCGTCATCGAAACCAGCATCACCGACCAGGTGACCGATTCCATGGTGGCGAAGACGCGTCCGCGCAATGCGTCCGGGACGATGCGCAGCAACTGCGACATGTTGAGCACCGAGCTCATGGCCACGCCGGCACGCGAGAGGGCGATGAAGAACAGCGCCCAGCCGAAGCTGCGCATCTGGCTGAAGAGAACATAGGAGCCGCCGTGGACGATGTAACAGACCACGATGGCGCGCTTGTAATTGGTGAAGCTGAGGCGGCGGCCAAACCCGTAGCCGAGCGCTCCGCCCGCCAGCAGGCCGATCCCGGCGAAGCTCCAGATGGTGCCCAGGCCGGCGGGGCCGCGGTTGAAAACGATCTCGCCGAAAATGGTGAACAGAATCTGCGCCGCGCCGCCGCCGGAAGCCCAGCCGACGTTGATGAGCAAAAGTCCCATCACCAGCGGCACGCCGCGCATGTAGCGTAGGCCCTCTTTGTACTCGTGCCATGGCCGGACCACTTCGGCTTCGGTGAGGGAGCTGCGCGGTGGATAAAAGCCGCGCCCGGGCAGACGCAAGCGCGAAATGCAGAGCGCGGAAATCAGGAACGAGACTGCATTGCCCACGAATGCCCAGCGGTAGCCGAACTGCATCACGCTGACGCCGGCGAGGAAGGTGCCGATGGTGAGCGTGGTCCACCCCGTGGTTTGGGTAAGCGAATTGGCGGTGTGCAACTCCTCGCGCGTCGCGATGGCGGGCAGAATGGCGGAGCGGCCGGCGGTGAAGAAGGGCGAGGCGCCCATCAACAGCGCGCTCAACGAATAGAGCAGCCAGGTGCCGCCGCGGCCGATGGCGAGGATGAAGCCGAGCGCGACCACGCCGCGGATGAGGTCGCTGGCAATCATCACCTGCTTGCGGTTGAGGCGGTCGAGCACCACGCCGGCGGCGGGCCCGATCAGCATGGCGGGAACGGCGCGCGAGAGCATCACACCGCTCACCACCATGCCGGAGCGTGTGGCCGCCACGGCCAGGCTGAACACGGCGATGTTGTTGAAGTGGTCGCCGATTTCGCTCACGATCTGGCCCACCCACATGTAGCGGTAGTTGCGGTTTCCGCGGAGCAGCGAGAAGAACGCGTTCAACCGGCCGTCTCCTCGCGCACCGTAATCGCGGCAATGAATTCGCGATCGAGCGCGTAGCCGAAGCCGGGCTGGTCGCGAATTTCGATGGTGCCGTGCGCGGTGGTTTCGACCGCCGGTTCGACGATGTCCCGCTGCCAGTAGCGGCGGCTGGCGGAGACGTCGCCGGGCAGCACGAAATTGGGCAGCGTGGCCAGCGCCACATTGTGCGCGCGGCCGATGCCGGCTTCCAGCATGCCGCCGCACCAAACCGGAATGCCCGCGGCTTGGGCCACATCGTGCAGGCGGCGCGCTTCGGCGAATCCGCCCACGCGCCCCAGCTTGACGTTGAAGATTTGGCAGGCGCGCAGCCGGATGGCCTGCGCGGCGTGGTGCGCGCTGCGAATGGATTCGTCCAGGCAGATCGGCGTTTGTAAGCGCGCCTGCAACTCGGCGTGGTCGATGATGTCATCGTGCACCAGCGGCTGCTCGATCATCATCAGGTAAAAATCGTCCAGCTTGCGCAGATGATCGGCGTCGGCCAGCGTATAAGCGGAGTTGGCGTCGGCCATCAGCTTGATGAGCGGGAAGCGCTCGCGCACACGCGCCACCACCTCCACATCCCAGCCTGGCTTGATCTTCATCTTGATGCGCTGGTAGCCGGCGGCCAGCTCGCGCTCGATGATTTCGAGCAGTTCCTCAACCGAATCCTGGATGCCGACGGAAACGCCGCACGGAATTTCGCGCCGCGCTCCGCCGCCGATCTTTTTCCAAAGCGGCACGCCTTCCATGCGCGCGGCCAGGTCCCATATGGCGGTTTCCAGGCCGCCCTTGGCCATGTTGTGGCCGCGGATATGGGCGGTGAGCGGGTAGACCGCCTCCGGCCCATCAAGCTCGCGGCCCAGCACGCGCGGGGCGGCGTAGTCGCGCAGAATCCGCCAGGCCGATTCGGTCCATTCCTCGTTGTAAAAAGGATTTTCGCCCGCCGTCACTTCGCCCCAGCCGGAAATGCCGCCAGCCTGCGCTTCCACCAGGATGATATGGCGCTCGTATGTGCGGCCAAAACTGGTTTCGAAAAAGTGCACCAGCGGCATGCGGATCTGCCGCAGGGTGACGCGCTCGATCCTCATTGCCATGGCTCCAGCAGATAGGTTCCGGCGTCCCCGCCGCGTTCGAAGCCCGTCACGGCCAGACCGCGTGCAAACGCATCCTGAAACAGCGCAGCGTTGGTTCTTTGAATTTCGCGCGCCCGGGCGGCGTCCCGGCTGCGAATCAGGGCGATCCCGGCGGGAAAGGAAATGCGTTCGACGGCGTGGACGGGCGGCCGCGGGCCAGCTAGAATCTGCCGTACGCGCGGCGAATCGAGCCACCATTCAGCGGTGCAGCGATCCGTCGGCAGGCCGCCATGCAGCGGGCTGGCCGTGATGCCGTACTGATTCTCCGCGTAACGGCGCACGATGGCGCCGAGCCGTTCCATGTTGAAGAAGGCGTTCTTCAGCTCCAGCGGATCGAAGGTCCATTCGATGAGGCCGATGCCGCGGGCGAGCGCGTCTTCGCGCTGGAGAAGCTTGAGGCGGCGGCCGATGCCGGTATCGCGGTATTCCGGCAGCACGCCCAGCATGTGACTGTGCAGATACGGCGTCGGGCCGGGCTTGACGCCGGGGATGGCGAAGCAGAAAGCGATCAGGCGTTCGCCATCGTACGCGCCGAAAATATGGCCGCCCACTTTGTCGAGCACCACCAGAAACCGCATCGGCAGCAGGTCGATCGGATCGAAGCCCCAGATGTCTTTTTGCAGCTCGACTACGCCGGCGAACTGGGTAATGTCGCGCAGCAACCGAATGTCGATCACTGCTTGGCTTCCTGCCACAGCGCCTCCATTTCCTCGATGGTCGCATCGGCCGGCTTCTTGCCGCGCTCGGCCAGCTTGCGCTCGATGTAGCCGAAGCGCTGGCGGAACTTGGCGTTGGTCGCGCGGAGCGCCTGCTCGGGATCCACCTTGACGAAGCGCGCCAGATTGACCAGCACGAAGAGCAGGTCGCCCATTTCGTCTTCGAGCTCGGCGGGCGATCCGCCGCAGCGCGCTTCGGCGAGCTCGCCGAGTTCCTCGCGCAGCTTGTCGAGCACCTGCTCGGGGTTCTCCCAATCGAAGCCCACCTGGGCCGCGCGCGCAGTAATCTGCTGCGCCTCTACCAGCGCGGGCAAAATGCGCGGCACGCCGGCCAGCAGGCTTTCCTGTTCACGGCCCTGCGCGGCTTTTTCCGCGGCCTTGACTTCGCTCCAGATGCGCTTCACGTCGCCGGCGGTCTCGGCCGATTCCTCGCCGAAGATGTGCGGATGGCGGCGGAGCAGCTTGCGATTGATCGCGTCCAGCGCGTCCTCGATGGTGAAGAGATTCTGTTCGGCGGCCATCTGCGCGTAGAAGACGGCTTGCAAAATGTAGTCGCCCAGCTCTTCGGCGAGCTCCGGCCAGTCGCGGCGGTCGATGGCGTCGAGCACCTCGTAGGTCTCTTCCAGTGTGTGGGGCTTGATGCTCTCGAATGTCTGCTCGCGGTCCCACGGGCAGCCGCCGGGCGCGCGCAGGCGTGCCATCAGGGCAACCAGACGATCGAACTTTTCCGCGGCGCTCAACGGCTGGCTCCGGCCACGCGGAGGAAACGGTGGAGCACAAGATTACTAACGGTAGGTCGGGCCGATGAACTCGTGGACATCTCTAGACATTTTATCGTGCGCGTTGCAGTAGACAAAGATCATCAGTCTATCCGAGGGCCGCGAGCTTCTCGCCTAACTCTCTGAAGAAAGCACGGCTAGCCCCGGTAGGGAGGTAAGAGATTTGCCCACAGCGCGCTCCAGAACAGTGCCGGGGCGGAGCGCAGGTCCACCATGACGAGTGCCTCGAGCACGTCGGAAAAGCCGCGGTCCACGTTGCACCCCAGCAGCTTGCCGCCGGTCTTGAGATACTGGCGCAGCAGGATGGGCACGCCCTTGCCGTCGCGCTCCGGATCCGCCACCAGGCCGGCGAACTGTTCCACGTTCGCCGGAACGTGGCTAACCATGCCGGTGCGGTGAAACTCACGCTGGGAACTCTTGGCCGCGAGCGCGCAGCCGGGCCCACCGCGATCGCCAGGCGAGAGGCGCCCGTCGTGGCGTTGCAGGCCGAAGGCGGCGGGTCACAATGAGGCGCGCCATCGAGTTCATCTACATCGATGCCGGCGGCGGGCACCGCGCCGCCGCCACCGCGCTGGCCAAATGATTTCGGGCGGCGCCCGCGGTGGGACATTCGCACGCACTCGGTGCAAGATCTGTTGCATTCGATCCCGCAAGCGTCGCACGCGCCGCTACAGTAAGCCCTGTGCAAGCCGTTCCATGCTAAGATTCTAGCTGTCCAGGCACGCCGCCGCGCCTTATGTATACCGCCTTTTTCGGCTTCTCGAAGACCCCGTTCGACATGAGCCCCGATCCGGCGTTTCTGTTTCGCAGCGCGCAACACGAAGAAGCGCTGGCCAGCCTGATCTACGGCGTGCAAACCCGCAAGGGCTTCATCGTGCTCACCGGCGAGGTGGGCACCGGAAAAACCACCATGCTGGAGTGCCTGCGCGATTACCTGAGTGCGCAGCGGGTCGCCTTTGCCTCCCTGTTCAACTCACGCCTGACCGTGGAACAGTTCTTCGAAATGCTCGCTTACGATCTCGATCTGCAGTGCAACCGGCTGTCCAAAACGGAAGTTCTGCTCTCCTTGAATCACCTGCTGATGGAGCGCGCGACGGCCGGCCGGACGACCGTACTTATCGTGGACGAAGCCCACAATCTCAACTGGGACGTACTGGAAGAAATCAGACTGCTGGGAAACCTGGAGACCCGCCGCGGCAAATTGCTGCAGATCATTCTCGCCGGCCAACAGGAGCTGGACCACAAACTGGAAGATCCGGCGTACCGCCAACTGAAACAAAGGATTGCTCTGCGCTGCGGCTTGCGCGGTTTTGAGCTAAGCGAAACCCTCGCCTATATCAACACTCGTTGCGAGTACGCCGGCGTAGCCGAGCAGAACATCATCGCCCCTGAGGTGATGGAAGAAATACACCACAGAACACAAGGCATGCCCCGCCTGATTAACGCGGTTTGCGACAACCTGTTGCTGACAGCTTTCGCCATGGAGAGCCGGACCTGCACGCTGGCAATGCTCGATGAGGTGTCCGCGGACATGCGGCTAACGCCCTCGCGCCAGCCATCGTTCGATCCGGCGCCTGATTTTCCCGAGCGGGCCTTCCATCGCACTAGCCAGCCTTATCGGAACAAATAGTCCCAATATCAGGTGTTAACCTGATGCCACAGCACTCCAATACCTCCTAAAGGCAGTAGATTTGCCCTCACTTTTCGTGGCATTTTTAGAGGGTACTAGGGTAGACTTGCATTGAGAGGGTACCTAGTTTTGGTACCTCTAGTGCGTTGCTCTTGCAATGCAGGCGTGCAACCGCGTGATCGGGCAATGGTCGCACAGACCAACGAGGCCAAAAGGAGTTAGACAAATGAGGATAGGAAAAACCCAGTTGGTACGTTTCGCTACGCTGGCGCTGCTGATAACAGCGTTTGCATGGAATGTCTGCCAGTGCAAGACGATTTCTGCCGCGATGGCTGGGCCGACAGCGGTAAACTATGCCAACGCGAAGACCGGTCCGATTCTGCCGCCTGATCCGTGGGACGGTGGATCGCTGGCCGTGACCGCGAAGACTGGTCCGATCCTGCCGCCTGATCCGTGGGACGGTGGATCGCTGGCCGTGACCGCGAAGACTGGTCCGATCCTGCCGCCTGATCCGTGGGACGGTGGATCGCTGGCCGTGACCGCGAAGACCGGTCCGATTCTGCCGCCTGATCCGTGGGACGGTGGATCGCTGGCCGTGACCGCGAAGACCGGTCCGATCCTGCCGCCTGATCCGTGGGACGGTGGTTCGCTGGCCGTGACCGCGAAGACCGGTCCGATTCT
>Ga0326727_10008526_pt1 | contig 25928 bp, 22 predicted proteins | sample MB2enrmetagenome_FD_207643 | JGI IMG/M metagenome (GOLD analysis project Ga0326727, IMG submission 207643) | Lab enriched peat soil microbial communities from McLean, Ithaca, NY, United States - MB29MY | ecosystem: Environmental > Terrestrial > Soil > Wetlands > Peat | place: USA: New York...
CAGGAGCGATATACCATTATGCTCTACCTTGCATTCCGAAATCAAGCGATAAATGTTATGGATCCGAACGGACTTTTCGATTGGGTGCTTGGTCTCCAAAGCACGGCAACGCTCTGCATTGCCACCGCTGAATTCTGTGCAATTGCAGGAGTTGGAGGTGGGACTGGAGGGCTCGGTCTGGCTGTGGTTATCCCAATGGGACTCGATGCTGAATCTAGGTTAGTCGAAGGATTTACGAAGTTGGCTGCTGCTTTCGAGGACGATCCAAACATCACGAAAAATGTCAATGGTGTTCCATACAGCTTGGACGGAGCCGTGAACCTAGCTCTTCAAAGGACATTGGGCGAAGATCCATCGAAAATCGCAGATTTTATCGTAAAATCAGTTGAGCTTTTAGGTGGTGCCTCATCGGCAACATCTCTTACACAATATGTGACGTCGTTGAATACAGCACAACAATTATACGATCTGAACCAGGCTTCTGACTATTAGCATCATATGATTAGCTTTATACTGGGTATTGTTGTATTGATTTCGGCTCGGTCTATGAAGAAGGCTGGGAAGTCGTCATGGAGGTCTTTCATGTTCCTCGGGATAGGGTTGTTGGTTTTCGGGGTAATAGCTGTCGCCCGAGCGCTCCGGATGATCTAGACTGTATACAACGTTTGTTTGTGAGAATATGAGTCATGATAAGCAGTTTAACCAACAAGAGCGTGTGCAACGCATTCGCAATGCCATCATAATTCTGGCCCTGACTTCAATTGCAGGTCCTTTTGTTTATTGGCATAGAATTCATTTGCTTGGAAGAAACGGCGTGGTTCTTTTTATAGTGTTTTATGTCGTGTTTTGCGCAGGTTTGCTTAGTTTTCTGCTGTGGAAATATCATCGTCTAAAAAAGCGCCCATAACAAGTTTCTTCGTGAAGGGGTCAGTTCCTCACATTATCACATCATGGGTTGACAAAATGGGTGAGGGGCGGCATTCTCCCTGTATGCAGGACAAACAAAATGTTGAAATGTTAGGAGCCGACCCCTTTTAGGTCTGTGAAAACCGCTCGCCTGGACAAAAGGCCCGTGTAAAATGACTGCCCATGAGCAGACGCGCCATCACCCATTTGAGTTCCGATCCAGTGATGGCAGGGTTGATCGAAAAGGTCGGCCCCATACGATTGCGCCCGCGGCGGCTTTCGCCCTTTCAGTCTCTCTCGCACGCCATCATTCACCAGCAGTTGAACAGCACGGCTGCCGGCACCATTCTCGAACGGTTCAAAGGGCTGTTCCCGGACGAGGCATTCCCCACTCCCGGCCAGGTCGCAAAGACTTCCGTTGACCGCTTGAGAACAGCGGGTCTGTCCCGTCCCAAGGCGGCGTATATTATTGATTTGGCGAAGCGTTGTGACGCGGGACTCATACCGAGCGTCAGCGACTGCGATGCTCTCGGTGACGAGGAGATCATCGCCAGATTGACCGAAATCAAGGGCATTGGGCGCTGGACCGTGGAAATGTTTCTCATTTTCAATCTCGGCCGCCCGGATGTCCTGCCTGTTCACGACCTCGGCGTCCGGAGGGGCTTTCAAATCGCCTACAGAAAGCGCGGTTTGCCGGCCCCGGAACAATTGGCCAAACACGGGGTCCGATGGTCCCCTCACCGCACAATGGCGGCCCGCTACTTGTGGCGGGCGACCGATGCAGTTGCCAATCCGAATTGGTAGTTAACGGATCACGTCGTGCTTACAAGTGCGTGAAGTTCCTGGTGGACATTTATCAAAAAACCGGCGGAATAATCACTCTTCCACCGCGAACACGCTGTAAGAGTGCGGCAACTGTCGAAAGTGGAACGACATGCGCCGTTCTCCACCCCCCGGCCGCCTGCGCCCGAAGCCGCCAAAAGTTTGCGCCTGGCCGGCCATGACCTCGCCGGTCAGGAGATTGCGCAGCTTGCCCTTGTCGCCTGTTATGCTGACACTGACACTGGTTTCAACCGGCAGAAAGGACTCCACGATGAAGGTGTTGTTGTCATACGCGAACAGAGCCACATTGGCGGGGCCGTCCAGGCGAACCGGGAAACCGCGCATGACAAAATTCTTGATTGCGCTCAGGACTTCCGGCGGCAAGCGATAAAGGTCGTTGAAATTATCAGGAATCACCCAGACATAAAGCGTGCCCTTGCCGTAGCGGTCCAGGAACAGAATCGGGAAGCCTCTGCCACCGGCCATGGCCCGAACCAGCGCCCAGGCGTCATTGGTCAGGAAGTCCACTTCTGGGAACAGGATGTCCGTCTTGGCTTCGCCGGACACGGGGGTGCCATTGCCCGAGCCAAAGCCTGTCCAATACTCGTGCGCCATGACCTTCCGCCCAGTGTGCCGGGCCTCAACGATGTCCTCAATCCCCTTCCCTTCCAGGGCGCGGAAGAGGCCGGAGGTGATGACGACAGATTTGCCGGCAAGCAGTTGATGTTTGACTTTCGCAACGATGGCGGAATCAAACTTTGCCGATTCAGTCAATAAGACAAGGTCCGCGTTGGTGGGAAATTCCGGATGAAGATCCATGGGAATGCCGATATTCCCCAGGAAATTGTGGAGAAAATCCTCGCCGGAGGATTGAAGGGGCTTGTAGCTCTGGATGCCGATCGGCTTGCCCAACTGGCCGAGAAAGGCGTCCACCTGCTCCAACGAATAACCCGCCACGCGGGCCATGGAGGGTTCCGGCGGCCCGGACGGGGCGTTGGACTTGCAGGCTTGGAGCATTTGGTCATAGTCGAAACTGGTGTGCAGGTTTTGCCAGTTGGTGCGGCTGCCAGGCACGACGGGCCCGGTCAAGGCCGCCCAATTGAAGAGCATGATTTCCGGGGCCTTGGCAAACAGGGTGTCCCACAGTTGCTCGGCATAGCGGTCCACGTAGCGCACGCTAAAGGTGTCCACCCAGCCGCCGCCATTGCCCCCCGGCTTGATGTTCTCGAAGTAGCGAAAGATTTGGTAACTCTGGTACTGTTGGAGATTCTGGTCGGTGGTTTCCGGATCGCGGGTTTCGGTGCCGGTGTAAATGCCATCAAAGAGTTTCGGCTCCCTATCCAGATCATAGCCGAGACCTTGAAAATGCTCGTACCAGTTGGGAAACTTGATGACGAGCTTGATGGCCGGATTAATGGCGCGGGCGGGCTTGATGATCAGATTTTCCGCCGCGTCATCCATCAATTTGAGGCGGAATTCAGTCCAGCTCTGGTCCCCTTTGGCGGCGATGTCCGAGTCGTACTTGGTCGTGACGAAGAAGAAATCGTCCTGGATGAGCTCGTCAAAATGGCGCGCCGCCAGTTCTGCCGCGCCCTTGACAAACTCGCGGTCTTTGGGGTCGGTGTAGCAAAAGGACTTGAACTGCCCGCCAATGTTGCCATCGGCTGCCGCCATGCCGCCGGCCACCTGAACCCCGCGGTCGAGGAAAAACTTTTTCAGGCGCTCCAGGGTTTCATCTCCCGCCAAAGTACGGTTGCGCTGGACTTCAATATAGACTTTGTCCACCTTCAACTGGCTGCTGATTCGGCTCCATTGGTTGGAGAGGGTTTCCGGGTCGTCCAGATTGCGAACCACGTTGACGGGGATGTAAATGGCGGCGCTGAAGTTGGTGTAGCGCCCGGCCAGGGCTGTGGCGCAGGACAGGGCGAAAGCGGCAAGCAAGCTGCAGATTTTCATGAGTCGGGGGGAATAATTTTGTGAAAGTGAAAGGGTCAGTGAAAGGGGCCGTTTCATGGCATGCTTGTAGCACAATCAGGCGCGGCTGGCAAGATGCGCCTTTCGGCTGTTTGCGGCTCCCTCGAGGACAATTGCCCCTCCGATCGAGGGACTGTTTCCCAGAGCTGCAAGGCCCGCATTGCACAGCGGCCGATTTGGGGTAGAGTTGCGCACCAATGACAACTGTGGTAACGTATGAGCGATGAAACTGCGACTGGACCTGCTGGAGCACCTGACCGACGAGGACATCCTCGAGGAAGTCCTGGCGAACAATCACCGTTACAAACCAGAGCCGCTTTTCTTAAAAACCGGAGTTGGGAGCTTGTCGTCAGCCTCAACCAAGGAGCGTGCGCAAGAGGAGGCGCGCAGCACGGCCAGAATTCAGAGAGCTACGCAGCGCTTGAAACAGAGTGGCGCAAAATCCAGCCGGAAGTCCGATCCCTCGCCGAAACCATAGAGTTTCTGCGGCAATGCCATCGCCGCGCCCCGTTTCTTTTCTTCAACGGCAACACTTTTGCCGATGTTGGCCGAACTATCGTTGACTTCGTCTTTGCCGATTTGTCCACGGGCCGCCGCCGGGAAGTCATGTCCGCCGCAGCCCATTACATCGCGGGCGTTCTGCCGTGGGAAGCAATGGCAGGCATTGTTGATTCGCTTTGCGAAGCCGCTGATTGGAAGACTGGCGACCGGGTGAAAACTTTGCGGGGTTCATTGCGCGGAGTGATTGTCCGCATCCGCAAGGACGGCCGCGTGGTCTGGAAACCCGACGGCGCGGAGAACGAATTGACCGCCTTGCCGGAAAGCCTTTGCCGGGACAGCGCCGGGTAGGGCGGGCACTCCGCCTTGGGATGCGCCGTCCGGCTCTGAATCTTAATCCTAATCCTCCGAGATTAAGATTAAGATTAAGATTAGGATTAGGATTGGGATTCGAAAACAGGGATGGCTTAAACTTGTGAAGGTCGCGGGGATTTGTTTAACTGGGCCGATGCGAATTTTATCCGGAATCCAACCTTCAGGGGCGCTGCACCTGGGAAACTACTTTGGCATGATGAAGCCGGCCATCGAGTTGCAGGACCAGGGCGAGGCCCTTTATTTCATCGCCAATTATCATTCGATGACGTCGCTCTTCGACGCGGCCGAGCGGCGGCGCAATACCTGGGACGTGGCGCTGGATTTTCTGGCCTGCGGTTTGGACCCGAAAAAGGCGCTGTTGTTCCGGCAATCCGACGTGCCGGAGGTGACGGAGCTGGCCTGGATGCTCACCACGGTCACGCCGGTGGGCCTGCTGGAACGGTGCCATGCCTACAAGGACAAAATCGCGCGCGGCCTTTCCCCCTATCACGGCTTGCTGGCGTATCCGGTGCTGATGGCGGCCGATATTTTGATTTACGACTCGAATGTCGTGCCCGTCGGACACGACCAGAAGCAGCACGTCGAGGTCACGCGCGACATTGTCATCAAGTTCAACGAAGCCTACGGGCCGACCTTTGTTTTGCCCGAACCGCAGATTCGCGAGGAAACGGCGTCGGTGCCGGGCCTGGACGGCCAGAAGATGAGCAAGAGCTACGGGAACACGATTGAAATATTCGGCGAGGAAAAGCCCCTGCGCAAAAAAATCATGGGCCTGGTCATGGACAGCCGGACGGCGCAGGAACCCAAACCGGATGCGGAGAAAAATCTGGCCATCCAATTGCTCAAGCTGGTGGCGGAGGCCGGGACGGCCAAAGAGTACGAGGACCGCCTGCGGGCGGGCGGCCTGGGCTATGGCGATTTGAAAAAGGCGCTCTTCGAGAAGTATTGGAATTATTTCGCGGCGGCCCGCGCCAAACGAGCCGACTTGGCAGCCAACATGGATTACGTGGAACAAGTGCTCAAGGAGGGCGCAGCCAAAGCCAGGACGCTGGCCGCAAAGGTCCTTGCCCGCGCGCGCTGGGCCTGCGGCCTGGACTGAAGAAAATGCCAAATGCTAAAGGCTAAAAAAAATCAAAAGCTGGTTTCTCTCTTCACTTTAGCCTTTAGGGCATCTTTACCAACGTGCTAGTGCGGCCAGTCCATACACCAACGCCATCACTGGCGCGCAGCAATTCTTCCAACTCGTCTCTCCGGCAGCCCCGTGAGGCGGGGGCGTTTTCAGGAGGGAGGCGCGGGTTTGGGCAGCAGCCGCGTAATCAGCCACAGCAGCACGACGACCACCAGCGCCAGAACGCTCCACAGGGCCAGTGTGCCCATCCCGGATTGCCGGTTGTCACGGGCGGCGGATCCGTGAAGACGTTCTTCGGCGGACAGAGAAGCGGATGCTTTGTCCGCCATGACCAATTGGTCGCCAACCAGACTCAGGTCGTACTGGGGCGGCGCGGCCTTTGCATTGCCATAATAAAGAAAAACCGGCTCGTCCGTTGTCGCTTTGAAGAGAATGCGAGGCACGGAATAGAACAGCCGGAAGTTCTGCAATTGAATCGGCGGATTGTCGCCATTACGGGTTTCCAGGAAAACCTGGTCGCCATGCAATGGGCCGTTGATCTGCAAAACAAATTCGCGATTCGTATGGCCGGGCGTTTGCATCCACGACCCCTGGGCGATGATCTGCCGGTATTTGTTGCCGCGTTCGTCCTCCATTTCCTGATAGAGCGCCATTTCGCGGTGAAACAAGGGTGTTTGGGCTGTGCAGGCAAGTTCAGTCAGCGGTAATCCGGCCTCCGGAAGCTGGATCGTCCACCGGGTGAGTCCGGGATCTTTGGCATCGCCGGCGGCTGTCGCGGACGCCTGAATGGAGCGGGTGATTGAAGTGTGTTCGACGATGAATGGAATTTGCCTGGCGTCGTGCAAAAGCCGGATGTCCTGCAGGCCTGATTGCGCATGGGCGAGCGCATCCAAATCAAGTTCCAATTGCTGGGCGCCGGCGCGGGCGATCCTGACCGGCTTGCGAAATTTCCAGGCCGCGATGTCGAGCGGCGTGCCATTGTCCGTGATGCCGGGAAGGACTTCGGGCGCCTGGTAGCCGGGATTTTCGACCGGCGGCGGCAGCGTCAGGGCCGAAACCGGAACGGATTTGGGATCGATATTCAGCGCGCTCAAATCGTAAGAAGGGGCCGGGCAACGGCTGTTGCCGGTGAGCAAATGGCAGGAGCCGGCTTGACGGGCAAGGAAGAGCAGATAAACCGGGCGCCGTTTCACGCTCACTTCCCTGATCGGCAGCGGCGGGCTGTCGCCGTTGTTGACGAACAGAAGCAATTGCCGGGAGCGAACCTGGCTGCGAAGCGGCACGGCGAGGTTCTCAGAAACAGGCTCGCCCTCGAGAGCAACGCGGAAAATGATCCCGCGGGCCAGGGTTTGTTCGCGGATCGAATCGTCCGAAACCTGCGTCACCGCCAGTGTAATTTGCCGGGTAAACAGCGGGGCATCGGTTTCAATCTTGACGGCGGCGATGTCGAGATTCGCCGTGCCCAGATTGAGGGTGAGGCGGGTTTCGCCGGGATTTTCGTGCCGTTCAACGATGGCCGCCTGCTCCCATTCAGTGGTTTCAGGTTCGGCGGGGCTGACGGCGACATCAATGGATGCGCCGGTCAAGGGAATCGGTTGGGAGCGCCGGTCATCGACGGTCAACCGAAGCCACGGCCAGACCCCGGATGGGAAGGAAAGATGAAGTTGAGCCGCTCCATCGGGCTGGCGGAAAACGGGCTGCCCATCGCCCAGCATGCGCCAGTCTTCGCGGTCCAGCGACCCCTCGATGCGCACAGGTTTAATGAAACTTTTGGCCGGGCTTTCAAGCGTGACGCCGTCAACGGCTTTCGTGAGGCCGGTTTCCAGTATGATGACCGAGGCTTGCGGCATCAGCGAAGCGTGAAATGACTTTGGGGATTGCCGCGTGCGGATGGCTGGAGCGGGATGTGCGACCCAGTAAGACACCTCGTTGCCAGCCTCGTCGTAGAGGCGCAAATCCTCGAGTCCGGGCCGCGCGGCATCCAGGGTCCCGACCGGCAAGCTCAACTTGACCAAACCGGGGGCAGGCACGGTGAAAGCCTGCTCATGCTGCCAAGCGGACGGCAATCCGTCAGCACCGGCGGGCAGGGCGCAACTCAAGCTGAAAACCCAGCGAACAGCAAATTTAAGGAGCCGGTTCAATCTTTTCCTTTTGTTGAAGGGTGGCGGCAAAGAACCGCTGGTAAGCGAAGGACGCCAGCATGGCAATGACGGCCACGCCGATGAAAGCGCCGATGCGGTAAAGCGCCCCGAGTTGCGACAGATCGTGGAAGAAAAGTTTGAGCAGCGTGACGCTCAACAGGCCCAGGGCGGCATAACGCGAGATTGGAATCTTCCTGAGTATTCCCACCACGAGCAAGACCAGGGCAAAGACCGCCCAGGCGATGGTGTAAGTCATCTCGCGCGCAAAGTTGCCGCCGAATTCGAAGGTCAATGTCGAACCGGGCGGGCTGAAGTAATCGGCGATTTCGATGTTGAGAAGCAGGAAGGCGAGGACCGTGCCAAACCCGGCCAGAACCGACCGCGCATTGATTTGCCCAACCAAATGCCAAGTCGGCGCGATGAGCCGCGCCCCTGCGAGCAAACACACCGTCACCGCGCCATAGGCATAGAGGTACCAGTTCAAAATCGGCGTCACGCTTCGCGTATGGTATTCCAGCACCGCCGGATTGAGCGCGAGCCGGACAAACGCCGCGACAAGCAACCCAGCGCCAGCCAGCCGCAAACCGGCATGCGGCACACGATGAAAAAGCCACAACAACGCCACACCCTCCAGCGCCCAGCCAATCGTGATCCATTGCCGGTCGAATTGAATGGGAAAGATCAGCGTGATGAAGAATAGCGCCACACCTCCAAACCAGGCCAGTTGGGTGATGCGCGCCGGGTTGTCGGCGGGAATTTTCCGCAACACGATTATCAGGCTTATTAAAGGGGGAACGGCAAAAGCCATGGGCAGCAAACCCATGAATTGGTTTGGATGCGCCGTGGCCATCAGCCGGTGAATCAGGAAAAACTGCGGAACCCCGGCCATCGCAGCCGCGGCCCACGGAATGGTTTTGCCCGCGAATGGCCGCAAAAAGACAAACGGGTAAATCGCGAAGACGGCAAGGAACACCAGATACCAAACCAGCGGCACGCTGGCATTGGCCGGATCGAACCGGGAAAAATGCCACGCGCCTTCCACGGCGGATACGCAGACCAGCCCCACCGCCGGCAGCAAATCAACCGACAGGAGCTTCGCCACGCCCAGCAACAACACCACCAGAAGCAAAGCGACCCCAAAAATCGGGGACGGGTCGGCCAGCGGCAACCGCACCGAGGCCATGATCAAGAGCAGGAAAGGCAGTACGGAGGAAAACACCGGCAATTGCGCGGTTAAATCCGCGCTGGCCGTGTTCCCGCTCCCGGTCAATGCCGCGGGCTTGATCTTGCGCCACAGCCAAACGCCGGCGGCCACGAAGAAAACAGCAAAGGCGCCGAGCAGGACAAGGGGGCCGCAGACGCCCACCAGCAACGATGACCCCGACAAGCTGACGAGCGTGATGGGAATCTTAAAGATCAAAGCGCCAGTCGCCGCCAGGGTCAGCATCAGCACGACCAGCACGGAGATTATCGAACCCAGCAGCACGGCGACGACGATGGCGAGTAAATCCACGAGAAAGACAAACGGCCAGACGATGAAGGAGAGTTCGTGAAATTTAAAGATGGGGACCAAGACGAGGAGCAGGGCCAACGCAGGGAACACATGGCCGGCCCAGAGTGAAGTCTTGAGGCCGAACCGGCGTTGCAGCACCAGCGGAAAAACGGCATGAGCCACAGCAAAGACAAAGTAAAAAACAAGGGCCGCGTTCAGCAGCTCATTGTCCAGCGTGTGCGCCGTCCAAAAGCCCAGCAGCGCGAAAACCGCCAATCCCACGATGGGCTGGGCCGGGACGGTTGTATGGTCCAGCAGCGCCAGCGCGGCAACGGCTGCGTCAATTGAAAATACGAAGGAAAACATCAGCGCCGGACGATGGGCCAGGGGCGCGAAAGTCAAAAACCACCCGGCAAAGGCCAGGGCCGCCACAGCCAGCCCAAGGGCGGCTCCCGCCAGCCATGCGTTGCCTTGTCGGCGGCGCCTGCTCCAGCCGTTGGCGGCGAGAAACAGGAGTTGGAACCCGAGCACAACCGCCAGGGCGGTGAATATTTTGTTTCCGTCAAAATATTTTTCAGCGACGAAGAATTTGCCGGCCCAGCCGATCTCCATCAGGACGGTGGCGAAGGCGCCGAGGGCGGTGAGGAAAAACCAACGGCGATGCAAGGCGACGAGAATCAGGCCCGCATCGAGAATCGCGATGTATCCGAACAGGCCGAAGGGATTGTCCTGGCCGGTGGAGAGCAGGGGCGGCGTCAGAAAGCCGCCGAGCATCCCCAGGATGGCGATGACGAGGCCGTCAAGGCGGATGGCCAGCAGAAACGCCGCCGCGGTGACAAGCACCATGAGCAGGAAGGTCGGGACCGATCCGAAAAACTGGAAATGATATATCGAATGGCAGGCAAAGGTGACGGCATAGAGGATCACAACCCCCGTGGCGCAGAGGGTTTGGGACAGCGCGGGATAATTCCTGCGCGACATCAGGACGCCGCCCACCAGCAGTCCAAGGCCGGCCAGAAAACCCATGGCGGCGCGCAGTTCGGGAGGGACGAGGTTGTTGTCAAACGAATATTTGACAAAGAACGCCACGCCCAGGAACAAGGCCAGGCCGCCCGCCCAGGCAAACAGTTTGACGCCCATGAATTGTTCCCAGTTGATCGGGGAAGCCGCTTTGGCAGATGTGCGGACGGGCTCGGGTTCAATGGGGCGGACGCAAATCGGGCGCGCGGGCTCAGGAGGCTTTTGGGCCGGCGCAGGCAGCGGCGGAACCAATGTTGCGGGTAACGGGGCCACTCTGGTCGGCGCCGGTTCGGTCTTGGGAACTGGAGGCGGCGCCGGTGCGGCTTTGGGACGTTGCTCCAAAACACTTTGGACGGCAGTTGGCTTCAGCCGCGAAACGTCGCTTTCGAGCCTGTCCAGGCGGAAGGAAAGACCTTCCAGGCGGCGGCGCGCATCGAAGGCGCGGACGATCAGCCAAATGACAATAAAAACCGGCGCACCGACGACCAGCGCGAGAACCAGGACAATTGAACCGTTCATAAGAACCACCTTTCCCAAGCGGAACAGAGTTGAACTGCTTGTTTCTCTTTCATGCCACGAATGTAAGGCCGTGGCGGAATAAAATGTTAATTGAAAAAATTTCCGCCGCGTCAATAAAATCAATGTTACGGGCAACGCGGATCAGAGTGATGCTGATTGGCCTGGACGGCACAGTCAAGCCCAAGTCTTTAATCGGGTTTAGTATTCAGCCTTCAGCATTTTCGTCAGGCGCCGAACTTGTCAAACATCCGCGCGTTGGCCTGCATGAGGCGGATCAAATACTTCGCTTCAAAAAGACCGAGCGAGCCGATATTCGCGCCGGTTTCGGTGAAGCGCTCCAATTTGTCCCAGCCGCTGCAAGGCGAGCAAAGCAGCACCGGCTGCGGATGCCACGAATGGCTCTTGAGGGCGCACGGCGTGGAATGGTCCCCGGTGATGGCCAGCACCTCGGGGCGCTTTTGCAGCAGGATGGGCAGCGCGGCGTCGAACTCTTCAATCGCTTTTTTCTTCGCGGCAAAGTTGCCGTCCTCGCCGTACATGTCGGTGTATTTGTAGTGGATGAAAAAATAATTATAATTGTCGTATTCGGCCAGGTAGCGCTGGAATTGTTCGGCAATCGTCTGCGGCCCCTCGATCTTGGTCATGCCCACCAGTTGGGCCAGCCCTTTGTACATCGGATAAACGGCCAGGCAGGCGGGCTTCAGGCCGTAGCGCTCCTGGAAGGCCGGTATTTCCGGCTGATGGGCGATGCCGCGCAACAGGAAACCGTTGGCGGGTTTTTTGCCGGCCAGGACGGCCAGGGCCTGGCGGAAAAAATCGGCGACCACGGCGGCGGTTTTCTTTTGTGGGACTGATTTTGGGTCCGTTGGCTCCGCCGTGGGCACGGGCAATCCCTCCCGATTGGGATCGGCGTCGGTCAACGGGCCTTCCAACCCCTTGCCTCGAAAAATGACGACAAAGCGGTGGCCCTTGCCCGGCTTGATGATGACTTGGACATCTTCCGCCTTTTTGATTTTGCGCGAGAGCAACGCGCACAGTTCCCCGGTGAGTTTCGTTTCGATCCGGCCCGCGCGGCGGTCGGTGACGATGCCTTTTTCGTTGAGCGTGCAAAAATTGGCCCGCGCGGCGATGTCGCCGGCCTTGAGTTCGAGGCCCAAACCGAGGGCTTCGATCACACCGCGCCCGACTTGAAATTCCAGCGGGTCATAACCAAACAATCCGAGATGGCCGGGGCCGCTGCCCGGAGTGATGCCGGGCGCGACCGGGATCATGCGTCCCTGCGCGCCGTCCCTGGCCAGGCGGTCGAGATTGGGAGTGGCGGCGGCTTCGAGCGGCGTGAGATAATTTTGTTCCTTGGTGGCGATGTCGCCCAATCCATCCAGGACGAGCAATGCCAGTTTGGCATTTGTTTTGATGGTCAGATGAGAATAGAGATGATCCAAGTTCATATAATGTGGGCGTATGCCCGGTGGAATAATGGGGACAAACCGCCCGGCGTGTCAAGCGGGATGGGTTGTGAACTGCAATTCAGACAGTGGGGAAAGCGAAGAAGCCGGGAGCGGCGCTTCCGGCGCACGGATGGAGGTTCGTCAGCGCGGCCTGCGCAAGCAGGGGTTGAGCATCGCCAAGGGTCGGTTGCAGCAAGGGCCGTTAAGGGCGGAGGGCCTCCCCTGGCACAAAGGAACGGAGGCCCACAGGGGGGCCGATCGTGTTGCGTCAATCGCTCCATCAACGCGCTCAGGGAGGAGCGCGCACGTTGTTCAAGGGAGTCAAGAAACTTTCTTCCAAGTTCCGGATTTTGGCCAGAGCCTTGGCCCGGGCCTCCGGTTCCAGTTCCAACACTTCGCGGGTGAAAGTGACCAAGGGCATTTGCGTGTAGGCGTGCTGGTGGTAGATGACGACGTGCTGGCGGTGAAGATTCAGCCGCCGCTGGAGTAGTCCGGGCGTTTTGCCCGCCAACTCTTCTTCCTGCCGCAGGCGCCACAGTTGCCATTGCTGCAAGGTGTAGCTCATAAAGGGGTCATAAAGTCAGTTCCTAGCATTTCAGCATTTTGTTTGTCCTGCATACAGGGAGAATGCCTCACCTCACCAATTTTGTCAACCCATGATGTGTAATGTGAGGAACTGACCCTTTTGCGACTCCAGTAAGAAGAGCTTTATCCAGATGCTAATGATAGGCAAGAAAAAAGAAGGAGTTGCTCGCCTCTTGGCTTATTGCGACTATGGATACCGGACTTGATAAAAGTGGCGGTTATAGTTTATCGCGTCCGAATCCTGGTAGAGAAACCATCCTCTCGAGATTTCCGAAGCCGAACCGAGCTCAGTCCAAGTGCTTAAGTCGGAAGAGGCCCATACCGAATAATCCAAGCCCGAGGCGGCATTAAACCAGAATTGCAAATTACTACCGACCATAACGGTATCAGTCAGCGTAGGCGGCAGGACCACACCGTTGAGCACTCCGTCGTACTCGAACGCACCAATATCAACGTGCGCGCCGGATTTGCGCGGACTTCCGCGCTGATCCACGGTCAGATTTTCGGGCGGCCCCAAAAGGCCATCGTCACCCGCATCAATCGCCGGGCTACCGGGAAGAAGCGCATAAGTAAGAGTAATGCCTCCATTCATTTGCAACGGGCTTAAATGTGGATTGATGGCATTCGCGCTATTACCGGCAAGGTCGCCGTTTACTGCATTGGTAAAACCGGTAAATCCGTCAATTCGGCCAATTAGGTTGAATCCTTGCGATAGAACGTAAGCATCACCGTCAGGGCCGGGGCCATCCAATCCCATGTCTCCAATCGCGCCACTGGAATTTGTTCCACCCGCTCCTCCACTGCTTGTGAAGTTCAAGGCGATTAGGGTATTGCCAATTACAACTGCCGTATTGCTATTGTCATTCCATAAACCGCCGCCTCCACCGCCCTGTCCACCGGGAGCAGCGGGAGCAGCCTCAAAGAAATCGTCGGCGCTCCCACCATTGCCGCCGAAACCCGTTGAATTCAAAGCCAGGGTGCAGGCGATCAGATTTAACGATCCACCATTGTAAATACCCCCGCCTCCGCCACCGGATGCTCCGGCAGCGCCACCCCCTGAAAATCCGAAGCCCCCCTCGCCGCCGCCACCACAATTGTTGCCGCCGACGGTGCATGTATTCAGACTCAAGCTCCCTCCATTGTAAATGCCCGCGCCACTACCGCCTGAACCTGGATTGCCCCCGCATCCAAAGAGCCCAATTCCTTGACCACCGCCGCCGCCATTCCCACAGGAATTACTGCTTACTGTGCAATAAGTCATCCATAGTTCACCGGCATTGTATAATCCAGCACCGCTTCCTCCGGCGCCGCCGCCTCCTCCGGGAGTCCCGAAGCTGCTTGCATAACCCGGCTGGCCACCTGGTCCTCCTGGCCCAGTTGAGTTGCCCGAGACAGTGCAGTCGATCAACGCCAGGGTGCCGGAATTGAAAATTCCACCGCCATTCCCCGCAGAACCTGCAAATCCTAATGCGTCGTTTGGCTGTCCTCCGGGGCCAGTGGCGTTGGTGCTGATATCGCAACTAGTCAAGATGCATTCGCCCGAGTTGTAAATGCCACCCCCGTCTCCTCCGAGAGCACTCGCAGCTCCGCCACCGGATGAATTGTCCATCACTGCGCAGTTGGCCATCGTTAGAAGCCCTGAATTGTAAATACCGCCTCCGCCTCCGCCGTCTGTTCCGTCGCCATTCCCCATGAGATCGTTTCCACTCCCGCTTGCATTGTTCGACACAATACAGTTCTCCAGGGTCAACGTTCCCATATTATAAATTGCACCACCAGGTTCACCATCTTCAAAGTATCCATAGTTGCCTCCCGGAGCAACGCCGCCGGTGATAATAAGGTCGGACAAAGTTAATTGCGCGTTGGGAAAGACCTCGAACACTCGGTCTCCCAAGCCAGTGGCATCGATGATGACTTCGGGCCAGGATGACCCGATAATGGTGAGACTGCCATTTGTAATATCCAAGTCCCCGGTCAATGAAGCACCTTCATCAGCACCGGGAATACTAAGCTGGTAAACGCTGTTGGTTAGAACGATAATGTTGGCTCCGCCGCTGGAATTGGCGGCGATGATTGCGCCTCTTAGGCTGGTCACGTTGGTTGTGTCCAATGCATCTGTTACCATGAACGTGCTCGCATGTGCAGACAGCAGTGTTGCTATGGTGAGATAAACCGCCAACGTTCTTGGTTCGAGTTTTGACCCGAACGATCGAATGCACATAATAATAAATGGGTCAGTAAAGGGGGCAGTTCCTCACACTTCAACATTTTGTTTGTCGTGATTCATAGAGTCTCTGGTTGACTGGTTTCCACGAACCCATCTCCAGCCGACCGCAAATGAAAGTGAAAGGCTCAGTCCTAGGATATTGGTATTCATTCATTTTATTTGCCTCATGTTCGTATTCAAAAGCAATGGTCTGGCCATGGTTGCGCCATTTCATCTCACATCCGCGCCAATGTCAAGCTCGAATGCCAACTTCCCAGGACTGGGACGGGTGATGCTGATGACGTGCCCGGCCAGATCGTGCGTATAGATGGTCGGCTTGGCCGCCCAATCCGTCACGTTGGTCAAGCGGTTGTGGCTGTCGTAGTGGTAGTTGACAGTCCGATTGCCTGGGTAAATGAGATTGGTCAGGTTGCCGTTGTTGTCGTGGCGATATTGGATGACGTATCCGGCAGCGTTGGTAAAGCTCGTGGCGCGGTTAAAGGCATCATGGACCCAGGACAATTTTACACCGCTGCACGGATTCGTCAGAAGCATTAAATCGTTATTGCCGTCGTACCGATAATTTAATGAGGCGAAATAATAAGCACCTTTCATGGAGCCATGTCAAGCGCATTATTGCGATGATTACGTAACTAAACTTTCCACCCCTAAATTCTTCCTTTTAATCAAATCGCCTCTTACCAAACCGAGTTCATCCCTCATCCGCCCTCGTCTGATCAAATCGGCCAGGACATATGCCATCCAGCCTATCCAAGCCCCTCGTCTGCTGGCTGAAAGGCTAAAGTTATGAAAAATGGCCGTGGTCCATTCATAAATACCTAATTGACAACTGGTTGTGAAGATTTAACGGACAAAATGCTGAAATTTTCACGGTTTTTTCGGGGCAGCTTATCCTGAGAAAATCAAAACACCCGCCCCGAAGGATTTCGGGGTTGCAATTTGCGAGGTTTCAAAAAAATGACTCGCGATTTAAATCCTCTTGAATTCGCAGGCGAACGCATCCAACATCTGCCTTGCCGCAGGTTGCCGTGAAGGCGACCGCGCCATCAAGTATATGTCAAAAATAAACAAACTTTGTCTGCTGTCACTGTTGCCGGCGGTTTTGGCCGGTTGCAGCTCCATCACCAATTTAACCCCGACACAGTATCCGCGGGACGCCTCGGGCTATTACCGGGTCGAGGCGATGTGGAAGAGCAACCAACGGGTCATCCGGCCGGACTCGTTCAAACCTCTGGTTGTCGTCGATCTTCAAAATTATCCCATGCGGCCGGTGCCGCTGGTCAAGGACCGTTGGGAAGCGTTCATCCCCGTTCCGCCCAACCAGGATGTCGTCCGTTACCATTACAAATTCGACTTCATGGAAGGTGCCTTTGGCAAGCCGAAGGGGGACAGCCTGATGTCCGCCCCATACCAACTGAATATCAAATAGCAGACTCTCTCGCGCCAAGCCAATCACGGCGCGCCCTCACCGCGGGTTTGAAAGGCGGACTGATAGAGCCTGGCAAAGTCCGCCTCCGTCAGCGGGCGCGGGTTAAAGGCGGCGGTCCATTGTTTGGCCGCTTCGGCGGCCAGGCCGGGAATGGCGGCGGGATTCACAAGGCACTCTCCGAGGGAGCGGGGCATCCCGGCCAAATTCAACAGCCAGTCCAGCCGCGAGACCAGGCGACCGATCCCACCGCCGTGCAAGGCCTCGTAGAGGCGCGCCGTTTCGGAATTCTCCGCGTTAAAACGAACGACCCAGGGCAGCATGATGCCGACCGCCTGGCCATGGACGATTCGGAAATGAGCGGTCAGCGGATTGGCGGCCGCGTGAGCCGCGCCCAGCATGCTGTTTTCAACGGCCAACCCCGCCAGCGCCGCGCCCAGCAACATCCCGGCCCGCGACTCCAACTCATCCCCGTTCCGGACCACCCCGGGCAAAGAACTGGAGCAGAGTTGAAATGCCTCCCGCGACCAGGCCAGCGAAAGCGTGTTGCGCTTTGTGGTGACCGCTGTTTCCAACGCGTGGGACAAGGCATCCACTCCCGTGCAAGCGGTGACGCGCGCCGGCTGTGAAACCGTCAGCGTCGGATCCAGAATCGCAATGCGGGCCGCGGCCTTGGGGTCGCCGCAGGCCATTTTTTGATGGGTGATTTCATCGGCGATCAAGGCAAAGGACTGGCACTCGCTGCCCGTTCCGGCAGTCGTGGGAATGGCGATCAAGGGCAGCATGGGCCGCGCGGCCTTGCCCGCGCCCCAGTAATCCTGCATGCGGCCCCCGTTGGTCAGCAGAAAATTGCAGCCCTTGGCTGTGTCCATGCTGCTGCCTCCCCCCAGGCCGATCATGCCGTCGATGGCCGCCGTCCTGGCCGCTTGCAGGCAATCCTGCACATCGCGGGTGGTTGGGTTCTCCCGCACTTTGCTGAACACGACCGGTTCAATTCCGGCCCGCTGCAAGGATTGGCGGACGCGCTCCGCATGGCCGGCGGCGACCACGCCCGGGTCCGTGACCAGCAACGGCGTTTTCATCCCGATTTCAGCCGCCAATTCACCAACGCGCTCCACGGCATCGAGGCCAAAAATCAGACGGGTGCGGGGTTGGTGATCGAACGCCGCAAAAATTGTCCGGACGCTTCTCATTTGGAAATCTCGATCGCCCGCCGTTTATAGAGAAATTCAAACAGGTTGCCTTCGTGCGGCTGGTCCCAGGAGACATGCATGGTGGAAATGGGGCCGATGTTGAGGCGCTCGATCCGGGGCGATTCCAGCAATTGTTCGATGAACGATTTGTCCCGCGTCAGGGCGGTCACGGCCAGCGACGGCCCGATCTGTCCGGCCATCTCCGCCTGCGGCATCGCGACGACGCTGGCGTAGGGACACAAGAACTCGCGATTGGCCAGCGGATGCGCGAACGACTCGCACCACACGATGGTCGGCCGCAAATACGTGCCTCCTTCGAATTGCACCCGGCGCGGCCCCTGGCGATAAGCGGCGGTGACATCGCGGGCGCCGCGGGCGCGCAGGCCTTCTTCAATGCTGGAATCAATGAACGCGGCCATTTGCGGATTGGCGAACCCGGCCAGCCGGGCGTGTTCATCCGCCGCCGGAAGCGGCACAATCGGGCCGAGCTTCCGGGCCAGGGCGTCCGCAATTTCTTCGGCGTATTTGGGCACGACGATGGCCGAGGCGTTGATGCAACTGCGGCCGCCATTGTCTGAAATCGCGGAAAGCATCAAGTCGATGAATTCCGGCCAGCGCTCAATTTCGTCCTGGCCGACCAGGATTTTGCTGTAGCCCGGTCCGTGAATCTGAATGGCGGGATTGTTCGCGTAAGGGGCGGTCGTGTTCTTGTCGCCAAAGAGCAGCGAGCGGCCGCAGGACCGCAAGATCTCCCCTGCGCCTTCGTGGTCGGTCGGATAAAAACCAAACGCCTCCGCCGGACAGCCCGCCGCGATGAAGGCCTGGATCAAACGATACGGTGTCCACGGTTCTTCGCGGCCGGGTTTGATGACGACCGGGATTTTCAGCGGAATGGCCGCCAGCCAAAGCGAATTGACCCCCGGTGAATTGCTGGGCATGACCAGGCCCAGGCTGTTGGCCGCCGGATAGAAGCTCAACCGTCCGGCCAATCCCGTGTCCAGGATGGACAGATCAAGCCCGCGCGTCAGGCCATTGAGAATGGTTTTCATTTGCGTCAGGGCGTCCTGGATCTTTGCCATGTTGCGCCGCACCATGACGTGCGGCAAACCGCTGCCGGCCGAGAGTGTTTCGATGTATTGCCCGGCCGATTGCCCCGCCCCCTTGTCGCCGATGGGCAAAGTGCCGTCGAGAAAGAGCTGGCCCGCCCTGGCGCAAATTTGGATCAGTTCGGCGGCGGTCAATTTTTTCAATGCGGCGCGGGACTGGGCGATGCCGGCCAGGTCCTTGCGCACAATGCCGGCGTTGACCTGGCTGACCGTGGCGAGCGCCGTTCCGTTGCGATAGTCAAGAATAGAGGATTGATCGAGGCTTTCGTAGGGCCGGCCCCGCCGCAATGCCGGAATGTGAGGAACAGTCATTGGCAAATAAGCTCGTTCAAGATACCGCGAACTTGGCCCAATTCCAGCGTGATTTTTGGCAACTTTAACCACAGATAAAAACCTTTCAAACTGCCATGCTGTTCCCCCGAATGTTTTCGGGGTTGATTTTCTCAAGAAAATCTGCTCCGCAAAAAAACCGTGAAAACTTCGCTTTTTTTCGTTAAAAAAGTCACAACATGTTGTCAGACAGGTACTTGAGTAACCCTCTGCGTCTCTCATTCTTGCCCAACCGTTGCGGATTGACAGAGGGCTTGACAGTGGGTGGCGAAATGCTACCTTAACCCCATGAGTCAACCTGTGAAGCTTTCGGACGTCTTGGTGCTCGGTGCGCGTTTGACCGGCGTGATCGCGGAACGATCCATCGCCGGACAAATTGAGTATTGGGCAAATTTGGGCCGCGCCATTGAACCATTGCTCCAGGGGGATCAAGCGCTGGCCCTCTGCAAAATGGCCGGCGCGCGCCCTCTCTCGGAGTGCCTGGCATCGGTGGATACCCCCAAGGGTCGAAGACTGCTGGAAAAGTATCTCGACACGGTGCCCTTTCCGCATTACGAACCGGCCCCCAACAAGCCGGGGTTTCTGGTGCGCATCGATGAAAGCGGGAAGCGCACTATCGGGCGTTTCGTCAACCGGCAGTTCCAGGCGGGTGCGCCGAAGAGAAAGTGATTTTGCCGCTCGATAAACGTCCGGTGATCGTGGCTCTGGCCGGTTCAAATGGAGCCGGGAAGACCACTTTTTACCACGCTCACCTTCAACCCAGCGCACTGCGTTTGATCAACACTGACATCCTGGCGCGGGAACTGGAGGTGGATGCTTATCACGCGGCGAAAATGGCGGGTGTGCTGCGGCAACGGCTGGTGGAGCAACGGGAAAGTTTTGTGTTCGAAACCGTCTTCTCCGATCCGGTTGGCGACAAGCTCGGGTTTCTCAAAGAGGCGGTGAGGAGGGGCTATCATGTGGTGCTCTGTTTTATCGGCATCGGCAGCCCGGAAACCTCCGATCAACGCGTCGCCATGCGGGTGTCGCAAGGAGGCCATGACGTGCCGTTGGACAAATTGGTGACGCGCTTCCCGCGAACACTGGCGAACTTGAAAGCCGCGATTCCTGTTCTGCCACAGGTGATCATCTTCGATAACGATGATTTGAATTATCCCTTCAAACGCGTGGCGGAGTTTGAAAATGGAAAAGTGACCTTCCTGGCCAAACCGCTGCCACTTTGGCTGGCTCCCTTACTGCATTTGCCCGATGTCACTTGACTGGAGACGGTGAGCCGCTATGGTCGGGATCGGACAGCCTGTATGTTTATTATTTTGCCAGTCGGAGTGGATTATAGCGCGCGGCGTTATCCGGTCGTTACCTTCACCCTGATGGGCCTTTGCACCGCGGTTTATATTGTCACTCTGGGGCTTGCTTCGGAATACGGCAAGGCGGTCTATGTATGGTCGTTCCTGCATCTTTGGTTGATTCCGGAGAAATCTTTGTGGTGGACTTACCTGACCTCCATGTTCGTCCACGGCGGATTCTTCCACCTGCTGGGCAACATGATTTATCTCTTCCTGTTCGGGGCGTGCGTTGAGGACATTATTGGACGGGCGCGTTTTACCGTGTTTTATGTCGTATGCGGATTGGTGGCGGAGTTTGTTTACATTGGCATGACCCCGGCTCATTTCGCCTCGGCAATTCCCATGGGCGGCGCGTCGGGCGCGATTTCCGGCTGCATTGGCGGCTTTATGCTGCTGCTGCTCCGGACGCACGTCGAATTCAAATGGTTTTTTTTCTTCTTCTTCCGGCCTGCGAGCGGCGAGTTCTCATTGCCGGCGTGGCTCGTCGTTTCGGCATGGTTTTTGAAGGATTTGGCGCTCGCCATTCTCACCGCGGTCAACCACACAAGCAGGGGAGGCGTGGCTTTCGGCGCGCATGTCGGCGGCACCTTGTGCGGCCTTGGGTTGATCGCCCTGGAAAAGCTTCGGACCAAAGGAAGCTTCTCTCCGGGACAAGGATCGCCCAAACGGCTGGCAGCCCGGTCTGCCGCTGCCATTCGCGTCCGGGCGACCGGCGCAACCGCGCCAGCCGAGCCACAGGACATTTATCTTTACATGGATGGCGCGCAAATAGGGCCGTTCAGGCTCAGCCAGATTCGCGGCATGTTTGCCCTTGGCTCGATCTCCGAGGGGACGCTGTATTGGAAGGATGGCATGGAGGGCTGGCGCGCCGTGGAGGAACTGCACGAAGCCAGGACGCCAACATAATCCTCAATCAAAGGTCAAAGGGGTACCCATCCCCGTATTTGTTGGTGGACAGAGCGGGCGGAGCGCGGCAAGCTCCTGGCATGGCGCAAAAATCAAGAGATGAAGCGTGGATCATCAAAATGTTGACTTGCCCGGGAACTGACGTCTTGGCGGCATGAAATTGCCCGGCGCAGAACGAGCCTTTGTTGACATCGCCAAGATTCGCGATTACTCACTGAATTCCGTCCACAAAGAAGGCAAACACAAGGCTCGCGTCTTTGCCGCTGCGCTGGATTTGACGGAAGATGATGCGGACTGGCTACGCCAGATTCTCCTGGACGTGGTTCGTCAGCAGGACTGTCAACTTGGCCGAAAAACACCATTCGGCCAGAGGTATATCGTTGATTTTCCTCTTGCCAGAGCCGGCAAGCGGGCGCGGGTGCGCAGCGTGTGGAACATTCGTCCGAATGAAAATATTCCTCGCCTTGTGACCTGTTATGTGTTATGAAATCTCTGAATGCGGCAAGAACCGGTTAAACTTTTGGACGTCGTGGCCTTGCTGGTTGATAAGCCGGCGGACGGCTTGACTGCCGGGCATGTTGGCACAGTGGTCGAAGTCTTTTCTCCGGACGCAGTCGAAGTGGAATTTCTGGATGCCGCCGGAAAGACCTTTGCGGTTACCGAACTGAAGCGAAGCGAAATTCTCCTCTTGAAGCACGAGCCTGTGGCTGCATGAAAATAAGCGACTGTTGCGGAGTATCCAAGAAAGTCGGGCCTCAACCTGCCACGGAAATGAGGTCAGTGATTGATTGACAAAACCGGGCGTGGTGCGGTATTCTCCTGGCAAAAGAAGTCGCACATGACAAATAGAAGGAGACAAGCATGAAAGGCAGGCAAAGAGGCCGCCCCACAAAATGGGTTGAGACAACCGTTCTGGAATACATCGACATCGGCAAGCGCGGAATCCAGTTCGAGGTCTGGGAGAAGTGGAAGCAGACGAAGCGCAAGCTTGGCACTTTGACCATCAGTGTTGGCGGATTGCGTTGGTGGCCACAAAATGGCAAGCGTTATAAACAGAAGAATTGGGACGATTTGGCATATTGGTTTAATCCACGAATTGATGCCTAGCAAGTCCGTGAGCCAATGCCGGTTGGCCATCTCAATTTCGCATTCGCGGATTGATATAACCGGCCCGAGGTGGCAGAGTTCTCGTCGCTGGGCAATATAATGAAAGAATAGCATGGCAATACCACGAGTATTTGTGGCGTCAACTTGTTACGATCTGAAGTACATTCGTGGCAATCTGCAATACTTTATTCGCAATCTTGGTTATGATCCTGTCCTAAGCGAAGCGGGTGACGTATTTTACGATCCCAAAAAGCACACACACGAGTCTTGCGTCTCCGAGGTCACAACCTGTCAACTCTTCGTGCTCATCATAGGTGGAAGATTTGGAGGCGCCTACAAGCACTCTGAAAAATCAATCACGAACGCCGAATACGAACAGGCTGTCGCCCACCATGTTCCGGTTTTCACCCTGGTCGAACAGTCCGTTCACGCCGAACACCACGTTTACATCAAGAACAGGGACAATTCGAAAATCAATGCCAAGGCGATTAAATATCCCGCGGCTGACAGCACAAAGATTTTCGACTTCATCGACGAGGTCCGCAAAGCATCGTTTAACAATGCCATTCAGCCATTTCAAGACTTCGCTGACATCGAATCATACCTGCGCAAACAATGGGCCGGACTGGTGTTTTCCTTTCTCTCGCGCCAAGCTGAAGAGGATCGAGTAACTGACGTTATGTCGCACATCGCGCGGATGAGCGAGAAGATCGAGTTCATTTCACAGCAAATTCTTAAATCAGTCGGAAGTGCCGAAGCCAGATTACTCGCCTCCTTGTACGATACCATGTTAGGTCATGAGTCGGTTCGAGTGCTTCTTGGAACGCATCACAAACCGTCTCCTCTCCACATTCTCACGTATGAGACTCTCGACGACTGCGCTAAAGCGATAGGAAATCCATTTGTCGAGACGGATACAAAGGAGAAGATGTCTTGGTCTTCGACGGGCGAGATCAATTCAAAGTTTTTTCCGGGGTACAGAGACGACTACAAGTCACTGCGGGCGGAACTACTCGGTGCAGTGAACAGGGCCGGCATGAAACCGGAACAGCTCAAATAACTAAATGTTTCACTAAACGAGCAGAACTGGCTTCTCAATTTTCTTTGATTTGTGCCGGAGGACAAGTTCCCAGCCCGTCGCGGTGTGCTCTTGCAAGGCGTCGTAAACGGCAAGCGCTTTGCGGATATCTTGAACGCAGTTCACTGACACTTCAAAAACTACCTGACTTTTCCGGGAATCGGTGCGTCGCTAATAGACTCCTTCGACGATGGTCTTCTCCATCGCGCCGAAGGGGCGGACTTCGCCGACGCCGTCCCAAGCATACGGCGGGCGCGGTTCGCGGCGGATGGCTTCGTCCCGCTCCAGAAAACGCGGCATGAAAAATTCCTTGGTCAGGGTGGTCAGTTCGACGCGGCCCCATTGGCCGTAGTCAACGAGCTGATCGGTTTTATCGGGAGCGACCACCCGCAACACGGCGCGGGGCTGGGACGCGAAGTAGGTCACGGAAAATTGGTCTTCGGGACGGAGCGGAACGCTGGCGGCCAGGCCCATCAATGTGTTGCCATAGGTGGGATAAAAGCCAATGCGGTTCTCCAACACTTCTTCAATGATGTAACGGACATATTGCGGCGCCATGGTGGTGCCGCCGCAAAACACGCCGCGAATGCCGGCGTCCCAAAGCAGGATTTTTTCGCCCAGGGCTTCGAGCAGTTTGGGCGTGGTAAACAGCCCGGCGATTTTGCGGTGTTTCAGGATCGTGACGGCCTGGTCCACCACATGATCCATGTAGGCGCGGGCCGCTTCGTATTTTTTTTCGGCCAGGACTTTTTTGACCCAGCGCGGATCCAGGTCAATGAAGTAACAGGAACTGCCGCGAAAATTGGCCAGATGCTCGATGGCCAAACGCAAGCGGCGGGGGCCGGTGGGGCCGACCATCAGCCAGGCGCCGCCGCGCGGGAAATGGGCGTCGGAAAGTTTGGCGGAGAATTCTTCGTAATCCACCTTGTAATCGTCCCAGCCGATGCGTTGTTTGGGCATGCCGGTGGTGCCGCCGGTTTCGAAAATATTGAAGGGCCGGCCCTGGAATTGTTTTGGCACCCAGACTTCCGGCTGCAAATCGCGCAGCCACTCGTCCTGGAAATGCGGGAACCGTTGCAGGCCGGCGAATGAATTGATTTCCCGCGCCGGATTCCAGCCGGCCTTTTTGGCCCAGTCCACCCAGAACGGGGAGCCGGTCTCCGGCGAAAAATGCCAGCGCATCATTTCGCGGACGTGGGCGTCGAGTTGTTCCCGGGCGGTTTTAATGGAATCGGTGGATTTCATTTTTTTAGGCAGCGAGTCCTAATCTTAATCCTAATCCTAATCTTAATCTCCTGATTGTTCATGGTTAAGCCAGTGGTTCATTCGATTAAGATTAAGATTAGGATTAAGATTAAGAGCAAGAAACAGTCATGCGTCGAAGTATTTGGCGAGGGTCGGCTGGCTGGGGGGAGGGGTGAGCCAGGAAAAAAGGGCCACGCAGAAGGCGGAGCCAAGAACCATTGGCAGAACGGTCATATAACCGTTCCAAAAAGCCACGTCGCCGCGCGGGTTTAGAAAAAAGACCTTGATCGCGTCTTTGCCGCCGCCCAATTGCCAGAGAACATCGCCGGCTTTGTGGCCCGTCTGCATGAGCGCGGTCCAAACGAGAAACGCGGCCACAAACAACGTCGCCGCCAACGCGCCCCATTTGGTGCTGCGCCGCCAAAACAACGCCGCCACCATGACCGGGGCCATCGCGGCAAAACCGGAAAAGGCGTAACGGACCGCAATCTCGAATATCCCCTGCTTTTCCTTCAGCGCCAGCGCGACCAAATAAGCTATCACTGTGACGATAACAATAAAGCCGCGCGCAAAATGAACGGAGCGGCGTTCGCCGAATTTCTCATGTCCGCCATAATGGGCGAAGACGTCCTTGGTGAACATGGTGCTCAAGGCCAGCACCTGATGCGCGTCCGAACCCATCACCGCCGAGATGATGCCGGCGCCCAAAATCCCGGCCAGCCAGGCCGGCGCGTAGGTTTGCAACATGCGCAGCAGCACGCCGTCCGGATCGGGAATCCTGCCCAGCGCGGCAAAGCCGAGCACGCCGAGAAACACGCACGGGAGCCAGATGGCCAGGATGGCAATGGGATAAGCCACCACCGTCTGTTTGAAGGCGGAAACGCGCCGGGCGGAAAAACACATGATGGCCATGTGCGGGAACATGATCGAGGAAAGCGGGATCAATGTGTAACTCCAGAAAGCCTGCGGGGGCATCTTTTCGCGCGTGACCAGGAACCGGGTCTTCTCATCGGCAGCCAGGCCGCTCATGTAATCGGCAAAGGTCTTGGGCAGTT
>Ga0326727_10008529_pt1 | contig 25917 bp, 27 predicted proteins | sample MB2enrmetagenome_FD_207643 | JGI IMG/M metagenome (GOLD analysis project Ga0326727, IMG submission 207643) | Lab enriched peat soil microbial communities from McLean, Ithaca, NY, United States - MB29MY | ecosystem: Environmental > Terrestrial > Soil > Wetlands > Peat | place: USA: New York...
GACATCGAAGCGATCGTGGAAGGCAAGGCGGGGACGATCATCTCGACCGAAGTGAAGGGGATCGAGTGGTACTGAGCCGTCGTTGACTGGCAAGGAAAGGCCCGGAGCGATCCGGGCTTTTTTGCGTCCCGAGTTAATGTTTCTTTTATGGAAACAATAAGTGCATTTTTATGCTGTTTATTGCTGGGTTTGATGGGGGTAGAGTTTGACTCATGCCAGACGCCGATGACGGCGCAGCACTTAACCAACAAAGGATAGCAAAATGAAAACCGCAGCCATGATGATTGCCCTGATGACCCTGACCAGCGCCGCGTTCGCCAGCGACCGCAACTACGTGGCCCCCAAGCCGCAGGCGAGTGCCGCCGTGGAAAAGCATGCGGCGCCGCAAGCCGCTCCTGTGCTGGGCCGCGATGATGGCAAGGTGCATTTCTTCCACAACGCCAAGTAAGCGCTGGCCGTGTGGCCGCTCATGATGAAAAAGCCCGGAGTGATCCGGGCTTTTGTTCGTTCTGGCTCGGCTGACCTGCAAGCGCTAAGCCAGTCCCAGCGAGCCGGCGTGCGTGCTGCAAAATGCATGCCCTGCTTCGTAGCCGATATCGTAGAGCCGGGCCAGGTTGCTGTGCGACCAGTCCAGTTCCTGTGCGAAGTCTGCCTGGCTCAGATAACGTTCGTAATTGACGCGCAGGACTTCGCTATGCGCTTTTCCGGTTTCCGGGTCGATATTGTGCAGCGCTTCGAACAGTTTCAGATCGTCGCGCGCCAGCTCCACCAGCGGCACGATCAGCGACTGCACCCAAGCATCGTACAGATCGGTCGGCGGGTGCAGCAGCCGTTCGCAACCCAGCACGTCGAACACGACCAGGCTGTCGATTTTCTGTGGATGGTGCTGATAGAGGTTTTTGAAGTTTAGCGTGTCGATCGCTGCGCCTTCGATGTAGTAATCATCTCCCAGCTTGTAGGGCGGGTAGATGAACGGGAAGGACAGTGCGGCGAGAAACTGCTCCTTGCCGATCCGCGTCTTGTCCCAGTTGTCCATGCGCCGCCGGCTGAGGTTGTAGGCATTGAGATAGAACTGCCCTGGCGTGGCGGAGAGCGCGTCGAAATCGACCACGCTGTCGATGAACGGCACGTGCGCGCACAAACCGGTGCTGCCCGGGCCCAGGTCGCTCGGACAGAGTGCCGCGAGCATGAGTTGTGTCCAGTCCGAGATGAAACGATTGCGTTCGCTCTGGTCCTGCCGTGCCTGCAATGCGCTGACCAGCGGATTGGCGGCGATGAGCTGGCGCCAGAAGTCGGCCAGTTGCCCGGGTTTGTTGAAGACCTTGTAGTTGACCGGGAAGCTGGCGTAGATGTTGTCATCCACGCCCATGTCGATCAGCGCGCGCAGCGCTGCCTTGGGGTCGCCGCCGTGCGGTGCGCGATAGAGCAGGCCGATCAGTGCGCCGGCGCCGGCAGTGGAGACGACGTCGAATTCGACCTTGTTGTCGATGAATGCTTCCAGTGAGCCGGCCATGAGGGTGGCGTTGGGTGCGCCGCCGCCGAGGACGAGGGCCAGCGATTTGCGTTCAGCGGGGTGTTTGTGGGGAGTGGCCATGTACAGAACTCCGTGAGGAGGAGATCGTTAATGTAGCATGGCGATTGCCAATTACAATGTCATTTTGATTGGGTCGGCAGACACTGAAGCCGCCCGCGGGCGGCTTCGGTCGTTCAGAGGCCTTCGAACGAGCAAACGGTGAATAGCGGCAGGCCTTCTTCGTGGATCAGCTTGCTGCCGCCAAGCTCGGGCAGGTCGATGATGGCTGCGGCTTCCAGCACTTCCGCGCCCAGCTTTCTGAGCAGCTTGTAGCCGGCCAGCATGGTGCCGCCGGTGGCGATCAGGTCGTCTATCAGTACGACGCGGTCGCCTGGCTTGCAGGCATCCGTGTGCATTTCGACCGAGGCGTTGCCATATTCCAACACATACTCTTCGGCGACCGTGTCGAAAGGCAGTTTGCCCTTCTTGCGGATCGGCACGAAACCGACATTCAGTTCGTAGGCCAGAACAGCGCCGATGATGAAACCGCGTGCGTCGAGACCGGCGATCAGATCAACGCCTTCGGCCATATAGCGATGGACGAACAGATCGATCAACACGCGGAACGACTTGGGATTCTGCAGCAACGGCGTGATGTCGCGGAACATCACGCCCTGATGCGGCCAGTCCGGCACGGTGCGGATCCAGCCCTTGAGATAGCTGGCGTAGTCTAGGTTACTAAGGTTTTCCATGCCGCCATTGTAACGTAAATCAGAACATTGCCAGCTTGAAGATCCACAGCGCGGCAATAATCACGACAGCAGGCTTCAGATCGCGGAAGCGGCCGGCCAGAACCTTGACAACCGTATAGCTGATGAAACCGAATGCGATACCATCGGCGATCGAGTAGGTGAACGGCATGGCCAGTGCGGTCATGACCGCCGGGGCAGCCTCGGTCAGGTCGTTCCATTCGATTTCGGCCAGGCCGCGCGCCATCAGTACGGCGACGTAGCACAGCGCCGGGGCGGTGGCGTAGGCCGGGACGGTCTTGGCCAGCGGCGAGAGCAGCAGACTGGCCAGGAACAGCAGCGAGACTACCGTCGCGGTCAGGCCGGTACGACCGCCGACGGCGGTGCCTGCGGCGGATTCGATATAAGCGGTGGTCGACGAAGTGCCGAGTACGGCGCCGACGGTAATGGCGATCGAGTCAGCCAGGAGCGCTCGCTTCAGTCGCGGCAGCTTGCCATCCTTGTCGAGCAGGCCGGCACGGTGCGAAACGCCGATCAGGGTGCCGGTGGTGTCGAACAGGTCGACGAAGAAGAACACAAACACCACGCCGAGCAGGCCTATATTGAGCGCGCCGTGCAGGTCCATCTTCATGAAGGTCGGTTCCATGCTAGGAACCGGTGCGACGATGCCTTCGAATTTCGACAGGCCGAACAGGATTGACAGCGCGGTGACGATCAGGATGCCGAGAATGATCGAACCGGGTACACGGCGATATTCGAACGCGACGATCAGGAAGAAGCCGAGGATGGCCAGCAGCGTGGTCGGGTTGTGGATGTCGCCGAGCGTCAGATAGGTCGCCGGGCTCGAGGTGACCACGCCGGAGTTCTTCAGCGCGATGAGGGCGAGGAACATGCCGACACCGGCGGAAATGGCGAATTTCAGCGATTGCGGAATCGCATTGACGATTGCTTCCCGGATGCGGAACAGGCTGACGGCAAGGAAGACCAGACCGGAAATGAATACCGCGGCCAGTGCGACCTGCCAGTGTACGCCCATGCCCTTGACCACCGTAAAGGTGAAGTAGGCGTTCAAGCCCATGCCGGGAGCGAGGGCGATCGGGTAGTTGGCCACCAGACCCATGATGGCGGTGCCGAGTGCGGCGGCCAGGCAGGTGGCCACGAATACGGCGTTAAGATCCATGCCGGTGGAGGACAGGATCAGCGGGTTGACCAGGATGATGTAAGCCATGGTCAGGAAAGTGGTAAAACCAGCGAGCACCTCGGTTTTTACCGTGGTGTGATGTTCCTTCAACTTGAACATTTTTTCTAAAAGCTGCATTTATTTTCGCTCCGTCAACAACTTGGCTCTGCAATAAAAGCGCTGATTTTAATTGCAGCCTGCGCAAAACTCCTAAATTTTGACGTGAAAATACTTTATGTCGTTCCAGTTGAATACCGTTTGTGGTAACCTGAAAAATTATTTTCACCGCGAGAAATCGGTCTGAATCATGAGCCAAGCGCCAGGTACGGTTTTCATCGTCGTTGCCCCGTCCGGGGCCGGCAAGACTTCTCTGGTCGCCGCGCTGCTCGAGGCGGAACCCGCGGTGGGTTTGTCCGTTTCCTATACGACCCGTGCGGCTCGCGAAGGTGAGATCGACGGCAAGCACTATCATTTCATCGAACGGTCCGCGTTCGAGACCATGATCGCCAATGGCGACTTCCTCGAATTTGCCGAAGTGTATGGCAACTTCTACGGCACGAGCAGCGGCTGGATCCGTTCGCGACTGGCCGAAGGGCGCGACATCCTGCTCGAGATCGACTGGCAGGGGGCGCGCCAGGTGCGCAAGGCCTTCCCCGAAGCGGTTGGCATTTTCATCGTGCCGCCGTCGATCGAGGAGTTGGAGCGTCGCCTGCGCGGCCGCGCGACTGACAGTGAAGAGGTGATCGCGCGCCGGCTCGCCTCGGCGCGGATGGAAATCGATATGCTTTCCGAGTACGACTACACCATCGTCAACGATAATTTTGAGCGGGCGCGGCTCGATCTGATCAGCATCGTACGTGCGCAACGCCTGCGTACCCACGCGCAGCGCCTGCGCTTTGCCGAAAAACTGGCTCGCATGGGTACCCAATCTGCATGAGCAGATTTGGATTGCGGCGGTTTTTTCGCTATAGTTTTCAATCAACGTTTCACTGTTACTGGAAGAAAAGCCATGGCCCGTATTACCGTAGATGATTGCCTGGACCGCATTACCAATCGTTTTGATCTGACGCTCGCCGCCGCCTATCGCGCCCGGCAGGTTGCTTCCGGTGCCACGGCCTTTGTCGATGCCGGCCGTCATAAACCGACCGTGGTTGCGTTGCGCGAAATCGCCGCCGGCCATGTCGGCAAGGAAGTTCTGACCCGCACTCGCACCTGATCTGTCCCATTCGCGCCGCCATGACTGCCGAAGTCGTCGTGCCTGACTATCAGGCGATCATCGATCGGGATGCCGAAGCGTTTTTTGCCGCGGCGGCGCGCTATCTCAAGCCGGACGACGTCCGGCTGCTGCAGCAGGCCTTCGCCGTCAGTCGCGAGGCGCACGAAGGGCAGACGCGCAAGAGCGGCGAGCCCTACATCACCCATCCGCTGGCGGTGGCGACCATGCTCACCGACTGGCGTCTCGACGCGCAGGGGCTCGCTGCAGCGCTGCTGCATGATGTGCTCGAGGATACCGGCGTCACCAAGCCAACCCTGAGCGAGAAGTTCGGCCGCACCATTGCCGATCTCGTCGACGGACTCTCCAAGCTGGAACGGCTCGAATACCAGACGCGCGAAACCGCTCAGGCGGAAAATTTCCGCAAGATGGTGCTGGCGATGGCGCGCGACATTCGCGTCATCATCGTCAAGCTGGCTGACCGGCTGCACAATATGCGCACGCTCGATTCGATGCGCGAAGACAAGCGCAAGCGCATCGCTCTCGAAACGCTGGAAATCTATGCGCCGGTCGCCAACCGCATCGGCCTGAACAAGGTCTATCGCGAGCTGCAGGACCTCGCCTTCAAGCATCTGCACTATCACCGCTACAACGTGCTCAACAAGGCAGTGCGCGCAGCGCGCGGCAACCGGCGCGAAGTGGTGAACAAGATCTTGCAGGCCGTGAGCCAGAAACTTGTCAGTTGCAATATCGAGGCGGTGATCAAGGGGCGCGAGAAAAACCTCTACAGCATCTACAAAAAGATGCAGGAGAAACACCTGTCGTTCTCCGAGGTGCTGGATATCTACGGTTTCCGCGTAGTGGTCAACGATATTCCGAGCTGCTATCTGGCGCTTGGTGCGCTGCACAGTCTGTACAAGCCCATTCCGGGCAAGTTCAAGGATTACATCGCCATTCCCAAGGGGAATGGCTATCAGAGTCTGCATACCACACTGTTTGGTCCCTATGGTACGCCGGTGGAGATGCAGATCCGCACCCGTGACATGAACCGGGTTGCCGAGGCCGGCGTGGCGTCGCACTGGATGTACAAGAGTGGCGATGCGAGTCTCGATACCGCCCAGCAGCGTACCCACCAGTGGCTGCAGAGCATCCTCGACATCCAGGCGGCGAGCGACGATCCGGTTGAGTTTTTTGAGCATATCAAGATCGACCTGTTTCCCGACGAGGCGTATGTCTTCACGCCCAAGGGCAAGATTTTGGTGTTGCCGCAAGGCTCGACCCCGGTTGATTTCGCCTATGCCGTGCATACCGATGTCGGTCACCGCTGCATTGCGGCTCGGGTCAATCACGCGCTGGTGCCATTGCGCACCATCCTGCGCAATGGCGATACGGTCGAAATCATTACCTCGACCCAGGCCAAGCCAAATCCGTCCTGGCTGAGCTTCGTGCAGAGCGGCAGGGCGCGCTCCTGCATCCGCAGCTACCTGAAGAGCATGCAGCGCAGCGAGGCGGCGCAATTGGGCGAGAAATTGCTGCGTCAGGCGATCGGCGCGCTGACGCCTGAGCCGCTGTCCATCGACGGCGCGCTGCGCGAGGCCTATTTGCGCGTGCATGGCGACAAGCTGGAAAGCTTTGCCGATCTGATGGTGGAAATCGGTGTCGGCAAGCTTCTGCCGGTCGTGGCGGCGCGGCGTCTGCTGGAGTTGGCCGGTCGCGGCCAGGCCGAGGGCGTGCGGCTCACGCCGGTGGCGATTCGCGGCAACGAGGGCGGCGCGGTGCAATTGTCGGCCTGCTGCAATCCGATTCCGGGAGATGACATCATCGGCGTCATCACCAAGGGGCAGGGGCTGGTGATTCACCGCTCCTCCTGCGCCAACGCGAAACGCGCTGATGCCGACAAGCTGCTGGCGGTGACTTGGGATGCGCAAAAGGAGCGCATGTTCGGTGCCACCATCAGTGTGCTGGCGCGCAAGGAGCGCGGCGCGCTGGCCGAAGTCGCCGCAGCGATCTCGCTGGCGTCGGCCAATATCGAGGGCGTGGACACGCTCGATACACATCTGGGCGACGATTTTCTGCATATCCATTTCCGCGTGCAGGTTGAAGGCCTGGCGCATCTCGAGCGGGTGCTGGGTGAAATCCGCCAGGTCGGTTTCGTGCAGCGGGCGGAAAGAAAATAGCGCGCATGCTCGAGCTGCAAATCAATGGCGAAGCGCGCTGTTTCGCCGACGTGACCACCGTCGCATCGCTGGTCGTGGCGCTGGGGCTCGCCGGCAGGCGCGTCGCCATCGAGCGTAATGGCGAAATCGTTCCGCGCAGCCTGCATGGAGAGGTTCGGCTGCTGTCGGGCGACGTGCTTGAAGTGGTGGTTGCGGTCGGCGGCGGCTGAGGAGAGGGGCAAAAGTGTTGCAAAATGACCAATTGCAGATCGCCGGTCGCAGCTATGCGTCGCGGCTGCTCGTCGGTACCGGGAAATACCGCGATTTCCAACAGACGGCGGCTGCTTTGGATGCCTCGGGGGCGGAAATCGTTACCGTGGCCATTCGCCGCGTGAACCTCGGGCAGAATCCTGATGAACCCAATCTGCTCGACTTTTTACCGAAAAACCGGTATACATTGCTGCCCAATACGGCGGGCTGCTTTACGGCCGACGACGCGATACGTACGCTGCGTCTGGCGCGAGAGCTGCTCGACGACCACCGACTGGTCAAGCTTGAAGTCCTGGGTGACGCATCCTCGCTGTATCCCAATGTGCGTGAAACGCTGAAGGCTGCCGAAGTGCTGGTGCGGGAAGGATTCGACGTGATGGTTTATACCTCCGACGATCCGATCGCCGCGCGCGAACTCGAGGCCATCGGTTGTTGTGCCGTCATGCCGCTGGCAAGCCTGATCGGGTCGGGAATGGGGATCATCAACCCCTGGAATCTGGGGTTGATCATCGAATCGGCGAATGTGCCGGTGCTGGTTGACGCCGGTGTCGGAACCGCTTCGGACGCTGCCATCGCCATGGAACTTGGCTGCGACGGCGTCCTGATGAACACCGCGATTGCCGCTGCCGGCGATCCGGTACTCATGGCCAGTGCCATGAAACTTGCTGTGGAGGCTGGGCGCACCGCCTGGAAGGCGGGGCGCATGCCGAAGCGTTTTTATAGTGCAACACCAAGTTCTCCGAGTTGGGGGGTGATTTCGACCCGCAAGACCGTGTGACCCGGCCTTGCCTAGTCGTATCCGGGCTTTCTTTCAGCCCGATCATTGGTTACAATATCAGATTAGATTTCAAGCGTTTTCGCTTGTCCCGCTTTTAAGGATGATGGTTAATGCCGCATATTCGCGTTAAAGAAAATGAGCCGTTCGAAGTTGCAATGCGTCGCTTCAAGCGTTCGGTAGAAAAGACCGGTCTGCTGACTGAACTGCGCGCCCGCGAGTTCTACGAAAAGCCGACCACCGAACGCAAGCGCAAGCACGCTGCTGCCGTCAAGCGCCACTACAAGCGCATTCGCAGCCAAATGCTGCCGCCGAAGCTCTTCTAAGCGCTTCGCCATCTGGCAGTTTCGCAGGACCGCAGGTTTACCCTGCGGTTTTGCCGTTTATACGATCGAAAATCAGATTTTCCCTCTGGACAGTCACCATGAGTCTCAAAGCCCGAATTCAGGAAGATATGAAGTCCGCCATGAAGGCACGCGAAAGCGACCGTCTGTCGGCCATTCGCCTGTTGATGGCAGCGATGAAACAAAAGGAAGTCGACGAGCGCCTCGAGTTGGACGACGCCGCCATCATCGCCGTGATCGACAAGATGATCAAGCAACGGCGCGATTCGATCTCGCAATACGAGAACGCGGGTCGCAACGATCTGGCCGGCAAGGAGCGCTTCGAGCTCGACGTGCTGTCCGCCTATCTGCCCCAGCCGCTCTCCGAGGCGGAAATCGATGCGCTCATCGAGAGTGCTGTTGCCCAAAGCGGAGCCGCATCGATGCAGGATATGGGCAAGGTAATGGGCTTGCTTAAGCCGCAAATGGCCGGCCGTGCCGATATGGGGGCGGTCTCCGCGCGTATCAAGGCTCGGCTGGCGCGCTAGTGCGCCGGAAGCCGTCGTGATTCCGCAGGACTTCGTCGATCAGCTGTTGTCGCGCGTCGATATTGTCGACGTCGTGGATCGCTATGTTCCGCTGAAGAAGGGTGGGCAGAACTACCTCGCGTGCTGTCCGTTCCACAAGGAAAAGTCGCCGTCGTTTACCGTCAGCCCGTCCAAGCAGTTTTACCACTGTTTCGGTTGCGGTGCGCACGGCTCGGCCATCGGCTTCGTGATGGAGTACCAGGGGCTGGGTTTTGTTGATGCCGTGCGGCTCCTGGCCGAAAGTGTCGGCATGACCGTGCCGCAGGCGGTGCGCAGCGCCGATCCGGTCGCCGAACAGGCCGCCCGGGCGCGGCGCCTGTCGATGGAAGAAATGCTGCAGCGCGCTGCAGGCTTTTACAAGCAACAGCTCAAGTCGGCGCCGAATGCGGTGTCGTACTGCAAGGGCCGTGGCCTGTCCGGCGAGATCGCCGCCCGCTATGGCCTTGGCTATGCACCGGATGGCTGGCAGGGGCTTGAGGAAATTTTCCCCGAGTACCAGGACGAAAGACTGGTGGAGTCGGGGCTGGTGATCCAGAACGAAGAAGGACGCCGTTACGACCGCTTCCGCGATCGGCTGATGTTTCCTATCCGCAATCAGCGCGGCGGCATCATCGGCTTCGGTGGCCGGGTGTTGGGCAAGGGCGAGCCGAAATATCTGAACTCGCCGGAAACGCCGCTGTTTGAAAAGGGGCGTGAGCTGTACGGCCTCTACGAAGCGCGGCAGGCGATACGCGCCCGCAACCGCGTGCTGGTGGTCGAAGGTTATATGGACGTGGTGGCGCTGGCGCAGTTCGGCATCGAGTATGCGGTTGCGACGCTCGGCACCGCCACGACCGGCGAACATGTGCGCAAGCTGATGCGTCACGCCGACCATGTGTATTTCTGCTTCGACGGTGATACCGCCGGTCAGAAAGCTGCTTGGAGGGCATTGGAAAACAGCCTGCCGCAGTTGCAGGACGGCAAGTCGCTGCACTTCCTGTTTCTGCCGGAAGAACACGACCCCGACAGCTTCGTGCGCGACCAGGGCGCAGAGCGTTTCGAGACGATACTGGAAAACGACAGCCTGCCGCTGTCGACTTACTTCACGCGCGAATTGACCCGGCGCGTGGACATGAATTCGCCAGAGGGGCGTGCCGACCTGATCCGTCAGGCCATGCCGCTTCTGGCACAGATTGTCGCTCCGGCTTTGGGCCTCATCATCAAAAAGCGGCTGGCGGAACTCGCCGGCATTGACGTCGACGAATTCGACATGCTGATGGGGCAGAAAAAACCGGAACGCAAGGGTCGGCGGGATTACAAACTGCCGGCCGATTCGGTGCGACCGTCCAGACTGTCCGTCGTGCGTCATCAGCTCAAGTGGCTGTTGATGAACCCGGACTGGGCGGCCGACGTGCAATTACCCGACAGCCTTACGCTGTCGGATGAACTGGCCTGTTTCGCGATGTTGGCTGAAAGGGCGCGCGCGCAGGGCGCGGCCCCGACCACCGCGCAATTGCTCGAATCCATCCGCGGCACGCCGTGGGAATCGATGGTGGATTCGTTGCTGCAGCAGGCCATGCAGGATCCGGAGGAATTCGCTGCGCCGGACGAGGACGACAGGATGCAGTTTCAGGCAGGCAACCAACGGTTGCTGCAACTGCTGCGCAACGCCGAGCTGGATCGGCTGATACAAAAGTCCCGGAGCGAGCGATTATCGACGGAAGAATCGCAACTTATGCGCGAATTGATCAGTCGAAAGATATAACTTCGCGCACAAGTGCTATACTCAACTGTTTTTTTTCGGCTTTTTCAAGCAGGAAGCGAAATGGCGGCCTCTCCCGAAAATCAAAAGGATGTACAGGATCAGGAACAAGGCACGATGAGCCTTGAAGAACAGCGCAAACGTCTGCGCCAGCTCATTGCGCTGGGCAAGGAGCGCGGTTACCTGACCTACGCGGAAATCAACGACCATCTGCCCGAAGATGTGTCTGATGCCGAGCAGATCGAAAACATCGTCACGATGATCAGTGGCCTGGGCATTCAGGTGTACGACGAAGCACCCGATGCCGATACCCTGCTGATGTCCGATGCCACGCCGTCTGTGGCCGATGAAGATGCCGTCGAAGAAGCGGAAGCGGCGCTGTCTTCGGTCGATTCCGAATTTGGCCGCACTACCGACCCTGTGCGCATGTATATGCGTGAAATGGGCTCGGTCGAACTGCTGACGCGCGAAGGTGAAATCGAAATCGCCAAGCGCATCGAAGACGGTCTCAAATACATGATCCAGGCCATCTCGGCCTGCCCCGGCACGATCGCCGAAGTACTGGAACTCATCGACCGCGTCTCGCGCGAGGAGCTCCGCATCGACGAAGTCGTCGACGGCTTTATCGATCCCGATGCGGAAGAAGACGAGGAAGTGGCCAGCTTCTCCGAACCGGTCGAGGAAGAAGACGAGCTGATCGAGGAAGATGAGAACGAAGACGAAGACGCCGCCGCCGAGAGCGATGTCGAAGCCGCAGCCAGTGCCAATCTGGAAGAGCTCAAGCAGCAGGCTTTCGCACACTTCGCTGTGGTACGCGAACTGTTCGAGAAAATGCTCAAGGAGCTCGGCAAGCACGGCTCGCACAGCGACGCCTATCATCAGCTGCAGGAAGCGATCTCTGCCGAGTTCATGAAGATCCGTTTCTCCACCCGGCAGATCGAAAGTCTGTGCGAATCGCTGCGCAGCCGTGTCAACGAGATCCGTGCCTTCGAGCGCGACATCCAGGACATCTGCGTGACCCGTGTGCGCATGGAGCGTAGCCACTTCATCAAGGGCTTCCCCGGCAACGAGTGCAATCAGGACTGGGTAGAACACGAAATCGCCTCCGGCAAGGCCTGGTCCGAATCGCTGACCCGTTTCAAGTACGCGATCATCGAAAAGCAGAGCAAGCTTGCCGAACTGCAGGAAAAGGCAATGCTGCCGATCAAGGAGCTGAAGGAAATCAACCGCCAGATGTCGGCGGGCGAATCCAAGGCCCGGCGCGCGAAAAAGGAAATGATCGAGGCCAACCTGCGTCTGGTGATCTCGATTGCGAAGAAGTACACCAACCGCGGCCTGCAGTTCCTCGACCTGATCCAGGAAGGCAACATCGGCCTGATGAAGGCGGTGGACAAATTCGAATACCGTCGCGGCTACAAGTTTTCGACCTATGCCACCTGGTGGATCCGTCAGGCCATCACCCGCTCGATCGCCGACCAGGCCCGCACCATCCGTATTCCGGTGCACATGATCGAAACCATCAACAAGATGAACCGCATCAGCCGGCAAATTCTGCAGGAATCGGGCCGTGAGCCCGATCCGGCCGAACTGGCAGAGCGGATGGAAATGCCCGAGGAGAAGATCCGCAAGATCATGAAGATCTCCAAGGAGCCGATTTCCATGGAAACGCCGATCGGTGACGACGACGACAGCCACCTGGGCGACTTCATCGAAGACTCGGTTACGCTCGCCCCTTCCGAGGCGGTGATGTACTCGAGCCTGAAGGATGCCACCAAGGAAGTGCTCGACACGCTGACGCCGCGCGAAGCCAAGGTGCTGCGCATGCGCTTCGGTATCGACATGAATACCGACCACACGCTGGAAGAAGTCGGCAAGCAGTTTGACGTCACCCGCGAGCGGATCCGTCAGATTGAAGCCAAGGCACTGCGCAAGCTGCGCCACCCGACCCGTTCCGAGCGGCTGCGCAGCTTCCTCGACAACGAACCGGGCAATCAGTAAGGCACGGGGTTTGGTGCGGATTTGATGTTATAATCCGCACCCCACGGGCCTTTAGCTCAGGTGGTTAGAGCAGAGGACTCATAATCCTTTGGTCGCGGGTTCGAGCCCCGCAGGGCCCACCAAATATATCAATGGCTTGCAGAACAACCCGCAAGCCATTTTTCTTTTTGTGCATCAGTTGTAGGGGTATTGTAGGGCGGAGAGGTCGGCATAAATCTACTCAAGTCCACGGTAGATCATTCCGCTACGTATTCTGCCTGCTGATAGACTATCAAAAAACATTGTTACCGGAGTGAGCTATGCAATTTGTGTCTTTGGCTGATACGGTCAATGCGATTGCTGAACGTGTCCCTGTCCCAGAAGTTCGGGAGTGGAGTAAGCCGAAACGTCCCATTTTGTTGCCCCCTGCTGGAGTGAATGTTGAGGTGAAGCAGGACACTGTACCTCCGGAGAAGCTTTTGATCCGTGTTTTCCAGATGTCAAAGGCGGCCGCCGCTCTTGATCAGGCTCTGCAGAATACCCCTGTCTGCCGTCCAGCCCTATTCAGCGATGAGCTCACAGGTCTTCCCCGAAGAAGCGATGCAATCCAAGGTAAGGTGGATGAAATTTTGGTTGAGATGGCTCGAGCTTTTCCTCGGTATGAGCGTTATTGGGCCAGAAGAATGAGCTTTTGGTTCAATCAAGATATTCTCCGTAAATATCAACCTAATATTTCTGTTGGCGATGCTCGATGGGGATCGTTTGATGTCGATGAACGATTGACGCACCATGTCGGTTTTGATTTGCGCGAAATCACTGTATTCCTTGATGCCCACAAAATTCAACATTCACTACCTTACGCTCAAGATAAGCCTTCTTCTCTCGAGGTGGATAGAAATGTGTCGAGGCAGCACTTGCCTATGTCTGAGGGCATAATGCGAAGAGCCAGTGTTCTTGACCCAAACATAGAGAAAGCCATTAAAGAAGTTGGCTTAAATGCAAGCGCAGTTTTTCAGCTTCTCTATAGGCAAGCTTTAGATGAAGTTGCCCCGTTTGATGGGGTGGAAGCTAACAAAATTCTTTATACCGAGGGCGGAGAACAGAAGACGCTCACGAAGAAGATGTTGGCAAACCGGATAGCTCGTCGGCGTAAGAAACAGCAATGATGATGCAAGCCTGAACGCTCGAGACCCGCAGCGGATCGACAAGACCCGCTGTGGATCGACAAGACCCGCATGCGTTTTTTTGACGAATTCATCGTTCTAGGATGCTCCCAAGCGATTCAGATTGATCAAGACGGCACGCCGCTAGTGGCGGTCTTGATCATCTAGATCAACCTTAAATGTGTCTGCTTGGAGCTACTATGAACCCTTTATTTGATAGCCATCCGCGAGCCAGTGCTGCAAACAACCTCTTGACGACTGGCGAGCTCGCATCGCTCTTGAACCTTCGCCCTCAGTCGATCCGTAAGCGTTACTCGCAAACCGGTAGTTATTTCCGTCTGCGCCCTATGAAGCTGAAGAATGGCCGGCTTCTGTGGCCGGCCGATGCCATCGTGCAGCTGCAGGAAGGAGGTGCGGCATGAATTACACCTCTAGCGTCACCTGGTACCCGTTTGACCAATTTCCGCCAGGCATTTGGCAGGCACTGGGCGTAGTTCAGTGTGAAGTTCAAAGCTCGCACGCTCTGGTCGGTACGATGGCGATCGGTGTTATGTCTGAAGCCGTACAAGGCATCGCCGATGTTCAGATTCCTCAAGGTCCCCTGTGCCCGACTTCGACCTGGGTTCTGGGTGTGGTCGATAGCGGAGGGGGTAAAACGCCGACGTTGAATAAGCTGCGCAAGCCCTCGGTGCAGGCGTGGGAAGCACTCTGTGGTCAAGAGGATACTGCCCGGCTAGAACAGTATGAAATCAACCACCAGGCCTGGAAGCTGGAGTTTGATGTGCTGTCCGATGATCTGCGGAAGGCTGCACGTAAAAAGGTGGACACGAGCGATCCGAAGCAGCGTCTTGCTGAACATATGCGTGCAAAGCCGAAGAAGCCGCGCCGTACCAAAGTGTCCTATTCGAATTCGACAGTGGAGGCGTTGCTGCATGGAATGGCCGAGTCCTGGCCGAATGTGGCTCTTGCCATTGACGAAGCCTCGATGTTTTTCAACGGGCGCATGGCGGATGGTTTTCCGCCGCTGAACCAATGCTGGGATGGCCAATCGATCACTATCGAGCGCCGTAGCCAAGACGAGCCGGTTGTTGTCGATCAGCCGCGTGCCACCTTGATTCTTGGCGTCCAGACCGCCTTGCTTGATAAATACTTTAAGCGGCGCGGTAGCGAGGGGCGGGACCTGGGGACGATGGCGCGGATGTTGATATGCTGCCCGCCGGATAATCAAGGTTACCGCAATGTTGCGCCGATTGAGCTGGACCAACGGCCTTTGGATGCATTCCATGAGCGTGTGCAGGCGTTGCTGATGCAATCTGTGGGGGAGGATGGCGAGCCGATTGCGCAAAAGCGTCTGGTCAAGTTCAGCCCGGAGGCGGCTGATCGTTTCCATCATCTTAGGAGCCTGATCGAGTCTCAGATGCGCCCTGGCGAACGCCTGGCCAACGTGCGCGATTATGCGGCTAAAGCGACGCGCCATATCGCCAAGCTGGCGGCGATTTTCGAGGTCTTCGAAAACGATAGCAATGTCATTGGGCTGGAGATGCTGGAGCGCGCCATCAACTTCATTGACTGGTATGTGAGCGAGTATCAACGGCTATTTGCCTTGCCGCCTGAAATCCCACAGGACGAGCAGGATGCCGATACGCTTTACCCCTGGCTCTGTCAATTTGTTAACCGCCGTGGCAACCGGTACCTAGTGCGAAACGATATTCGTAAACATGCCCCGAATTGCGTACGCAGCAAAGATCGCCTGGAGCTGGCATTGCAGGCGTTGTGGCGGCGCGGGCTGGTGGGGTTGTGGCAACTGGGGCGGATCAGTTATGTCGATATGTCCCCGCAGTGGGCATACGACCCTGCCGCGCTGAGTGTGGCGCTCTGCAGCTATCGCAGCCGGCGCGGTGTGACTCTGTAACAGGGGGAGGCTTGCGCCCCTGCAGTTGTTGCGGCCTGGCCGCAAGAATCGCAAGGGTGCAGCCTCCCTTTGCCTTATCTCTTATCCCCAAGGTTCTTTGCTTTCTCTTTGGGCTCGCGAAGAAGCGGTGATTGTCAAAGGTGTTGAGAAGATTTTGCGATTTATGCGGCCTGTAAATTACCGGTTATTTCCTCAGTGCGTGCACGGTCCGGGTTGAGCTGAACCGCATTGTTCCACGACCAGTTTCGCGTGTTGCCACGCCAGCGTTCCGGACGAGCAGCTCGCGCGGTCTGATAGACCTGATGCCGCTTCCTCAGCAGGGCCTTGTCCTCACCATCATGCCGCTGGGCCGGCGTCACGAATTGGATGCCGCTATGGCGGTGGACATGGCTGTTTTTTGTGCGAAGAAGATATCTCCGTACATGGCTTTGCGTGCACTTTCTCGAGTTTCAAAGAAATATTTGTCGCTATGGCCTGGATTTCTAGCTGTCCAACTTTGGGTTCTTTTTGTTATTGGCAATTTAAATTAACAACTGAAGTAAATGTAAGTGTTGGCCAATGGTTGCTCATAACACCATAGTGATGACACTCAGTCATCACCATCCAGCCGGGGAACGCATGACTCATGTGTGTCATGCCTAGTTATTTTTTATCGACAACATGAAGGATATGGAGCATCCACAACAGACAAGGAAAAAACATGTTTACCTCTAGCCTTGACGGAAATGCTGACGACTCTCTGCCAGCATCGTCCCCTCCGATGAACTGGGCAGTCGTCCAGAGTAACCTGCACTCGTTGACGACCTATGTGGGCCGTCTCTTCGAAGTGTATTCCAGGCTGCTGGTGATACGGGTCGATCTGCATTTCGACTACGAATACGATGCATGGCGCAATATCGCTTTGGCCAAGAAGCACCTGGATGACTTCTTCAACAACATGCGGCACAACGCCTTGTTTAAAGACAAGGTCGGTTATGTCTGGAAGTTGGAGCATGGGATGCAACGTGGCAATCATTTCCACGTCGTTCTGTTCTTCGATGGCCACCACGTACAGCGCGATGAGTGGTTAAGCCATCAAGTCTGCCGCTACTGGGTGGATGTGGTCACGAAGGGCTATGGCACCTTCTATAACTGTAATGCCAACAAAGACTGTTACCTCGATCCTTGTACCGGGGTGATCGATTACCACGACACGGAAGCGCGTCAGCGCTTACTCCATGCGTTGAGCTACCTGACTAAAGAAGATGACATCATCCGACAGCTACCCCTGCCATCTGAATGCGGTAAGTTGCGTACGTTCGGTCATGGTGCGATGTCTCTGCTGTCTGCCTGCAAGATGGGTAGACCGCGTCAGCAGCTCCAAGCATGACTATCGGGAGGTAAACCAATCTGACGATCTTGCGCTGTTGTGCTCACTGGGCAATATTAACCAAAGTGATGGCAATAATAATTCTGTTTGATTTTTATTGATATGACTGGGGTTTATTCTGTCGCCTTATCTCTGGAAGGCTACCGGAAAGGGCTGGCATGCAAGACATGAAGTCGCTGGATCTAAATTTGCTCAAGGGGTTCGATGCGCTCTACGACGAGCGTAGCGTGACCCGTGCCGCCGACCGGCTATCGCTGACCCAACCGGCCGTGAGCGGTATTCTCACCCGGTTGCGCGCAAGTTTCGGCGATCCGCTGTTTGTCCGCGCCCAGCGCGGGGTCACGCCCACGCCGAGGGCGCATGCGCTGGCTCCGCGCATCAAGCAGCTATTGTACGCGGTCGACGCCATGCTGCGTCCGCAGCCGTTTGATCCTGCCGAGGCGAGTTTTACCTTGTCGCTCGCCGCCACCGACTATGCGCTACACGTCATCGTGACGCCGTTTCTGGCCGCCCTGCGCGCCAGGGCGCCTGGGATGCGGGTGGCGGTGCACGCCATCGAAGACGGTCGAATTGCCGAGCGATTGGAAAAGGGGGAGCTAGATTTTGCGCTTTTGACACCCGAGACGACCGCGCCAGAGCTGCATGCCCGCCGACTGTTCGATGAGGAGTACGTCTGCGCGATGCGCGCCGGGCACCCCGCCGCCAGTGGGGGCGGGCTCACGCTTGAGCAGTTCTGTACGTTTGATCAGGCCATTGTCTCGCTTGCCGGGGGCGGGTTTCGTGGCGCGACCGATGACGCGCTCGAGGCCATCGGCTACCAGCGCAAAGTCTCGTTATCGGTGCCGAGTTTTTTGAGTCTGCTGCGCGTGTTACGCACGAGCGATCTGCTCGCCGCCGTGCCAGCGCGGCTAATAGCGTCCGCACCGGGGCTGGTGGTGCTGCCGCCGCCTATTCCCATTCAGGGGTTTACCAAATTGCTGGTCTGGCATGAGCGGACACATGCTGATCCCGCCTATGCTTGGCTGCGCGCCTTATTGGTGGAGACTGCGCAGTCGCAGCCCGTGTTGTCGGTCGATTAAGGCGCGGATAGCGGATACCGGCGCACGAAAGTGCAGACCGTATCCGCGCGCCGAGGTGTCCTCGTTTGTGTCTGGCAACTGCGCGGAGGCGCTCAAATCTCAAGCGGACCAGCCTAGGGTCAGTAAGCGCTGCCCGGTGCCTCCTGGCTTGTTCCCCGCACCGCCGCAAGCGCATTGCGCATTCCAAGCGCCAGCAGTTGGGTATCGATGGCGATGGCGACAAAATTCGCGCCCCATTCCATCGCTCTGCGAGCATCTTGTGGCGCGGTGGCCAAATAGCCGGCAGCCTTGCCGTTGGCGCGAATACGCGCGATGGCGCTGCGAATGGCCGCCTGTACTGACGGATGGCCGGGATCGCCGAGATGGCCCATCGAGGCCGATAAGTCGGCCGGACCGATAAAGATGCCGTCCACACCGTCAACTTGGGCGATAGCGTTCAGATTCTCCAGCCCGAGAGCGGATTCGACCTGTAGCAACAGACAGATATTGGTATCCGCTTGACGGTAATAGTCCGGCACGCTCCCCCAGCGCGACGCACGGGCAATCGAGGCGCCGACGCCGCGAATGCCGACAGGAGGGTAGCGTACAGCACTGACCAGTGCTTGCGCCGCTTGCTCGCTTTCCACCATCGGGACAAGTAGCGTTTCGGCGCCGATGTCTAGCAGTTGCTTGATGCGTGCTGGATTGCCATCGAGCGCTCGCACGACCGGATGGCTCGGATAGGCGGCGACGGCTTGCAATTGTGCAAGGGTGCTTTGCAAGTCATTGGGCGCGTGCTCGCCGTCGATGAGCAGCCAGTCGTAGCCGGCGGTGGCGGCGATTTCGGCTACATAGCTGCTGGCGCTGGCGAGCCACAGGCCAGTGAGTGATTCGTCCCCCCGCAGCCGGGTCTTGAATGTATTGGTAAGGTTCATTGTTGGGATGTTTCGGTGTGGGTGCTTGGGCACCGGGTGAAAAGAAGGCCCGCCAGCCCGTGTCGGCCGGGCGGGCCTCAGGGCTAATGCCAGGCGGCGATGACCTGATCTGCATTGACTACCGTGGCGACGTTCGGCAGGGCGTTTTCTACCGAAAAGGCATGCCATGCCTGGCTGAGCGACGAGCAGCAATCCTGCGGCACCACGACCCGGTATCCCTTGTCGGCAGCGGTCCTGGACGTATGCTCGACCGACATATTGGTCCAGGCCCCGGTGTTGATCAGCACATCGCGTCCGGTGGCTTTGAGAATGGTCTCGAGCGATGTCCCTTCCCACGCGCTCATACGCATCTTTTCCACCACGAAATCGCCAGGCTGTGCCTCGAGTTCCTGCGGTGGCACGGCGCCCCAGGTGCCGCGCACCACCGCGCCGGTGGCGACAATCCCCTCAAACAGCGGCGCGTTAAGCGTTAGCCCCGGTGCATTCGGTTCGACCACGAAGCGGACATGGACGACCACCACCCCAGCCGAACGCGCCGCGTCGGTCAAGCGACGCAAATTGGCCACCAGATTTTGCCGATGTGCGTGTTCGGCCGCGCCGCCTGCGGCAAAGGCGCCGCCCTCGCTGACGACGTCGTTCTGGACGTCCAGCAGGATTAGCGCACAGCGGCGCGGATCGAGTTGCAGATGTTCGGGGCGGAAGTCTTGTTTGCGTGCCGGGACGGCGCGCATGAAGGGTTCGACGCGCGGGCCGACCCGCGTGCGGATGCGATATACCGAATGCGACGCCATGATGAACAGCTCATGGAAGTCGTCGCCGCCCCAGGCAAGGTTGCCCACCATCTCGGGGGTCGCGAGCTTGCCCAGCAGCGCACCTTGCGGCGAATAGACCCATAGCCCGCCCGGCGCGGTGACCCATATGTTGCCGCGTTCGTCGCATTTCATGCCGTCTGGCGCGCCCGGCGCATCGGACGATTGAATGCCACTGGCAAAAATACGCCCGTTCGTCAGCGAGCCGTCGGGCTGGACGTCGAACACCCGGATCAGGGCGTTTTCCGTGTCGTTGATATAAAGCAGCGATTCATCGGGGGAGAAGCACAGTCCGTTTGGTTGACCAAACAGCGTTTTGTCAACCAGAAGCTGCAGCGCGCCGCTGACCGGATCGATGCGGTAGACGCCCTGAAAGCCGAGCTCGCGCGGCCGCTCAACCCCGAAGACCGGCATGCGTCCGTACCAGGGGTCGGAGAAGTAGATGGCGCCGGAGGAATGTATGCAGACATCGTTCGGGCTGTTGAGCTCTTTGCCCTCGAAGTGAGAGGCCAGCACTTCACGCCGGCCGTCCGGCGTTTCGCGCACGATCGATGATGTCGCGTGTTCGCAGACGATCAAATTCAGATCCCGATCGTATGTCATGCCGTTGCACTTGTTGGCCGGGCGTTTGACCACAATCACGCCGCCTTGTACATCCCACCTCCGCCGCACGTCGCCAGGCATGTCGGAGAACAACAGGTGGCGGGCGACCGGATGCCAGATCGGCCCTTCGGTAAATTCGAAACCGGTGGCCAGTTGTTCTAGTTTGGCCGCCGGATCGATCAGGGATTCGAACTGTGAAGCACTGCCGTTATGTCCCATTTTTTTTCCCTCTGTGTGTGTGGAACTTCGGATCTCAGACGAAATCAGCTTAGGCCTGTTTCCATACGAGAGAAATCGACAGTGACTTATGACGGCTATAGATCAAAACGATAGTGCCGTGAGCAGAGCAAACATCTGTTGTTTCAATGCATTGAGAGAAATGGGGCGGCAGTTTTAACTTAGATATCATTTTTGTTGATGTGCAATATAAGTTGCATATGTTGGAATGATTTAAAGCGGCGTTTATCCTGCACTCAATGCAGCTCAATCCCCTCCCATGACGAGCGGTGGGTTTGGTAATGTATTGATATGGAAAAGGAAAAATGCTGATGAGCACCATGAACGCTATCATTTGGCCCGAGGGTTACACCCCCGGCTTTACCGACAACTTCTGCTCCAACGAAGTCATCGTCGCCGGCCTGTCCGTCAAGGATATTTGGCCGCTGCTCGCTACACCCTCGCTGTGGCCGACCTATTACAGCAACGCATCCGACACCCGTTTCTATGATGGCAAGGGACCGGAGCTGGCTGCGGATGATCGCTTCTTCTTCAAGACCTTCGGTTTCCCGATCGAGGCGCAGGTCACCGAGTGCGTGCCGCCGGCGGCAGGGCAGCCGGCGCGGTTGGCATGGCATGGCTGGGCCGATGGCGATGCCGAAACCCGTCTCGATGTGATCCACGCCTGGTTGCTGGAAGACCTCTCGGCTGGTCGCGTGCGCATCCTGACGCAGGAAAGCCAGAAGGGCAAGCCGGCACAGGAACTGGCAAAAGCCGAGCCTAATCCGATGATCAACGGTCACCAACAATGGCTCAACGGTCTGGTCGATGCGGCGCGCAAAGCTCGAAAGTAAATCAAGCCTGGGCGGCCGGTTGCAGCCGGCCGCTCGCAACGCCGGAGTAAAGAATGAAAACACTGCGATTCACGCTGAGCGCCGCGCTATGCGTCGCCGTATTCGGCCTTGGCGCAACCTCTTCCAGCGCCAATCCGCTACCGAAACCTGCTGCGGCAGAGACGAGCTGCGAGGCTGCCATTCGCTGGCCGACGCAATATCTGCCGGGCCAGACCGATAATTTTGTGTCCAACGAAGTCATCGTCAAAGGACTGTCGGTCGCTGATCTTTGGCCATATCTGGTCGATACCCGCGCTTGGCCGGCCTATTACGACAATGCCAGCGACATTCGTTTTTACGATGGGAGAGGCCCGCGCCTTAGCGCTCAGTCGCGATTCCGCTTTACGACGTTTGGCTTTCCGGTCGAGGCACAGGTCGTGGAGTTTGTGGCGCCAACGGCAGGCAAGCCGGCCCGCATTGCTTGGCACGGCTGGGTTGAGGGCGATGCCGCGCACCGGCTTGATGTGCATCATGCCTGGCTGCTCGAAGACCTGCCCGGCCACCGCGTGCGCATCCTGACCCAGGAGTCGCAGCTTGGTCAGCCGGCGCGCGATTTGGCCGGCGCACAGCCTAATCCGATGCTGAATAAGCATCAGGCGTGGCTTGATGGCCTGGTGAAAGCCGCTAAGGCGCATGTAGCCATTCACTAAGACAGGAGTCGTTACATGTCCGACATCGCATTTCTCGGTCTGGGTGCCATGGGCAGCCGCATGGCGGCGCGGCATGCCGACTTTGTCATCGCCATGGTGCGCGACGACGAAGCCTCGCGCAGTGTCTGGAGCGAGCCGGCCAACTGGTGTATCTGGCCGGCGGCGAAGCCGACACCCTCGCGCGCGCCGAACCGCTGCAGAAGACTCTGGGCGCGGCAGTACACCACGTCGGACCCATCGGCGCCGGCGCACAGACCAAGCTCGCCACCAACGCGCTGCTGGGCATGGAGGTGGCGGCGCTGGCCGAACTCATCGGACTCTTGAAGCGCGGCAATGCCGACCCGGCGCGGGTGCTGGCGGCCATCGCCGACACCTCGGTGTGGGCGCCGGTCAATCATTACCTGGCCGGCAGCATGCTGCGCGGCGAGTATCAACCGCAGTTTCCGCTTGAGCTGATCGAAAAAGACTTCGGCTACGCCGTGCGCGCCGCTGGCGGCGCGGAGCATGCCCCCACGCTGGCGGCGGTGTGGACGGTGTTTCAGGCCGGCATCGCCCAGGGCCTTGCCGAGGAAAACATGACTGCGCTCGCCAAGCTGTTTGCCTAAGAAGGACTGCCGCGCACTTCGTACTGTTAACGTTTGTGCGCGGTGCAGTCTGGACTGTCCAGTGCGTTGATGTGATGGGGATTTTCGGGTCAGGGTCAGCGTTCGTCTTTGGCACGCTTGATGTCTGTTAAACCGCCAAGATGCGCTCTGCCAGTTGATATCCGGCTGGAGACGCTCCGCCGAGGGCCATGTGAGGCCGACTCACATTGTAGTCAATTCGCCAGGCCTCGATGAGCTGCTGCGCTTGACGGATCGAATTAAACCAATGCACGTTCAAACACTCGTCTGCAAAGATCCGTTGAAGGTTTCGATGAAAGCGTTGTCCGTTGGCTTGCCTGGTCGGCTGAAATCCGACCTAACGCCGTGGTGGTAGGTCCATAGGTCGACCAAGCGCCCAGTAAACTCCGAGCCGTTGTCGGCAAAAAGAAATTTCGGCCGCCCATGAACCGCAACCAACCGGTTCAAGACAGATACGACATGCTCGGCCTTTAGCCGGGTTCCTACCTCTGTGGCGAGTGCTTTTCGGTTAAAAATATCTACCACGGTAAGAATCCTGAAACGCTGACCATGACTCAATTCATCGTGAACAAAGTCCAAGGCCCAGACCTCGTTGGCTTTGCCTGGCCGGTGGCGCGCTTCTCGTTGCACGAGCATTTTTCGACGGCGCGGTATCCCTTTGCGTAGTGCCAACCCTTCTTCCTTGTACAGACGCCAAACGAGATCTTTGCCCACATGCCAGCCTTCGCGATTGAGCAGAATTCGCAGACAGCGATACCCATAACGAACCCGTACTGCCGCAATCTCCCGCATGCGCAGACGTAGCGCCGTTCGCGGGTCAAGCACGCTCTGGTACTTCTGGACGGACCGGTGTTGTCGCGTCAAACGACAGGCCCGACGTTCGCTGTAATCGTGATGACTCATCACGTAATTCACTACCTGACGCTTCAGCGAGGGCCTGGGAATTTTTTTGCCAGGATATCCTGCAAGACCGCTTTATCCAAGCTCAACTCTGCCACCAGCTTTTTCAAGCGTGCGTTTTCGTCTTGCAGCTGCTTCAGCTCGCGTACCTGATCCAGCTCGCGTACCTGATCCGACTGCAGCCCGGCATAGTCTTTTTTCCAGCGATAGAAGGTCTGCTCGGAAATTCCGACCTGACGAGTGATGTCCGCGACAGGCATGCCCAGTTCCGCTTGCTTCAAGATCGCGACAATCTGCTCCACCGCGAGTCTCGACTTACGCATGACAAACTCCTTCTCAATAGAAGTGTTTGCCAAAAACTAACGTATTGCCTGGTCCGAATCTAGCCGACCACATCAATGCTATACGGGAGGAAGTTCACAGGCCTCCGCTGCGTGATTCGCTGCGGAGGCAAGAGTGGTCTTTCGGAGACCTGCATCACTGAACCTTAGCAACCAAGCTTACACTCCGGCGCTGGGTTCACGAAAAGTAGCCCCACCAGCAAAGCGCCCGGTTCGCGTACTGGGTCTGTTGCAACCGTCCATACACGTCCGTCCACCGGTGCAAAGTATTCTTTGATTACCTGGCCAAAGGCATTACGTTGCACGGCTAGTTTTGTTCCCTTTTTAACATCCTGATTGAGTTTGACCAAGACCTCGGCGAAGCCTCCGACATCTGCGTTAATCAAGGACATATCATTAGCCCAATACGAATGGGCTTCTTTCGAGGTTTCACCAATTCTCCCCGGTACCATGCCATTCGCGACAAGAACATTTTCGACCCCGGTATAGCTTCTATTGATCAGATCTGGCTCATAAGAGCGGGACTTGCCGATTTCGATTGTAATCGCAGGGATCTTATAAGCATCAAAAGTTGTTTCGGCAGAACCGACTTCACCCGGATCCATTTTTATCTGATCCGCTGGAATTAGCTTTGCCATATCCCAGACCTTTTGGTTTCGCACATCTGCATAAACAAAGAGCGGGTAAGCCACGCCGCTAGTTTGCGTATGCATATCGATGACCATATCTACATTGCCACCCCACAGATTATTCCAGAGCTTCCATATATGAACATTGGCAGCATCTCCATGTTCCTTCCCGGGCCAAATCCGGTTTGGATCGACCTTCGTCCCCCCCCAACTTTCTTCTTGATAATAGCGGTTACTTGCCAACATTCCTGTAGGATTGACACCAATTGCACCAATCACCACGCCCTTTAGTTTTCTCACGTCCAAATTGCCAAAAACCATCTGAATCGTCCGCGTGCCATTCAATTCATCACCATGTAACGCGGCTTGCAACCCCAACCTAGGACCTGGCTGTTTTCCCTTTGCCACCATCACGGGTACATACTCATGCTGGCCTATAGCATTATCCGCGCCTTGAAAAATAAATCGTTCTATAGTTCCAGATGGTAAATCATTCACATCCAGCTTGCTGATAACAGGAACACCATCAATCTTATCTCCCGTATAAATTGTGGCCGCATTACTACTTACTGAAAAAACAACGAGGGCAAGGCAAGCGGTTAGTATGGTATAACGCATAATTTCACCTCCAAGTGAAAATATCTAAACAAAAATGTGTTGAAATTTAATTTCTAGCAAATTTGACATTTTATATATAGCTTTCATGCCATCTCATTGGTTCTCATTTTTATGTTTTTTAAAACCGCAAATATCAAATATTTTTGTGGCGCTGTTGATGTTTGAATGTGGTGGGATATTCTTCAAATACATAATTAGTGTAATTTGGTTGTAAATGAAAGTCTGTGGCAATAACTTATACAAAACAAAAATTATCACCTCATGAACTCGTCAATTCCCCTTCATCTCAGCAGGTCCTTCGCGGATTGATGTGCAAGCCAATCAACGATTCCAACTCGTTGATGTCATGGATTGAGAAAAAATACATCATGCCGTCCCTGTGGAAATACGATGTCAAGTGCTAAGAAACCCATCCACCGGGAAATTGAGCGGAGGAACCCGCATGCGCATGTCTCGATTCTCTGAAGAGCAAAACATTACCCTCCTGAAGGACGCCGAGGCCGGCATGCCTGCTGCCGAGCCGTGTCAAGCCTACCGAGGATCGTAATGCGGCGTTGCGTACAAGGTTGCGTGAATTGGCCGCGCAATTGACCTCCTCCCGAAAAACTGGAGCAGCGAAAAGTAGAGATTTCTGGCAAATTTAAGCCCATCCGGGCAGGAGATTTGTCATGAAAAGATCGAAGTTTACGGAAGAACAGATTGCCTTTGCGCTGC
>Ga0326727_10008530_pt1 | contig 25914 bp, 24 predicted proteins | sample MB2enrmetagenome_FD_207643 | JGI IMG/M metagenome (GOLD analysis project Ga0326727, IMG submission 207643) | Lab enriched peat soil microbial communities from McLean, Ithaca, NY, United States - MB29MY | ecosystem: Environmental > Terrestrial > Soil > Wetlands > Peat | place: USA: New York...
GCGCTTCGGACTCGATTGCGCAACCGCGAAGCGGCGCTAATCGCAGGCTGGCTTGACTCGGCACCGGCCTACGTACGGTGCCTCTCGCTCTACTGAACGTCCTTACGACACACACAATGGTCCTGCGAAGTTCTCACTCGTGAAACACGTACCGCTACAAACACAGCTGTGCACCTGCAGACTCGGAAATTCCTTGCCCCTGTGAATGATCAACACGCTACGCTGCACGACTGAGTCTATGATGGAGCGGGACCTCACGTTCTGCGATACGAACCGCCGAGATGCGATATGCGTGAACGAGACGAAATGGCGGCCTGCGCTCTGTGCTGCCGCACGAAAAATGTGTTGTGCACAGCTGCGTGCATTGCGGTGAAGGCGTCAAGGCATTGCATTCACTGGGTGGGGTCCCGCGCGCGGCGCGGTCGACTCCACGTTGTTATTCCCGCTCGGCCTTGTTGTGGGACAGGGCTCGCGTATTTTACACGCTAATCTCAGGAATCGGGCGTTTATCCTGACTGCTTCAGTGTCAGAGCTCATTCAGTTGAGTACCATAACAATCTTCCTTGTGGCGCTGACAGAGGAGCTCTTTCGTGTCATCCTCCAGCCGCAGCTCATTGAGCGCAGCAGTGCGGTCGTGGGAATCCCCATCACGAGCGTGATCTTCGGTGCGATGCACGCAGGCTACGCCAATGTCTACGAGCTGCTTTTTGACACCGTGGCCGGCGTCGTCTTTGGCGTCGCTTTCTACAAAACGAGAGCTCTGGCGTTAATCGTGACGATCCACGCCGTGAACAACATCATCCTCTTTGGCGTGCTCGGCTTCTTTATGGATTGACCAGAATTGCTCTCAAGGTGAGTGCCCTCGCTCTTAGAGGAATTGGGCTGTCTTGAACGCAATAAAGGCGCAAAACGTCACGACGAGTGGCACGTAGATGAGCCGCAAGAGTGCCGCTGTATTTGCGTTCCAAGAGTCGCGCTTAGACATCATTTCTTCTGAAGCAAGTAAGAAGATAAGTGCGCCGATTGCAATGGCGGCGCCGGTAAAGATATTACTGAGCGTGAACGCTGATGAGGTCGTCGACGTCAGACTACTCATACTAGCGGTGCTCGAAGCTAATGACGACGTGAGGGACATAACACGTACCCTACGTGCTTATTGGTATAAACGCCTTGCGCTATGCGGTCAACATGCATCGAATCGCGCATTATTGCCATTTTGAGATAATATTGTTGTAATTCTTCAATTTTGCGCCAATCGGCAACGCGAAATCTAAGAGATCAAATGAAGGAAGGAAGACTTTCATTTGCCGCCGTGTAGTCGTGCGGGACTACAAGGGGTCAAAGTGACGACGTCAGACGTGGCGGTTCGCGGATCGAGACTCATAACGGGCACAGGATTTCTGGAGCTGCACGCCATGCATGCTCTGGCGGCGCAATCGACGATTTCGCAGTAAACAATAGAACGATGCATAGCACAGCACTAAGCTAGCGACTACGGCACGGCCACCTATAGCTTACACCACTTCATCGCAGTATAGTCACTGTTCTTTGATAGGCAGTGGCGAACACGATGACCCAGCTGACGACAAATATGGACGACAAATATGGCGAGGTTTTTTCTCCACGCCATAGTGATCATCGAGGGCTTAGTAAGTTCGACGAGCAGAAGGAATTCAATGATAATGAGTATAAGAAAGATCTCGAGTGCGTAGACGTTGAGCAAGACCAAGAGAGCGATGGGGACAAACGTGAACGACAGTAGACTGTACAACAAAACGCTGCGTCTCGGTGATAATCATGATGTTCAACTAAAAGTGGAGCTAGTTTTCAATAAACGTCAAGACTACATATAAAAAAGCCTTTGGTGTACTCGTTGCCCGCAGTGCGTTGAGGTTCATTAGATGAATGCTGAATGACGGAGAACAAGAATGACTCAGCGCTTTGATCGGTCCGCGATTAAACTACGAAGAAATAACGATTCTTCACATGAAGCAAATAGATACATAGATATAGTAACGTTCTGTTGTGGCGCGCTGAGACGAGACGAGTTCACGCTCACGGAGATGAGAAGATAATCTTAATATCGGCAATAAAAACGCGTAAAAAAGAACGTTCGACGCACATAAGTTGATTTCAGAAACAACTATACCGAGATCCAATATGAAAGAAAAGCACGTGATCGTCACCGGCGGCCCCGGTTTTATCGATAGCCACCTGGTAGAAACGCTGGTGGAAGACAATGAGGTCGCAATAATCGATAACCAGTCCACAGGGAAGCGTGAAAAACGTATCACATTTGATTAGTGACAACCTGAAGATCATCGAGGGGGATATCCGGACGCTCAATCTGGCAGCGATTTTTGAAGATCGCACGAGAATAAGCGACAGCAGGGCTAGAACAAGACTGCAGGAGACTAATGGTTAGAACCCACCTAAATGTCTGAGATTTTGCGTGAAGGCCATCGCTCACTGACTTTTGGCTCAAAGGAATTATTAGCCCTAGCGCTGACGCTGATCGCCATAACGGACTTAGCTGTTTTCTTAAATATCCCGGTTTTGAGGCAAGTCCTTGGATTCGTGTTGCTTACCTTCCTAACTGGGTTCTTGCTTCTTCAAAACTTGAAGCTGAACAACTTTACGCCACTGGAAAAAGCCGCAGTGTTGGTAGGGTTGAGCGTTTCCTTTATGTTATTCATCCCGTTGCTTATGGATCTCATCTCTCCTGCACTGGGGAGCTCGCAGCCTATTTCAACGGTGCCCTTAATCAGCACGTTCTCAGTGCTTCTGTTTGCCCTGAGCATTATCACATACGAGAGAGATGGTTTCGCCTTCCGAATTACTGTCAGCGACTACAGAAAAGTAGCTGAGAATGTGCTGACGCCTCCAGTATTGGGATTGGGCTTTATCTTGATGCTAAGCATTCTCGGCGGATTGTCGATTTGGTTTTACTCCAACACGCTTCTTGCTCTGCTTTCTATTGCCAGCATTGTCGTAGTCACGGGATTACTGGCAGCAAATCGTCTTGGTGGCGAGCGATTCTATCCCTTTTACATTGTCGCAATTGCAATCGCTCTCCAATATGTCCGTACGTTGGCTTCAGCCAATCTATTCGGCTCAGACATTCAGTACGAACTCTACTGTGGTGAACTTGTAAAACTAGCCGGCTACTGGAACCCGACCGCGGCAGTCGGCAGTGATTACTATAGCATGCTGAGCGTAAGCATCCTGCCAAACGTCTATTCCCTTGTGCTCAACGTAGACACTGTTTGGGTGTACAAGGTCATATTTCCCGTGTTGTTCGCATTTGTCCCTCTTGGGCTATACCTGGTATACAAGCCGCAATTCGGCAGCAGATCTGCACTTCTTGCGACCTTTCTTTTTATGTCCTTCTTCGGATTCTACCAAATACTGCCTGCAGCCACCAGGATGGAAATTGCACTGATCTTCGTGGTGTTAGTTGTGTTATTACTCAGTAACAAGCGCCCGCAGAAGCACGAAACTTCCGCGCTCGTGATACTATTTTTAGCAGGTATAGCAGTTTCACACTACGCCACTTCGTATCTCTTTATCTTCTTCCTTGTTTTCGTGTGGATTGGATCAGCTCTGATAAATCGGAGGGATAGAAAACGAAACGGTAGAGCGGTAATTACTTCTACAGTCGTAATCCTCTGTCTAGTCGTGACTTTCGGCTGGTATGCCTTTGTTTCGCAAGCGGAGGCGCTTGGATCGCTTGTTAGTATTGGAAGTCACACAGCCACAGCGCTCTCGACTGAGTTGTTCGCCCCTAATGCTGATGTGACTCTCGGGGTGTTTGGAGGGGGCACACCAGCTACAACGATACTGCATTTGCTCGCTCGTTATTGGCAATTGGCTACAGAAGTGTTAATGGCCGTAGGAGTTATTATGATCCTTAGGCACCGGCAAACGAGTGCGGTCGATGACACTTTCTTCTTATTTTCCCTTGGCGCCGTAGTTGTAGCCTTCGTCGTCTTAATCGTGCCGGTTCTTGGATTTTCCATAGGACCTATCAGAAGTTATCTAGTTGTATTGGCTTTTTTGGCCCCATATTGCATCTTCGGTGCGGCGTGCATCGTCAATACCGTATCCAGATGGTTCGGCGCGAACAGCAATTCGATATATAAGCTACGATACATCGCGCTGATGGGCCTTCTTTTGCCATACCTTCTATTCAACAGCGGGGCCATTTTTGAGGTAACTGAGAATCCCTCGAACTATATTCCTTCCCACGCGCAGTGGCAAGTAAGAAGCAACCTGATGTCTTCTGTTGGCACGGACGCGGGGGCGGCAAGATGGTCGTATCTAGAGGAGGGTTCTGATCCAAACGCAGACATCTATGCAGCTAAGTGGCTTTCGAGTGTGAGAGGAGGGTCCTTAATCTATGCCGATCAAGTAACAATCCCGGAACTCCTTGGTTACGGATTTATAGCGCCGGCTTCAATCGCCATGTTTAGTTACGAAATAGTCGGACATCAGCCACCCACTGCTTACGTCTTTCTTGGATTTCAAAATGTGAAGCAGGGATATGTTGCGTTAGCAACAGGATGGCAAATAGGATATCAAACGCCTAGCGGCACACTAACTGGGAGGACGGCGCAGATATCTTCTATATTGGCCGTAACAGGGGCGGAGAATAAGATCTACGACAATGGTGGGCCAGCAATCTACTATCGGCAAAACTGAGCGGCTTCCTCACAAACTTAGGGATCAAACTCGGCAACTCTTTTCAGCTCCTTTGCGTGTCCACCTCTTCTGTCTGTCGCGGGTTCCCACTTGTGAGTTGGTGGCTGTTGTGCAGCGCCTTCGACTCGGATTCTCAAAGCGACTTAGTCTTCAGAAAAAGAGCTCGCGCACACAGCCGGCGTGATGGCGGCATGCGCCACTACCGATACACATAAAAGCAGTGAAACTACAAGAGGATGCTAAGGATTGTATCACGCGCACTTTGTGTTTGTAGAAATAGCTGCGTACAGTTTCTCAAGCCTCAAAATGCCTTTGTCTCAGTCAAATTCTCGCTTAATTAACTTCTTGCCAGTATTCCAAAGTGCTTTTGCTATGCCGCTCTTCCCGTAGAACTGCCAAAAGAACGTTGCACAATTGCCCTAGGTCGTAGTCGTTAACATATCTCACGTCTGGACAAACCCATTCTGAAACTCCGCAGACGTTCGTCACTATTAACAGGCGTGCCACACGCCAATGCTTCCACCACGTTGTCGAACGATTCATCGCGATCTTTGGACGGCAAGAAGACCTAAATGCGCTGGGTCCCATATTTTTTACGTACGTGTCAGTTTTCCATCACATCAGCACTATTTTTATGGCGCTCATTTTGGCGACCGTCGGATGTTAGACCGTTAACCTCTCTGTTAACCCATCGCTCAGATGATAGCATCATCTATCGCCGATATGGCCCACGAAAAAAGGCCCACAAAAAAAGGAAAAGAGAAGCTAGACGGTCGCTGTTTGCCACGAGCCTTCCGACGGGCTAAAAGATACGGGGCCGATGTATTCACTTCGTTATATACCTTCACGTAACGGCGAAAATGAACATTAGTCGTAGTTTTGTGCAGCCGATAATCACGCGGCGCGAAGCGTTGTTTTTAGGCTCCCGGACATTAGCCGATTTGAGATAACACCTGGACCAAGGTGATAATATTAGCTTGACCATATACGATTAAAAGCCGTGAGGACGTTTGTCTTCAGGGCCCAGCAGTTGTTTTACCTTGGAATTACTTACTTGTCTATACTTCCTTTTCGAGTAGTGTTTTAAGGTGATAACACCCGTGTTTGTTGGTCCGGTGTTTCATTATGGAACCATCGCCATTGGGCTTAAAAAGGTCCCCCTTATCTGTTTCAACCGCAGCTTTTATCGTATCTTCTGACACGTTCTTAGACGTTCAAGAACCTTTTTCGAGGTACTATTCAATTCTCAAAATTATCCTCATTTATTGCTGTTGCATTGCTCGTTGCTGTCGTCTTCGCTGGATTGGTCAGTTTACCAGTAGCAGCACAGACTGATGAGATGCAGTTTCGGTGCAACGCAGCGCACACCGGTGATTATAGCCCGGTAGCGGGGAGCACGCCGCCGAATAATCAGCTTAAGTGGAAATTCACCGCTTCAGACGGTGTCGACTCTCCAACGGTCGCTAATGGGATTGTTTACGTTAAAGGGGGAGCGCTTTATGCCATCGACGCGGCATCAGGAGCCAAGATATGGCAGGTTGCTATTGGGGGGCCGGGGTCGGTTCCCGCTATCTCGAACGGCGTTGTTTATAGAGGGGGGTACAGCACGAGAGATGGCTGGTACGGCAACATTTACGCTCTAAGCATAGCTACAGGTGCCACGATATGGAATTTTACCACCAGAGGTTACATAGCGTCCGCTCCAACAGTCGCCAACGGCATTGTCTACGTCGGAGAGGCACGTTCTGAAAAGGGATTTCAGGCTCCCCACGATCATAACCTATATTTATTGAAAAAATCAACCACAACCTGCGGGAAATCAGTATGCCCAGACCCGGCGAATTGACCTACTTTCATAATATCGGAGATGCGGGGAGAACCCATGCCATCAAAAAACCATTTTCCGATAATGGAACGCCAATATATCTGATGGACATGGGATTGATAAATTCCCTGTTTCCACCTCCTCCGGCAAAAGTGCTCGAATGCGGATGCGGGACAGGATGGCTATCCTATTTTTTATCCCAAAAGGGGTATAATGTCGTCGGACAGGATTGTTCTTCCGATGCGATCAAACTTGCCGAGGAGAATCCGGTTTTTCTGCATAATGAGGGAACGATCAGTTTTATCTGCTGCGATTTTGAAAGTCTGCACTATGAAAACGAATTCGATGCCGTGCTGTTCTATGCATCGCTCCACCATTCCGAAGATGAAAAAAAAGCAATTGAATGCGCATATCGGGCATTAAAGAAAAACGGCGTGTGCCTGGCCTTCGAACCCGGAATCGGACATAAAAAACATTCACGGGATATCATCGAGCGCTATGATGTCGGAGACCGGGATATGCCGCCCTATCTGATCGCCAGAAGGGGAAAGGCCGCTGGGTTCAGGAACATCAGGTTTTTCGTTCATTCCGCTTATTTATTGTCAACAATTTACCAGCGTCCTTCCCCGATTCGGGCAAGACGCCTTATTTTCTCACTCCCTGGTGTAAAGCTACTCGTTTTTCTGTTTCTCCACCTGTTTTACCGGCGATACAGCGGCATCGTCCTGATGAAAAAATAGGTCTTCAGCACCACGCCGATTGAACCGTCCGAAGGAAGCCCTGCAAACACCGCCTCCCACGCTACCTTTGCCCTTTGTAGCGTTTAAAAAATAGCGTGTAGCGTTTACAAAAACGGGTTAGCGTCTACAGTTTTTGTCAGTAAGAGAACGTTATTCTACCCTTTTATTCTCTTATTCTTTTTTTATATGTAGTAGTAGTTTATTGTAGACGCTGTAGACGCTAGTTTATTGGTATCTTAAATATGTTTTTTATTTTTTTTAAATGGCCTAAAAACATCAGCGTCTGCATAAGCCTGTAGTTTTTCGCGCTCGTAAAAATGGCCGCGCTCGTAAAAATGGCCGCAAACATTACATCGTTTTCAACCTTAAGTTTTTTTTGCAAGCAATCTCAGGACGTGCAGATGACCCTCGTCGGATCCTACGATGACAAGCTTAAAAGGGACCACTGTTCGTCTTAATCCGCAAAATGTAGCTACGAGAAGCTCGACTCCCTTTCTCTCGTGTACGAACGACGCGATGATCATGCTAGCATGCTTGGCTATCGAATGACCAAAAAGCTTGTCACAGAGTGCCCCCTTGGTTGCAGAATGTATAGTACATTCTGCGTCGAAGCATACCGGTGCACTGAACGCAACGATAAAGATGGACATGCACGACATCAAATTTGCGCACATTTGAACGCAATGCCAAAGCCATCCTAAATGTAAGAGGGTTTTTGCGCGCCAGTTTATTACTGAGATTTCTGAACCGATACAGCTGTATCCCGTCAACTTCTGTCAGGTGACGCGCTCTCGGCACGCGCGATGTTGCATTACATGCGTCTCCAGTATAAACGGTAACCTCGTCGCCGCGATTCACTAATTCTTTGGATACGTTGGCTGTATTACAAGTTTTTCAACGATCGGCAACACCTCTGCTGGCTGTGTTTTTTGCTGTAGGTAGAAAGCGTGTTCCAAATCCTGTGGAGGAGAGACCACTTTCCGTAAACTTATATAGCCTTCCCGGTTAGTTCAAGCTAGGTCGACGCCCACAATGCCGCTCAAGGATTTTGGTTACCGTTTGTTCAACACGCTTTACGAGCTGATTTTTAAGGAAAAGATGAACCCTGAAACTCAGCAGTTCTTCACGGGGACCTCGTACGTGGCGATTGGCACGCTTTTCGGCTCGCTGCTGACCTTTGTATTCAGCGCCCTTGCAGCACGGATATTGGGGCCCACAAATTTTGGCAATCTCGCGCTCGTGACGGCAGTGACCGTTATCGTCGTAGTTCCGATGGTAATATGCTTGCAAGGGGGCCTAAAGTACGCTGCGGAGGCAGAAGACGATTCAGTACGATCGCGCATCATCTCCACGTACAGTTTACAAACAGCATTGCTAACGGTTGGCTCGATCGCGATCTTCGTCCTTTTTTCCGCGCAGTTGTCGAAGGTGCTCGGGATTTCTGCAGAGATATACCTTTTCGCCATCGCGTACGGCGCAACCAGCGCGTTCTTTGTCTTAACTACAGTTTTGCTGAGAAGTCTATTTAAAATAAGGGCGGTTGCACTGATTAACGCCCTTCAATCCGTAATCGTGCTCGCTGCTTTTCTCATCTTTATCAGCGTCAATATGAGGTCGTGGCAAGCGGCACTGTTTTCGCTCTATATTGGAAACGCGGCGATCGCTACAATTTTGGTCGTGTACCTGAGGCAATACATAAAGCTTCAATATGATTGGCTTTGGTCAAGAAAACTCCTCAGCTACGCAGTCTTTGCGCTTCCAGGAGGTATTGCCGGAGCATTTATGGGCGTCGACAGAATACTTATTAACAAGTTCATCACGACAGCGGCCGTCGGCATCTATAACGCATACTATCTACCCTCAATAACCATAGCTGTTGCTCTCTGGAGCATTGTCAACGTCGCTTTTTTCCCTTTAGCATCAAAGAGCAGGAATAAGCTGAGGATTTTCCGCAACGTCAGCAAGGCAGCGCCGTACCTCGCTGCTGTGTTACTGCCGTCATTCGTACTCATAGAGTTCGTCATCTTCATTTTGTATGGACAACAATATCCCTTCAGCGCGGAATTAGGGCTCCTTTTTGCCTTTGCCGCAACAGCGTGCTTCTTTTATCAATGTTACAGTTACGTGATAGCATCTGAAGGCACAAGCGGCGCCAAAGTGAACACCCTCAGCAGCGTTATTGCCTTCATAGTGCTCGTAGGTCTCGACGTTGTTTTGATTCCTATAATCGGCCTTTCGGGCGCTGCTGTTGCGCTCATTTTTGCATATATGACCGGTGTTTTTTATCTCGCGTCAAAATGGCGAGTATTAGGCGGGGCTAGGCGAAAAACCAACTACAGAGGCGCAGCACGTGCATATGAAAACGAATGAGGCATACTTGAATCAGGTTTTCTGCACGCGCTTTGGAAGTAGCAAAAAGCGATCCGAGGATTGGTATCGTTGGTCAAAGGGGTTTTTGAGCCGTATCTTTGGCGGCGGTAGAGAGAAGGACGAATGAGAAATTTTATCGTCCCTCACGCCGACAGACCAAGTAGCAACTAAGCATGCAATAGCTGAGCGCGGCATTACCCTAGGTGGGTGTTCGTTGCTGGGTTTTCCCGCCGTGCACTTCAATATCTCCATCTTGCTGCGCTTGTGCTGAGACAGCATTTTCTGTGCTCGTGCAGCACCAGTGCGTCTTTGGTGTTTTGTCTTTGGAAAAAGAACGAGATCGGAGATAGAAATGAGCGTCTACAGGCATGTTACTCCTTTAATAGTCATTCTCCTGCTAACCGTCCTGTTCGTCGGCGCGGTCACGATACACCAGACGAAAGACACAGCGGCATCGGTTCCTCTCGAAGGGGCCGCCATGAAGTACAAGGGGATTGCCTACCTCTCTAACAAACCAAACGATTACGCTTCTGCCGGTTCCAACTCGTCGCTCAACGCTATAAAGAGCACAGGAGCCAACTACGTCGCCGTGATCGTTACGTGGGGGATGGACACTTGCACATCAAACACCGTTCATCCTGTCTCCGGTTTCACACCCACCGACGCCGCGGTGATTGATGCGATTAATGATGTCCACGCTCGTGGGATGGGTGTGATGCTCAAAATGCAAGCGCCTTGCAGCGCGCGGAACAATGTAGAGCCGACAAATAAATCCGCATGGTTTGCGAGTTACGCGACGTTTATCAACCACTATGCACAGATTGCACAAGACAACGGCGTTGAACTATTCTGCATAGGTAACGAACTCAACGTAATCGACACGAGCAACTACTCGAACTGGGCCACTATAATAACCGGGGTGCGAGCAATCTTCAGCGGGCCGCTTACGTACGCTGCCGCGGAATGGAGTGATTCGTATAGGCAGGTTCCCTTTTGGGGGTTGCTCGACTACGTAGGAATCAACGCGTATTTCCCGCTGAGCGGCGCGCAGACGCCTTCGGTAGCTGACCTTGTTACTGGGTGGTCAAGCTATAACGTCTCTGGAACGGTTCGCAACTGGACGCAAGAGATTGAGACGTTGCAGGCAACCGTGGACAAACCGGTGATATTCACCGAAATCGGGTACCGAAGCATGGATTACGCCGCGGAGGGTCTCTCAAATAACCACTACAATGGACTCGGGCAGGCCAACTGCTATGAGGCAGCTTTGCGGGTATTTGCCAACAAGCCGTGGTTTGCGGGGATGTTCTGGTGGGGGTGGTCACCCGATCCAAAGGCGGGAGGTGCCGGCAATACCGACTACACGCCGCAGAATAAGCCCGCGCAGAGCGTCTTAACCGATGAATGGCTTCCGTCCTCCGTATTTTCGCTTCCGTACGCCTATTAATACCGTCCACGTCTGTCGTAACGTAGTCGTTGGGCAGCAAAGTATCATGAATGCTACGCGTGCACGTATAACCTACTTTGAATGCCTTCACTCATTTTAAGTCAGAAGGCAAGCTAGTTAAACTAGCCGCGTTGCACGATATAGACGTCATCGACATGACCAACAAAACGCGGAGTCGGATCACGACAAAGGCCGCCGTGTCAGTTTATGGCTAAATATCGTATAATATAATCCTCTATGGAACTAGTCCTCCTCAGGTATTATGCGCGTGGTTTCTTGAAAGCTGAGTGAGAAGAAAAACTGGCCAAAAGACTGTTCTGCCCGCCATTGCGGGCCCACCTTAACGCTTTACATCCCTGTTTTTCACGGTGGAAAGTAGGTCTGAGACATGCAAAATAGCATAAAAATGACCTATTTAGGACATTAATAGCCTGTTTGTCCAGGCCATAAGTGCACATTTTTTGACCACATAAACAACGCATGAAACAATTGGGATTACTCATAATGTGGGCTTCCTGTCTTTATCTCTGATTTTCCAAGCTTGAAAGAAGCTGTGAAGGGACCTAGTTAGGGGGTGCGCATGATCGTGCTTAGATCGCGAAATTGGAAAATGAAATTCTTGCGCGCTACCAATGTTTTGGGATAATATCAATACTTACTATCAAGAGCATTAAAGCGTTGAAAATACTCTAGTCGTGTACTAAAGGCCATCAACAGCTTTTCGTAGCCGTCAGCAGCTGTGCAAAGTTAGTGTGCATCGCATCTGCATTGCGTATATTTCACGTTCGAGGCCAAAAAAGAGGGGAGGGTGAGCATCCTAGACGGTCATAATACACCGACCACTGATTTTCAGGACAGAATGACGAGGCAAACACGCAAACCTGCCCCAACTTGGGGATCAGCAGAGCCGATGTCGCCAGGGCATTAGCCGTTTCTTAGCTGCTACGATCAATCGGATGGAGTCTAATGGTCTTACTTTGCATCTGCCGAGTGAAAGCGTTAAAAAAGTTTTACAAATGAAAAATCTGATTATAAAGACTTGGTCTTAGCACAGCCGCGCCGCTTTCAAAGCGTCCATAAAACTCTTAGCCAAACAACGAGCATCTATAAAGACAACCTAAGTATTTTAGACCAGTATGCGGATAGTATACGCTGGAGCTTTTCCTCGAGAGAGACACGGAATACCGCGCGTCACTTGCGAGATATTACGGCACTTGTACTCTCGGAGCGAAGTCGAGAATTTGACTATCGTTGCTCCCGCGCAGCAATATGCAATAAGTCCAGTTATTGCCAACAACGAAAAAGTCGTATGTTATTCATTGAAGGGCCTCAAAAGGCCGTTTCATCTCACGCGACTCCTTTGGAAATTGATTAGATTAAGCGACGAGGGTTACAAATTTATCTTTTTTATGCCTCCAGTAGGCGCAACATTCTTAACTATCCCCGTTGGCCAATTGTGCCCTATTTTTTTGCTAGAAAAACTACGATTGTTGCAGCATGCGACAATTGTTCTAGTCCTGTATGATTTCACCCCGTATTATTCTTTTGACGCGGATGTAGGACCACACAAAAAATTTGTCCGTCCAAAGACAACAATGGAGAGTTACAAAAAATTTTTCTTAGACGTGCCGAAAAAATATATTGCAATTTCCAGCGCAACAAAAAATGATGCGATCAAGTTCTGGAATGTCGATCCCAACAAGATTGATGTCGTGCACCTCGCATCATTTTTAGAACCCACTGCTCCGCGATCGAACTTCAGCGGTGGGAAAGTACTAATTGTCGGCAATATTGAGCCGCGAAAGAATCATATTAGATTGCTAAAAGCGTACGAAAAAGTGTATCGAAAGTTGCCACTAAGCGAGCTAACAATTGTCGGACAGCCACTCACGCGTGAAGCATCATTCACCCCTTACGTTGAAGAAGTCGCAGCAGTCATACGAAAGCTCAAGAGTCGATACAAGAGCATCAAAATCAGGTCCTTAGGATATGTAAGTGACGAGAACATCACTAAGCTCTATCTTGAGGCGGACGTCTTCGTTTACCCCTCCCTATATGAGGGGTTCGGACTACCTGTCGTGGAGGCAATGGCCGCTGGTTGTCCGGTGATTACTTCTAATAATTCATCCCTGCCGGAAGTGAGTGGCGATGCCGCAATTCTAGTTGACCCCTATAATGTCGATGAGCTGGCAGATGCACTGATCTCAGTCCTCAGTAATGCTCAGCTCAAGCGTGAGATGAGCAAAAAAGGGGTAGAGCAGGCTCAAAAGTTCTCTTGGAAAACGGCGACTGATGAAATTCTCAAAGCGCTGAAATAAAGACGTTGCTGTGCCGACATCGATGCTACGTAGCACAACTGATGTAAGCAACGCATTCATTCTCTTTCTTGAAGTGTCGGTGTGAGCAACCCGCCAAAAAAGGGTGGTCTAAAGGTCAACAAAGTGCAGATCTCTCTTTATGCCACTTTAAATTCTATATATAAACAGTTTATCTGTCGCTCTGATTCCCATAATGACAGTATAAACTATTACAGATGTTAGTGAGAGCAGCGAAACTACCAGGGGCTAGAATTCATCGCGCGTACTTTGTTTTTTTAGGAATAGTTGTTTCATGAAACGAAAACCCCTCGAGGGTAAAATGGTCTTTAGGTGCCAGATTGCGTCTTCTCAACAAGCCTATGACGCTGCAGGAGGTGATAACTAGCGTTAAGACGCCCACTATCGATCCGAGTGCCATTGGACCGGAATAAGCCAAGATAAAGGCCAATACGATAGAGTTGCGATACTCATGTCTTTTGGAGAGAGCCGTGTATCCCTTGTCACAAGCAATCACCAACCGTAATCACGTGTCAAGGCTTATCGAACACGATAAGATGTCTTCGTGCCATCTCATCACCAGCACAGTCACTTACCTGTCTGGTCGGTAGAATCACAGGCTCATTGAAACCAACTTCACTGAGTTGTCGTCTTACTTTATCAGCCTGTCTCGAAACGTGACGCAACTTCCAAGCTTTTTCGACCCGTCTTGCGATCAGCGAGCGTCGCTTGTTGGTTGGCTGCATAGGTGCAAACGGTCCTTCATTGAGCAGGATATTGCAGACACATTTGCCGTTAGACTTCAAAACACGGAAGAACTCTCGCAAGAATCCCGCAAACAATTGCTCGCTAAGGTGTTGCATGACTTCAAACGAATAGATGAGATTAAACTGCTCGTCGGGTAGCATGGAGAGATCGTTGCCGTTGTTCTCACAATAAGTGATATTGGGGGGGTTATCAAAGGCCTTGGCACACGAGATAGTTCCACAAGAGATATCTACACCTGTTACGTGGTGTACGTGCTTGGCTACTTCTCGGGCAAGAAAGCCTGGGCCGCAGCCGAAATCTAAGACGTCCATTTGAGGACGTAGATGCGGTTTCAATATGTCATCACATACTGCTTTTCGAGAGAGCGCGTTTCGTCGGTATTCCGCTTCTAACCGCTTTGAATGGGACATCGTTTCCGGGTAATATGACGACCGTAGGTGAATAAAATAGTGGGGACTTATTGCCAAGAGTCTCAATGCAAGAGCTCTCTTATAGTAATTCGGAGCAATCTTAAAAAGCAAAGGAATCCAACGTTGTCCCAGAAAGTTCTGCTCTTTTCCAGACGTTAGCGCCATAAGCAAGAATCGCTTGCGCAAGTATTTCTTGTTTATCAAGTACCTTCACACCCGGCTTCGAAGGGATTCCTAACAAACAACCTAGCTTACTCGCGCTTAACCGTTTCTATTTTCGGAAGCTACACGGCTCTCCTTTGGCGTGAGAATCATATACATCTACCATAAGCAGGTCTTGCCGCGTGACGAATTAAAGAGTTGGATCTCCTCGTTGCAGATTTGCCAGCCTCTTAAAGGACAAAGGCGCGATTTTTGAAAATTGTGAGTATGTTTTTCATCAAGCGGCCCTGTTGAGCATTCCACGAAGAGTTAAGCCCTCTGGCCTCGCACGAGGCCAACATCACGGAGACGTTGCCGGTTCTAATTTCGGTTAAGGACATAGACACGAGAGAGGTAGTATTCACTTTATCAGTCCAAAAGCGAGCGTTACTCGTTCGATGTTGCTTACGTCGTGCTTCTTTCTAGGAAACAATGCCGCAGTAAGCGCATATCCGGGATTGAATATCACGATGATGACGCTCAGTATTTGCCGGAAAACGCTGACGTTGCTATAAGGAAGAAAAATCAAGGCAACTACATCAAATGTCGACAGTAGAACAAGCTCGAGATCTACATTTGAGCTGAATATATTTGAGTTTTTATTGTTTTCTGATTTGTCGCTGCTTGATGTTTCTTTTCTCATAAACCTCGATGAGCTGGCAGATGCACTGATCTCAGTCCTCAGTAATGCTCAGCTCAAGCGTGAGATGAGCAAAAAAGGGGTAGAGCAGGCTCAAAAGTTCTCTTGGAAAACGGCGACTGATGAAATTCTCAAAGCGCTGAAATAAAGACGTTGCTGTGCCGACATCGATGCTACGTAGCACAACTGATGTAAGCAACGCATTCATTCTCTTTCTTGAAGTGTCGGTGTGAGCAACCCGCCAAAAAAGGGTGGTCTAAGGGTCAACAAAGTGCAGATCTCTCTTGATGCCCCTTTGAATTCAATATACAAACAGTTTATCTGTCGCTCTGATTCCCATAATGACGGTATAAGCTATTAAGGATGTTAGTAAGAGCAGCGAAACTACCAGGAGCTAGAATTCATCGCGCGTACCTTGCTTTTTTTTGGAATAGTTGTCTAATGCAACGGAAACACCCACATTCTACGGTAAAACGATCTTCCAGAGCTAGTTTGGGTCTTCGCCGCAAGGCTATGATATTGTAGGACTAGCGATAAGCTACCAGGGCCGTTGGAATTAGAATAAGCCCCGTCATAGAACCGCTGCCTACAAGACAATTAGTATTCCGACGTGACAAGCCTGTACACTTTTTCCGTGCTAAGTGCTGTCGTCTGCCAATTAAAACGGCGACGGACATACATTGCGTTGTACGCACCTATTGACTCTGAGAGCTCCTGGTTCTCTAGGTACCGGCGTATAGCATTCGCCAGCGCAGAAATATCCCCGGGATCCACCAGAGATCCGTTCTGCTCGGTCATGAGTTCAGGTATGGAGCCGACGTTTGTCGCTACGATGGGCTTTGCGGCTGCCATTGCCTCTAAAAGAGTTAATCCGAAGCCTTCCAACCTCGATGGACACACGTAAACGGTGCACAGAGCATAACACTTGCGCAACACACTTTCCTCAACCTTGCCGGCAAAAAAAACGTTTTCAGCAACGTTGAGCGCTGCCGCAAGTCGTCGCGCTTCATTTTGGCTTCCGCTGCCTACGACTAGCAAAGAAGTCTGCTGCTTTGTTAAGACGTCCCTAAACGCGTATAGAAGTTGATCAAGTCCTTTTCGTTTGTCACCAACCCTGCCAACAAAAAGTACAAGCGGACCCTTTCGAACGGCCAGCTCTGATCTCGCCTCAGCGAGCTGCTCTGCGCTGAACGCCGATTTCGGGATATCTGTCGCCTGATAAACTGTGTAGATTCGACTTGATTGAATGGCGTATGTTTCGATAATTCGTCTTCGCGTGTAATCGCTGACTGCAATTATTGCATCTACAGATTTCACGGCACGTTTTTCAACGTGAAGGTAAATGAGGTTAGTTTCGGTGCTCACGCCCTTTATTCGTGAGATGAGACGGGGATTAACGTGTTCAATTGCGTCGCGAACTGGATGATGAACGGTAATGACGTGAGGAGCGTTCGACAGTCGTCGCGGCGCGAATGAGTAACAGTTGCCGTTGATGTGGATGATGTCAAAAGGTTCGTCTTTTTCTGCGCGCCTTATCGTGTGCGGCAGCTTCAGCCAAAACTGCACCATAGGAAACCGCAGCGCGCTCGTCACGTGCACGGGTGCGATTTGCACGATACCCTCCATCGGTGGCTCATCGTTCTCGCGCCCTGCCCGTGGAGTAAAGACAACCATCTCGTGTCCGAGTTTCGCTAGCTCGATAACTACGTGTTCGGCGTACACCCCCGCCCCGCCCCTCGTAAAGGGCGGAAATTCAAACGTGACGAACGCAATTCGCATACGTCTCCTCCAATCGCCGTGCAACGGTCTTCCACGCCAGGTTCTCCTTGATGTATCGTTTGGCCAAGTCGACCATCCGCTTTGACTCGTCTGGACTCTCGACAACGCGGATCATGACGTCCGTCAGCTCGCTTACGGCTCCGTACTTGACGACGTAGCCCAGATCAGCGCTTCGTACAAATTCACCGCAGCCGCAATCATCACTCACAATGACCGGAGTGCCACAGAGCAAAGCCTCAAAAGGTACTAGCCCAAAGACTTCGTAGAACCCAGAGTATACGACGACTGTGGCATCAACATACGCCGCTCGTGGGTCATCGACGAATCCAATGAAGAGCACACGCTCTTCTAGGCCAAGAGCCCGAACCATATTGCGCGCACGCCCCCCATACCCCGCGTCGGGACCAGCAAGGACCAAAACCGAATCAGGCGCTCGGTTCGCCACGGCGCTAGAGGACTTGAGTAAGAAGTCGATCCCTTTTCGTAGGTGGAGGCGACCCGAATACAAGGTGATGAATCGGTATCTTCCAGCTTCGCCGATAACAAAAGGGGAGTACTCAAGCGTGAAAAATGCGATCCTCACGCAAGCTCCGGCTTCGTTCCAGCGATTCGCACGCGAATTATTTCAACATTCTGTTGCATCTTCGCACTACTTCTTTGTCTTCGAAAAGGACAAGCACATAGGGAATCTTTTTTTGAACTTCTTTTGTATCTTGGTGTTTCACGAGGCAACTGCAATTCGCCTCTTACTTCTTTCTTAACACTCTTTGAAGACAATAGCCGCACCTCCGATGATGAACGGTAGATACTCAAAGCTGACGAACGCAACCCTCATGTGCTCCCCCTCCCTTTCGAGCGATTAGTCCAGAGTGAGGTCGGTTCGACGTATTGCTTGGCTTTCATGTATCCTTTTCACTCTCTTTGGGGTTATTGACGATATGCGTCGCCTTTGTGCGTGATGACCGATACTGCAATGTTCAACACCTAGTACCATTCGCTTCTCGGCGATACACTCCCGCCAACAATTCGCATGCGTTGCCCTCTTCGGAATCGCCCAGCCGAATGCTTGTGGTCAGTCGACGCAGCTTTCATAAACTTCTTCAAATTTCGTTGCAACCTTCTCCCACGGCAGATGCTCTCTTATGTATTTGGCCCCGCGATCCACCATCTCTTTTCCTTGTGCTGGATTTTCAATCAACGCTTTCATGGCTTCCTTCAACCCCGTCACATCGCCGTGCCCTACAAAATATCCGCAGTTCGCGTCCTTAATGACTTCACCACACTCATCAGTGACGATGATTGGAGTGCCACAGAGTATAGCCTCTAGCGGTGTCAGACCAACTCCCCCCATATAGCGTACTGGATGCACGAACATTACCGCATCAGCGTACGCAGCTTTCTTGCAGCTTTCTGACAAGAATCCAGTGAACCTTACGCTGGCCTCGATGCCCATTTTCTTTACTAGCCTACGCAGCTTAGGCTCCGCCCCGTGATTTCTCCCAGCGATTACGAGCGTAAGCCCATCGGCTTCTTCAATTAGCTCAGCAAACGCCTGTATAGCAACTTCGATGCCCTTGAACTCAACAAGGCGACCGAGATAGAGGATCATCTTCTCGTCGACACCGAACTTTCTCTTGAAGCTGTCATTTTTTGAGACATTCTCAAATCCAGTGATGTCCATTCCGTTGTAGATGACGGAAATCTTCTCCGGATTCGCCTTCATCTCTCTGTAGTGCCCTCGCTCTTCATTTGAGACCGCTATTAATCTCGCCGCATTGTCTATGATCCGGTGTCCATATAGCATATCAAATGCCCGCTTAGAGCGCTTAAGCCGAATGCCCCTTGAGATGGTTCCGTGTCCGTGCACAACGTAAGGGACGTCGTATTTTTGCGCATAGTAGTATGCCGCCACGCTTTGGAAGGTGCGGAAATCGTGCAAGTGGATGACGTCAAAATCAGTGATGGTCCGTTTGAGGTACGGTGCCATTTCAGGAGTCACTGCGAACGTCTTGTAACGTGCAATGCTTGGGAATAGGCGCACGGCAATCCCGTCTACAGCCACTGAAGCCTGCACATCGACCTCTGGCGCAGCGAGATACGTACTTGCATAAACGGACACTTCGTGTCCTTTTTTTACGAGTTCCTTGCCGAGGTTGTAGGCTACGTTGATAGAGCCCCCCCCTGCATCCAGCGGAGATGTGGGGAATCGTTGGCATATTTGTAATAGTCTCATAATGGTTCGGTTCTTCTCGGTTTTCGCACGGCTCAAGTTCGGCTATTTATCGAGCGGAAACTGGAGCATAGTCAGCTGACTCCCCCTGTGAAATACGTGTGAGACTCTTCTCGCTCCTTGAAAAACTGAAACTGCTCGACATTGCCGTAAACGTCGGAATGGATATTGACAAGTGCAGTAAAAGGGAAAATTCGATTGTTTTTGCCAACTATCAGTTGCTGGAGCCGTCGACTCTCGATAGACTGCAATGTCTTGTACCTTCTGTTACAGGCGCATGCACCGTCGGCCCAAGCTCCAAAAAGCCCGGTTCTGCACCGAATCAACGGAAATATGAAGTTGTTAAATCCTGTCGTCACAATTTCGCCCCGCGCATCGGCGTAGATGTTGTAGCGCCATCCTCTCCGATGAGTTCAATAAGCCCATATTCTGGAAAAACGTACTGTTCCTTGTACATCTCGCTTCGCCTGCGAGCGCACCCATTTCTGATTGACCGTACCAGCTGAAGACTCTGCAGCGGAAAACTTGCTTTAGCAATCCCCTTGCCGCGGATAAATGTTCTCGGAGCGGCATAGGATGACCTTTAGCGTTGCAAATGGTTTAATCATGTGCCTTCGCACGAAATTAGCTATTATGATTATTGTCGAATAGTAGGCCCGCACGAATTTCGGCTTGAATGCTCTTATGCGTGCGATATACTTTGGCAGGCTTACGTCATTCACGTGGTAAGAATAAAGGATCAGCCAGCGACCGAAAAAAGCCGGGGCTTTCAACATTGTCGAATCTGCAAAACTCATTTTTGACCCAGCGCCTCGCGATATTTCTCGTTGTACCTGGCGACGATCATCTCCATTATCCGGACCACTTCCCTGCCTTCCTCGGCTGTCACCGGTGGTTGCGAACCGTTTAAGAGGCTGCCTACAAACCGTTCAATCACGACGTTGGTACCGATCTGTTTCCTACTTAGTGCTGCCTTGAGCGCGTTTGACGCGACGCCTCCTACCTCCTGAAACACGGTACTCAAAGCCGAGCTCGCGATAGGCATATAGCGTAGCTCCTTAAGATTCTGACGAATCACAAGCATGCGCTCCGTGTCGATGCGCAGCATGGCCTTGGTCCCGATGATGTCAGTGAGGTTCGCCCAGTAATTGCCAGTATACGAGAGACTGACTGAACTGAGGCCGTTTTCTCCTTCAAGCTCTATGCGAAACTCATCAAACGGCGCCCACGGATGCTTCAAAACGTTCTTTGCGTAGATGTCCGCAGCGCTGATGTTCCTCAGGAACGCCATTGACATGTACGCGATGTGCGGCCCGGTTTCCCCGATGATTCCTCCAGGAAGCTTATGGTACCAATGGTCCTTGATGTCGATAAATTCTTGTCTCGGTGAAGCGAGGAGCAGTCGCATGCCGGTGAACTCGCCGATCGCCCCACTCGCAACGAGCTCTTTGGCCTTTACAAACGGCGGATGAAACACCTGATTGTGGATCGTGCACACCAGCACGCCGTGCTTCTTCGACGCGTCGATCATAGCATCGCAGTCGGCCGTTTTGAGCGCCATTGGCTTTTCCATGATGACGTTGCACCCGTTCTCAATCGCCTCTACTGCTATTAGGGCGTGGATCTGGGGCGGCACGCAGATATCAACCGCATCTAAGTTCTCCTTGGAAAACATCTCTGACGTGCTCGTGTATGCCTCTGGTACGTTGAACTCGCGTGCCGTTTCTTGAGCGAGGCTTTCGCTGAGGTCACAGACGGCGCACAGATCGACTTTGCGATTCATCTTCTTAAACGCAGGAATGTGCCTCACTTTGGCGATAAACCCGCATCCGATTACGGCAACTTTGACTTTTTCCAATCGCATCGTCTCTCTGGATTCGCTACTCGACCGAGGCTCAATTCCCAGCGTTGCTCACAAAACCAACCAGAATCACGTTATGAACCCACCCCTCTGATTAGCGGCCGTTTGCCTGCACGCATTCGAACAGCACGTTGTCAAACGCGTCCACAACATTACCCCACACATTGTTTTGGATGAATTTCCGCCCTTTTTCTCCCTGAGCTCCAATTGCATTCGTTGCGATCAGTTGCAGTTATACGTCTTCCGCCCTGTAGACGTACACCAAGAGTATGTTCCCGATGCGTCGCTTATGATGTGTTATCCTCTTGCAAAAAGCAGTGATTGATAGGGAGGAACAGAATTGCAGCAAACTGCCGCCATACGTCGTACTTTTGCACAAGCCCTATTCAGTTGCGGGTGTGTTCACCTTGTCGACTGCATTCCTCGCTTTCTTCACCCTTCCGTAGTACCTCCCGTTTAATGAGCTAAAGTACTAGAGTGCCGCTGCTTACAGACTTGAGAGACTTCCAGTCCTAGTTGATCGGTCATGGACCCCATCTCCACGTGGGTGCGCGCAATCGAGCAGAACTTCTTCAAATTGATCGACAACAGTACCCCAATCATTATCGCGAACAAATTGCCTCGCTTTTTCCCCGTGCGCCTTAATCGTGCCCGCCTTGATTAGTTCCATGGCCTTGCCCAACGCGTCTTCCGGCCGATCGACGTACAGCACGCCGTTATCGGTACCAAACTCCTTCATAACGCCGGGCAATCTCGTCGCAATCACGGGTTTCCCCATCGCCATGTATTCGTACATCTTTATCGGGACGATGTCGCGCATGATCTCGTTGTTGTAGGCCGGCAGCAAGCACACGTCAGAGGCAGCTATGAATTTGGGGACTCTTTTATACGGCTGTTTCCCTGCCAGCGTCACGCAGTTCTCAAGGCCGAGATCCACACGCAAGCGCTGAAGCTCCTCGAACGCATCCCCGTCGCCCACAATCAACAGTTTTACGCCTGAATCCTCGCGCCCGAGTTTCGCCAATTCAGCCAGAACCTCTTTCAGCCCTGAGAAGTGGTAGAGCCACCCCATAAAGAAGAGCACCTTGTCCTCCTCGGCGATTCCATACCGCTGTCGAACTATTCGGTCATCAACGTGTGGCCCGAACTGTTCGTGATCGATGCCCGCCCGTATCACGCAGGTCTTGTCCGGACGGGCCCCCATCCGTATCGCGTGCTCTCTCAATCCCTCATTGATCACGACCACTCTGTCTGCATCTTGAAAAATCCTCTGTTCGATGAGCTTTCCGATCGGCTGAATCAGCCTCGAAGAAACCATCTCGGAGTTCGGTTCGAGGACTTGAAACACAAAGGGGATGCCCGCCTTCTTAGCTGCCCTCAGTGCCAAGTAGTTAGCCAGGATGTACATCCCGATGACCACGTCGGGGGGCGATTCCCTGAGCTCGGCAGAAATCGCACGGCTATACGTGACTAGCATGGATAGATAGTCCAAGAAAGGCAGTCTCAAGATGCCGGGACGAATGACCGTGACGTGAGCATCGGGCACTACCTTTGACACGCCGCGAAATACCTGTTTTTTCGAGAAGGGTGTCCGCTTGCCAGTGCCATCGGTTGGCCAGAGGAGGTCATAGTCGATAACCGTTAGGTCGTGCCCTCTCACGCAGAGTCGCTCTCCAACGTGATGGTGCTGGTGGATGTTTCGAGCCAGCCAGTCAGTGTCTTGCACGAGCAGGATTTTCATTCTTCAACGCTCCTCTGACACGTATCCCGTGAACCGCGCATCTCAGTGTTAGTTTCGACGTGCGTTTGACCGACGTTATCGTACACGTGTTTCAAGCGTCGCTTCCACAAAAACAGACCGATTTTAAAGCCGTCCCTCAGTGACGACAGCTTCGGTCGATCCGTTCGAGCGCGGTAGGTGATCGGGATTTCTGTGATGCTCAACCCTTTCCGCACGCACTCGGCGAACATTTCAGCTTCAATTTCAAAGCCGCGCGCTGCGAGCTCCAAGCGTCGAATCGCATCGCTGCGGTACGCCCAGAAACCCGTGCACACGTCGCTGATGTGCGTACCAAACAGCGCCCACGCGAGGAGCGAGAGGAGGACGTTCCCCACGACGTTCAGTCTGGTCATGGCCCCCGGCTCTATCGTACCCTTGAGTCGCGATCCGATGACGACGTCGTGCGTCTGGAGCAGGCGGGTCATCTCCGTCGCCAGTTCGATCGGGTACGTATCGTCCCCGTCAACCATAATCGCATAGTCGGCAGAGATGGACTTGAATGCCGTTTGAATGGCCGAACCCTTTCCCTGCCGCTCTTCGAGTATGATCGTAGCACCCTTTTCGACAGCGATCTCCCTGGTGTTGTCAGTGGATTGCCCGTCGATCACGTACACGGCAGTTTTGAGCCCGCTCTTCAAGAGGTCGACAGCGGGCACGCCGTCGATGACCTTGCCGATTGAACGTCCCTCGTTTAGCGTCGGAATAATGACAGCTACCGTCGCCATAGCCTGGCCTGATCGTACGAGATCGTCGTTAGCATCGGCGATTCCCCCCTTTGATCTTCGCGCAGGCGCTCAATTCAGCAGCGTTAACTGCTCCATCCCTCAAACGGCACTTATTAATGGGTTGTTGTTACTTAAGGATGTTGTCTAAAGGTCTCAATATTGCCAAATGGTATAAATATAGCAAAAACCTTAGTTAGTATCCCAAGCACGGGCGCGCGCTTTACCAGATGCTGAAATGCGCTCTGCCGCATACGCTATGGCTTCGGTTCTGAGAGTTGTCTCAGTTTTAGGTATCAGAAGAGCGGAACTTCGCCTCGGTATCGCGACTCGCTGTTAATATTGTCAAGCGCCCTACGTAACGCGTCACGACCTACAGGCGGTTTCGCGGCTTAGGGCCCATTACTTCATTCCTTTGCCCGGCGTGCGAAAACGAGACCCCAGCTCCGGCGCTTACCGCGGTACGGAAAAGACGCGGCCCATTGGCACGCGACGGGAAGCTTTTTTGACGGCGGGTGCCCAAGCTCGAGCACCGCAAGAAAAGAGCTACTGATGGAGCAACTGCAAAATCCTCGCGAAAAAAGCAAAATCGCCTAATAGGCGACCTCGCCCTGGCGACGAACAGAACTGCGGGAGAAGATTGCCCTTTCCGCTCTTTGGTTCTACTACGGCAGACGACATAGCCACGTCACCACGCGTCGAAAGTCGATTACCGCTGAGTCCTGTCGAAACCCTTCAACCGCACGTACCGCCAGTATGTCGACCGTAGCAGCTAGAATGCTCCAAACCACTGCATTAACGCCCTCCCACGATAGGAACGACTGTCGAATAGCACAATGGAGAGAAAAGCTGCTGCTTCACTACTGGTAGTTTACCGGCAAACACACTGAATAGAGTCTATGGCGCCAATCATCCGCGTCACGGTGCTGTCGAAGATTTCCTTGCTTGCAAAAGTTCATTGCATGGCAGCACACACTAAGTCAGCGCGAGCGGCGCGGTTTTCCAACGCGCCACATTGCTTATGCTAGTATCTAGCTGCTTTTTATCGACGGGTCCTTCGTCTGTTTTAAAAAGACGACGAATAAAGCGCTCATATGAAGCGACAGAGCGATCAAATAAGCCCGCAACCGTAAGCAAAATCATTCCCGGCGACGCTCGAACAAATGCAGCAATCAACCCTCATTAAATGGTATTTGAGGTCTCGGCAGATACGTGCCATCCTCTTCTGCGTCCATTTCTCGCTCACCGTAGTTAATAGAGACGGAAAAACTGCGTCAACGCATTCCTCACACATTCTGAGGACCCATATCCTTAGACGCGATCGCTACAATCTGTCTCCTTTCACGATCACGGGTAAACAAACCAAAACCGATCTGGCAGCTATGCCTAAAGTAACTGGTTTACGATCGCCATCTTGCCACGAAGCCACAAAAAAAAGGGCATAATGCCCCGACTTCGCGGGAGGGTGCATGCGCCATCAATCTTCCCAATAATCACGTTCGCGAGGCCGCTCGATGTCACAAGGAATCGGGCGCTTATCCTGACTGCTTCAGTGTCAGAGCTCATTCAGTTGAGTACCATACTAATCTTCTTTGTGGCGCTCGCAGAGGAGCTCTTTCGTGGCATCCTCCAGCCGCAGCTCTTTGAGCGCAGCAGTGCGGTCGTAGGAATCCCCATCATGAGCGTGATCTTCGGTGCGATGCACGCAGGCTACGCCAACGGCTACGAGCTGCTTTTTGTCACCGTGGCCGGCGTCTTCTTGGGCGTCGCTCTCTACAAAACGAGAAATTTGACGTTAGTCGTAACGATCCACGCCGTGAGCAGCATCATCCTCTTTGGCGTGCTCGGCTTCTTTATAAATTGACCGGAATTGTTCTCAAGGTGAGTGCCCTCGCTCTTAGAGGAAGTGGGGTATACTGAACGCAATAAGGGCGCAAAACGTCACGATGAGGGGCAATAAGATGACCCGCAAGACTCCCGCTGTTCTTGCGTTCCAAGAGTCGCGCTCAGACATCACCGCATTTAAAGCAAGCAAGAAGATAAGCGCGCCTATTGCAATGGCGGCGCCGGTAACGATAGTAGTGAGCGTGACCGCTGACGATGTCGTCGACGTCAGACTACTCAT
>Ga0326727_10008531_pt1 | contig 25913 bp, 15 predicted proteins | sample MB2enrmetagenome_FD_207643 | JGI IMG/M metagenome (GOLD analysis project Ga0326727, IMG submission 207643) | Lab enriched peat soil microbial communities from McLean, Ithaca, NY, United States - MB29MY | ecosystem: Environmental > Terrestrial > Soil > Wetlands > Peat | place: USA: New York...
TGGTGGTGAATGGAAGCGAAGGTACAACGCCCGCGTCGGAGTGGTACCTGAATCCCGACGACCTCATGGTTCCCGCGAACGGCACGGCTACGCTGCATCCGGCGATCAGCAGCGGCAGCGCGACAGTGACGCTTTCCTCTGCTGTGTTCGACGCATACGAGGGCGCAGCGGCCTGCAGCGGCTCTCTGACGCTCACCAACGCCGCCATTACTCCGACGCAGCCCGCAACCATCGCGGTGAACGCGGGCAGCGCGACCGGCTTCTGCCACTACACGGTCACCGGCAGCGACGGCACGGCAACCCAGACGCAAGGCGGATGGATTGTTGTCGGCAACCCCGCCGCCACGCTTACACAGTCGGGCAATAACCAATCGGGCAGCAAAGGTACGGCACTTTCGCAACCACTTACCGTCACGCTGAATCCCGGCCAGTCAGGAGGCACGGACACCGGGGCAGGCATTCTGTTCACCACTTCGGCCGGCACGCTCTCCAATGGCACAACCAGCGGCAGCAGCGTGATTGCCACAACTAACTCTTCGGGTGTCGCGTCGGTTACTCTGACGCTGCCCTCGACCGCGGGAACTGTGACTGTGACCGCGCAGGATCAGTTTGCCCTTGGCGGAACCTCAGTGACGTTTACCGAAACTGCCAATTAAGGCATATGTTCTTTTGCTGTAGAGCGATCCCACCCTGGCCGCAAAATCAAAGACGCGGCGAGGGTGGGGCAACCGCACTTCACACCTTAAGTAGAGATGCTTTACGGCGCCGCCGATGAGGTTACGGTCAAGTTGACGGTCTTCGTGTCGACGGAGCTCGAGCCGACCATCAGGTCGAAGACGCCCGGTTCTACTACGCGTTTCATGTCGAGATTGAAGATGGCGAGCATCTGCGGCGTGACGGTGAATTCCACGGTTCGCCGTTCGCCGGGCTTGAGCGTAATGCGCTGAAAGCCTTTCAACTGCATCACAGGCTGCGTGACCGAAGCCACCTCCTGGTGCAGATAAAGCTGCGGCACTTCATCTCCCTCGCGTGTGCCGGTATTGGTTACGTCGACGCTTACTTTGGCTGTTCCGCCGGCTGGAACCCGGGCCGGCTCCACGCGCAGATTGTCGAACTTGAATGTCGTGTAACTCAGGCCGTAGCCGAACGGGAACAGGGGCTCGCGGTGGCCGAATTCGTAGCTTCGCATCTGAGAAGGCTTGTGATTGTAATAATCGGGCAGATCGCCCACCGAATGCGGAAAAGTGATGGGCAGCTTGCCGCCCGGATTCACATCGCCAAAGAGCACATCGGCCGCGGCCGCGCCGCCTTCTTCTCCGGGAAACCAGCCTTCAAGAATCGCGGGAACATTTTGTGCGATGTAATTGATCGAAAGCGGGCGTCCGTTGCTGAGAAATACGACCGTTGGAGTGCCGGTGGCGACGACCGCCTTGACGAGGTCGTCCTGGGCCCCAAGCAGGTCAAGCGAGTCGTGATCGCCGAGATGTTCTTCACTCCAGGCCTCGCGATCGGTGCTCTCGTCTTCGCCGACAACGAGGATTGCGACATCGGCATGACGCGCGGCTTCAACTGCTTCCTGAATTGCGGCGGTTTGAGTGCCGGGATCGACGAGCTTGACGCCGTCAGCCCAGAAGCCGCGATATCCCGGCGGCGCCGTGGTCACCTTGCAGCCTTCAGAATAGAGGACCGTCGCCTTGTCGCCCACCCGCGCGCGTATGCCGTCAAGAATGCTTATGCCGAAGCCGGGATCGCGGCTGTACCCGCCGAGATGAACATCGGCGGCATTGGGCCCGATGACTGCGATGCGGTGCAGTTTGCTCAAGTCAAGCGGCAGCAGATTCTTCTCATTCTTGAGAAGAACGATGGCTTTGCGCGCGGCTTCAAGCGCCAGCTGGCGGTGCTCCGGACTATTGTTGACGCGCTCGGCGTAGCCGGGATCGACGTAGGGGTTATCGAAGAGGCCGAGGCGGAACTTCGCAGCCAGCACACGTCCCACGGCCCGATCGAGTTTGCTCTCGGGCACGATGTGTTGCCTTACCTGGGCAATGAGGGTGCGATATACAGGGTCATCGGCAAGATCGAAGTCAACTCCGGCATCGAGCGCCAGCCGCGCGGCTTCGGCCTGATCGTGCGCCACGTGATGCTCCTCGATCAGCCCATTCAGCCCCCCGTCGTCCGAGGTGACATAGCCGTCGAATCCCCAATCGCGGCGCAGGTTCTGTTCGAGCAGCCAATGGTTGATGGATGACGGGACCCCATCGATTTCGTTATAGGAAGCCATGACGCTGCCCACGTGAGCCTCCTTGACCGCAGCCTCAAAGGGAACAAGGAAGTTCTCGCGAATGATGCGCTCGGAAAAATTGCCGGGCGCGGTATTGGTCCCGCCTTCGGGCTGCCCGTGGACCGCGAAGTGCTTGGCCGTGGCCAGAACGTGGTGGCGGCCGATGGTGAAGGAATCGCCCTGCAGACCCTCCACCATCGCCACTGCCATGCGCGAGACAAGATATGGATCCTCGCCGTACGTTTCCTCGGTTCTGCCCCAACGCGGGTCGCGCGCAATATCCAGATCGGGCGCGAACAATTGCCCGGCGCCGCGCGAGCCGGCTTCATCGGCAATCGCCGTATAAACGCGCTTCACCAGCTCCGGATCCCAGGCGCTTGCCATCGCCATTGTCTGCGGAAAGCTGGTGCTGCCGTACTCCATGTATCCGTGCAGGCCTTCACCGAAGAACAACGCTGGAATTCCGAGCCGGGTCTTTTCGCGCAGATACCGCTGAACGGCGTTGCGCAGAATTGCGGCGTCACGAGGGGTCAGTTTGATCTCCGGGCCCCATTCAGCAGCGAGAGCATGCTGCGCTGTTTCATCGGTGAAGGTCCCGGTGGGATCGATCACCTGAATCTTGTTACGGGTGCTATCGGCTGTCCAAACAAGTTCGTTGACCTTTTCCTCGAGTGTCATGTGCCGCAACAGATCGGAGACGCGCGCCTGAATGGGAAGAGATGCATCCTGGTACGGGAGTTTGGGGACCTTCGTATCCGGCTTTGCCTGGTCCGGTATGGTCTGGCCACTCGCCGCCACACCGAGCAACAGAAGGCCGATGCCAAGAGCGCCGGCCCTCAGGCAATTATTGATCCGGCCCGTAAATGGTGTGTCGGCCTCCCACCCATTTCGCGATAAAGCCTGCGAAATGGATGGGGCACGGTGCTTGTGTTTATGGGCCGGATCAATAGAGCGAAGATTCGAATTCCTGTTCGTGAACATGGCCGTCTCCAATCCTTCCTGTCATTCAACTCGGAGCGTGATGAAACTGAAACCGAAGCCTGCAAGCCCCCTGCGAAATTCGCGTAGCATGACGCACATAACAGGCTCATACAACTTGAATCGGGTTGCAATCCTCAACGATACCACCGGCCTTGCGCCTGCGCTGTCATTCCGATCAGCCGGATTGCGAAGAGGGAGTGGGCGCACTCCCGGATTTATGATGGGATAGCTCGCCGCTCATGGTTCGCGCGTAAGTCGAACGCCTCGCCGGCGGATATGAATGAATGGCCGTTCGTTCTGCCCGGACAGGATTATCCGGGCGTAACATCGGGACTAAAAAGAATGAGAAAGGGTGCCGCTTGAAAAGCCGTCATGCGATTTGCGCACTTTTGGTCTGTTGCGAATGTTCGGCATTCGGACAGAATGCCGCTGTTCCACCAACTGCCGTGAAGCCGGATCCCATTGAAGCCTATCTGCAGCCGCTGGTGAATAATCATACGATCGCCGGCGCGGTTACGCTGGTCGCCACGAAAGATCGCATTGTTTATCTCAAGCCAATCGGCTATCAGGATCTTGGTACAAAGACGCCGATGCCGGCAGACGCGATGTTCTGGATTGCGTCGACTTCGAAGCCAATGACCGCGACAGCAGTGATGATGCTGGTGGACGAAGGCAAGATCAACCTCAACGATCCGGTTGAGAAGTATCTCCCGGAGTTCAAAGGACAGATGGTGAGGGTGGCCAATCCTGCTTCAGCAACGGGTGCGCAGGGGGCATCGGATTCGAAGGCGAGTTCGCAGCTGGCGCCTGCGGTTCATCCAATCCTGGTGCGGGAGATATTGAGTCACACGAGCGGGTTGCCGTTTCGTTCCGCCGCACAGCCCGGCGCGCTCGATCTGCTGCCCCTCAAAGACGCAGTCCGCAGTTTTGCCTCGGAGCCTCTTCTCTTTCAGCCGGGCACGAACTATTCCTACTCGAATGAGGGCATCAACACCGCGGCGCGCATCATTGAAGTCGTGACCGGAATGCCCTACGAGCAGTTCATGCAGGAGCGGCTTTTCTGGCCTCTGGGCATGAAGGACACCACATTCTGGCCGACACCTGAGCAGATCGGCCGTATTGCGAAAGCGTACCGGCTGGATACGGGCACCAAGGATCTGGCAGAGCAGACCGTGGATCAGTTGACTTACCCGCTCGACGATCGGCAGCACCGCTACCCGATGCCCGCGGGCGGATTGTTTTCGACGGCGGCGGATGTGTCCATTTTCTGCAGGATGATCTTGAATGGAGGGGTGCTTGACGGCAGACGTTATATCTCCCAGGCTTCGCTGCATGAGATGACGACCGAGCAAAATGGCGGTCTTGGCAAGACGAGCTACGGATTTGGCTGGGCCATTTCGGCGAGCGGTTTTAGTCATGGCGGGGCCTACAAGAACGACATGGAGATCGATGTCGCGAAAGGGCGCATCCTTATCTTCATGGTTCAGCAGAATGGACCGTGGGGAACCGCGGATGGGGACGGGATCGTACCCAACCTGGAGAGGCTCTCGGACGATATAGTTGCTTCGACCCCGCAGCGCTAGCCAGTTTTGCGCAGCGCAGCGACCCGGCTGCGCAATTCGGCGACGAAAGCTGCATCTTCAGGGGGCAGCGGCTGGGGGCCGTCGGCCTGGAGCGACTCGAGATTGACCTCGACATTGGCCAGCGCGCCGGCCAACGCGGCTTTGGCGAGCGCGATGGATGTGGTGAGGTCGGAGCTCATGCGGGGATTAGTGATGGGCGCAAGGCGGATTGCAAACTGCTCGATCTCGAAGGCGCGCTCGGCTACGCCCAACGGAACGCCGGCCGCGAGCCGCAGAGCCGCGGCAACGGCTGAGCCGCCGTCGGGCGAGGTCCTGGCGGCTTTGTAGGCGGCCATTACGGAGATGTAGGACTCGGCGTCGGCGTCGATGGCGTCCTTCAGCTCTTCGCGCAACAACGAGAGGCGTGCAATCGCAGCGCCGAGCGCCTCATCGTGTTGCAGGTAAGCTTTCTTGCCGCGCGACATGGATGCCACCATCGCCGCCAGGCCAGCAGCCATGGCTCCGCTCGCGGCCGCGGCGCTGCCTCCGCCGGGGGTGGCCGTGGGCGCGGCGAGCTGCTCAATAAACGGCTCAATGCCGGCGCGCAGCGTGGCGTTGCGGCTGCCGGCAGCGGCTTTTCCGCTCATAACGCCGGCCAGGCGGTTCTCGAGGATCAGCGACGAATCGAAGTTCTCAACCTGCAGAAACCACTCGGCCGCCTGCTCGAGGGCGAGCTTGGGAATGAGCCCGACGATCTCGCTGGAAACAGGCACGACGCCGTAGCGCGCGGCTTCGCGGCGCACGAATTCGAATACGCGGTGGATGGGCGTCTGCTCAAAGTCAGTGAGATTCATTGAGACCTGCGCCAGGCCGCGCACCAGGAATCCCGCGGCTTTTACGTAGCGCAGACCGCCGGACGAGAAGCGAACAGCTTTGGCGATTTTCTTTGCGATCTCGATGTCGGGTGTCGAGAGGAAGATGTTGTAGGCGATGAGGAATTTGCGCGCGCCCACAATGGTTGCGCCGGCGGTGGGGTGCAGGCGGGCTTCGCCGAAGTCGGGCAGGCGCGCGGGGTTGGTGGCAATCTCGTCGCGAATGCCCTCGAACTGGCCACGGCGAACGTTCTCGAGATTGGTGCGCTCGGGCCGGGTAGCTGCGGCTTCGTAGAGATAGACGGGAACGCCGTAGCGCTTAAAGATCTCGGCTCCCGCGCGGCGCGCCATGGCCACGCAGTCATCGAGCGTGACGCCGCTGATGGGGATGAACGGCACCACGTCGGCCGCGCCCAGGCGGGGATGTGCGCCCTGGTGATGGTTGAGATCGATAAGCTCGGCTGCCTTGCCCACGCCGCGAATGGCCGCTTCTTCAACGGCTTCGCGCTCGCCGGCGATAGTGATCACCGAGCGGTTGTGGTCGGCGTCCATCTCGCGGTCCAGCAAAACCACGCCAGGCAGCTTCATGGCTTCAATAATGGCGTCGACTTTGGCCGCATCGCGGCCCTCAGAGAAATTCGGTACGCATTCAACGATCGTGGTGGACACCTGAAAAGGATAATGACCTCGGGGCTTCGACGGCAACCTGGCGCAAAGCGCGCAGTGGCCGCCGGTAGTATCCTTAATAGCGGTTTTCACGAGGCGCTGCGGCACTGCGTGCGGCGGCTCTTTGGTTTGGTGCAGTGCTTCGAATAAGAGGGAGGGGAGCATGGCGACGACGGAAGCTCCGGCAACAACGGCTCCAGTGATTCGCGCGCCGCGCGGCACTGAATTGCGCTGCAAGGGATGGCAGCAGGAGGCGGCGCTGCGCTGCCTGATGAACAATCTCGATCCTGAAAATGCTGAGCGGCCGCAGGACCTGGTGGTTTATGGCGGCATCGGCAAAGCGGCCCGCAACTGGGAGTGCTACCACGCCATTGTGCGCGAACTTGAGCGGCTGGGCGCCGAGGATACGCTGCTGGTGCAGTCGGGCAAGCCGGTCGCGGTCTTCCCGACGCACGAAATGGCGCCGCGCGTGATCATCGCCAATTCAAACCTGGTGGGAAAATGGGCCACGTGGGAGCACTTTAACGAGCTCGACCGCAAGGGGCTGATGATGTACGGCCAGATGACCGCGGGGAGCTGGATTTATATCGGCACGCAGGGCATTTTGCAGGGCACTTTTCAGACCTTTGCAGCGCTGGCCGACCGGCATTACGCGGGCGCGAGCGGGGCGGGCACGCTCAAAGGCAAGCTGGTGGTGACCGGCGGGATGGGCGGCATGGGCGGCGCGCAGCCGCTCAGCGTCACGTTGAACGGCGGCGTGGCGCTGGTGGTGGAGGTTGACCGCAGCCGCATTGAGCGGCGCGTGCAGACGCGCTACTGCGACTGCCTGAGCGAGAACCTGGACGAGGCGCTCGCGCTTTGCGAGGAGGCGAGGCGGGAGGGCCGCGGGCTCTCAGTCGGCCTGGTGGGCAACTGCGCCGATGTTCTGCCTGAGATTGTGCGGCGCGGCGTGCATGTTGACGTGGTGACCGACCAGACCAGCGCCCACGATCCGCTGAATGGGTACATTCCGCAGGGGCTCTCGCTGAGCGAGGCCGCGGAGCTCAGGCGGCGCGATCCTGAGGAATACGTGCGCCGTTCGACGGCTTCGATGGTGGTGCACGTGGATGCGATGCTGGCACTGCAGCGGGCGGGAGCGGTGACCTTCGACTACGGCAACAACATTCGCCGCTTCGCATTTGACGCGGGATGCGCGGACGCGTTCAATATTCCCGGATTTGTGCCGGAGTACATTCGGCCGCTGTTCTGCACCGGAACGGGGCCGTTCCGCTGGGTTGCGCTGTCGGGCGATCCGCGCGACATCGACCGCACCGACGAGCTGGCGCTGGAGCTCTTCCCAGAGAACGAGATCCTCAATCGCTGGCTGCGGCTGGCGCGGGGGCGTTTTGCATTCCAGGGATTGCCGGCGCGCATCTGCTGGCTGGGCTACGGGGAGCGCGCGAAGATGGGCGAGGCGATGAACGAGCTGGTGCGCAAGGGAGAGCTGAGGGCGCCCATCGCCATGGGCCGCGACCATCTCGACGCGGGCTCAGTGGCCAGCCCTTATCGCGAAACGGAGAAGATGCTCGACGGCTCGGATGCCGTGGCCGACTGGCCGATATTGAACGCGCTGCTGAACACCGCGTCCGGAGCGACGTGGGTAAGCTTTCACCATGGCGGCGGAGTGGGCATGGGCTACTCGCTGCACGCGGGCCAGGTGACGGTTGCCGATGGAACGGAGCTGGCCGCGCGCAAGATCGCGCGGGTGCTGAACAACGATCCGGGATTGGGCGTGGTGCGGCACGCGGATGCGGGTTACGAGCTGGCGCAGAGGACGGCGCGGGAAAAGGGTATTCAGATGCCGATGGCGGTAAATGCAGGGACTAAGGGACTAGGGACTAGGGACCAGGTTTGAGGTTTTAACGGCATGGTTACGGGGATCGTAAATATCGGGCAGTTGGTGACGCTCGCGGGTCCCGTGCGTCCGCGCATCGGCCACGAGCTGCGCGAACTGGGCATCATTGAAGACGCCGCGCTGATCATCGGCGACGATGGCTGCATCGCAGAGGTTGGAACCTACGCCGAGATCAAGCCGCTGATTCCACCGGGAGCTGGCGAAATCGATGCAGATCGCAGGTGCGTGACCCCTGGCTTCGTCGATGCGCATACGCATCTCGTCTTCGCGGGCAATCGCGCGGCGGAGTTCGAGCAGCGTATCGCCGGAGCCACATATCAGCAGATTGCGACGGCCGGAGGAGGCATTCTGAGCACGGTGCGACATACACGCGCGGCCAGCGAGGACGAGCTGCTGGCCGAGTCGCGCCGCCATCGCGACTGGATGCTGCGCGCGGGAACAACAACGATGGAAGCGAAGTCGGGCTACGGGCTCGACCGCGAGACGGAGCTCAAGATGCTGCGCGTGATGCAGCGGCTCAACATCGAAGGCCCCACGCGCGTGGTGCCTACGCTGCTGGCCGCGCACGCCGTGCCGCCGGAGTTTTGCGGCCGGCGCGCGGAGTACGTGCGCTGGGTTGCCGAGGAACTGATCCCCGAGGTTGCCGCGGCCAAGCTGGCCGAGTATTGCGACGCCTTCTGCGACGATTGCGCGTTCACCGTGGAGGAGACGCGGACGGTTCTCGCTTCGGCGCGGCGCCAAGGGCTTAAGCTGCGCGTGCATGCAGAACAGTTCAGGCCGGGCACGGGCGCGGCGTTGGCAGCAGAACTGGGCGCCGAGACGGCCGATCATCTTGAGTCCGCGAATGCAGAGACAATTGCACAACTGCGCGAGGCAGGAGTGCAGCCGGTGCTCTTGCCCGGTTCGGTTTTTGCGCTGGGGCACACGCAGTATCCGCCGGCGCGGGCAATGGTCGAGCGCGGGTTGTCGATGGTGATTGCAACGGACTTCAATCCCGGCTCGTCGCCCATCGCGTCGATGCCGCTGATTCTCTCGCTCGCCTGCCTTGAGATGAAGCTGACGCCCGCGGAGGCGCTTACCGCCGCGACCGTGAACGCCGCGTGGAGTCTGGGACTTGGAGGCCGCGTGGGATCGCTCGAACCCGGCAAGCAGGCCGATTTTCTTATCCATGAGTTTGCCGACTACCGCGAGCTGGCCTACTTTATTGCCGCGCCGGCGCGTCCGAGGGTGTTTATCGCCGGGAGCGAAGTGGCGGCGTAGGCGGGAAGGTTGGTGCGCGGGACGCCGGGCGCCTATAGCCATCAGCCCGCGGTAGTAATCGGTTTGAAAAAACTCTCCCTCAGGGGCTAAAGCCCGCGGATATTTTGGTCGATTTATGTACGGGCTGAAGCCCGTACCCTTCAAGCTGAAGCCCGTACCCTTCAAGCTGAAGCCCGTACCCTTCAAGCTGAAGCCCGTACCCTTCAAGCTGAAGCCCGTACCCTTCAAGCTGAAGCCCGTACCCTTCAAGCTGAAGCCGGTACCCTTCAAGCTGAAGCCCGTACCCTTCAAACTGAAGCCCGTACCCTTCAAGCTGAAGCCCGTACCCTTCAAGCTGACCCACTATCTAATCCGCAGGCAGGCCGCTGATTGCAGTAGTCTTGAAGTGCTGATTCTCGATCAGGCTGAACTTGCGAACGCAGCGGCGACTGTTGCAAGCTACCGCCAGCGCCTGGCCGGGCAAGCATAAGGCACACTCGTGGAAATCAACGGCGCCAATGCGGAGACGGTAATTGCACGAGGTGCGCGGTATCTTCTCGTGTGCGCGGCGCGGTTAACTGGTTGCCTTGCGCTGCTGGCCTTCATAGGCGCAAGAGCCGCGGCTCTTGAGCCCTCCACCCCGCTCGAGCGCTACAGCCGGCAGACGTGGGCGATGGAGAACGGGCTGCCGCAGAACACGGTGCAGGCAATTGCGCAGACGCGCGATGGGTTCCTGTGGCTGGGCACTGAAGCCGGACTGGTGCGATTCGACGGCGCGAGCTTTCAACTCTTCGACCGCACTACCGATCCGCGACTGCCGGGCAATGACGTTCGCTGCCTGCTCGAGTCGAGCGATGGCGCGCTGTGGATCGGCACCAGCGACGGGCTGGCGCGGATGAAGGACGGTGGAGTGACCGCGTTCACTACTGACCAGGGGCTGCCGGCCAACGGAATTCGCGCGCTGATTGAGACCAGCGACAAAGTACTGTGGTCGTGGACCGATGCAGGGCTGGCGCATCTTGCGGGCGAGCGGTTTGCCGCCGACAGGCTGGGTTTTCCGGCTTCCGCGATCACCGTAGTCATGCCCGATGCCCAGGGCGGGTTTTGGGTCGAAGCGGGCTCGGCGGGCGCAATATATGGAAACGGTCAATGGTCCAGCATCGACGAGTATTTCGCTTCGGCCCACCAGCCGGATTTTCTTGCACCGCTTCACGGCGACCGCGTTGCCATGGCTGACGAAACCCGGCTTGAACTGGCTCGCGGCGACGGCTCGGTCATCAAGCCCGAGGACGTGATCGCGCGACTCACCGTCGGCAAAGAACTGCCCGGCACGCGCATCCAGGCGATGATGGCGGACCGCGAAGGCGGCCTTTGGATTGGCACCAATAGCGGACTAGCGCGGTGGGTCGAAGGGAAAGTGCAACGGTTGCCGGTCACCGATCCGCTGGCCACGGCGTCGGTGCTGAGCCTGCTTGAGGACCGAGAAGGCAATCTGTGGGTTGGCACCGAGACTGACGGCCTGCACATCCTGCGCGACCAGCGCTTCCATATTCTCGGCGCGCGCGATGGACTTTCGTCTGACGCGATCACAACCGTGGTTGACGACACCGCGGGCACGCTTTGGGCAGGCACGAGCGAGAGCGGCCTGAACGCGATGGCGGCCAACGGCAAGGTGAGGACCTATACGGTCGAAGACGGCCTGCTGAGCGACGTGATTCTTTCACTTGCGGCCGGGCCCCATGGCGAAATCTGGGTGGGCACGCCCGATGGATTGAATCGCATTGCCGGGGGCCGGATTGACGCCATCGGGTCGGCCAACGGATTGCCGGACGACTTTATCCGCTCGCTGCTGGCTGGCGCCGATGGCTCGCTGTGGATCGGCACGCGGCGCGGCTTGACGCACTGGAAGAATGCGGCGAGCGCCCCATCGTTTGCGAATGCCGCGGCGCAGATGGAGACTTACACCGTTTCAAACGGGCTGGGCAGCGACCTGGTGGGCGCAATGGCTCGCGACGCCGGCGGCGATCTTTGGGTGGCGACGCTGGCCGGTCTCTCGCGCCTGCGCGCGGGCACGATTCAAAACTTCACCACTGCGAACGGACTTTCGAGCAGCGTGGTGACGGCGTTGCTGCCGCGCGCCGATGGCAGCCTGCTGATCGGAACGGAAGATCATGGATGGGATGTGTGGGACGGCCATGGATTTCACCCGCAGATGCAGAACGGCTTGAGCAAGGTGACGGTGCGCGCGATTCTCGACGATCAGCTGGGGCATCTGTGGTTCGCGACGCAACGCGGGATTGCACGCTGCGACTGCGGAGCGATGAGCGGCAAAGGCGCTGCGCCCGATTGCTCGCACTGGATGGAGTTTGGCACGGCCGACGGGCTGCGCAGCCGCGAGACCGCAACCAACAGCCATCCCTCGGCGTGGCGCTCGCACGACGGGCGGCTGTGGTTTGCAACGCCCAAGGGACTGGTTGAGGCCGATCCGGCGCATTTCCCGGTGAACGCATTTCCGCCGCCGGTCGCGATTGAGCGGTTCACGGTTGACGACCATGACCAGCCACTGCGAGGGACAGACTCCCGGTTGAAAGTTGCGGCCGGGAAGGTCCACTTCGAGTTTGATTACGCGGGCCTAAGTTTTGTGGCGCCGCAAAAGGTGGCTTACCGGTACATGCTCGAAGGGTTCGATCATGGCTGGACCGACGCGGGAACGCGGCGCACCGCGTACTACACCAACATTCCTCCCGGCCGCTATACGTTTCGCGTGCAGGCTGAGAATAACGACGGGGTTTGGAACACCGCGGGCGCGGCATTCAGCTTCGAGCTGGAACCCCACTTTTACCAGACGGTGTGGTTTTATGTGCTGCTGCTGGCCGCGCTGGCAGCAGGCCTCGTATTGCTGATCCGCTTGCGCGTGAGCCGCGCGGAGCGCGAATTCAAGGCCGTGCTGGGAGAGCGCAGCCGCATTGCCCGCGAGATTCACGACACGCTCGCGCAGGGCTATGTTGGAATCTCAGTGCAGCTTGAGGTGTTGGCCGAGCTGTTGCGCCAGCGCCGCATTGAGGATGCACAAAAACATTTGAACGACGCCCGCGAGCATGTAAGGGCCGGCCTGGCCGATGCGCGCCAGTCGATCTGGGCGCTGCGCACGCAGGACTCGCGCGAGACCACGCTGCCGGTGAAGCTGCGGCGCATCGCCGAGGGTGCGGCGGGCAACGGGCTCGAGGCGCACTTTAATCTGTTTGGCGCGTACCGCGCGCTCCCGGCAGAGATCGAGCAGGAAATCCTGCGCATCGCGCAGGAAGCGATTCATAATGTGAACAAGCACGCTGGAGCATCCCGGCTCACTGTGCAGCTGGAGTACTTGCCCGACGAAGTGAATGTGGAAGTGCGCGACGATGGCAAGGGCGTGGAGGCGAACGGCAAGCCGGAGCCGGGACACTACGGGCTGACGGGAATGAAGGAACGCGCCACCGCGATTGGCGGAACGCTCGAGGTGACCGGAACGCCGGGCGGGGGAACCACGGTGAGGCTGAAGACGCCGGCCCCGCGTGAGACTCTGGAAGAGACGGGAGAACAGGATTGATGAAGCCGACGATTCGCGTGCTTGTTGTAGAGGATCATCACGTGGTGCGCCAGGGTCTGGTGTCGCTGCTGAATGTGGTGGAAGGGATGGAGGTGGTGGGCGAGGCCGCGGACGGCGTGGAAGCCATCGCGCAATACCGCAAGCATCAGCCCGACATCACGCTCATCGATCTGCGCCTGCCGCGCATGAGCGGGGTGGACGCGATCCAGCGCATCCGCATGGAGTCGCCGCACGCGCGCTTTATTGTGCTCACCACCTACGACGGCGACGAGGATATCTACCGGGCGCTGAAGGCCGGCGCCAAAGCCTATCTGCTCAAGGGCATGACCACCGACGAGCTGATTACGGCCATTCACGCGGTGCACGCGGGCAAATCGCATATTCCGCCGGCCATTGCCGAAAAGCTCGCCGAGCGCATGGGCGCCGAAGAGCTGACGCCTCGCGAGATGGATGTGCTGGAACAGATCGTGGCGGGGAAGAGCAATAAGGAGATTGCAGACGAGCTGGGAGTTTCAGAAGCGACCGTGAAGACCCACATCAACAGCCTGCTGGGCAAGCTCGGCGTCACCGATCGCACGCAAGCGGCAACGGCTGCCATCCGGCGCGGCATTGTTCCCCTGGAATCGTTGAAGAGGCATGAATCCGAATGAAAAGCCTGGCGAAAACCAGCATTGTGTTGAGCGTATTCCTTGTGGCCTCAACGCTGGCTGCGAAGGGACCTGCCTGGCGGCAGGCGACGCAGACCGAACTGGCCGCGGTACTGCCGTCGCGCGCGCCGGTCATCAGCGAGCATATCGAGACCGAGATGCGTACCGCTTCGGGCATCGTGGATTCGCGCGGCCATTTCATTGCCGGCGTGGTGCTGATTACCGCCGGCTACTCAGCGGACGGCAAATACTCGCATTTTTTGATTGTGCAGTCGCCGATTGAGATCGGGGGTGTTCAACTCACACCGGGGAATTACATTTTCGGCTGGACGCGCTCGGCGAACGGCGACTCGCTCAACGTGCACTTCAACGATGCTGCGACGGGCAACCAGATCGGCACCACGGACGCGCACTGGATTGAGGGATCGACACGCATCGAAAGCCTGCACATCTGGCCGCCGCAGGAGAAATCGATCGTCCAGATAGGGCGCTTCGGAATTCCCTACAAGCTCATTCACTGATGCCGAGAGCGGTTCCAGGATAGATGTACCCTATTTTGCTTTTGTCCAGGGTCGTCCCTTCTTGGGGTCCCACCCCAGCGATTACAAATCACTCGCCGGGGGCCCCGGGGTCGGGACGACTTGAGTGTATCTGCTTCGGGGTATGGCAATCCTGGAACCGCTATAGCGGCGCGGGCTGCTTGATGAGCAGGCCATCGAGCGGCGCCTCAGCAAGCACGCGTGCGATGGTCTCCGCGGCAGTTCCATCGCCGTAGGGATTGGCCATGCCGGCAATGCTCAAGCGGAATCCGGGGCTGAGGGCGCGGGCAATTGCGTCGAGGATCGCATCGCTTCCGGCTGGTGCGTCAATCACGTTGCGGGCGCGCTCGCGGCCCTGCTGGCGGATGCCAACATTCACAACCGGCAGAGCGAACGATGCGGCCTCCATGATGCCGCTCGATGAATTCCCGACGAGCACGTCGACCTGGCCGAGAAGGCTCCAGTAGGTGACGGAGTCGAGATTGACGAAGACGCGGGTATGAGCGCGGGTTGCAGACAGCGCCCGCGCGCGCTCGATGAGCGCGTAGCAACCGGCGTCGGCATTGGGGTAGACAAAGACGATCTGGCCCGGAGTGGCGGCCATCGCGGCAAAGAATGCGTCGGCCTCAGCGTTGGTGTCGCGAAGAATCGTGACCGGGTGCCATGCGGCGAGCAGAGCCGGGGCCGAGAGCATGAGTCCCAGCCGCGATTCAAGCGCAGCACGATCGAGCAGCCGCGATCGGCGAAGATGATCGAGCGATGGCGCGCCGGCGCGATGCACCCGCCACGGTTCCTCGCCCATCGCAATCACGCGCCGCCGCGCAGTTTCGGTTGACGTGAAGTGGATATGCGCGAGCTTGGTCAGAGCATTGCGCACGTGGTCGTCGATGGCGCCCTGGCTCACTTCTCCTCCCTCGATGTGCGCCACGGGGATGCGCAGGGCCAGGGCTGTTGCCGCGGGCGCAAGCATCTCATAGCGATCGGCGATGAGCAGCAGGATATCGGGGCGCCAAGCGGTGAGCGCGTCGGCCAGGCCCAGAATCGCCACGCCGATTGTCTTGGCCATCCCGGTGTCAGTCGAAGAGCTCAGCAGGCACTCGATGCGCGCCTGGATAGGGAATCCGTCGCGCTCGATCTCCTCAACAGTGCTGCCAAACTCAGGCGAGAGATGCGGGCCCAGAACAAACACGCCGAGATCGATTCGGGGATGTGCGGCAAGCTCGCGCAAGGGCCAGTAGAGATGGCCGTAATCGGCACGCGATGAGGTGACGACTCCGATTCGCCGCTTGGCCGCGCTCAGTTCCTGGTTCACTTCGAAGAGTATAAATTGGAGTGGCGCCAGCCGAGCGGCTTTGCGCGGGTCGCTTACACTGGAGTGGGTTCGCAATTTAGGACGGACAAGAGCAATGATGCAGAAGACCGGGATCCTGGCTTTGGCGCTTGGTTTGGGCGCCTCGCTCGCGAGCGCACAGGCACGCATTGACCCTGAGGCGATACGGCTGAATAATCGCGGCGTGGCGCTGATGGGCCAGCAGTTTACCGACCGCGCGGCAGAGAGTTTTGACGCGGCGGCCAAGCGCGACCCCAAATTTGCGCAGGCTGAAATCAACTACGGCATTGCGCTGCTGACGCTGCAAAAGCTTGACGAGGCCAGTAAGGCCCTCCAGGCGGGAATTGCGCTCGACCCGAACAGCGCCCAGGCCTGGTATAACCTTGGGCTGGCTCAGCACGCGGGCAACGATCTCGATGGCGCGCTGAAGAGCTTTCAACAGGCGGCGAAGCTCGACCCGCACGATGCCGACTCGCTCTACTTTGTGGGCGCCTGCTACCAGGAGCTGAAGCAGTACGACAACGCGATCGCTGCGTTTAGACAGGCACTTGCGGTTAGCCCGATTCATGCCTCGGCAGAGTTTGGATTGGCTCGCTCGCTGCAACGCTCGGGCAAGGTCGACGAAGCGCGCGAGCACTTCAAGCGATTCCAGCATCTGACCGCGGCCAAGGTTTCATCGGCCATCAGCCTGGCTTACGGCGAACAGGGGCGCTATTCGACCGCGACCGCTGTTGCGGAGCCGCAGGCCACCCAGCACGCCATGATTCCGGTAAAGCTGAATGCCGAGCCGATGGCGCCCGGCCCGACCGCATCGGCGTGGGCCACCACAGGCGGCGCTTGCATGATGGACGTTACCGGATCGGGCAGCATGGACCTGATCCTGATACAGAACGGTCCGCAGGCGATTCGCATTCTGCATCCGGGGGGCAGCGGCAAGTTCGAAGACGTTGACGTTGCGCAGGCGGGACTCAACATTGCGGGCCGCGCAATTGCGTGCGCCGTTGGTGACTTCAACGCCGACGGGCTTAACGATCTTGCCGTTGCGCTCGACGATCGCGTGGTGCTCTTCAAGAATCTGGGTCACGGGAAGTTTGAGGATGTGACAGGGAAGGCGGGCCTCACGCCGCGCAACCGTCCTTCCGGCATTACGTTCATCGATTACGATCACGATGGCGATCTGGACCTGTTTCTGACCGGCGCTCCGCTGACGGCGGGCGGCGAGGCCAACGTGCTCTGGCGCAACAACGGCGACGGCACATTTACCGAGCAGAGCGATGAGACCGGACTCGGCGGAACGAACCCGACCTCGGCCGCGATTCTCACCGATTACAACAACGATCGCGCGGTCGATATTGCTGTCGCCGGCGACGGCGCCGCGCCGACTCTGTACATGAATCCACGCGAGGGCAAGTATCCGGCGGCGCCTCTCTTCACGGAACAATTGCCCGCAACAGCCGGCATCGCCGTTCTCGACTACAACAAAGACGGCTGGATGGATATTGCCGTGACCCACAACGGGGCACCGGGAATCACGCTGTGGCGCAATGTTGAGGGGCCGAATCACGCGGGACGCCGGTTCGAGCGCGTGGCGCTTCCATTTAAGGGCGCGTTGCGCGGATGGGGACTGACGCCCATCGATATCGACAACGATGGCTGGATCGATCTGGCGGCGATTGTCGAAACCATCGCCGGACCGCAGGTGCGCGTGCTGCGCAACCGCGGCGACGGCACGTTTGAAGACGTAAGCCACGCACTGGGGCTCGACAGCGTGAAGCTGCAGGCTCCGCGCGGACTGATTGCCGCGGATGTGGATGGCGACGGAGCAGCTGATTTAATCGTGACGCAGATGGGCGCGCCGCCCGTGCTGTTGCGCAACCAGGGCGCGAACAAAAACCATTTTGTGCGGCTCGATCTTGCCGGCCTGGCCGATAACAAGACCGCGATCGGCGTGAAGGTTGAGGTGTTTGCGAGCGGGCTGTGGCAAAAGTGGGAACTGGCCGGCGCTTCGGGCTACCAGACGCAGCCGGCGCCGCAGATCCTGGTCGGGCTGGGTCAGGCGCAGTCCATCGACCTGCTCAGGATTCTGTGGCCCACAGGCGTGCTGCAGGACGAGATCGACCTGCCTCACACGCAGGTGATCGCGATGAAAGAGGCCGACCGGCGCGGCAGTTCCTGCCCGGTGGTCTTTGCGTGGGATGGGCATCGCTACAGGTTTGTCACCGACGTAATTGGCGCAGCGGTTGTGGGCCACTGGTTCACGCCCGCGCGGCGCAACATTCCCAATCCCGGCGAGTGGATCAAGATTGACGGCGAAAACGTTGGCCTGATGGACGGCAAGGTGAGCGTGCGCTTCATGGAGCCGATGGAAGAGGTGAACTACACTGACCAGCTTCGGCTTGTGGCCGTCGATCACCCCGCGAATGTCGAAGTGAATCCCGACGAGCGGTTCCTCGACGATCCGCCGTTTGCCTCGGGCCGCGTGATTGCGAGCCAAGGAGCGCGTCTGCCGCTGGGCGCCTGGGACGGTGAAGGACGCGACGTTCTCGACACCTTGAGCCGCCGCGATCACCAGTTCGCTTCAGGATTTACGCCGCTGCCGTACGACGGATTCGCCAATCTCCACGCACTCACGCTCGACCTTGGCGAGGTGAAGGCGGAGGCGCCACTGCGCCTGCTGATGACCGGCTACGTGAACTACTTCAGCGCGACATCGCTCTACGCAGCGTGGCAGGCCGGCGTAAAGCCCGAATCGCCCTACGTTGAAGCGCAATTGCCCGATGGCTCGTGGCAGCGCATTCCCGGCGAAGCGGGGTTCCCGGCGGGACTCGAGCGCACCATCGTTGTGGACCTCACAGGCAAGCTGCCCGTTGGAACGCGCCGCATCCGGCTGATGACGAATCTCGAAATCTACTGGGACCAGGTGCTGATCGATCAGACAGCGAACGCAGAAATGCGCACTGCGGAACTGCCGCTCGCTTCGGCGACGCTGCACTTCCGTGGATATCCGAAACAGATTGAAGGCGCGAGCCCCGGCGATCTTGACTACAACTACAACTTAGTCAGCCTCACCGGGCCGTTCCAGCGCGAACGCGGCAACTACACGCGCATGGGCGACGTAACGCCGCTGCTCGAATCCGTCGACGACCGGTTTGTGGTCTTCGGAAGCGGAGAGGAGATCGCAGCCGAGTTCGATACCGCGCAACTGCCTGCGCTGCCCAAGAGTTGGAAGCGCGACTACTTTTTCTATGCGAATGGATTTGTGAAGGACATGGATTGGTGGGATGCGTCGCCCTTCACGGTCTCGCAGATGCCCTTCCACGCCATGAGCACGTATCCCTACCCGGGCGGCGAGAAGTATCCTGACGATGCCGGTGCGCTGGACTACCAGTTGAACTGGAATACTCGCTTCGACTCGGGCGAGCCGGTGCGGTTGCATTGGTTCGACTATCGGGACCGGCCATCAACTCCGGCGGAGGACCGTACGCCGCAATTGCCGTCAGGAAACAGATAATGGCAGCTGTGGAAACTGAACTTGTGCTTGAGCCGGCGGTGCGGCAACTTGAGTTGCTTCGTGCCGGCAAGCTCTCCATTGCGGAGCTGGCCGAAGCCCACATAAGGCAGATCGAGCGCCTCGAGCCGCAACTGAATACATTTGCCGATTTCGACGCTGAGCGCGTGCGGGCGCAGGCGAAACAACTCGATGCGTTTGATGGCGAGCGCGGGCCGCTGCATGGCCTTCCGGTCACGGTCAAGTCTTCGATTGCTACCGCGGGTTATCGATGTGAGACCGGCAGCCTGCTGCACAAGGGTGAGGTTCCGCGCGAGGATGCGGTGGTGGTGGCGCGACTGCGCGCGGCCGGTGCGCTGATTCTGGGCACCACCAATTGCCCCGAGTTCCTGATGGCCTACGAGACCGCGAATCTGCTACATGGGCAAACCAGCAATCCCTGGGATCTTGAGCGCACGCCGGGGGGCTCGAGCGGAGGCGAATCGGCGGCGATTGCAGCGGGGCTTTCGGCAGCGGGTCTGGGCAGCGACAGCGGCGGTTCGGTGCGCGTGCCGGCTCACTTTACCGGCATCTGCTCGCTCAAGCCGACGCCGGGCCGCATTCCCGGGCGCGGCCATCTGCCGCCGTGCGTAGGGCCGTTTTCGATTCTCGGCGCCATCGGCCCGTTGGCGCGGACCATGGCCGATGTGCAATTGATGTTTCGCACGCTTGCGGGCCAGGACCCCGCCGATCCGGCGAGCCCTCCGATTGCGCTGCGAGAGCCAGGCCTCGACGACCTGCGTTCCAACGCGATCGGAGTCTTCGCAGACGACGGACTTGTGCCGGTGACGGCAGAGACGCGCGCCGCAGTGGACGCGGCGGCACAGGCTCTGCGCGAGGCGGGATTTCGTGTCGAGCCCTTCCGGCCGCGCACGCTTGAGCAACTCCGCAAAATCTGGTGGAAGTTCTTTGTGCAGTGCGGCGCCATGTTTTACGAGCCCGAGATTCGCGGCAGACGCAACCGGCTCAGCCCCATCTTCAGCGAGTTTCTCGGAATTGCCGAATCGGCCGGTCCGCTTACATCCACGGAATTGCTGAACGCGTGGGCCGAGCTTGACCTGCTGCGCGGGAAGACGCTTGAAGAGATGAAGAATTATCCGGTGCTGCTGTGCCCGGCAGCCGCGATTCCGGCCTTTCGCCACGGCGAGCGCAAGTGGACCGTCGACGGCCAAACGGTTGAGTATTTTGACGCGGTGCGCTACACGCAGTGGTTCAACGCACTTGCGTGCCCGGCCGCGGTGGTTCCCGTGGGTGCCTCGCCGGAGGGGCTGCCTATCGGAGTGCAGATTGCCGCGCGGCCGTTTGAGGATGAGATTGCCCTGGGTATTGCCGCAATTGTCGATTCCGCCTTCGGTTACAAGCCGCCGCCGCTGGCGCGCTGACCGCTCGGGGCCTGAAACCGGACTTCCAAGGATCGCAAGAGGCGCATACAAACGTCCTGTTGTGCGCTGCGTCACAGGTCTTGCCGCAAACATACCTAGCTCAACCTTTCGATTGAGGCAGCTAGTAAGTTCCCCGACCTACACTGATGCTTCCCCGGATTGGAGCGCGCGCGGTGCGCGAAAGCTGGCAGGATCGATTTGCCGACACCCCCGACGTTCTCAGGAGCGCAAGGCACGAACAGACTATTGTGCCGGTGCTCGATTTTGAGATCGGCGGGAGCGAGTTCATCACCATGGCTGGGCCCTGCTCGGTTGAGACCGAGGCACAGCTGCTGGCCACAGCCCGCCGCGTTCAGCGCGCCGGGGCCCGCATTCTTCGCGGAGGCGCCTTCAAGCCCCGCACTTCTCCCTACTCGTTTCAAGGACTTGGCCTCGAGGGCCTCAAGCTGCTTGACCGCGCTCGCCGGGAGACCGGCCTGGCCATCGTAACCGAAGTCATGTGTGAAACCGATATGGAAATGGTCGCCGAATATGCCGACATTCTGCAGATCGGCTCGCGCAACATGGAGAACGACTCGCTGATTGTTGCCGCGGCGCGCACGGGCCGGCCGATGCTGCTCAAGCGCGGGCTGGTGGCGACGGTTGCAGATCTCTTCCGCGCGGCCCAGATTGCGCTCGACAACGGCAATTCCAACCTCATTCTCTGCGAGCGCGGCATCCGCACCTTTGAGACTTCGATGCGGAACACGTTCGATGCGGCGTCCATCGCGCTCATGAAGCAGTTGTCGCATCTGCCGGTGATCGCCGACCCAAGCCACGCGACAGGCCGCCGTGAACTGGTTCCTGCGGCCGCGCGCATCGGGGTTGCCGCGGGCGCCGATGGGCTCATCGTCGAAGTTCACCCGGATCCCGACACGGCGTGGAGCGATGGCGATCAATCGCTCAATTTTGAAGAATTTGACGCGATGATGGCCTCGCTGGCGCCGTGGATCGCGCTGCGCGAAGACGAGATGCGGTTGCGTGGGGAGAACGATCTACATGCCGCGGAGGTGGCAGGATGAGGCTGCCCCCCGGCGCCGTATCGATTCTGGTTTTTGCTGCTACGCTGAGCGGGAGGTGTGGGTTCGCAGCGGATTTGTCACACGCGGCTCCCCCCAGCATCATCGTGACCGCTGCTCCCAGCTACCAGCCCCTGGCGGCCCTTCGCGGCGCGGAACGCTTCCCCAAAGGCGCACAACTGCTGCTGGTTCAAAACGGCAACGCCGAGCCGCTGGCGCCGCAACTCTGGGCCTCGGCCGACGCGAATGTTTCGTTCGACGGCCAGCGCGTGCTGTTTGCCGGCAAGCAGCACCGGTCCGATCGATGGCAGATCTGGGAGATGACGCTGCGCGGCCGCTCGCTGCGCCTGCTCTTCGCCGGCTCCGATGATGCCATCCGGCCGATGTACCTCTCTTCAGGGCAATTCGTCTTCGCCCAGCACACTCGAACGGGATTTCAGATCGTGGTTGCCGGCGCGCAGTCCAGCGAGCCGCTTGCGCCCATTGACGCCAACGCCGGAGCCAAGCTGCTGCCGCTCACCTATCTCCCGGCGAGTGCGATTCCCGACGATGTGCTGCTCGACGGGCGCATTCTCTTTGAGTCCTTTTATCCCCTCGGCTCGGGTTCGACGCCAGAAGAGTTCCTGGTCTACGCGGATGGTTCGGGAGTCGAGTCGTACCGCTGCGACCACGGGCGCGCGCGCTGGGGCGGCCATCAGCTTGCTTCGGGTGACGTGATCTTCACCCACGGCTCTTCGCTGGCCCGTTTTACCTCTTCGCTGGCGCACGAAGCGCCGGTGGCAGCGCCGCGCGCCGACTACGCAGGCGCCATCGCCGAGACACCCTCGGGCGAGTGGCTGGTGAGTTCGCGAGCCGCGCCAAATGCGCATTACGCACTGCGGTTCATCACGCCGGGAGCGGCGTCGACGAGGACTATGCTTTCGCGCCCCGATCAGGATCTTGTCGAGCCGGTGCTGGTTGCGCAGCGCACGCGGTCTCATCGCCATCCCTCGGGGCTGCACCCGTGGGATTACGCCAACATGCTGGCGCTCGATTCGCGGCTCTCGCGCGAGGGCGACCTGAAGGCCGCGCCTGCGTCAGTCCGGCTGGAGACGCTCGACACGCAGGGGCGCGTCACCTCCAACGGCACGGCGCCGATTGACGCCGACGGTTCCTTCTTTGTGCAGGCGCCGGGCGACCGGCCCATTCGTTTTGTGCTGCTCGACCAGCACGGCACTGTGGTGCGCCAGGAACATGGATGGTTCTGGATTCGCGGAGGCGAGCAACGCTACTGCGTGGGTTGCCATACCGGACCGGAGCGAGCGTCGGAAAATCGCGTTCCGGCTGTTTTGATGCGCACCACCACGCCATTCGACCTGACCGGCGCAAAGACTGTAACGCAGGCGCCGGCGAGCAAGGGCAACTGATATGAAGCACGTTTCGCTTTTACTCATCGGCGCATTGGGCCTGGCTCTGCACGCATCCGGACAAACTGCGCCTGGCGCGCAGCCGGCTGCCCCCGCTCCGACGCAAGCTGTCACCGGCGTGCAGGCGTCCTCCGCCCCGCAGTTGCCGGCGCCGCAGTCGACCATCAGGTTTGAGGATGCCACTGCCAGCGCGGGCATTGATTTCACCGAGAGTTTCGGTTCGGCCCAGCTGGGTTCGCTGCTCGAGGGCACCGGCGCGGGCTGCGTCTGGTTCGATTACAACAATTCGGGTCTGCCTTCTCTTTATGTCGTAAGCGGACGCCCGCTCGACGACTCGATGCATCCGTTTCCGCTCAAAGTGAAGCCCAATCCGCCGCCGCACAATCATCTCTTCCGCAATGACGGCGACGGCCACTTCACCGATGTGACGGATCAATCGGGCCTCAGCCCCGACATGTACTCCGTCGCTGTTACCGCGGCGGACTACGACAACGACGGCAAAGAGGATCTGCTGGTGACCGGCTACGGCAAAGTGGTCCTCTACCACAACGACGGCAACGGCCACTTTAGCGATGTGACCGCGAAGGCCGGCATCAAGGTGGAAGGCTTTGCCATCAGTTCAACGTGGCTCGACTACGACAAGGACGGGTGCCTCGACCTCTTCGTCGGCCGCTACATCAAGTTCGATCCCAAGTACCGCAACTACTACGCGGCTGACAACTATCCCGGACCGCTCGATTACGCCGGCCAGTCGAATCTGCTCTTTCACAACAATTGCGACGGAACCTTCACCGATGTTACGGAGAAGTCGGGCATCGGCGCCTACATTGGCCGCACGATGGGCGTCACGGCGGCCGACTTCGACAACGAAGGCTGGGACGATATCTACGTCTCCAACGATCAGACGGAGAACTTTCTTTTCCACAACAAGCACGACGGAACTTTTGAAGAGATCGCCAACGAGACCGGGTCGGCATTCGGCCAGAACGGCGAGGCTACCTCGTCGATGGGCCCGGTCGCGGCTGACTTCGAAGGCCGCGGCATGCTCGATCTTTGGGTCACGGACGCAAACTACAACCGCTTTCTGCACAACCAAGGTGCGCAGGGTTTTGAAGATGTGGGCGCGACCAATGGCATCTCGCAGCCGGAGGCGCAATACGTGAGCTGGGGCACGGGAGTTTACGACTTCGATAACGATGGCCAGCTCGACATCCTTGTCTTTCACGGCGGACTCATTCACCTGATTACGCAGGAGCACACGCTTTTCCGCGGGATGGGCGACGGGAAGTTCAAAGACGTTTCGCGCGATGGCGGCGCTGTGCTGAGCAACCGCACCGTGGCGCGTGGCGCATGTTTTGCCGACTACGAGAACAACGGCAAGGTGGGCGCATTCGTGGTGAATCTCGGCGCAAAAGGAGCCCTGGTGAAAAACGTCTCGACCGGCGCGGGGCACTGGATTGAGATCAAGCTCGTGGGCGGCATGCGTCCGGGCGACCACGGCGTCGCGCCCGGCCCAGCCGCAAAGAGCAATCGCGACGGCATTGGCGCGCGAGTTGAAATCGCCGCCGCAGGCAAGCGGCAGACCGCAGAGCGCGTGGCATCGAGCGGCTATCTCTCGCAGAACGAGGGCCGGCTGCACTTTGGGCTTGGCGCGGCGGCCACGGTGGATCAGATCACGGTGCGCTGGCCGAGCGGGCGCGTGCAAACGCTGAGCAACCAGGCTGTAGACCACATCATCACCGTCGAGGAGCCCAAATGAGCGGCGCCCTCGCCAATCCACGCAATTTACCGGGCCGCGCGGCCGCGGCGATAGCCATGCTGGCTGCATGCGGGTTGGGCCTGGCCGCGCTGTCCTCGCTCGCGCCTGCGAGCCACGCGGCGCAGGACGAAAACGGGCTCGAGGTCTACGCATCGCCGCTTGAGATCGTTGTATCGCCCGACGGGGCCCGGCTTTACGTTCTCTGCCAGGACAGCAGGGAAGTTCGAGTTATTGACGCGGCAAAATACACGGTCATCAAGTCAATCCCTGTGGGCCGCACGCCGCGCGGCATTGCGCTTTCTCATGGCGGCGACCGGCTCTACGTGACCAACTCCTGGGACGACACGCTCTCGGTCATCGATACGGGGCAGCTGGCAGTGATCGCCACCTGGCCCGTCGGTGGGGAACCGTCGGGCGTAGTCTCGGATCCGGCAGGAAAACAGATATTTGTCGCCGATCGCGTTACCAACGATATCGCCGTTCTCGACGCGCAGACGGGCGCCGAAGAGAAGCGGCTGATGGCGGGCCGCGGAGCCAGCTATCTCACGCTTTCTCCCGATGGCAGCCGCATCTACGCGACCCATGTTTATCCCAATCTTCCGCCGGTTCGCACCGGGCTTGAAAACCGCACTCCGCCGCAGTCTGAGATCACGGTGATCGACGCCGCGCGCGCCGCGGTGGTCGATCGCATTCCGCTCAAGGCCATCACCGGCGTCTTTCACCTGGCCTTTTCTGCCGATGGGCGCCTGGGCGCGGTGGCCGAATACCATCCCAAGAACATGATTCCTCTTGCCCACCTCGAACACGGCGGCGCCTTTGCCTACACGCTCACGCTCCTTGGCGCCGACGTGGGAGAGCCCATCGAAGTTCCACTCGACGAGCTCGATCGCTACGCCTCGCAACCCTTTGGAGTGGTATTCACTCCCGACAAGCGCACGCTCTACGTTTCGGTTGGCGGCTCGGAGTGCGTTCTGGCCGTCGATGTTCAGCGCCTGCTGCATTTTGTCCACTCGCATCTCCGCCCAGCGAGCAACTCGTTCGCATCGGATCTCGCGGCCAGCGGCAACTATGTAGTCGCGCGCATTCCCGTCGGCGCCAATCCTCGCGGAATCGCCGTCAGCCGCGACGGCCGCGCGCTGTTTGTGGCCAATCGGCTCGACGACA
>Ga0326727_10008533_pt1 | contig 25911 bp, 16 predicted proteins | sample MB2enrmetagenome_FD_207643 | JGI IMG/M metagenome (GOLD analysis project Ga0326727, IMG submission 207643) | Lab enriched peat soil microbial communities from McLean, Ithaca, NY, United States - MB29MY | ecosystem: Environmental > Terrestrial > Soil > Wetlands > Peat | place: USA: New York...
ATCACCGCTTCGACTGGGCGATTGACCTGCAAGGATTGGCCCGCAGCAGCCTCTTCGCCTGGCTGGCCAACGCCGGCTTGACCGTCGGCCTGGACAATGCGCGCGAAGGCTCCCGCGAAGGCGCGCGGGCCTTCTACGACCTCACCCCGCCGCGCGCCCCCGCTCACATGCACGCCGTGGATCGTTACCTGGCGGTCCTGCCCCTGCTCGGCGTGCCCGTCCATCGGGATTTTGACTGGCTGCCGCGCCGCCCGGAAATTGCCGCGCAAGTCGAACAGAAATGGCGTCCGGCCGGCGCGCGCTGGGTGGCGCTGTTGCCGGGGGGGCGATGGGACAACAAACGCTGGCCCGTGCCGTACTGGGTCGAGTTGGTCAAACTGATGCGGCACACCCCCGGCATAAAATTCATCATCCTGGGCAGCAAAGACGAGCATCCCCTCGGCCAGGCGATAGCGGCGGCGGACCCCGACCGGACCTTAAACCTGGCCGGCCACACCTCGCTGCTGGAAATGATCGAGTGCATACGCCTGAGCCGTTTAGTCATCACCAACGACACCGGCCCGATGCACGTCGCCGCAGCGTTGGGCCGTCCTGTCATCGCCCTCTTCGGCCCGACCAACCCCTTGAACACCGGCCCGTATGGGCAGCCTGGCAACGTATTGCGGGACACCGTCCTTCCCTGCGTGCCATGTCAGAAGCAGAAATGTTATTACCGCGACCCGCTCGCCTGCCTTCATTCGATCACTCCGATGGCCGTGTTTCAACAAGCCATCCACGCCTTGGTAGGGTGAGACTCCCTTGGCGCGCCATAGCCTTGGGCGACGGCGGGCGTCGAACCCTGAATCGATTCTTTCAACCCCCCTCCCGCCTGGCAGCGTCAGACCTTGTCGCGCCCTCTTGTCGCGCCGTAGCTGCCGCAGCGAAGCGGAAGCTCCGCTTGGCGGAGCGACAGAGGAAGCCTTCAGCCTTTAGCCTTTCCTTCAGGTGTGCCTTTCGACCGCTCATTTTGCGAATTCGCCGCCAACACCGTGATCGGAAATCATGGTTTCAACTCCTTGACGCGGTAGGCTGTCAAGGGACCTTCCTTGGTTTGGATGGTCGTTTTGTCCGCCTTGATCAGGTAGAAGACGTGCTCAAACACGTCGGAACTGATCAGCACCTCGCCCTCGCACGCGCCCTCGCAGTAGCGGGAGGCGCGGTTGACCGCGTCGCCAATAACCGTGAATTCAAGCCGGTCAACCGTCCCGATAAAACCATGAAACACCTCGCCACAATGCAAGCCAATCCGCACCCGGCAAGTGACGTCCCCCCGCGCGGCGCGCAACCGGCTGGTCGCTTGCACCGCTTGTTGAATGGCCAGGGCGGCGCGCACGGCTTTTTGGTGATGTTGCGGATCAGCCTGCGGACTGCCGAACACGGCCAGGACAGCGTCGCCGACAAATTTATCCACCGTGCCATCATGGCAGAAAATGGTTGCGACCATCGGCTCGAAATAATCATTGAGCATGTCCACCACGTCGCGCGCGTCCATGTTGGCGGTTTGCAGAGTGAAGCCGCAGATGTCGCAAAAGAGCACCGTGATTTCAGATTTGACGCCGCCGGGACGCAATTTGCCCTCGCTGGCCTGCTGGAGCAGGAGCGCCCGCACTTCTGGAGAAAAATTGGCCAGCAACCGGTCCACCAATTTGTTGCTTTGATGCAATTCCGCGCGCACCTGCTGATCGGCCAGCGTCATCGCCGCGTATTGGCCGATGGCGATGAGAAACTCCAGGTCCGCCTCGCGGAACATGTCCGTCACCACCGGCGTATCCACGCAAATCACGCCGAAGACCCGGTCCTGCCATTGCAACGGCGCGTACATGCCTGTCACGATCTGGTACTGCAGCACGCTCTGGCTGCTGTCTTCGACAGAAGAGCGCCAAATGAACCCGTGCTTTTCATTGAGCGCGCGACGGGCCAGCGTTTCACTGACCGCCGGTTCGTCCGGGGAGACATATGCCTTCAGCAACAAGGCATCATTTTCCGAATCGCACATGAGCAACGCGCCCCGCCGCGCACAAGGAACCGCCGCGACGACCCGGTTCATGACGGTTTGCAAAAGTTCGCTCTGGCTGGCTTGCCCGGCTAATTGCCGCGGCAGGTCCAGGAACATGGCCAGGCACTTGGCCGTCGCCGGCGTGGCTGCGTTCTGCCCGAACGACAAGCAGCGGTCCGTCTTGATTGTTTTCAGAATCATCACGCCGGGAAGCGGCATGTTGGAGTCGGCGACAGCCACGACGGGGGCGTCGGGCGTGGCCTCGGGGAGGAGCGTGACGCGCAAAGTCGTTTGTCCGATGAGAATAGTGTCATCCGGCCACAGCCGCTTTTCACCCTGACCGCGGATGTCGCGTCCATTGACTTGAGTGCCGAAGCGGCTGCCCAAGTCAGTCAGCCAGGCGATATTGTCCTTCACATCAATCACCGCGTGTTGACGCGACACTTTAAAGTCGGCGGACAAATCCAGGCCCTGGATATTGGCGGTGCCGAAGCGACCGATCACGAGCCTGTCCGTATTAAAATCGCGGACGTTCTTGCTGGCCTGACAGTTCCATGTGATCCGCAGTGGCATGTCAAAAAGTCCATTTGTTGCTGTTTAGACGGGGGATATATAACAAACGCCGCCGCCACTTGCAAGGATGGCCGGGCCAATGCTTCCCAATTAGACATTCCCTTTTCATTCCCTTTTGGCTTGCCTGTCGTTCAAAGTTTGGTTAATTGTTGTCTGCGAGACCATGCCAAATGACGAAACTTTTCAGCAGGTCGCCAGGAAATTTGCTCTGCTCACGGGCTTGAATGAACGAGCCCCTCTCGCCCACTGGGACGCGGCCCTCAAAAAGTTGTGCGCAGACCGGGAAAAGGCCATCCTGGCGGCAAGGACTCCGGAGTTGAGACGAAGAGCGGAATTGCTATTGGACCAGGCCCGGAACGCCGGGCGGCTGGTTGCGCAGAAGATTTTGATCGAAAAACTCCGGCAGCATGTCAACGAAAAGAGCCGGCGCGCTTACGAGGGGATTCTTGCTAAAACTGAGAACCGCGCATTGCTCCCGGCTCCCGGTGAGACGACCCATGAGGATTGGCTGCGACTTCAGGACCTTGCCGAGAAGGCATTTTCTGTCGTGGCGACCCCGGCGCCCGGAAAAGTCGGCGCTGGCCGCTTCACGCTGGTCAAGGCGCTGGGCCGGGGTGGCATGGGCGAGGTCTGGCTGGCCCGGGATGAGCGATTGCACGAAGAGGTGGCCCTGAAGCTTCTAGCCCCGGAAATTCGCGGCGATGCCGTAGCCCTGGATGACTTGCGCCGCGAGACCTCCCGCAGCCATGGACTCACCCATCCCAACATCGTCCGCATCTATGATCTGCACGAAGACGCGGACGGGATGGCCTTTATCACCATGGAATACGTCGATGGCCCCACCCTGGCGGCCCTGTGGCTGCAGCAGCCCCAACGCGTGTTGCAATGGGATTTTCTGAGGCCGCTGTTGGAGCAACTCTGCGCGGCATTGGATTACGCCCATAGCGAGAAAATCATTCACCGCGACTTGAAGCCGGCCAACGTGATGATCAGCAGCCACGGACGGTTAAAGCTGGCCGATTTTGGCATTGCGGCGGTGGCCAACGACTCCAAGAGCCGGGTCTCTGTCAAACATCCGACCAGCGGAACGCCGCCTTACATGAGCCCGCAGCAATTAGCCGGCAAAAGACCGCAAGCCACCGATGATATTTATGCCTTGGGTGCGACCTTTTACGAATTATTGACCAGCAAGCCGCCGTTCTACAGAGGCGACCTGACCCATCAGATTTTGTACGAAGCCCCGGAGCCAATCAACGAGCGGTTGGCGTCGCTGGAAATTCACAATGAAATCCCCCCCAACGTCTGTGCCCTCATCATGGATTGTTTGGCCAAAGAACCGGAACAGCGTCCGCAAAGCGTCGCTGAAATCAGGAGCCGATTGCAGGCGCCCGTGCAGGTTCCCGCAACCGAACCGGCCCCATGGGTGGAAGTCCAACAGCCCGTTGTGGAAGAACCGGCTCCTGAGCCTTCACCGCCCATTGCTGAGCCGGCCGCGGAGCCAAAGCCCGGCAAATCGCGCAAGAAACCGATGCTCTTTGCCATAATCGCGGTCATCGTGTGCGTTCTGGCAGCGGGCTGGTATTGGAAGGTGCAGGCAGACGCCGCCCGTGTTGCCGCACTAAAACGCCACGCGGCCGAAGCGGAAGCAGCCCGCCTCGCGAAAGAAAAGCAAAAAGTCGCTGAAGCCGAAACCGCTCGTCGAGCCGAGGCAGCGCGCCAGGCGGAAGCGGCCCGTCTGGCCGAGGCTCACAGGCTGGCGCAACTGGAGAAACAAGCCGCGGAAAGGAAAAGGATTCTCCAGGGCAACGATCCCGGGGCATTGAAAACTCTGGCCGTTGCTGGGGATGCGGACGCGGCCGTCAAACTTGGCCATTTCTATCACTCTGGTAATGGTGTCACCCGGGATTATGCCCAGGCAGTCAAGTGGTATCGCCAAGCGGCAGACGCAGGAAATTCTGACGCCCAGGCCAGCCTCGGCACGATGTACGACAATGGCCTCGGAGTCACTAAAGACTACACCCAGGCAATAAACTGGTATCGCAAAGCGGCGGAGGCAGGAAACCCCGACGGGCAGCTCTGGCTGGGCCACATGTGCGAAAATGGCCTTGGAGTCAGGCAAAACTACACCGAGGCAATAAAATGGTATCGCAAAGCGGCGGAGGCAGGAAACTCCGAGGCGCAGCTCAGACTGGGCGGTATCTACAGTAATGGCCTTGGAGTTGAGAAGGATTACACCGAGGCAATAAAGTGGTATCGCAAAGCGGCGGAGGCAGGAATTTCCATCGGCCAGAACTACCTTGGTTTTGTGTACGAAAATGGCCTTGGAGTCGTTAAAGACTCCGCCCAAGCAATCAAATGGTACGGCAAAGCGGCGGAGGCAGGAAATCCCGACGGCCAGCAGAATCTGGCACGCTTGCTTGCCGAACAAAAACGCCAGGCAGACGAGGCGGAAGCGGCCCGTCTGGCCGATGCCAAAAAGCAGGCGCAACTGGAAGCTCGAGCTGCGGAAAGGCAGAAGATTCTCGATAGCAACGATCCCGAGGCTTTGAGAACTCTGGCCGCTCAGGGCGACACGGACGCGGCGGTCAACCTTGGTCTTATCTTCGAGAATGGCAGAGGTGTAAACCAAAATTATGGCGAGGCGCGCAAGTGGTATGCGCAGGCGGCGTCCGGGGGAAATCCCCGAGGGCAGATCTACGTGGGCTTGATGTACAAAAACGGCCTTGGAATTGATAAAGACTACACCGAGGCCTTCGTCTGGTTCCGCAGAGCGGCGGCCCAGGGAAATTCCGACGGGCAAGTCTTGCTCGGTGGGATGTTCCAAAACGGCCTTGGAATCAACCAAGACTACACCCAGGCCGTCATGCAGTATCGCAAAGCGTCGGATGCAGGAAATCCCGACGGGCAGGACCACCTCGGCTATATGTATTTATATGGCTTAGGAGTTGCCAAAAACTACACCGAGGCGGTCAAGTGCTTCCGCAAAGCGGCGGACCAAGGAAATTCCTCCGGGCAAAACAACCTGGGCTGGATGTGCGAACATGGCTGGGGAGTCGATCAAGACTACACCGAGGCCGTCAAGTGGTACCGCAAAGCGGCGGAAGCTGGAAATTCCCTGGGGCAGACGAATCTGGAGAGGATACTTGGCGCCAGAGCGTCTCCATAAATCATACAGCGAATCGGCCCTTTAAAAAGAAGCCCTGGTGATCGGCCACGGCCACGGCCTCAAAATCGAGTTACAACCAGTTCCCCGGCCCGAAGGGCCAATGGAAATTAGCCAGCCACGAAGTGGCTGGTATGGTTCCGTTATCCATTATCAATTTCCTTCGATCCCTTCGAAGGCGGACTTGTCGCGCCATAGCCGTTGCGGCGACGGCGGAAGCCTTTAGCCTTTCCTTCATACCCCCCGCGCCGTCTTCCAAAAAGCCGTCCAAAGCTTGGTAGGGTGAGACTCCGTCGAACCCTGAATCAATTGTTTCAACCCACCTCCCACCTGGCAGGGTCAGACCGTGTCGCGCCAACTCGTCGCGCCGTCTTGTCGCGCCGTAGCTGCCACAGCGAAGGCGGAAGCTCCGCTTGACCGAGCGAAGAAGGAAGCCGTTTTCTGCTCCCTCTCCCGCCGGAGGGAGAGGGCCGGGGTGAGGGAAAGCAAGTGCGGCCAATTCATCTTTGTTTGCCGCGTCCATCCGGTTCCAATCGCGCCCCGCAATAAGCGGAAATGCCGGCTTGAATTTTGTTCGCGTGGTTCGCGTCGTTCGCGGTTTAATGAATTTCCTTCATCCACCCGGCCTTTGGCCATTAAACACAAGGACCAGACTTTTCAACCGCGAACCAGGCGAAAAACGCGAAAAGGCTTTTTTCATAGTGGACCTCTGGAATTTTCAGCTTTCTTGCGGGGAAATTTGAAACGGGCGGCGGGTGAATCGCTACGCATTACAATAAGGGCACGCTTACGTTCTTACCAGCGTAGCGATTCACCCGCCGCCCGTTTAGGATTGCCCCCCGTCCAAGGGATGATAAAGTGCCATTGTGTTGGATGATTGAGGTAGGCACCCTTCAGCAAGCCTTAACCTCACTCCAACTCAGAAAAAGGTTATGAGAATCGTCAGGATACAAATTGCCAATTTCCGCTGTATCAGCAACGCCGAAATTCATCCGTTGAAAGACAGCGTTTTATTGGGGCCGAACAACGTCGGGAAGACAGCGGTGTTGGAAGCATTGAATCTCTTGCTGAACCCGGAAATCGGCGCTCACTCCGAAGCCATCGACGAAAACGATTTTTACAGGCGCAATTACTTACCCTCGAAAGGAAACGATACTGTGCCGCCTGTTGTGGACGCAGCCACGGAGGAAGCCCCGAACCCGGCTCCATCGGCAGGAAGCGGTGCGACTGAATCCAGCGACAGCATGGGCGGCATTGTTGAGGTTCCACGCATCCGTATCGAGGCCGTACTTGCCGACCTGGACAAGAGTGACGAGGACTTTTTTCGCGACGACCTCGTCCCGTGGAAGACGGAGACGAGGGAAGTTGTTGAGGAAACGCCCGAAGGAACCGACCCGTTCTCCACCGCCGTCACGGCCATCCGGGTTGTTTTTGAAGGGTGGTATGACGCCGAAGAGGACAGTTTCGTCCACGCAACGTTTTTCCTGCCGCATGAAGACCTGCCGCGAGACGATTGTCATAAGTTCTCGCGTGAGCATAAACGGCAGATTGGGTTCTTGATTTACCGGGATTTCCGTGGCCTGACTCGGCCCATCACCCTGGTACCGACGACTTTATTTGGAAGGCTCCTGAGCAGCCAGGAAGTGGTGCCGAAGAACTTTGAAGAGGTCTTGGTTGGGATACAGCAGAAACTGGAGCCAATGACCAATGAGCCTGAGTTCATTTCACTGCTGAATTCCTACAAATCGGAGTGCGAACGATTCCTGGCGCTATCCCAAAACGACCCCAGCGCCCTCTCGTTCGAGTTGACAGACCGGACGCGCTCAGAGTTGAAAGCAATCTCAGAGCTTTACGTGCGGGATGATATTGCGCTGCCTATTCAGAAGATGGGGGCAGGCACAAGGAGTCTCGCGCTGCTCGCAATTTTGACTTTGATTATGCGCCGCCGGGGGCGCGGGATTTTGGCACTGGAGGAACCTGAAACTTTCCTCTTTCCCCATGCCCAACGCCGTGTAATAGACGAGTGCCTCGCTCTTGCCAGCCAGAGCTTCGTTACGACCCACTCGCCCTACGTCCTCGAACGAATGCCTCTCGAAGGCGTCGGGCGCATCGTTCGCGACGGCGATGGTCGCCTATCTTGGACACCCCTGTCATCGGCTAATGTTAAAGCGGTGAACCTGTACGCTCGCCGGTTGCGCCACAGCTTCTGCGAGGCGCTGTTGGGCCGGGGCGTGGTGATTGTTGAAGGTGAATCTGACAGGTGGTGGATTAACGGCGCGAGCAGAATTCTCAACCGCAAGGTCTGGAAAGGGAACACCATTGAGGCACTGGAATTGAACGGCATCGCGGTGGTAAGCGCCGAGACAAATGGCGATGTCGAGAAGACTGCCCGGTACTTCAGCGACGCCGGATTGAAGGTCGCATGTGTGGTAGACTGGATTCCCGACTCCGGCCTTATCGGAAATTTATGTGGACTACCATGCCCCACGATATTCCTCCGCCAAAAGGGATTGGAGGACGTAATTGCCCAGGGTTTGCCGCTCGACTTGGTGAAGCGGGTTCTGACTGAAGCGTTATTCTCAAAAACCACCCCTCAGACAGCTTCTGCTGTCGCCGCCATGACCGAGAAGCAACTCCGTGATTCCGTTCGAGACACCCTCATCGACAACAAGGGGTCAGCCGGGATGCATGAATGGATTCTCAGCCAACTGGACGAAAAGTCCCTGCCGGACGCTATGGGTGACATAGTCGACGTGGTTTCGCGGTACATGTCAGGGGCAGTCGGCCTGGGAGCGTTATCACTAATTAAATAACTAAGAAAATCTCGACGTGGAGTTTGTCCCAACACCTGAGCAAAGTAGCCTCATTTACGATTCAATTGACGGCGGAGGGTCGGCGCTGGTCATTGCGGGGCCGGGCACTGGCAAGAGCCGCACGGCCATTGAGGCTGCTCGCAGGAAGATAGCGGGTTTCGCGGAAGACTCCCGCGAACAAGTGCTGTTTCTCTCGTTCTCTAATGCTGCAATCCAGCGGCTCGTTGCTGCTGCTGGAGTCGTTCTCTCAAATGAAGAACGTAGACGGCTCCGGTTCCAGACGTACCACTCCCTGGCGGCAGACATCCTTCGGGCATACGGAAGGTTCTGTGGTTTGCCCCCGAAAGTCCGGGTTGCGGACAAACTGGAGGAAAGATTGTTGGCGCTGGAGCGGGATTGGCCATCGGAGGAATCGGGAGTTGAGAACGCGGTTTTGGACCTGGCGCGGAGCGAAGGTATTTTAACCTTCGACGTACTGATTCCTTTGGCTACGGCGCTCGTTGCTGGAAGCACGACGTTGGCGACGATCATCGGGCGGAGGTACCCGCTGATTATAGCAGACGAGTTTCAGGACACGAGTGCAGGACAATGGAGATTGCTCCAGGTGGTGGGGACGAACTCCCAAGTGTTGGCATTCGGCGACCCAAACCAAATAATCTATTCTTCAATGCACGCCGCGACTGCCGCCCGACTGGATGAATTTGCCAGGTGGAAAGGCGTGAAGGCAACTCAGTTTTCCCACACTAATTTTCGGTGCGGAATACCCTCAATATTAGAGTTTGCTAACTGCCTCCTGAACGGCAAGAAACTGGCTCCAGGCCAACACTCTGGCGTTCAGCTTGTCGACGCGAAATACCGGAACCAGCTTCGAGCTTGCCTGGCTATAATTTGGAAAAATATTTACACAAAGGTCGGCCCGAAACAGACGATTGCCTTTCTAGCCCCCGCCAACGACTTGGTGGAGCAGATTGCGGTGGAACTCCGAAGCCCCCCTGCTGATTCGCCGATTCCATTTCCCGTGTATGCCCAGATGGCACGCGATGAAGCAGCATGTGATGCCGTGTTGCTCGGCTTGGCGGCCTTGCGTGATTTGGCGATGAACCAGAGCCAGAATCGCACGAAAAGAGCGGCAATAGCCTTATTGGCAATGAACTCGATGTGGAATCGTAGATTCAAGATTGGTACGACAGCTTTGGCAGCCATGACCGAAATCCTCGACGCGGCCAGGAACGGAGACGGTTCACCAATGGCGTCTCTCATTACAAGCCTGGGTACCGGGCTGACGCCGACCACGCAAATTCCACTCCTTCTCAACGCGCTTGGGAGCCGGAAGGAATTTCAAAAGGCGGTCAGCCGGATTAGCGCCCACGGTCGACTACCCCTCGAAATGGTTTCATCTCCTGGCGGCCAGTTGTCTCTGTTTGATTCCTGCCGAACGAGCCGGTTGCCGAAGGGGTTAAGCGGAGATAACGCGTGGGCCAGAAAAACGCACGTTCTGACGTACCATAAGGCAAAGGGCCGCGAGTTCGATTTCGTGGTGATGGTGGTCGAGCCACGGTGTGAGGCGAGCAAGCCGCCGCTGGATGAAAGGCGGCGTCTGTACTACGTCTGCGCCACCCGTGCCAAGAAGTGGCTTGGAGTGATTCATTTTGGCAAAGACCGTGGCCCGGTTCTTGGTGCCGTCGTCTAAGAAGTGAAACGAAATGAGAGCACCACGTCCGAAGCCAGAAAGGTCCGGTCCAAATAATACAATTAGGGGTACCTGTTCATTGTCGCCGGACGAGCAGGCGTTGATTCGTGAGTTCATTCAGGCGCTGGCCGAGGAAATTGAAGCCATCAAGCAGGGGAAGGGCGGCTCCATCATCACGGTTTACGATGGGTCCTTCATCCGGCGCGAAGGGCCGTTCTGCGTTTACATTTTCTCGACTGAAAGCCCACTCATTGTTATGGACGACGCGCCTGCCGAGGTCGAAGTTGGCGGTGAGCGCTTCAGCGGCCAAATCATATCTGTGCAAGGCAGCGAGGTTGCTGTGGGCATTGAGCACGACTTTGGCAAGACAATCGCTGAGGCCCGGCTCATCACGAACCTTTGGTACCTGCTGGAGGCACTGCGAAAGCGTTACGAGGAAGTGCAGGCTGGGCAGCGGTCGCTGGACACGCGACTGGGCCAGCGGCTGTTCGGTCTTGCCGCAGCAGCCAGCCGGTCGGAGGCCGGGGATTTGAACCTTCCGCCGTCGCCCTGTGTGCTGAACGAAGAGCAGATTTCTGCCATCCGTGCGGCGTGCGGCAGCGATGTTCATTTCATCTGGGGGCCACCCGGTACTGGTAAAACGCAGACCATCGGTTTTCTCATAGCGGCCTTTTTACGCCGTAACCTTCGCGTCCTGGTCGCCTCGCACACGAACGTCGCCACGGACCATGCGATAGCGAGCGCAGCGGAACTCTTGCTGGACACGGAGGACTACCAGAGCGGCAAACTTGTCCGCTACGGCAACATAAGCCCGAATTCAAGCCTCCCTGAGATGGTCGTGCCAGACAGAATCGCGGAACGGCTTGGGCAGCACCTGAAAGAGCAGATTGCAAAGCTCCAGGTCGAACTGACGGGGGTTCAATCTTCGTTGAGCAGTTTGCGACAAATCGAAACGCTGCTGGCCAGCCAGCAGGAGGCGCTCAGCAAGGTGGGCGAACTGGAAACCAATATGCAACGATGCTCGCAAGAGCAAGAGAATGCCAGGTCAAGGGAAACCAACCTCGCTTCCGAATTACAGGGGACCAGAAACAAGCTCGCGGAGGCGCAGGCCGCTGGAAAGCTGAAGCGGTTCTTTCTCGGCTTGGACCCCGCAAAATTGCAGGCGCAAGCAGCCAGAGTAGAAACGGAACTGGCTGCCGTTCGCAGGAGCATGACCGCTGGAGCGGCCAAACTGACGGAGTTCCAGGCGACCATCAAGCGGGAGCAGGCTGAGCAAGACCGGTGCGCGAAAGAATCGCAGGCGATGTTCTCACGCCACCGTGTGGACGCGGCAAGCCTTCCTGGTCGCATCGCACAACTGGCCAAGCAAGCCGATGAATTAACCGCAGCGATTCGCGCAATTGAAGCCGAGCTTGAGGCGTTGCTGGCAAAAATTCTCCGCGATGCGAAGGTCATCGCAACCAGCCTGACCAAAGCGACGATTTCAAAGCAAATGGATGACCAGAAGTTCGACGTGCTCGTAGTGGACGAGGTGAGCATGGCCCCGATGCCAAGCCTCTACTTCGCCTCAGGCCGGGCCGCAGAGAAAGCAATTGTCGTCGGCGATTTCCGCCAACTGCCTCCGATTGTTCTGGCCGAGACGGAGATGCCGCAAAAATGGCTCGGACGAGACATCTTCAACCAGGCAGGCGTCGAACGCGCAGTGGACGAGCAAAAACCGGAAGCACGATTGACGATGCTGCGCCGCCAGTATCGGATGCACCCGGAGATTTCCAGGGTTCCCAATAGCATCATTTACGGCGGTCGCCTGGTCGACTGCCTGAGCCGTGACACGCTTGGAGGCATCACCACATTTCTCGGAAAGTCGCCGTTCGCAACCGCGCCTCTGGTTCTGTACGACGTGTCGTCAACAAATCCCTGGAGCAGTCGCTTGGACCAGGGCGGTCGCTATAATCTTTACAGCGCCGTGCTTTCGGCAGAACTGGCCAGGCGGGCGGCGGGCGCGGGTATCGAAAGCATCGGCGTGATTTCGCCATACGCTGTACACGCACGGCTCATCAAAATGATACTCGATGATTCCGGCGAGGCGAAGCTGCGGCACCTCAAGGTTTCCACGGTCCACAGGTTTCAGGGTCTGGAGCAGGAAGTCATCATCTTCGACATCGCCGAAGGCCCGATGCCGCGCTTTGGCCCCGCGCCAATGATTTCTGATTCCGAACTGAAAAGCCAAGCCGCCAAACTCATCAACGTTGCGATTACGAGGCCAAAGGCACAACTCGCCATTGTTGCCAACGTGGATTACCTGGCTTCACGTTTGCGTCCCGACTCCATTCTGATGCGCGTGCTGGAACAGGTGCGCCGCCGGGGCACGGTGGTCGATTCTCAGGAAATTCTAAGCGACTACTTCTGCTCGGAGTTCGAGCGTTGGGCCAGGTTGCTCGACCCTCATGATGATGGAATTGACCCGGATGACAGCAGCCTTTACACAGAGCGCAATTTCTACTCGGCGTTCTTTGCCGACCTCCGCAAGAGCACCCGTGAAATCATCATCGTATCGCCCTTCCTGACCGCGAACCGGGCGCAGCAATTTTTCAATTTGTTTCGCTCGAAGGTCTCCGAAGGAATCGAAGTGCGCGTTTTCACGCGCTCCTTGAAAGAGCAGCAGGGCGACATGTTTCACCAGGCCGACATGGTATTTGAGGAATTGAAGCGTAGCGGAGTCCAGGTCGTCGAGCGCCGTGGTCTGCACCAGAAGTTCGCATTTATCGACCGGAAGATTGCCTGGGAAGGCAGCCTCAACATTCTGTCACAAAGCGAAGGGCGCAGCACAGAACACATGCGCCGGTTGCCCTTCCCGAAGACCTGCGAGGAATTGGTTGACCTGCACAAATTCGGCAGGGACTCAGAGATTGACCCCGGCACTCGCCGCCCGGTGCAGACCGACCGCAAATGCGAGAAGTGCGGTTCGACAATGGTTATCGTCAGAGGGCCGTACGGCCTCTTTGTCGGCTGCGCGGACTACCCGAAGTGCCAAAACCATTACTCGATACGGCGCGGCGAGAGCATCGGCACGGATGTCGTTTGTCCCGGCAAAGAAGGGGTAGCCTGCGGAAAGCCAATGGTGGCCACTTTGGGCCGTTTTGGCGTTTACCTGCGATGCTCTGAGCTGAGTTGCAAGGGCACCCGAAATATCAAGGGGTAGAGTCGTTCAGCCCATGACACCAGAGGAATTCAAAAGTGTTCTTCCGTTTGTCCGTGATTGGATTGCCAGGACGCTGGCGACCAGCGCCCCGCAGGCGAGGTCGGCAGCGTCGTTCAACTTCCCTCGCCTACCCCTTTTCTACAGCAACGACCTGCTCAGTCGAACCAAGGTAGTTTTCGTCGACAGGTGTCCCGTACCGCCTCTTTCGGCCATCGGGTTAAGTCAATTCGTCGATTTTGAAAATATGAACGCCAGCGGCATCACGTACCTGGATACCTATTTCGTCCTGTGGCACGAGGCAGAGCGAGAATCGCTTCATTTCCACGAACTGGTTCATGTGGTTCAATGGCAGGTGCTCGGCCCGGAACGATTTCTGGCGCTCTACGCGGACGGACTCGAAAGGCACGGCTACCGCAACAGCCCTCTCGAAGTAATGGCGTACGACCACGAAGCCCGGTTCAATTCAGGGACTACGCCATACTCGGTCGAAGCAGAGGTTCGGCAGCAACTGCAAGGCTTCCTATGACGAACCAGGAACGCGAGGGATTGGCCAGCCTTTGAAGTTTCCGCATTCATCTTCTTTTCCCTTTCGTTTTGTGGACAGGGCAAGATTGTGGCAGAAAACCAACCCCCAGCCAAGACCCATTTTCGCCAATAATCCTGACCATTGACCATTATCCATTGTCTATTGTCCATTGTCCATTGTGTAAGTGCCTGATTGAAAACTGCTTTTGCGTGCAAGGGCCGTGCAGGCCTGGATTTGTAAGAAGTTCGGAGTTCGCGTATTTCGGGTATTTCGCGGTTGACTCCGTTTTCCCTGATCCGTAAGGGCATCCAGAAAATCAGGGGTCAAATTCTTTTAACACCGATGCTCATTAAACCGTCCAACCACTCCAAGCCGGCTTTATCGTTAACGTAACGGGCTTGTTACGGGTCTGTTGCCGATTTTGTTGCCACTTAAGTCGTTGACTATCAACGATGTAGCCGATGTTGCCGATTTTCCAGACCTACATATCAATCTTGCCCTTCTTCGCGTCAAATCCGACCATTGACCATTATCCGTTGTCAATTGTGGAAGCTGCTTGCTGATAATTACTTATATTCAAAATGCCGAAATTTTCACTGTTTTTTTCGGGGCGCATTTCTCTTGAGAAAATCAACCCCGAAAGCCCTCGCGGTTCCGGGTTGCAAAATGAAAGGCAATTGTTTGGGAAGCGGGCAATTCAAGTTTTGTGCTCTGGGCTTAAAGTTGCCTCAAGAATTCAAACCACCCTTGTCATTCTTGTGAAAATGGATAAGTTGATGCCATGTTGAAACTGTTGTTATGTGTCTCCCTGTTGCTCGGTGGCGTTACCCTCCGGGCAGCCACCGTGGAGCTGAAAGGCAAGGCCGCCGTCACCGGCAAAATCCTGGAGGAGAAAAAGGACCAGATCATCATTGACATTGGATACACCGTGCTGGTCATTCCAAAAAGCCAGGTGGTGAAATTGCTCGATGATAATGCCCAGGCCGCCAAAGCCGTGGCCGCTCCGCCCGAACCCGCCGTGGACCGCGGCTTTTATTCAGCCTCGATTGTCCCCCCGCCGGAACGCACCGTGCGCGAATTGGTCAATGAATTGGGCGAAGCGGTGGTGCAAGTGCGCACGCCAGCCGGATTGGGTTCCGGCTTCTTCATCAATCCCGACGGTTTTTTGATCACCAACTTCCATGTGACCGAGGGTGAAACACAGATTTCCGTCGAGGTTTATCTTCAGAAAAACGGCCAGATCGAGCGCAAGATTTACAAGCAAGTCCGGATTGTCGCCTTGAACAAATTCGCGGACCTGGCCCTGCTGCGCATTGAAGACAAGGATGCCCCAAAGTTTTCCTGCGTGACCCTCGGCGATTCCGACAAAATGGCCGTGGGCGACACAGTCTTTGCCATCGGCAGTCCGCTCGGCCTGGAACGGACGGTGACCGAGGGGATTCTCAGCACCAAGACCCGCGAATTAGAGGGCACACTGTATTTGCAGACCACCGCGCAAATCAATCCTGGCAACAGCGGCGGACCCCTGTTTAATTTGCGCGGCGAAGTCATCGGCGTGACGAACATGAAGATCACTTTTGGCGAAGGCCTGGGATTTGCCATCCCCGTGGAAGCGGTCAAATTCTTTTTAAACCATCGCGAATCCTACGCCTACGACAACGACAATCCGAGCAATCCTTATCGCTATCTGGAACCGCCCAGCCGAGCCAAGAAAGCCGCGTCGCAGTAATGGCCCCCGGCTGAATTTATGCCCAATCGTTTCATTCTGCTCCTCATCCTGGGCGGTTTTTGTATGGGCGCGCGCGCGGCCGTTTTGCCGCCCGAAAAACTATTGCCCAAAGACACCGCCTTGCTGGTCACCGTGCCGGACAGCCTGAGAGCGTGGGGCATTCTGACCAACTCTCCCTACGGCCGCTTATGGCAGGATCCGGCGGTCAAAGCGTTTAAGGATAAACTCACCGACAAGTTTGGCAGCGACGTCATCACGCCGCTGGAACGGAGCCTGGGCATTCAATTGTCCGCCTACAACGGGCTGGCCCAAGGCCAGGCGACCTTTGCCTTCCTGCCCATCACCCAGCCGGACAAGCCGGAGGATCATTTCGCCAAACTCTTCCTGCTTGACACCAAAGACCGGGCCGCCCAGCTCCGAACCAACCTGGCGGACATCCGGCAAAAATGGGCCGCCGCCGGCAAGCCCATGAAAACACGGAACATTCGCGACGTCGAATTCACCACACTCATCCTCTCGAGCGAGGAGCTTTCGTGGAACAAAATCTTATCCAAGCCCAATCGCGCCCCAGCGGAGGATGACATCGTTGGCAAGGCATCCACCAACAAGGTGGAAATCACTTTCGGCCAGGCCGGCTCGCTGTTGCTGGTCAGCGATTCCATCCAGGCCATCGAAAAGGTCCTCAGCATCCAGGCGGGGGGGCTTTTGCCCGCCTTGGAGGAACAGCCAGCCTTCCAGGCCGATTTTGCCGCGCGCCTGCGGGGAGCGCCGTTTTACGTCTGGATCAATGTCAGGGATTCGATTGACCTCCTGACAAAAACTCCTGCGAGCGACGACGAAGAGGCCAACGAGGCGTCGGCCCTCAAGCCCGATTCCCCGCTGGCCGCCGCCGGGCTGACCGGGCTGACCTCGGCCTCCTTTACTTATCGGAGTTTGCCGGAAGGGCTGTCCGCGCAACTCTTCGTCGGAGTGCCGGAGACCAAACGGCGCGGGCTTTTCAAGGCCTTTGTCAGTGAAGCCAAGGATTCCAATCCGCCCGCCTTTGTGCCATCGGACGTGACGAAATTCTGGCGCTGGCGCATCAACATCCCGCGCAGTTGGTCCCAGCTCGAAACGATGTTGAATGAGTTCAATCCCCAATACAGCAGCGTGATCAACTTCGTTCTGCACACCGCCGGCAAAGACAAGGATGAACACTACGACTTGAAATCCGAACTGCTCGGCAATCTGGGCGATGACATTGTCCACTACGAGAAAGCGCCCCAAGGCAACACCCTGGCTGATTTGAACTCCGCCCCTTCTCTTTACCTGATCGGTTCGCCCAATGCCGGGAAACTGGCCGCCGCGCTCAAAACCGGCTTGAATTTCATGGGCGCCGCCAAGGAACGCGAGTTCCTCGGCCGCCAGATTTGCACACTGACCACGCCGGCCCAAGGCACCATGCCGGCCCATTCCTTGAGCTTTGCCGGCAGCGGCGGTTATGTCGCGCTGTCGGGCGAGACCGAAATTCTGGAGGATTTTTTGCGGAGCAACGACAGCCAGGGCAAAACGCTGAACGACACCCCCGGACTGGCCGACGCCGCGCAAAAAGTTGGCGGCATGGGCACGGGCTTGTTCGGCTTCGACAACCAAAACCTGTCCATGCGCGTGCTGCTGGAGATGCTCCGCCGGCAACCCGTCACCTTGCAGGACATTCTGGGCTCGTCCTCCGTGGTGAGCAGCGTCAATACTGGAGACCAGGCGGCCAAACTGCGGGCCTGGGCCGATTTTTCCCTGCTGCCATCCTACGATGCCCTCTCGCAGTATTTTTACTTCTCGGTCTATGCCGGCGGCTTTTCCCCCGAAGGCTTCACCCTGAATTTCTTCGCTCCCACCCCGCCCAAATTAAGATAAGGAAGAATTAAGAAGGAAGAATTAAGAAGGAAGAATTAAGAAGTGAAGAAAAGCATCGCGCTTCGGATGCCGGGCTGTTTTTCATGCTTCTTAATTCATAATTCCTGCTTCTTAATTTTCTTCATTCCTGCGGATAAACCAGTATGCGGTCATGCACCAGCACGATCAAATCATTCTTCCCGTCGCCCGTGACATCGGCGATGACCGCCTCGCGCGGTTCCAGCGAGTCGTTGCGCCGCGAGCGAAACGTCCGCTCTTCAAAAACCTGCCAGCGGTTTGCTGGAACCAGTTTGTGCGGCAACTCAAAGGCGACCAAATCGAGGTAGTTTTTGGCCGTTTCCAAAAACACCAGGTCTTTGCGCCCGCCGTTGTTCAAATCGCCGGAAACGACATCCGCCAAATGGCCGTCCTTGATCGGCGTTTCATAGCTGTCCAACTCGGAGAGTTCCCACACTGGCCCGCTCATCGCCATCGTGCCAACCTCATTGGCCCCGAGCAGCGCGAGGCTGTTGGGCGTGGACGAGCCCCGCGCCACCGCGCGCAGCGAGGTGAAATCGCTCACCGGCAGCGGCACATTGCGCGCCACCTGCCAGACGCCCGCCGGGTCCCGCTCGCACAAGGTCAGCGCCTTCCGCTCTGAATCAAGCAGAAAAATTGAGGCAATGGCGTTGGTCCCGTTGCGCAGCGCCGCCGCCCCGGTGATGCGCGAGTCGCTCGAGGCCCCGTTGATCTGTTCCTTGACAACAAACGACCAGGCGGGCTTGCCGTTGGTTCCCAAGCCGCCCTCATTTGTCAAGACGACAGCCCGGATGAAATTCTTTTGCGCCAGCAGCAATTCCGGTTTGCCGTCCCCATCCACGTCCGAGGCGCTCACCCACGGCTCTTCCGTGCTGCCGCCGGGCGGGGGAAGGTCCACCTCGTCAAAGGTGGTGTGATCGGTTTTCTGGATGAGGAATTTGATTTTCTCGTAGGGGATCAGCACCACCAGATCAGCCAAGCCATCCTGGTTGGCGTCGTGCATCGTCATCGAACTGGGCGCGGCTTTAAACGTCTCGCTCAACTTCTGCGTGTGACTCCTGCGATCCGCCGTCATCGTGACCAGCACCCGGTTGGTGTCCTGGTCAACAATGACCGCCAGGGTTGGTTTGGCGTTGGGCTGCAAGGGGCCGATCGCCATCGTCAACGGCCGGCCGTCAATGGGCAAAATCGTTGGGAAGGCGATCCGGCCCTTTTTGTCCAATTCCGTCACGCCGATTTGATGTTCATCGGTGCTCAGGAGGAAAATTTTCTGCGCGCCGTCTCCTTTCCAGTCGCTCACCGCGATTTCGCTCACGCCGGTCAGCGTTGGAAATGTTTTCGCCGCCGCCAGGGTGCCGTCGGGCCTCTGCAACTGCACCGTCAATTGCCCGCTGTCCGGCTCCGCCACCAACAGATCGGGCAAGCCGTCGCCGTTGATATCGGCCCATAAGATGCCGCGATGGGCCCGGGTCGTTTTGTTCAGGGGAAAAACCTCGAACGGCCCTTGCTTGAAGGCCCCGGACAAAGGCTCGGCGGGCTTGCGCACGAAGTTCCAGACCTGGGCGCGCCCGGAATTTTGCGCGATGGTGACAATCTCAGTTTTGTGATCGCCCGCCAGATCGTCCGCCAGGTAGGCCCGGATGGGCGGCAGGGAGAAATAAATCTCCGGACCCAGTTCGCCGTCGGCGTTTTGCAGCCGGAATCGAAACGGGTTCGGGCTTTCCCAGTTGATCAGCAGCAAGTCATCGCGTCCATCGCCATTGATATCCAAAACCTGCACCATCTTGACCGAGCCGGAGAAGGGAATTTTGCGCGGCTCGCCCAGCGAATGGTCGGCCAGTTGAGGCAGGAAATAAAGGTTGTTCTCGCCCAGCAAAACCAAACCCGTCCGTCCGTCCCCATTGAGGTCCCCGGTGGCCAGCGCGTTGGCGGTCAATTGGCCGTCGTCAATCGGCCAGCGTTTGGGCGCGCTCCAGGTATTGCTGCCCAGGTTGTAGAGCACCACCAACTCCTTCGGGTCCCCGTAATAGGCCAGGTCCGGCCTGCCATCGCCGTTCAAGTCCGCCACCACCAGCGAGTAAATTCTTTTTTCCGACGGGATTGATTCAATGCGAAAACGCGCATCGGGCGGTAGTTCGTTCATTTCCAGTTTTCGACCGGGCCTGGCCGCCGCGAGGTTTGTCTTGCCCGTCTGATTGTAAAGCAGCTCGATCTTCGAGCGCGCGTTGTTGACCACGATCAAATCCGTCAAGCCATCGGCGTCCAGGTCGGCGGCATGAAGCAGGGAAATCGAGTTGTCAATCGGAAAAACCTCCGGCCCGGTGAATCCGAAGGACGGCGGCTTGTCCTCCGGCGCCGGCGCGCCCAGCACTGCGGCGCAGGCCAGGACGCCCGCGCCTAAACCCAGGAAGCTGGAACTGCATTTCAACATAGGGATTCAAAAAGTGCCATTGCCCCCAGCCCTTCGCCAGCTTTATTCATGGGGGCGGTATTCATTGTTTGTCGAGAGCTTTATCAAGCTGCTTCAGCGCATACCGTAACTCATCTCGCTCTTGTTCGGTTAAAGCATCATTTCCTTGCTGCATCACCTGCCGCAAAGCTCTTCGAGACTCGCCTAGAAATTCAGTACTTATACCAGATGCATGACGGCTCGCGAATAGCAGAGTTTCGCATAGTTCCTTGAGCCCGCGTTTTCTAAGCTCTGAACTTAGAAAAAGCAGGTAATCGTAAAGTTCCTGGTTGTTCGATAAAGTTCTCATAGTGTTAGGCGTTGAAAGGGTCAGCTAATAGGAAATTAGTGTTGATTCATTGCGTTCACTTTCTTGGCAGGGCCTGCGCTTGCATCACCCGGAGCATTTCGCCGGCGGAGGGGATCTTGAACCACAACCCCAGGGCGAGATACACCGCCGTCGCGGCGATCATCGGCACAAACACCTCGCCCAATTTCAGCGGCAGAGTCGCATGGCTCAAATAACCGTCCCATAGCAGGCGTCCGTTCCACGCCAGCAGCCCCGCGATCAGCCCGGCCACGGCCAGGCGCGGCAGTTGCGCCACCGTCTCGGCCATGTCCAGGGTCCGCAGTTTCTTGCGCAGCGCGAAGATCAGCAGTCCCAGGTTGCAGGCTGAACTCAGACTGTTGGCCAACCCCAGCGCGCCGGGACCCAAGCCCAATCCAAACAGAAAAAGCGCCGTGAAAATAAGATTCATGCCCAAACAAAAAATGCTGATGCGCATGGGTGTCTTGATGTCGTTTACCGCGTAAAAAGCCCGCACAAAAATGTTCACCAGCGAAAACGAAACCAGCCCCGGCACAAGACAGACCAGCGCAAAACTGACGTGCTGGGTTGAATGGAAGTCGAATTTCCCGCGCTGGAACAATAAACGAACAATCGGCTCGGCCAGGGTGAACAGCAGCACCGACGCCAGAAGGTTGACGAAAAGCAAATGCCCGACGGCTTGGCGCAGCGTCGCGCGAAATTGGCTGAAGTTCTTGTCCACCGCCAAGCCGGCCAGCGTCGGCAACAGAAAAGTCGCCAGCGACAGCCCAACAACGCCCTGCGGCAATTCCATCAAACGCACCGCATAGGCAAATTCGCCCACAATGCGCGCATTGGCGCCAAAGGCCAGGCTTTGTGTCAACATGACATTGATTTGAAAGGCCGCCACACCGATGGCGCTCGGCACCATTTTTGTGACCACTTCCCGCACCGTCGGATCGCGCCACGGCGAGACCCAATGGCAACGGAACCCTTCACTGCGCAAGACGGGCATCTGGAAGACCGCCTGCGCCACACCCGCCACCAGCACGCCGATGGCCAGCGCGAAAATTTGCGTCTCCAGCCTTTTCCCCATGTGCGGCGCGAGAAAGAACACCGACGCAATCATGACAATGTTCAAAATGGCCGCGCCGAGCGCCGGAATAAAGAAATGGCCCCTGGCGTTGAGCATGCCGATGAAGACCGCGCCGAGGCAGGCCAGAATCATGTAAGGAAACATCAACCGCATCAGTTGCAGCATCAGCCGTGTTTCGGGCTGCCACGACCCGTTGAGCAGCAAGACGGACACGACGCCCATGGCCGCCAGCGTCAGCGCGCCTGTCGCCAGCACCAATCCGGAAATAACGGCGTTGGCCGCCCGCCACATGCTGGCCTCGCCCTCGATTTTCTCTTTGGCCTTGAAAACCGGAATGAACGCCGCCGTCAACGCCCCTTCGCCCAACAAGCGCCGAAACAAATTGGGCACCATATAGGCATAAACGAACGCCCCATAAATCAGGCCTGTCCCCATGAAAGCGGCATAGACCTGCTCCCGCACCAACCCCAGCACGCGGCTGCTCAACGTGGCGGCGCCGATGCCCCCGGATGATTTCAACATCTGCGACATTTGTTCATTGCCTAAAAGCCGCCGTAAGAAGACCCTGATTCCCCAATCTTTCCAACAAAGAAAATCGGGCGGATGCGAACCGGGCGCCGCCGAACCGCCCGGAGTCTAAAAAGGGAAGGATGGCAGAAAGACAAGCCGGGCAGAAAAATGGGCTTTCGCTGATTTTGATGGTTTTTCAACCATGTCGCCACTTTCCAGCCTGAATCGGGACTGTATTTGTGCCTTTTGACAACTGCTTGCAGACGGCTTGGGTTTGCGCTAATGTCCGCTCATGGGACAATGCCATGAATTTGCGGACTGAACATCTTGCGCGCTGCCTGCAGACGCTGGAAAAATCCCTGGAGCAACTGAAACGCGCGCCTGAGGAAAGCATTGACTACGAGATTTACCGGAACGCCGTCGTAAAAGGTTTCGAGCTGACGCTGGAAACCGCGGGCAAACTGCTGCGCAAGGCCATCAAAACATACACCGCCAACCCGCGCACGGTGGATGAATTAAGCTATAAAGACGTTCTTCGTCACGCGGCCAGGCACGGATTGCTGGACGCCGCCGATGTGGAACGCTGGTTCGCCTATCGCGACAATCGCAACAGCACGGCCCACGATTATGGCAAAGGCTTCGCCGAGGAAACGCTGGTTTTGATGCCGGATTTTCTGCGCGACGCCCGCCGGGTTGAAAGCACTTTGCGCGAAAAATTTGGCCATGCTGAAACTTGATCTGAAACCAGACCACCTGCGCCTGTTGCTGGACGTTCTAAAGAGGCACGCGCCCGAGGCCGAGGTGTGGGCTTATGGAAGTCGTGTGAACGGAGGCGGACACGACGGCTCCGACCTCGACCTGGTCGTGCGCAATCCAGCCGGCCTGGACCAGCCGCAAAAGCAACTTTACGCGCTGCGCGATGCGCTGAGTGAAAGCAATCTTCCCATGTTGGTGGATGTTTTGGATTGGGCGCGGATTCCCGAGGACTTTCGGCGCGAAATTGAACGGCAACATGTGATTGTCCGCGCTGCGGCAGCCGCCGAAAATGTTTCCGCCAAATGAAAAACTAATTGAAACAGTTCAAAGCCATTGCCGCGATGAGCCAAAACCGCGTGATCGGGCAGGGAGGCAAAATCCCCTGGCATCTGCCGGAGGATTTCAGGTGGTTCAAAAAAATGACGGCCGGACAGGTGGTGGTGATGGGACGCAAGACCTTCGAGTCCATCGGCCAGCCCCTGCCTCATCGCACGACGATCATTTTGAGCCGCGGCGATTTTTCGCACCCCGGAGCGCGGACGGCGAAGGATTTGAGCCAAATCGATTGGACGGACCCGGCCCTGGCCGGGCGCGAGGTGTTCATTTGCGGCGGCGCGCAGGTTTATGCCCAAACGCTGGCGTTATGTTCGGATCTCTATTTGACGCTCGTCAAACGGGTCGTCGAGGGAGACGTTTTTTTCCCGCCTTTTGAGCATCAATTCGAATGGGTTGAAGAAATCATGGACTGCGCCGAATTCAAAATTATGCATTATCAAAAAAAGTAAGAATTAAGAAGTAAGAATTAAGAAGTCGGAGGAACCGAGTCAGTGTTTTCTTAATTCATAATTCTTACTTCTTACTTTCCCCGCAGCCAGGCCGGGATTTTTTCCGCCGCCCAAATCTCTGCCATGTCCTGGCGGCGTCGCACCACCGCCGCCTGTCTGCCGTGGACCAAGACCTCGGTGGCCAGGGCGCGGGCGTTGTAGTTGGAAGCCATGACAAAGCCATAAGCCCCGGCGCTGAGCAGGGCCAGGCAGTCGCCTTCGCCCACCTTGGGCAACGGACGGTCTTTGCAAAAATAATCCGCTGACTCGCAGACCGGCCCCACCACGTCGGAGGAAATCAGTTTTCCATTCCGTTGCGCGACGGGAACGATTTCATGATAGGCATCGTAGAGGGCCGGCCGGAGCAGGTCGTTCATGGCGGCATCAACGATGACAAAGTTCTTGCGCCCGGTCCGCTTGACGTATTGCACGCGGGTGACGAGGATGCCGGCGTTGCCAACAATAAAACGGCCCGGTTCGACCAGGATTTTCAAGCCGAGCGGCTGGAGCAACGGCGCCAATCGCCCCGCGTAGCGGGCCGGAGTCAACAGGCCCCTGGCCGGAGCGGATTTCCACCAGGCGGGCGAACCGCTGGCCAGGGCGGGATCATAGACGATGCCCAGGCCGCCGCCGATGCTGAAAAATTCCAGGCCATAACGGGCGGCGAGCCGCCCGACCAGCGGCAGAACTTTCCTGACCGCCAGCTCAAAGGGCTGGATCGCCGTCAGTTGCGAACCGATGTGCATCTGGATGCCGCGCAGGCGCAAATGCGGCAGCCGGGCGGCGCGGGCATAAACGCCCTCCACCTCTTCGAGCTGGATGCCGAATTTATCCTTGTAAGTGCCTGTGGTGATCTTGGCGTGCGTGCGCGCGTCCACGTTGGGATTGATCCGCACGGCCACAGGCGCGATTTTTTTGAGGCGGGCGGCGACCCGGCTGATGCGCGCCAATTCCGCCCCGCTTTCCACGTTGAAACAATAAATGTTCCGGCGCAAGGCGAACTCGATCTCCCGCGCCGTCTTGCCGACCCCCGCGAAAAGGCAGGAGGGCGCGCTGCCGCCGGCGGCGATGACCCGGCGCAGTTCGCCTTCGCTGACGATGTCGAAACCGGCCCCGAGATTGGCCAGGACGCGCAAGACGGCCAGGTTTGAATTAGACTTGACGGAGAAGCAAACACGGTGGTCGAAGGGCCGCAAGGCGCCATCCAGCTCCTGGAAATGGCTTTGCAGCGTCTGCTGCGAATAAATGTAAAGCGGCGTGCCGTGCTTTTCGGCCAGCGCCTGCACGGAGACTCCTTCGCAAAAAAGTTTGCCGTTCCGGTAATGAAACGAATGCATGACGGATAAACTAAATCAAAAATCCGAAATAACAACAAAGAATCCCCCTGCCCTCATGCGCCTCTGACTTTTTGAAAAACCGGGATGCGCCGTTATGGTTCGGCAACGATCTTGGCGCGTTCCAAATGATACTGGTACGGTGTAATCTCGTCGGCTTCATACCGGCGCAGCAAATCGGCCAGTTTTTGTTCCTTGGCGGACAGCGCGTTGGTATTGGCGGGCGGCGTCCTGGCCGCGGCCTGGGCGGACGCGGGCGCGTTTCGCATTTGCTTCTTTTGCCCTTCGATGCGGCGGGCGGCTTCTTCCTGGGCCTTTTTGCGGGCAGCGGCTTCGGCAGCGGCTTTTTCTGCCTGAGCCTTGGCGATTCGGGCTTGTTCGGCGGCGGTTTTTTCTGCCTGGGCTTTGGCGATACGGGCTTGTTCGGCGGCGGCTTTTTCTGCCTGAGCTTTGGCGATACGGGCTTGTTCGGCGGCTTTTTCTGCCTGGGCCTTGGCGATACGGGCTTGTTCGGCGGCGGCTTTTTCTGCCTGAGCTTTGGCGATACGGGCTTGTTCGCCGGCTTTCTCTGCCTGGGCCTTGGCGATACGGGCTTGTTCGGCGGCGGCTTTTTCTGCCTGAGCTTTGGCGATACGAGCTTGTTCGGCGGCGGCTTTTTCTGCCTCCATTGCTTGTTTGATTCTAAGGTCGTCCTGTTCCTGTTGCAGTCTGGCGGCCTCCGCTTGCGCCTCCCGGTCGGCCCGGGCCTTTTCTTGGGCCGCTTTGAGTTGCCGTTGAACTTCCATTAATTGCGCCTCTTTATCCGCAATAGTCATCGGTTGAGATTGGCCTCCCGCAGTCGCCGGAACGGCCGGAGCGGGGGCAGTCGGGGCAATTTGCTCCGGCACTATTGGCCCCGCCTCAGCTTGGCGCAGGGCCTCCAACGCCTTGGTTTGATCCTCGGGCGACGCTGGAGAGGCAGGGGCGGCAGGGGCGGATGCAACGACCGGCGCG
>Ga0326727_10008534_pt1 | contig 25908 bp, 25 predicted proteins | sample MB2enrmetagenome_FD_207643 | JGI IMG/M metagenome (GOLD analysis project Ga0326727, IMG submission 207643) | Lab enriched peat soil microbial communities from McLean, Ithaca, NY, United States - MB29MY | ecosystem: Environmental > Terrestrial > Soil > Wetlands > Peat | place: USA: New York...
TTCCCCGGTCGAAGAGAGACGGACAGGTCCGCCTGCTTGGTCTCATGAAGCAGCCCCTGCACGGCAAAGAGCACGAGTACGGCAATTGCGGCCAGGACGCCGAAGATGAATCTCCAGCCGAGTACCGTGACTACCATGCCGCCTATGGTCGGAGCGATAATAGGGGCGATACCGAATATCATCATAAGCACGGACAATGCCCGGGCTATCTCGCTTCCGGAAAACAGATCGCGGACAACAGCCCTGCTGCCCACCATCCCCACGCAGCCGCCTATCGCAAGAAAGAACCGTAGGGCGATCAGATAATCGATGGACGGCGACAATGCGCAGCCGAGGGCGGCAAATATATACACGAGGAGCCCAAGGACTATGGGTTTTTTCCGCCCATAGCGGTCAAGCATCGGCCCGCACGCCAACTGCCCTATCGAGAAGCCGATAAAATAGCTGGTGAGGCTAAGATCGACGTGGGCCATATCGGTTCCCAGGCCACCGGCTATCGCCTGAAAACCGGGTAAATACATGTCCGTGGAGAAGGGACCTATGGCTGCCAGGGCGCCAAGGACGGGCATGATCAGATTGTGTCGTTTCCTGTCGGTCACCCTCTCATCCTGCTCGTGCCATGTAACTCATGATCCGCTCCGCCCTTCAACGTTTCATGCTGTCCGGGCGGGAGGCGACCGGGCTCTTCTTGCACATTCCTCTCCGGGATCCGCTCTTCCGGGCGGGGAGCTTCAATTCCGCTCTTTCGTTCTTTGGAATGCTTCTGTCCCGCCGGTCCTGCCGTGAGCGGCGGATAACAGCGTGTGACCGGAACGGGCGAGGTCATAGAAGCTTACGCCAGGAATCAGTTGCGATTCAAGCATAAAGTGGAAGATTCCATCCGGTAACCTTTACGCCGTCGTTCGGGAGCCTGCGATAGTGCATTTCGATCTGTACGGGCATCGTAACGTGCAGAGGTCGAGCGGCGCCTTCCCGTCGATCAGGGTGCGCCACTGCTTCGCGGTCCTTGTCTCGCCGTACCGTATTCCCAGGCCCTTCAAAATGATGGCGTCCCACTTTCTCACAGCCTCTTCATTGCCGGCAGGGCTCTCGCAGCGGTCACCCTGACGGTTCCGACAAACCCGGCATATCTGGTCTACCCCTTCTATTGCCTCAACGAGGGTCTCCTCGTGCGACCCGATGATCTCGATGGCCCTCCGCTTCGCCCCGGCAAATTCCTCTCCCCGCTCCGGGAAGCTGAGCGTAAGGAACCTCTGGCAAAATATGTGATGCGGTCGAAACCTTTCTCCCATGTAGTGTCCCCCCTTGAACCGGTATGGTCATAAGTATAACGCACCCGAACGAGCCGTCCTAAGTCTTTGTCTTCCGTGATCAGTATGCTCTCCTCTTGATGTGCCAGATTTATTACGATAGGAATAGTAATCCGCCGGTCTTAGGCGGGTGATCCCCGCCCGTTCCTGCACAGCACGATGTTGATCCCTTTCCAGGTCGTGACTACCTCCCCGCTGTGATTCAGTACCTCGACGAACCCCCTTACAATGCCTCTATCGGGCTTCGATTGTGAGCGCCTTACTTCCATGATGGTGAGTCTTACCGACAGGACGTCGCCCGGTCGCACCGGCTTCAACCAGCGCAGCTCATCTATGCCGGGCGAACCCAGGTTTGCCATCCGGGAAAGCCAGTGGTCTACAAGCAGCCGCATGGCCAAAGCAGCCGTATGCCATCCGCTCGCAACCAGTCCGCCGAACGAGGTTCTCCTGGCAGCTTCGGGGTCGACATGAAAAACTTGCGGGTCATAGCGTGTGGCATACTCGACTATGTCCTTTTCTTCGACTACAATCGATCCGAACTCATATACTGAACCCGGCAAGTGATCCTCCAAATACAAATCCCCGACAGATTCTTCACACATGGGACCCACCCATAACTCTCCTCCCGGACGCAGATATTACGAACCAAATGGCATCCTCCCTGTGGATGCCTTGCCTATATTATGCCGCAGCCCACAAGAAACTTGCAAGGATCGGAAAAGAAGAGGTATTGCGTAAGGGATGTCCCCGTCCCCCCGCGTGAAGAAGCAGTTACCAGTTTGAAGCTGATTCGAAAACGGCTTATACTACCATATACAGATGATTGCGGTTCCGCGAATAGCGCGAGCCTTTCCTGGTCAGTCTATACCGATGGAGGCAGATGTATGGGCAAGGCGAGACTTTCAGTATTGGCGGTTCTCTTAGCCACCCTGGGCCTGACCTCTCTCGCGCAGGGGGACATGGGTACGCTTCGGCAGATCAAGGCGCGGGGGGTGTTGCGCGTCGGCGTCAGGACAGCCTCTCCGCCATTCGGATTCATCGGCGAACACGGGGAGAACAAGGGCTTCGACGTGGATATGGCAAGGTGGTTGTCGAAGGAACTCTTCGGAAATGCTGACGCGGTAGAGTTCATACCGGTCACGCCGGGCAACGGGATCAACCTCCTGAACGCGGGCAAGATGGATATCCTCGCCGACACGGCCATCACCGCGGAAGGCAGGAAAAAAGTTGCTTTCAGCGTTCCCTATTTTGTGACAGGCCATCTCATCCTCGTGCGCGACAGAGAGAGGCCTCTCTCTTACCGTAATCTATCGGGAAAGAAGGTTGCCACCGTTGCCGGCTCAACAAGCGACACGGTGGTCCGCAAGTCGGGCGCAACGAGCGTGAGATTCAAGACGATTGCGGAGGCCGTCCGGGCGCTGCACGCGGGTCAGGTAGATGCTGTTGTGGCACAGGACGAGATACTCTTTGCAGTCGAGAAAGAGGACCCGGAACTGAAAATGGCTAACTGGCAGCCCTTCGAGGTTGTCCGCTACGGTCTGGCGGTCAGAAAGAGAAGCGACGAGTGGCTGAGCTTTGTGAACGACAGGCTCACCACGATGCTGAAGACATCCGAATACCGTACGCTTCTCGAAAAATGGTTTGGAATGGTGAGGGGCTTGCTGTATAAGAAGATGCTTTCTTCCTCTTAAGTTCAGAGTTGGAGACTGGCGGCTGACCCCGCCTCCCCATTATACGCGAGATTCCTTCAAGCCCTTCCGATGAAATCGGAAAGCCACACGTCGCTATTAAGGATTAAAGACGTATCGTAGTCCGACAATAAAGAAACGCCGTCCTGTAACGCTCTTATCGGCTCTAAGATCGTAATAGCGTCAGGGTAAATATCGAGTACCGAATCTATGAATGCACCTAATTCATTAAGCATATCTTTTTTTGATATTACCCCTGCACTCATCAGGGTTCTTATTACAGCTAACTGAGACAGAACGACGCCTTTCATCATTTCCCGCCTCATAGAAGATTCATCGGCCTTATCCATCTTGCTTCTCCTTCTTCTCATGTGATCTTTTTTAATCCGTACTCACCAAAAGCTCGACAGGGACCCTCGTCCCCCGGATCACCGGCTTGCCCGTCACGATCTTCGGATTCACCTCGACGCGATCAGCGATCTTCATGCTCTCCCTCCTTTGCAGTTATCTATAACCATTATACACTTCTTTACTGCACACAGCGAGCATCAAAGCCGGTCGATGAGGCGCCGTGTCCTTCACGCAGCGGCATAGCTGATAGCGTCCCGTTTCAACCCCGTCGCCCAATCAGGTTGCCCTTCAAAAAAGTGCTTGCAAGGTTAATGTCTGTATCGTACGATACAGACACGGCCAACAGACCTGCTGCCATTGGTTAGGCAGCCGGAAGGGAGCAACAATGCGCTGGTACCACTATGTGGCGTACTTCTTCGGGGGCGCATTCCTCGCGAACGCCCTGCCCCATCTCGGCAATGGGATCTCGGGGCATGCCTTCCAGAGCCCCTTCGCATCACCACCAGGGGTAGGCTTGTCCTCCTCAATGGTCAATGTCCTATGGGGCCTCTTCAACCTTGCCGTCGGCTACCTGCTCGTCTGTCGTGTCGGCAGCTTCAATCTGCGCAAGACCCGGCACGTGCTCGTCCTCGGGGCGGCCATCCTGATCATGTCGCTCATGCTTGCCCACGGATTCGGCCGGTTCCACGGGGGGCTGTGAGCCTGCCGCCACCATCAAAGCAAAAAGATGTACATGGTGGCGGCTCGGGTGGCCTACTTGAACCGGGCCAGATCTATCCTATACTTGTCCACCCGTAATCCCATCATCCGCTCGGTGATGCCCAGGAAGCGCGCGGCCTGAGCCATATTGCCGCGCGTTCGTTTCAGCTCCTCGACGATCACTTCCCGCTCCATATTCATGATGATGTTTTTGAGCGTACCCGGCGCCTCGTGCCTTTCCGCCCCGTCGCTTATCTGGAGGTGCGGCGGAAGGTGATAGCTCTCGATGGCCCCGTCCGTAGAGAGGATGATCGCCCGTTCTATACAGTTCTCAAGCTCCCGCACGTTGCCCGGCCAATGATAGGCCATGAGCATGTCCGTCACGCCGGTCGATATCCTCACAATCTTCTTCTCATGCTCCTTGCTGTATTTTTCGATGAAGTGATCGACAAGGAGCATAATGTCCGTCTTCCGCTCACGGAGGGGCGGAACAAGGATGGGGAAAACGTTCAGCCTGTAATACAGGTCTTCCCTGAATTTCCCCTCGTGCAAAAGGACTTCCAGGTTCCTGTTCGTCGCCGTGATGATCCGGGCATGCACCTTTACGGGGGTGCTATCGCCAATCCGCTCAAACTCCTTCTCCTGGAGCACGCGAAGCAGCTTTGTCTGAAGCGAGAGGGGGAGGTCGCCTATCTCGTCAAGGAAGATGGTACCGTGGTCAGCCGCTTCGAACCTCCCTTTACGCGCCCTCGTCGCGCCCGTAAATGCACCCTTTTCGTGGCCGAACAGCTCGCTTTCTATGAGCGATTCGGGCAGGGCCGCACAATTTACCTTGATGAAGGGTCGATCGGCCCGGTTGGAGCTGTAATGGATGGTCTGGGCCACCCGTTCCTTTCCCACTCCGCTCTCGCCTAGGATAAGCACCGTGGCATTCGTGCGGCATACCCGGTCGATAAGCGTATACAGGTTCTGCATGACCTTCGAGCTGCCCACAATGGTCTTCATCCCGTATCTGCTCTTCAACTGGTCTTGAAGGGTCTGATTCTCCTCCTTCATCTTCTCGAGCTCTTCCTGCGCGAGCTGGCGGAGGCGCACAGCCTGCGAGATAGTCGAGGCGATAATCGTGAGCAGACGGACATCGTCCTCCAGTGAAATGTCCTCATTCTGGAGACGGTCCGCGGAAAGGGCGCCGATCACCTCGCTGCCGATCTTGACAGGCACGCAGATAAAAGCGATGTCGTGCTTGTTGAGATGCTGCCGCGAGCCGGTTTTGTCGAGAAACATGGGCTCGTCGGCGATCCTTGGCACAATCATCGGCTTGCCTGTGTCGATCACCTTGCCCGTTATCCCCTCGCCCATGCGGTATCGGCCCCTCGCCTGCTCGTCCGGCCGAAGACCGTATGCCTCCTCGATAGCGATCTCTCTCGTGTTTCTGTTCAGAATGGTGAGGGTGCCCCGGAGTATCCCCATATGCTCGGCTATAAGCTGGAGGATAGGCTTCAGGACGGTCTGGAGATCGAGGGCCTCGCTCAACTTATTACTGATCTCGAAAAGGAGGGAAAGCTCTTTTATTTCCCGGTTCTTGCGGTCATTCATCGTTGTCGTCCCTCCGATGGCAGGCTAAAACCTTGCCTTTTAAGGCATATGAGGACAAGCCCGCACAAAATAACAATGGCGTTCCTTTGGGAACGCCATTGTTGCCGCACCTCATCGTGTCTCTGGTTTTACAAGTCTTTCACGTCTTATTCTGGTAACTTTGCCTCAACCACCCATTCCCTTCTTGTCACCGTCCGCCTGATCTACTACACTGATAAAGCGCCCAATGAATAGCCGGCGTGATATAATAGCAGAGCAGGACCCTCGTTTCAGGGAAAGGAGAACGTATATGAGGCCCACGAACGCTTTTGTCGGACCAATGCTTACCGATCTGTACCAGCTCACCATGGCTTACGGATACTGGAAGAGCGGCAAGCACAGGGACAAGGCGGTATTCGATTTATTTTTCAGGAAGAACCCGTTCGGCGGGGAATTTACCATCTTTGCCGGCCTCGAGGAAGTTATCCGATCGCTCCATGCCTTCAAATTTACGGATGACGACATTGCGTATCTTCGTTATGGCGCCTTAAAGCACAAGGCGGAATTGCAGCGCTGTTTCGAAGTCGGCTTGGAGAACGGTTTTATCAGGGAGACCGCAAACGGCCCTGAAGAATTCCGTATTGACCGTTGGGGAGACGGTTCCTGGGAGCCGACCCGATATCCGGAGGACGATCTGAGGATACCGGCGCCCCTGGCCGCGTGCGAGCCGGCCTTCTTCGACTGGCTGAAAAGTATCGACTGCTCCGAGCTGAAGATCTACGCGGTACCGGAAGGCACTATCGTCTTCCCCCGGATTCCGCTGATCCGGGTGGAAGGGCCGCTGGGCATCGCTCAAATGCAGGAAACGACGTTCTTGAACCTGACGAATTTCCCCAGCCTCATTGCCACCAATGCCGCGCGTTTCAGGTTGGCCGCGGGCATAGACAAGGGGCTTGTCGAATTCGGTCTTCGCCGGGCGCAGGGGCCTGACGGGGGGGTTTCGGCCTCAAGGTACAGCTACGTCGGCGGCTTTAACGCGACCAGCAATGCGCGGGCGGGTCAACTCTTCGGACTTCCCACAAAAGGGACGATGGCACACTCGTATGTCAGCTCTTTTGCCGGGCTCGACGAGGTTACGGACCCCTTTCTCACCGGACCTGACGGCAAGGAACACCACTTTGTCGATCTTGTGCTTCGCTATCGCCGCCAACTGGACTATCAGCACACCAATGAAGGGGAGCTTGCCGCGTTTATCTCGTATGCACGCTCCTTCGCCGATAGCTTTCTCGCCCTTGTCGATACCTATAACACCCCGAAATCGGGTCTGCCGAACTTTATCTGCGTGGCCCTTGCGCTGATCCACATCGGCTACAAGCCCATCGGCATCAGACTCGATTCGGGCGACCTGGCCTACTTCTCGAAGGAAACCAGAAAGGTGTTCAGAAAAATAGCGGAACAGTTTTCAATTGAGTCTTTTGCGAACCTGACGATCATGGCCAGCAACGATATCAACGAATCGATCCTCCTGTCCCTCGGGCAGCAGGGCCATGAGATCGACGTGTTCGGGATAGGCACGCACCTCGTGACGTGCCAGGCCCAACCATCCCTGGGGTGCGTCTACAAGCTTGTGGCGATAAACAATCATCCGAGGATCAAGCTCTCCGACGAGGTGGATAAAATGACGATTCCCGGAAGGAAAGACATATACAGGCTGATCGGAGAGAACATGCACCCGCTCCTCGACCTGATGACTGAAGCGGGAAAACCGGCTCCGGCGGTCGGGGAAAGGATCCTTTGTCGCCATCCCTTCGGTGAGGCGAAGCGCGCCTACGTGATACCAAGAAATGTCATCCCCCTGCTCAGATGCGTCTGGGACGGGCGTCAAAAGTATGCCTTCCCCTCACTCGACGCGGTCCGGGAATACGTGATCAATCAGATATCCGTCATGCGCCCCGACCATATGCGCTCCATAAACCCGACACCGTACAAGGTCTCGGTCAACGAGGACCTCTACCACTCCATTCACGAGCTATGGATGCAGGAAGCCCCGGTTGCCGAGATCAGCTAGGGGTCGGAGGAGGAGCGGACGTTGGGGCCGATGATCAGGACCATCGACGTATGGAAGCAGTACGCCCAGGATGGACGTGAGGAGACGTCCGCCCTGCGCGGGGCGAGCATGGAAATCGCCGCCGGTGAGATTGTCGCCCTGTTGGGAAAGAGCGGATCCGGCAAAACAACCCTCCTCAACCTCGTCGCAGGGCTCGACCAACCCACGCGGGGCAGCATAGAGGTGGACGGGCAGGACCTTCATCTTCTCGGAGAAGCAGGCCGTACGCGTCTGCGCCGTCTCCGCCTGGGGTTCGTCTTCCAGTTCTTCAACCTGCTGCCCACCCTGACCGCCTTCGAGAACGTCTTTCTCTCCCTTGAGCTTGCCGGCGCTCCGGATCGGGAGCGGGCACTCAAAGCCCTTGCGGACCTCGGGCTGAAAGGCAAGGAGGCCCGTTATCCTCACGAGCTTTCCGGAGGGGAGCAACAGAGGGTGGCGATAGCGCGGGCCATGGTGAAGAACCCGGCGGTCATTCTCGCGGATGAGCCTACGGGCAATCTTGACAACAGAACGGGAGAAGAGGTGCTTGTGCTCCTCCACAGACAATGCCGGGAATCGATGACAACCCTTGTCATGGCCAGCCACAGCCCCATGACCGCCACGTACTCGGACCGCGTGCTGCGGATGGTCGACGGGGTTCTGCGAGAAGAGGCCCCCGGGATGAGGGTCTTCCTTTGAAAATCGTGACGAAGGCGTTCCTCAGGCACCTGGCGAGAAGACGGAGCCTGAGCCTTCTTCAGGTCCTCGGCATCGGGTGCGGCGTCGCAGCGGTGATCGGGATGCTTTTTTCCGCCCGCGCGGCCCTCTTCAGCTTTTCCAGGGCAATCGACTTTCTGAACGGCAAGGCGACGCATTCGCTGGAGCGCACCGCGGGGCCGCTTCCTGAATCAGTGCTGCCCGGCCTGATCGACGATCCGGCAGTCCTCGCCTTCTCGCCTGTAATAGACCGCCGGCTCCGCCTGGAAAACGGAGAGCCGATTCGCCTCCTGGGGATCGACCCCTTCCTCGACAGGGCCATGAGGCCCCAGTTATTCCGCATCCCCGGGGATGAGACGACCGGTCCCCGGCAAGACCTGGAAAAGAAGCTCTCCTTCCTCCTCGACCCCCGCGCCGTCCTCATCGACCGGCAGACCGCATCCGTCCTCCACCTGCACGGGGGAAGCACGATTCCGACATCGAGGGGCGCACTTCAGCTCGCCGGCACCTTTCCGAGTCCATCGCCCGAGCCGCTCATCGTCATGGACATAGGCCATGCCCAGGACCTCTTCGGTCTCCGGGGAAAGATCGACCGCATCGACCTTGTTCTCGGAGATGAGGCTTCCTTCCTTTCCCGCTACCGGGAAGGCTTCAGGGTCCAGTCGAAACAACAGAAGGAGCAGGTATATGCCGGCATGCTGCGCGCCTTCCGGCTCAACCTCGAAGCCCTTTCGCTCATCGCGCTTTTCGTCGGCGTCTTTCTTGTCTACAACACCACCATGTTTACGATTGCAAGCAGGAGAAAGGACGCGGCAATACTTATGAGCCTCGGGGCACGCAGGCGTGAGATCGCCTCCGCCTTCCTCGTGGAGATACTCATCTTCGGCCTCACCGGGGGATTGCTGGGCGGTCTGTTCGGCTACGCGCTGAGCCGCTTCCTCACCGGCCTCGTCGGTCAGACAATCAACAACCTTTACTTTTTCCTGAAGCCCGCGCCCTTGCCGTGGTCATGGTCGATGTTCGCCATCGGCTCCTTCTTTGGCTGCTCCGCAAGTCTCCTCGGAAGCCTCTTCCCCCTTTTAGAGCTGGCGCGCGCCGATCCCGTACTGATACTTCAGCCAAAAATAACAACGAGGAGGAGCATCGCGGGAACCAGGAGGATCGCATCGCTGGGTGTCGCGACGCTTGCCCTGACCCTTGTCCTCCTCATGCTCTCGTCCCTGCACGTGTACGTCGGCTTTGCCGCTGCCTTCGCGTTCCTCTTCGGCTCGAGCCTTCTCACGGGCATGCTCCTCGTCAACGCGTCCCCCCTCCTCAAAGGCGCCCTCACCTTTTTAGGCGGCCTCCCCGGCCGGATGGCAGCCGGCAATATAAGGCAAAACCTGAGCCGGACCGCTGTCGCCATTGCTGCCTTTACCGTGGCCCTTTCCATGTCCGTCGGTCTCGGCTCGATGATAGGGAGCTTCCGGGAATCGCTCATCTGGTGGATGAATACGCAGCTCAGGGCCGACATCTACATTGGCAGCACTTCCGAAGGGATCGAGGTCCCGGAGGGGTTCTACCGGGAACTGTCGGCCATGCCGGGTCTGGGCGGGGTTGACCCGTACAGGAACGCGCAAGTGATCTATAAGGAAACGTCGATCTCCGTGGCCGCGGTCAGCGCCGACGTCCTGCAAAGGTACACCCATTTCGGCTGGCTTAAGGGGGGTAATGAGCACTGGGAGCAGGTGCGGCAGGGAGAGGTGATCGTCTCCGAGAGCTTTGCCCGGAGTTTCAAGGTCTCCCCGGGGGATACCGTCGAGTTGAAGGGCCGCGCAAGGCCGGTGCGCCTTAAGGTAGCGGCCGCGTTCTACGACTACACGACAGAGCACGGGTTGATCATGATGGACCGCTCCACCTATCTCGCCGTCTTCGGCGACCATACCATTAACAGCGTCGGAGTTTTCATTGACCGCGCCAATCCCGACAGGCAAAGGCTCATTGACGAGGTGAGGGTAAAGGCTTACCGCTCCGGTCTGCCGGCCTTCACCCAGGGAGAACTGAGGGGCAGGATCCTCTCCGTCTTCGATTCCACCTTCGCCGTCACGCGGTCGATGAGGATGCTGGCGATTATCGTCGCTTTCTTCGGGATAGCCGGCGCCCTCCTTACCCTCTTCATCGAACGGCAGCGTGAGTTCGGCATTTACAGGGCCCTCGGCTTTTCAGTGAGACAGGTCGCGGCGATGACGTTTTTGGAGGGCCTCGGCATGGGCATGGTGAGCCTTGTACTGAGCCTCTTCATCGGGACGGGCCTCGCCGTAATACTGATAAAGGTGATCAACCTCAGGAGCTTCAACTGGACGATTTTCTTCTATCCCGCATGGGGGCCCTATCTTGCGGCCGGCGTCACCGCGTTACTCGCAAGCACGGGCGCGGCGCTCTATCCCATCTGGAAGGTGCTGCGCACTTATCCCCATATGCAGCTCAGGGAGGAGTGAGCACGAACATGGACCGCAAGAGTTTGAAATCACTCTTCTTTGTAGTGTGGTTGGGCGCAACGCTCGTCTGCCTCCTCTTGCCTGCGGCTGCGGCAGGCCCCGAGCAGTGGCGGCAGGCGACGGCCCCGAGGGAGTGGAAATTCCCCAGGGACCACGGGGCCCATCCTGCCTACAGGACCGAATGGTGGTACTTCACCGGCAACCTTAACGACGGGCAGGGGAACGCTTTCGGGTATCAGCTCACGTTTTTCCGGCAGGGGATACGGCTACACGCCGCAGACCCTGCCGATCCCTGGTCGGTACACGACCTTTACCTGGCCCATTTCTCCGTGACGGACGTGGCGAAAAAGCGATTCATTTTCGACGAGGCGGTATCGAGGACAGGTCCGGGTCTTGCGGGGGCGCGGGAAAACGGTCTCGATGTCCGGCTCCTCGGCTGGTCGGCCAGGATGAAAGGGGGGGCGGTCCTTCTTCGGGCAAGGGGAAGCACTGCCTGGCTCGCCCTTGAACTCGCCCCGCAAAAACCGCCCGTGATACATGGAGAAAGGGGCTTGAGCAGGAAAGGACCTCTTCCCGGGCAGGCCTCCTACTACGCAACGTGCACGGACCTCAAGACCACGGGCGTGCTCAAGACTGAAAGCTCCGCGGCCCCTGTCAGGGTGAAAGGCGTAAGCTGGTTCGATCACGAATTCGGCTCAAACCAGCTCGCCGCAGAACAAGCAGGCTGGGACTGGTTCAGCCTCCATCTCTCCGATGGAAAAGACCTCATGCTCTATTTTCTGAGGCGCAACGACGGCGCCATCGAGCCTGCGTCGTCCGGCACGATGGTGGACCGGCGCGGAAGGAGCCGGCATCTCCCCCTGTCGGCGGTAAAAGTTGATGTGCTCGATCACTGGAAAAGCCCGCACAGCGGGGCTTCCTATCCGGGCCGATGGAGGATACGCATCCCGGATGAGGGCCTCGACCAACTTGTGTCGCCCCTCCTGCCCGACCAGGAGCTTGTGACTACGTCCTCAACGGGGGTCACCTATTGGGAGGGAGCGGTGGAAGGCAGGGGAACGTCAGAGAACCGCAATGTCACCTGTCTCGGGTACGTGGAGCTGACGGGCTACGCCCGGGGACTGGGCGGACTGTTTTAGCGCCTGCCCGATTCCCGTGGGTACGATCCTCTCTTCCCCTCGTCCGCCCGCTTTATCAATTGAAGCCCCGGCCACAGGCCAACGCTTCCCGGATGGGAATAAACCGCAATTCGTTGCGCTCCCCGACCCTGCCCACACGAGGGCGGGGCCAGCGGAGCGCTCCCGGTCAATTTACCAGTAACTGATACCCGACCGCCCTCTCCAGCCAGGCTCAAACCGGTCGTCGTAGTAGTTCTCCAGCTTCTCGAGGAGTCTTTTCCAGCCGGTTTTGTATTCGTAAGTCAGCATGTCTTCAAGGAAAGGGACAATCTCGCCCAGTTTATCCTTGGGCAAATAGGCCCTGGCGCCGAGGTCATGGGACTTCTTGAGTGCTTCGGGCGTCAGGGCGTGCGCGGTGAGCATAGCCACCTTAAACTTCCGGTTCACCGCCAGCTCGAGGAGGTCGAAACCACGGACACCCATGATATCCAGCACGACAGCCCCGTACTCTTTCGATTGCAGCAGCTCCGCCGCCTTTTCGTACGTCGTTGCCCTATCGATCATGCAATCAGGGCAGGCCGCATGAATCTCGTCCTCAAGCACCTGGAGCACATCCGCTTCGTCATCAACGATCAAAATACTCTTGCCTTTCAGAATCGAATCGCCCATAGATCCTCCTTTTGTCCTCTATCTGAAACATACACCTTTTTCTTGCTCTCCGTCAATGAATGATTCGAAAAAAAGCAAAGACTTCCGTCGGTGCGATAGGTTATTATGGGGAAAAGATTTGGAGGGACCGATGGACGTACTCATACTGAACGGCAGCCCCAGAGGGTCGAGGAGTGTCACGGGCAAGCTCCTGCAAAGCCTGGCGGACGGGCTTGTCGCGGGCGGAGCGTCGATCACCGTATTCAGGGTGGCAGAGATGCGTATCGGGCCTTGCAACGCATGCCTGTCATGCATGCATAAACACCCGGGAGTATGCGTACAGAAAGACGATATGGAACAGATATGTGAAAGGCTTAAGGTCTCCGACCTGCTTGTCCTCGGCACCCCGGTCTATACGGACACTATGACGGCCCAGATTAAGGCCGTGATGGATCGTTCGGTCTGCTCTCTCCAGCCGTTCCTGATGAAAGACCGGGCAGGCCGGGTCAGACACCCCCGCTGGTGGAACATGCCCGCCAAATTCCTCCTTGTCGCTACATCAGGTCTTCCGGAAGCCGAGACCTTCAACCCGCTTATCGCCACTGTCAAGGCCCAGGCGGCGAATATGACGTCCGAGCTCATCGGCTGCGTGTGCGTCCCGGGATCTATCGCCCTGCAGGTGGAGCCGTCGAAAATGGCGCATCACCTCGAGTTGCTTTCCCGGTTAGGGAGCGTCATCGCACGGACGGGCAAGGCGGACGGGGAACTCCTGAACGCCCTCAATATCCCGCCCGTGACCGTCGCGGAATACCTGACGATAGCGGCTTCCTACGAAACGTGGTGCAGGAGGAAGCTGGGCATGGAGAAGACAGCCACGTGAAAAACCCTTCCCTCCTGCAAGCTCAAAGGGGGAGGAAAAACGCGCGCGAGAGCATAAGGAAGGCTAAGGACCGATCGGTCCCTTGGGGAGAGGGGGCCTCCGAAAGAGGCCCCCTTTTTGTCTTTCGCATGCTTACTGCCTGCCGCCTATGCCGGTGGTTTGGGCGCGGCTTCCGTGAGCGGCCAGTAGTTGAACGGACCCGTGTACGTCGCTATCACCGGGAAGGTGAAACTGAGGAGCGCCGTCGCGAGCCACAATTCCAGCAGGTAGCCGGGCGGCCCGCTTGGCAGCCCTCCCGTAATGAGGAAGCAGAACCACGAGTACAGGTAGTACATCACAATCGCAAGAATGATCGAGAGGATGATCAGAACAATGCCCTTCCCCGGCTGCTTCACGGTCTGGACGGGCGATGTCTGCATCAGAAGGAGCATGATGAACTCGCCAAAAATGATGCAGATCGGCACCTTCACCGCAAAGACGACCGGATCCATCCCGAGGCTGCCGAGGAAGATCGACTGGACTATGGCCGCTATGATGAGCACCAGTATGCTGACCATGATGCCCCAGACCGGCTGCTTGCCGAAAGCGGGGGCCTTCGGCGGTATCAGGCTCAGGGGCCAGAAATCGAGCTCAACCCACGCGAGGATAATGGTCAGGGCTATAAGGAAGAAACCGATCGCCACCCAGGCGTTGAACGGTCCACCCGGGTCAAGGGCCGCGTTATAGAAGGGCGCGCCCTTCAGGAAGGCGAAGTTGAACAACAACTTGTAGAGTATCCAGGATAAGGCGTAGGAGACGATGAGCGTGCCGAACCCCACGAAGGCGGGATGATTGCCCTTGATACCCGCCGCGGGCCAGCACTGCCACACGACCACGCACCAGAACGTCATGATCACGGTCATGATCGTGAAGAAGACGACGAAAGGGGTAGGTGGCGTCACGAAGCCGCCCACGGTTTTCAACGACCATGCAGCCACGACCGACCCGACGATGAAGTTCAATAGGAGCAGGTAGATCCCCTTCAGGGGCTGCTCCATCTTAGCCGCCGGCTCGGGGTAGTTGCCCCGCCAGACCAGGCCGATGATGATCGAGAACGGAATCAGCGTCATGGCCAAATAGCCCGCCCAGGTAAGAAATGTCTCTGTCTTGAACCAGATTATAATGCCGAAGGCAACGAAAAAGACGATTACGGTTCCCAAAATCCCCAAGAGTGGCTGCTTTATTCCTCCTTGCTGGTCCATATGGACTCCCCCCTTTAGATTTGGACTGCCTGTCTTATCTAAGCCTGACCCCCGTAAGTAATTGACCCAGGATGAGCTCCATCGGGTCGCTCTTCTTCTCGGTTTTTGCCGCCGCCTCTTTTTTGCTCCAGACCGATTCCGGCCTGACCTGCAGGATAATGATGTTTTCAGGAAAGGGCATGTCCGCGTCAACCCCGAACTCGATGTCGTAGGGCTTGCCGTAGTAGTCCTCGATCAGCTTCCCTACGCGTGCAAGCTCCAACATCTCCTGCCTGGACAGGCACGTCACCCGTCTCTTCTCTTCCGGCACGGCGCACTGGACGATATCGCTCCCGTCCTCCCTGTAGACACACTGTATCTCCTTGCTGCCCACCGTCGTCTTTATCGCATCCATCGTCACCTTGTCGATGAGGCAGGTATCGGGGGTGACGATGCCGCTCACCACGGCCTCTCCCAGTCCGTAGCTCACGTCTATCGATATCTTTGAAAGGTCCCCGTTGACGGGATTGAGGGTGAAGATGATCCCCGATACTCTCGAATTGACCATCTTGGGTATGCCGACCCCTATATTGAACAGAAAAGGCATGCCCTTGTTCATCCGGTACATGATCGCCTCTGTGTTGTAGGCGCTGGACCAGCACTTTCTCACGTACTCTATCAGGTCCCGCTCCCCCCGGATGTTCAGATATGTCTCCATCTGGCCGGGCATCGACACGGACCCGCTGCTGCGCACCGCGACAGGGCAATCGGAGAGCCGGCACTTCCCGCAGAGCTGCCTGTACGCGGCCAGGATCGCGTCCTCCAGGTCCGCCGGCAGGGCCGTCCGCTCGATCAGGCCCACGGCAAATTCGCTTGCTTCTTTCGCTGATTCGTACGTCACTTCTCCCAGTTCGGGCAGCCGCTTCGCCAATTCCGTCTTGATGCCCGTGTCCGTGATGAACTTGTCGTTCGCGCGGATGGTAATGGAAAAGCCGGGAGAGACGGGTATGCCCGCCTTGATCATCTCTCCGAGGTTGGCGTTCTTTTTCCCCACGAGGGGGTAATCGGCCCCATCCATCTCCTCGTACCAGATTATCAATCGCTCCTCTTTGTCTGTCATGGTGTAGCCTCCCTTGTGTAGCCGCCCGACCCGGCCGGATGCGGTATCATCCCGCCTTTCCGGCCCGGTCGGGCACGGAGCCTTTATCCCGCGCGCTTCACTATAGTGACGAGACCCGTATCTCCGTCTATCCGTATGATATCGCCGGTTTTTATGAACTGTGTGCCCTTGCCCGTCCCGACCACAGTCGGCAGCCCGTATTCCCTGCACACGATAGCGGCATGGCACATGGGCCCGCCCACGTCGGTGACGGCCCCTACTATTTTCACAAAGGCGGGCGCCCAACTGGGCGATGTGGTGGTCGCAACGAGGATCTCGCCCTGTTTGAGGTCTGCGAGCTCGTCCACGGTCTTCAACACCCTGGCAGGGCCTTCAGCCGTACCGGAGGAACCGGGGGAACCCTGCAGCTCATTTGCCGACGCTCCTTCCCCGCCGCCGCTGAGCCATGACTGGAGCACATTGTTCGTGACGCCCCAGAGGACGATCGTAAAAGGCTCGGTGACGACATCAGGCGGCGTGCCGAGGGCGGCAGGGGGCTGCCACTGTTTGAACTTCTCATAGACGCCCTTCCTCCAGGCGATCTCTTTCGGCCAGTATGAAGGCCCCCTCGCCTTCACGCCCGTTGCCCACGCGGTTGCATAATCCCACAGGGCCTGCTTGATCTCGTCCCGCCGCAGGAACCAGATATCCGTGTCGGCGTTTTCGATGAAGCCGGCGTTTTTCAGGATTTGGCCGATCTGGCGTACCTTTGCCCAAAAGAGGGTGTGGAACCAGTGCTCCACATAAAAATTGTGGTCCTCGGCATAGGGCATTACCAGCCGCGCGATTCCGAGGCCCTGGTCAAAGGCCTCCCTGTCTGCGTCCGTCTTGATCAGCTTCCTGTATTCGTCCGCGATCCTGTCGCGCTCCTTGAGGATCTTCTCGGTCGGTCTCCCGATCTCCTTGCCTGCCTTCAGGGTCCTGATATTCGTCCTTATTGCATCGAAGGGGACGTTCAGGTTGTCGTTCCAGCTTATGTGGGTATGATACCAGCCGGTGCCGGTCGAGATATAGAACCAGGGGTACCTCGCCTTCTCCAATTCCTTGAGCCACTCCTTTCCCACAGAGTGCGTCGACAGGTCCTTCATCAGCTCGTCAGCCTTCAGGGGCCGGAGGATCAGCTCCTCGATGCCCACGTCGATGGCGAGCTTCGCAAGCCTGATCAACTCCGCATCAGGCTTGAACAGGATCGGGTCGAAACCGGCCGATAGCTTGGTGAGGGTCGACATGGGAATACCGGGGAAGATCCGATCCGCTGTCTGGAAGAAGGTCACCTGGGCCGCATAGCACAGGTTGAGAAATTCGAAGTGGTACTGCCAGCACAAAAGGCCGAGGTCGATCAGGGCATCGTACTTTTTCAGGAGTTCGTAGCCGCTCCCCTTTCCGAGACCGTTTGTGATGACGCTTATATCCTCCATCTCCGGCAGGTCGGCAAAGTTCATCGCCTCCAGCTCGTCGATCACCCCCATTATCTTCTTCTTCCAGTTTTCGACCAGCCTGTCCCAATTCTGGAAGTAGTACCCTGCCCTTTCCATGAAATGGGGCACACGCTTCGGGATGTCCGCCGGATCGGCCACGCCCACAGGGCTAATGTAGACGTAGCCGTTGACGATCCTGTGGTCTATGCCGAGAGCGGGCGGAATGAGCCAGTGGCGCGTGTTGTACTGCGACAGGGCCAGGGACCATGCCTCGTCCCATATCAAGTCGAAAGGATAATGCGGCTCAGGGTAGTGCAGGCCGTCATAAAACCAGATCTGGCTTGATTCGAAGGCAGCCCTCTCCGGGTCTTCCCTCGAAAACTGGTACTGGTAAGGATAAAGCCTCTCCCAGCCTTCCGTGCCCGGGATCATGGGAACATCGTGTGGATCCATGAATTGCTTTGCCATAAACCCCCCCCTTTTTTTATTTTACGGCTAAAGTCTGAACCATCTCGGTTCGTCAAAACGCTCCGTACAGCGCATAATCCTGTTCCGGTAGTTGACCGTGAATTCGTCCTGAAGCTTGATCGATATCTGCCTGAATTCCGGACTCGCGAGCATGCGGCCGATATCGACCGGATCTTTGAACGTGAGCTCCCCGATGATCTCGCTGACGCCGCCCAGGACCACGTTCCACCCCCCGGTGACCTCCAGGTAGTCCAGTTTTTCGAGCGTCGGTATATAGTGATTGATAAGGAAATTGGCGTATTCCTTTTTTGCGCCCGGCCGCAGGTCATAATACTGGTTGAACTTCCAGACGCCCTTCTGGATCACATATTCCGTCCGCTTCACCCTCCCTGTCGGCTCGAGGACGGCTGCCCGGTAGTTTTGCACGAGGGATTTGATCTGGAGTATAAGCTGCTTGAACTCGTTCGTGCCGATGGAGCCGCAGACCGCCTTCGTGTCATCCGCACGGTGCACGCCCACGATCCTGGGCCCGAAGCCCACCTCAATGTAATACGCGCCAACCGCTCCAAGCCCTACTGCCGTCATTCCCGGCAGCAACGTACTTTTCACGAATTCCGCATAGGCATCCTCCTTTCCCTGAATGATGTCCCACGACTGTGTAAACAGAACGGGCATACGAAACCTCCTTTCCTCGGATTATGGCGGGCCCTACCCTCCAGGTTTCCAAAGGTAAGCGCCTCTTCTTCCCATGAAGCACGTAAATGAGCCTGATAGAATGCACCAAAGTATCTATGTAAACGCCGTGCCGTATAAAAAGCAACACATTTAATATTATACACCATAAGCAAAACTTATGTAGATCTCCAATTCAATACCGTCACCGTCGGCCACGCCCAGGGCCTGCTTCAGGTGGACCGGCGCCACTATCTCCAGGATTGATGTGGGGTAGCCGGGCACGAGCGGCAGTATCACGCCGCAGGGATACCGGCCTGCAATCGTGCCTCCGAACACCAGCGCGTCGCAGAAGCCCTCTTCGGCCGGTACGATCCTCTCTTTGCCAAACTTTTTGAGCACCTTCTGGGTTCCGGAAAAGTGTACGTCGATATTGAGGGTCCCCGGGTACGGAGAGAAATTGAGCTTCGAAGTGATCTGGCTGCTGACCCAGGGGATGCAGAGGAAGGACGCCGACTGCCCAAGGCCGCTCACCACGGTCCCTGTGAGCTTGAGGCTCCTTCTGTCCCGCCGCTGCGCATCCACGGCCGTCTCCGGCACCCGTCTCATTTTTCCCGCGCCTTGGCAGCCGTTACCTCGTCCACCGTACCCCATCTCCTGAAAAGGTGTCCGTCGAGAGAGAAAAGATCGAGCATCTTTCCCACGGTCTGGCGGATCAAGTCGTCTATGGTCCTCGGCATATGGTAAAAGGCAGGCACCGGGGGCATGATCACCGCGCCCATTCGCGTAACCTTTGTCATAAGCTCAAGGTGCCCCTCGTGCAAAGGGGTCTCGCGCACCGCAAGGACCAGCCTCCTTCGCTCCTTCAGCGTCACGTCCGCGGCCCTGATGAGCAGGTTGTAATTGAACGAGTGCGCGATCCCGGAAAGCGTTTTTATGGAGCACGGCATAACGACCATACCGTCAACCTTGAACGAGCCGCTCGCGATGCTCGCCCCCACATCATCAATATCGTAGACAACGGATGCCATCGATTTGACGTGCTCGACCGTGTAATCGGTCTCAAGGGCGAGGTTCCTTGCGGCCGACTGTGTCACCATCAGGTGCGTCTCCACGCCCATCGCAGAGAGCGCCTCGATGGTGCGTACACCGTAGATGACGCCCGTGGCGCCTGTTATGCCAACGATGATTCCGCTCATGCCATACCTCCGATAGATCGCAACACCGCGGCGACGCGGGCGCGCATCCCCGCTGAAACGCGCGCTCGCTCTTCGATATGCTTGCCGTGCGTTGTCGCATCGATACCCATTTTCGCGACACCTGCGCCGCCGGCCGACTGGGGGTCGATCGGCTGACCCTGGAGGCCGGCCGCCACGATCACGTCCGCGTCGGCAAAACACCTCGTCATGATTGCCCATTCGACATCAGCCAGGCTGTGCGCGTCCACGTCCGCATCGACGACAACCACTTTTTTTATCATGGGGAAGCCCATCATAGCCGTGATAAGACTGCGCACCTGCGGCCGTTCCGCGGATTTTATCGACACGACAACCGAGGTCCCGAAGGTCTTCGCAACAAAAACGATCTCCGCAACAAAGGGAAACAGCTTTCTGACGGTCCCTTCCACGTGACCCCTGCTGACAAATGTCAGGTAGGCGTCGCCTTCGAGACCCGTCGGCAGGAGCGCGTGATACAGGGGGGCAGGCCGATGGAAGATGCGGCTTACCACCATGGTGGGCGTGGCCTCCAGGGCCATGTAGTAGCCGCCTATCTCGCCTAGCGGACCGTCTCGCCTCACGTCGCTGTAATCGACTTCTCCCTCCAGGTAAAACTCCGCGCCGGCCGGCACATCGATATCCGGATAAGCCGGCCTGATGACCTTGATGCCCTCCCCTTTCAACCCCCCGGCAACCTCGAGTTTGTCCGTGCCGGGCGCTGCCTTCATCGCCATGGAGAGAAAAAGCACGGGATCTACGCCTATGGTCACCACAAGCCGCATCCGCTCTCCCCTGGCCTTGCACTTCTGCAGTATGTCGGAAAGGGGTGGATTGATAAGGGTCACACCGAGCCGGTTGCCGCCCCGATACTCGAGCCTGTGGACGCCGCGGCCCATGACGCCGGAATCAGGGTCGGGCGATGAGACAATGCCCGTGGTAATGAACGGAGCCGAATCCTTTTCGCAGTGCTTGAGAATGGGGAGCACCGAGAGGAGGTCGCGGCCCGCCATGTCGATGCTCGCGAGCCCGGCCGGCTCCACGACAACCTTCTTTTCGGCCTTACTGCTTGCTTCGAGGAAGCGGCCGGGCTCGCCGACGATTGTGCTCAGGGCGTCTATGGACGGCGCCAGGTTGGCCGCTACACCACATTCGTACCCGTCGATGTTTTTGAAATGGATCACCTTTCCCCGGTCCGCAAGCAACTCTATCAACTCGGGGATATCCTCGCGGCTGACCTTCTCCTCTATCTCCAGCACAAGGCCGCGGCCCTTCATGAAATCGAGATAATCCCGCAGCGTCTCCATGCTACAGCCCCTTCGGGATGACAGTGACGAACTCCAGAATCTGCATGGAGCAGGGGCTCTCTATGAGCTGCCCCCTGCCGAGGCGCACCTGGAGCGTCTCCGGGTACTTCCCCGGGTCCTTCGAGATCATGACCCTTGCGTAGGTCGAGCGATATTTGCGCCTGCCGGGCGTCAGGTCCCGTATCACCACCACCTTCTCAACATCTTCTTCCATGCCCGCGAAGTCCTTCTCTATAAACGTATCCCACGTTGCCATCAGCCCCTCCTCGGTCTCCTGCCGGTATTGTCAAGCCTTCTCGTTTTCCTTTCTCTTTCGGTCGGCCGGCGGCCTGTGCCGAAACGTTCGCCCCGACCTCAGTCCGTGAACCCGTATGTCCGCCACTTTGAGAGTACCTTCTCCTGTATCTCCTTCGGATAGACAGTATCGAACGAGACCTTTATCGGCACGTCGGAAGCCGGCCAATGGATCGGGAACAAACAGTCGAAGACCACCTTCGGGGCGGTGCCGAGGCGCCGTTCCTCCGGGCCGACAAACGGGTTCAGGGGCGTGCCCACCCCATGTTCCGTGACCCTTATGCCCGTGACCGGATGGCACTTGGTGCTGAGCGCATGGATCAGCTCGTCCTTGCTGTAAATGTCCGTCTTGTCGTCAACGACCACCACCAGGTGAAACCAGGGCCCGAGCTTGCTGCCGAAAACGAGCTGGCCGATCTGGGTGGCGATGTTCGCGTAAATCGGCTTCACGCCCACCACGACGAGGTGGTGCGTGGATTCGGGCAGCATATAGACGCCGGTGACCGGTATCCCCTGGTCCTTCAGTATCCGCTCCATCTCGAGACCCAGCGAAAACGCCCTGAGTAGCTGCCCCTCGTCCGTGGGCACACCCATGTTGGAGATGGGCATGATCGGCTTCTTGCGCATAGTGATAGCCTTAACCCGGTAAACGGTCCTCTTCTCCCGCGGGCTCGTCCTGTAGCCCGTATATTCACCAAAGGGCGCCTCCTCGATGGAAACGTTCGGCACCACGACCCCCTCGATGATGATCTCCGCATGCGCCGGAACGTAAAGGTCGCACGTCTCGCACTTGACGACCTCGACCGGCTCCCCCATCAGCAGGCTTGTAAACTCGTCTTCCGGTATCGCCGCGGGTGCGCAGCTCGCAATGGCGGAGAGCGGGTCCGGGTTGATCACCGTCGCAAAGGGCATCGGTATGTTCCTCGGCGCGTACTTGTTGTGGAACATCTTCCCCATGTCCGAAAAAGGAAGCACAGGGCCGACCATCGTCTTTTCGTCAAAGAGCATCTGGCGGTACATGCCCCAGTTGATAGCGGACGTGTCCAGGTCTTTTGCCACCACGAAGTGCCACGTGCAGATGTACCTTCCCCCGTCGCCATCGTGTACCATGGGCGCGGGCAGACTCAGCAGGTCCGCGTCATCGCCCATAAGCACGACCTCCTTGCAGGGCGCGTCCTTCCTGTCGATAACCTTCGGCGGAAGCGGCTTGCCCGCCGTCCTTTTCAGGTATTCGGCGGAGATATCGCGGACCGACGTGGCCGGATCGAGACCGAACGCTATGGCGAGCCGCCTGTGCGTGGCTATCGGCCCGCCTAGCGCCTCGAACCCCGGATACTCCTTTATTTTCTTGAAATAGGCCGCGGGGGACTGCTTTTCGCACATCCTTCGCACGATGGCGCCCATTTCCAGGTCCCAGTCCACCTCCTCGTTCACCACGACGACATCCCCGGTCTCGAGGAGGGCGTCTATGTAGCGCCGGTTGTCTTTGTAGTATTTGTATGCCATAAGTTCTCCCATACCGTTTATTTGAACTGCGCGACGAACCCTTCCCAGCGCCCCTGCGCCTCGAGGATGAATTGTGCAAGCTCCCGCACTACCCCCCTGCCGCCCCCTGCGGCCGTTACATGGTCGGCTTTTCCCCGCGCCTCCCATGATCCGTCGGCCGGGGCCGCGGAGAACCCCACCCGACCCATGATGCCGAGATCGATCATCTCGTCGCCCACGTAGCAGATCTCCTCGTCCTTAAAGCCCGACTCCTTCTCGAACTCGTCGAGTCTCCCGATCTTTGCCGACGAGCCCCAGAGCCTTTCCGGCGGGATTCCGTATATCTTCCCCATCTGCTCATCGGCCCGCGATATCTTGCTGGTCAGGAACGAGACGCCTATGCCCGCCTCTACGAGGGCCGTCACGCCAAGGCGGTCGTGCAGGGAAAAAGCCTCCGACTTTACGCCCTCCTGCGTATAGTACAAGGTGTTGTCGGTCAATACCCCGTGTATATCGAGAATAACGAAACGGACCTTCTTCGCCTTTTCGACTGCCTCTTCTCTAGTCATAGCATACCCCCTATTTATAGCCCATTCTGGTAACTTTCTCTACCCAGCCGTCCCATTTGCCCATGGCCCGCAGGATGAATTCGCATATCTCCCGCATTGCGCCTTTGCCGCCGGCGCAGTTAGTGACGTAATGGGCTACGGCCTTGACCTCGTCTATGGCGTCCGCCGTAGCCACCCCGAAGCCGACCTTCTTCATTGGCGCTATGTCGGAAAGCTCGCACCCCAGATAGCCGACGGCACTATAATCGATGCCCATCTCTCCCATCAATTCCTGAAGCTTCGCGGTCTTGTCGGCAATACTATAGTAGCACTTGTCGAGCTTCAGCTCACGAGCCCTGAAAAGCCCCTCGCCGTCGATGGACGTGGTGTCAAGATAGGCGATCTTTATGTCGTTTGCCGTCAGGGAAAGGTCTCCGAAGCCGTCCATGTGCCAGAAACCATACCTCTTGTTCCCTTCCACATCACAAAAGAGGTTGTTCGTGGTGAGGACACCGTGGATGTCATGGGCGAACAGCCTGACCTTCTTCGCCCTCTCCTGCGCACTCGCTATATCCTTTTCACATAACATGGAAGCCTCCTTTTAGTCTATCCCGTACTCGCTCCATCTGGCCTTCACCTTTTCCATCACGGCCTCCGTCAGCCTGATCTCCGTCGGTTTCTCCTTCCACTCGAAGGGTATGGTCGCATCCAGGATGATCCGTGACGTGATGAGCTTGTTGGTGCCTGCCTCAAGGGCCGGATCGAGGGGCGTCGACCTGCCTCTGTTGATGATCTGCGTGCCTCTCGCGGGGTTATAGCGGGTGCCGAGCGCCCACCAGACCCTCGGGAGGTCGTCTGCATCGATGTCGTCATCGACGATAATGATCATCTTGATCCCATACGATCCCGTGTTGCTCGCGATGACCGCTGCAGCCACCTGGTCCGCGTGTCCGGGATACATCTGCTGGACGGAGACGACCACGGTGAAGCGCCCTGAGGCCTCCGGCAGGGTATAGACGGACTTGATGCCCGGGATCTGCATTCTGGTAAGATCGGTCCAGAGGGATGCGTTCCGGGTAAAGGCATAGAGCATGTGCTGGTCGCCCACGGGCCTGCCCACGCTCGTCTCCCACAGGATCGGCTTGTTCCTGAAGTAGACGCGCTTCACCTCAAGGGCCGGTTTGGGGATCGGCTTGATGAGCTCTTCCGTATAGTAGCCCGTGTATTCGCCGAAGGGGCCTTCGTTCCGAAGGTGAGAAGGATCGATCTCCCCCTCCAGCACGATCTCCGCGGCGGCGGGGATGGGAAGTCCGTTCACCTGGCTGGAGACGACCTCTACCGGGGCGCCCCGCAGGGTCCCCACCACGTCATAGCCGCTCTTCGCCTTGGCGACGGTCGCGGCGCTGGCGAAGATGTGGAGCGGATCGCCGCCGATGATGACGCAGGCCGGCATCTTCTTGCCCTGTTTACCGTACTTCTTCATGATCCTGTCGCCCTTCTTCCCTTTCAGGATCTGTATGCCGAGGGTTTTCTCGTCGAGGATGCCCATGCGGTAGGTACCGAGGTTGATGTCGCCTGTCTCCGGGTCTTCGACGACCATGAAGACCGCGGTGCCGAAGTAGCGGCCGCCGTCGAGCTCGTAAAATCTTGGTGACGGGAAAGCAAACGTATCGACCTTGTCGCCCTCAAGGACGTTCTCGAAGATAGGGCCGTCTTTCAACACCTTTGCGGGAATGACCTCTTTTACTGCGAGGCTCACCCACTCTTTTGTCAACTGGACCATGGAGAGATCCCGGCTCTTTCCCAGGATCATCGCCAGTCTCTGGGTAGTGCCGAAGGCGCCGGTGAGGACAGGGCTCTCATACCCCTTGACGTTTTCGAAGAGAAGGGCGGGGCCGGACTTCTCTTCCACGATCTTACAGATGTGGGAAATCTCAAGATTCCAATCGACCTCGGCCTTCACCCTTTTGAGCTGCCCCACTTTTTCGCACATGTCTATGAAATCTCTCAGGTCCATGGACTCCTCCTTATGGGAAATTTGGACTATACCGGTCGTGCCCGCCCTTTTTGCCCGACACAAATCCTTTGGGAGCGCCGGGCAGAGGCCGCGTAAATTTGATGCGTCGCCATGCATCCATTTTTATGCAATGCCGTTGACAAGTCAATTCATTTATTTTTATACTATATAAGAAAACCTTATGTTCCTCTATTCCCTCACGTCCCTTATAGTCTTCTCCCAGGTCGTAAAATGCAAAAGCTTTTCCAAGGCGGCCGATCTCCTCTTCATGACGCAGCCGGGGGTTTCCGGACACATCGCCCAGCTTGAGGCCCAGACGGGCCTGACGCTGATCAAACGAGAGAGGGGCAAGTTTGACCTGACCAGGGAGGGCAGGATCGTCTACCGCTACGCCGAGCGGATTGAAAAGATCGCCCGGGAGTTGGAAGAGAACCTGCGGGCCACAAAGGCGGAGGCAGCACTCTCCCTGCGCCTGGGCACGACCATCAACTACGCAAGAAAGATCATGCCCTATATCCTCGGCGGCTTCCAGAGGAGGAACCCCGACATCAAGATCA
>Ga0326727_10008535_pt1 | contig 25908 bp, 21 predicted proteins | sample MB2enrmetagenome_FD_207643 | JGI IMG/M metagenome (GOLD analysis project Ga0326727, IMG submission 207643) | Lab enriched peat soil microbial communities from McLean, Ithaca, NY, United States - MB29MY | ecosystem: Environmental > Terrestrial > Soil > Wetlands > Peat | place: USA: New York...
CATAGTTAGAAGAAGAAAAAGACCTGAAAATCAGGCGCTCGCCAACCACGGATTTATTGATCAAATTTCGAATGCAGTATAGAGCGACGCAGAAGTCTGCGGGGAGGTGTCTATGTTCGAATCCGTGAAACAAAACAGCCAGCAGAGCGGAATCATTTACGCCACTTCACTAATGGTTTCATTCATTGTCCACGTGTTCATTATCTGCCTGCTCATACTCGTCCCGCTGATATTTTTCAATGTGCTGCAGGCCGAGGATCTGGTTGCCTTCCTCTTGGAGCCTCCCGCACCCTGGGCGGCCCCCCCGCCACCCATCACGGCGGCGAAAGCCGGACACGCAGCTCGTCCTATGCCGCTACAAGTCGGCGTTTATGCACCAGACAAGATACCGGAAGGCATCCCTGCACCCGACACAGATTTTGACCCCGTTGACCCGGGTTCCATCATTCCTGCAATCCCGGGAGCGTTAGGTCCCGGCGTGCCTTGGGGAACTGGAACAAAGGTGGGACCTGTGGCGATTCCCGCCCCCCCGTTTTTACCGCCTCCTTCGCCTCCAAGTCCGAAACGCACGCCGATACGGGTTGGGGCGCTGGAGCAATCCAAACTCATCCTCAAGGTGAATCCGCAGTATCCGCCGCTTGCCATCAAAGCGCATGTGACGGGGACGGTCGTACTCGAGGCGCTTATTGACGAAGAGGGAATCGTGTCCACCGTTAAAGTCTTGAGCGGCCACGTCCTCCTGGTGGATGCTGCGGTTCAGGCAGTGAAGCTGTGGAAGTATTCTCCGACGGTGCTGAACGGCGAGCCGGTTCCCGTGATCGCCACTATAACCGTCGTGTTCCGGCTTGACTGATTAATTAACCACGAAACACACGAAAAAACTGCAGATCTCTTTCGTGGGTTTCGTGGTTAAGTAATTTTAGGGCTGAAGAATGACTTTGCCTGAGGTTTGCCTGCCCTCGAGCGCCTGATGCGCTTTGGCTGAATCCTTTAACGGATAAACGCGATCCACTCGGACTCGCAGGCTCTTGTCGGCAACCCAGGCGAGAACATCGCCCGCTCTCCACAAAAGCTCTTCCCGCGATGCCGTGTAGTGGGGCAGGCCGGGTCTCGTGAGGTACAGAGAGCCTTTGGAATTCAGGATGTTTGCCTCGAAGGGCGCAACCGGTCCACTGGATTGTCCAAACAAAACCATCATGCCGCGCCTTCTGAGGCAATTCAGGCTCTTTTCAAATGTTGTGCGGCCCACCGAGTCATACACCACGTCCACCCCGGCTCCGGAGGTTATCTGTTTGACTTCCTGCTCGAAATCTTTTTGCGTGTATAGAACGATGTGATCCGCGCCGGCGTCTCTCGCCAGTGCTGCTTTTTCCTCTGTGGAAACTGTGCCGATCACTCTCGCGCCGATCTTTTTTGCAATCTGGATCAGCAGCAGCCCGACTCCTCCTGCGGCAGCGTGAACAAGAGCGGTTTCCCCCTTCCGGAGAGGGAATGTTGAATAGGTCAGATAGTGGGCGGTCATCCCCTGGAGCATGACCGCGGCCGCGTTTTCAAAGCTCAGACCATCCGGCAAATTGACCAGGCGGGAGGAATTTACCAAAGCGTAGTCGGCGTAAGCTCCAATCGTGCCGGCATAGGCGACGCGATCTCCCGGTTTGACCGTCGTGACACCCTCTCCGGTGCTCTCCACCGTGCCGGCCGCTTCCTGCCCGGGAGTGAAGGGGAGGGGAGATTTGTACAGTCCTGTTCGGAAATAAATGTCGATGAAGTTGAGCCCTATCGCATAAACTTTGACAATGGCTTCACCCGGGCCAGGATGTGGTTTAGGCACATCCTCATACACCAGCTTTTCGGGCCCGCCGGTTTCATAAACTCGAACAGCTTTCATTTGATGGTACCTCCCTTCTGAGTGCATCTTAGGAATTTTGCTCCTTTGGGGCCAGGGTGCAAGTGCAATGCAATGGGGAATGGGTTTAATTCCTATGGAATGCCTTCCATCACGAAATGGGTGTTTCCACCTATTGACGGGAATGGCAAGCCGACTGCAAACGCCACCTCGCAAGCCTTGAATTAGGCATGGCAGGTGCCCAGCGGGTATTGGCTTAACGGTCCTATTTCACTATCGCCTTAAATTAGTCATATCAGCACGGGCACGCGGATTCAAGCCCATGATACAGTTCCCCTCGGAGGGAGAACTACGGACTTGTCCGGCTTTTGCCGGCAAAGAACAAGGTCGGCTGCGGGCAGTTTGTCCGTGTGTCTCCAGATTCTGTCGGTTGCAGCGATTGCCCGCGCCCAGGTTTCTCCGGGAGAGCTTTCGAAAGCTCATATGCGCGCAATGGATCTGTGCACTGCACAGGATGGGCACGACAGGGGAAGGAGACCGCCCGAGTTTAGACATGTGGAATGCTCTTAAGACATCCGTGAGCGGCTGGGTGAAAAAAGTGGTTACACATATCGCTAGCGGGATCGGATAAAACCGGAAGACGTTGTCCCCAATGCCACAACGAACATAGCGGTCCCGATTTTGTCGTGATCCACTGGAGCGTGCCCATCCAGCATTTCGACCACTCGATGACAGGCTGCCGGATTGAACCCAGACATGCCCAAGTGGGTTGCCGTACGTGTCATCAACCCATGCGTTTTCCGTTGGCATCCAGGGCGTCTATTTCAGCCAAAGATTTGTCAAGCAAGTCCAGGGGCTTATCCCAGGATGGCTCCGATTGCCACGCCGATATGCACCGGGGAGAGTTGTCGATTCAATGTGAGCGCTGCCACGATCCGCAGCCGTTTCAGACCCGGATCACTTGTGAGAAAAAGGATCATCGGGTGGGATGTCGCCATGGACGACGCGTCTTAAAAATTTCCAGCGACCATGTTCGCGGACAAAGGTATCGTTATAGTGTCCGAGATAAAACGGCTGCGGCTGTTTGGAACTGCTCTGCACCACAAATACCCACTTGGTCGTGGCTTTGGCCTCATTCCCGGCGACCTCGATCACCTCGTTGGTGAACACGTGGCAGTTTGGCACGCCGATACTCCCCGACTTTTCGATCCCGATTGTTTTTTCCATCAAGTCGCGGATTGCCGTCGGACTCTTGGCAGTCCCCATGCCGCCGACCCACTCGCCTTCTTTTTCGGCAAAAAGCTGCGAAAAGGATGCAAAGTCCCTTTGATCCAGGTAGCGTCCGTAATCCATCAATAATTGACGGATCTCCTCTCGGTCCTCCAGACGCTGCAGCCGATCTTCTGCAGACCCTTTCTTTTCAGCGGAGATCAGGGCGCAACAAAACAACGCCGCTACTGACACAACCAGTATATTTAGATACGCAGGTTTTTTCATATGGCCTCCGTTTGGAGTCGTGCTCGAAGGGCGCTTTGGTTTGGGCCTGCCTGTAAATGAGCGGTCCTTGGGCGCCCTAGGCGGAATCCCGGCACTCCCGGCAGGAAACGCCTGTTTTCGCGGGAAAAGGATATAATGAACCGATGCGAAAGCAGAGCAGATTCTCATACGACGGTGAAGTGGGGCGCTGGTGGCTCGAACGTTCATTGGATGGCGCACACAGCCGTGCCTACAGGAAAATTGCCGATTTCATCCGGGACTCGTTTACGCGCGATCCAGGAACAATTGTGGATTACGCCTGTGGACCGGGGCATCTGCTCTCATTACTCAGCCAGTGCTTCAAAAAATCGAGGCTTCTGGGATTGGATGCATCTCGATTCATGCTTGAGCAGGCAAGGAACCGGATTGCAGCGCTGCCGCAGGAATGTGCCGGCCGGATCTCGTTGGTCGAGACTCCACTTCCAAATCTGAACCTATTTCGAGGAAGAGCCGACCTGGCAATCTTCTGCTTCCCGAACATGGTCCCATTCCCGGAAGAGGGGAATCGAAACACGAACAGCTCTTTTTTGAGTGAAAATGACCGGCAGGTTGCAAAAGCTCTTTCCCTGGCGGTGGATTCCTGCAATCAGGCGGTCCGAGTCGCCGATGCTCTCGCCAATCAAACAGCTCTTGAGCAAGGACGATGCCTATCGCTCAATCTTCGCCGCTTGCTGGTCAGAGACGGCATCTGCATGCGCATCGAGTACGCGACCATGCAGCGCCACGAGTTATCTCCGCTCGAACTGGCGCATGTCTCTTTTGAAGAAGGCTCCCTGGATAGCAGGTGGGAAGGTAGGATGCCGCGCCACTGGTTCCGCTTGGTCGCTTCGGCCTATTTCAGGTCAGGAGTGTTGGAGGATGTCTACGAACAGACCGGGGACGAGAGAGACAAAAATGGCGGTTACCTGATCACAGTTCTGCGGGCGATATAGCGTGAACTATTTTGCCTTCGAGACATTGCGCTAAATTCGGAGTCGCCGAACCTTGGATTCCGCACGCTTTAGAAGAGTATCACCAGTCGTTTAATTCAAGCATTTCCAGCAAATAGGAGCCGGATATATCTGGCGTGACGAACGTCAGCACGGTTGAGCTGCCGTCGAACGCCATGCGATCGGATTGCGACGCTGATGGATCGCCCCATGGGGATTTGTTGGAGGTGACCTGGGATTCCGGCCGGTCTGCCGCGGTTTCCGCCGACAGATTGTCCAACGAATGAAAGGGGCGTTCGAATACTATCGCGGATTGGTATTTGGGGGCGCCTGCGAGAGAGGATGGTGAAGAACGCAGAACGGATCCTTCAAGATTGATCACACGTCGCTGGTTGCCAGTTTCAGGTGTATTTTCATTTGCGGGGCCAGGCGCACCTCGATTCCCAGGAGCATTCCCCCGCGCGAGATATCAATTGCCGTCACTTCGATCTCCTGGTTGAACGTTATCCCCTTCAACAACGGTATCGATGAGGATCTGAACCGGGGCCAGCGTCTCCGTTCGGAACCCGAGGTTTTGTTCTTTTTCCCAGCTCTGTGGTTTTTGCCGCTGCTTTTGTCACTCGGACCGGGAATGGGGCACGGACTAGAGCGCGGCATTTTTGTTTATCGACCGGCTTTCCCGATAGGTTTGGAATCCAGAGACTGCACGATCCCTGGTTCTCTCCGTCTGCGCATCCCCCCTGCCTCGGCGGTTGGATTAAGGAAATATCGACGGCCACAAGGAATCCACGTGTGCAGCCGTTTCCGGCAGCGGCTGCACTTCCGGTGGATACCACGGCTTCATTCGGCAATCGATCACGATCGGCGCGGACAACTGAACGTGAAACCGCTCGAGACGGCTCTGCCGCGCGTGTATATCGGCTGCCGGTTCGAAGCGAGTAAAAACAGTCCATAAAAACGATTCGTCATTCCGGACGCACTCGTTGGTATCGTCGACAAGACAAACGATACGGAACGGCTGTACGGCTTGTTCATCCAGCAGTTGTTGCACGACGGAATCCTGTTCCTGCCACCCGGGCCCTTCCACGACGAGCACTCCCGGGGCAAAAACCTTCTGATTTCGCAATCGCGGGTTCGTCAAGTCGCATTGGGGCGCTGTCTGAAGGGCAAACCGTCTCTCGCCCAGGCCCATTAATATGGCCTTGCTCCCTTCGTTCACCCTGCCGCTGGTGTAATCCAGCGTATCCTGAGCGACTGGCGAAAACACGAAAAGATCGGAGGCGAAGTCGGCCCTTTCCAGGACGTGCGTGAGAAAAGGGCGGAATTGCCGCAACGGTAGCGGTGTGTCGGTCAGCATCAGAACCTTGGTCAGAGAAAGCTGTCCTTCACCCAGGATTCGCATTGCCGCCATGAACGCTTCCTTCGGATAGCGTTCCTTGACCACGGCAACCGCCAATGGATGTACTCCGGCATCGTCAAAAGCCCAGACATCCTGAACGCCGTTCATGACGAGCGGGTAGATCGGCGAAAACAATTCCTGCAGGTATTCGCCGATATAGTGATCTTCCTGCCGAGGCCGCCCTACAACCGTTGCAGGAAATATCGCCTTGCGTCGATGGTAGATCCGATCAACCTGAAAAACAGGGAAGGGATGGGCCAAAGAATAATACCCGTAATGGTCGCCGAAGGGACCCTCAGTCCGGCGCACGGCGGGAGGAACCTGCCCGATCAGCGCAAATTCTGCTTCGGCAATCACGGGGAGTGCGCTGATTGAACTGCGCCGTATGAGGCCGAGTTTCTTGCCCAGCAGCAAAGAGGCCAGGACGGCCTCCGGGATGTTTTCCGGCAGCGGGGCTACGGCGGATAGGATAAGGGCCGGCGGGCCTCCGAGGAAGACGTTTGCCGGAAGCGGCTTGCCCGTCTTTTCCGCCTCGTAGTAGTGGAACCCTATTCCTCGCTGAATCTGGAAGTGCATTCCCGCCGTCGAATCGTCGAAGATCTGATTGCGGTACATGCCGATATTGGGCTTGCCGGATTTTGGGTGTTCAGTGTAGGCCATCGGCAATGTCAGAAACGATCCGCCATCCATGGGCCAGCTTTGAATTTGTGGAAGCGCTTTGAGCCTGGCTGGGTTCATCACGCATTCGAGCACAGGACCCGAATTGCAGCTCCTCGTACCGAGCCTTAATCCCGCCTTGGCCAGATCGCGGAAATTCCAAAGCTTCGCAATGGAAGGAACTGCCAGAATTTCAATCGCCTCGACGACTCTCCTGAAAAAACGGGAAGGCTCTTCGCCGAACGCGAAGTCGATGCGACGCCGCGTTCCGAAGAGGTTGGTGGCAACCGGGAACTCCGTGTTCCTGACATTCGTGAACAGAAGCGCCGGCCCCTGCTGTGCGACGACCCGCCTCTGAATTTCAGCCAGCTCGAGATAGGGGTTGATCGGCACGTCGATGATCCGAAGCTCCCCCTCTCGCTTCAGGATCTCCAGAAAGCTGCTGATATTGACCGGACGATTCGATTTCATTTCTTATATGGGGGCGACCGACGGGCCGCGCGTAGCAAGGGGATTCTATCAGAAAATGATCGTAAAGACTCGAAGACTCGAAGCCTTTTCCGTAGGGAATATGGGCCGTGCATCAAGTACAATATGGGCTGGGATGAAAAAGGGGGCAGTCGCCATATTTCGCCGGTGGTTTATCGACAGCAAAGCGGGAGAAATGCGGTGACTGCCCCCATTTCCGTGGGGTACGCTCGACGACTCGAAGAAGGGGAACGCTCAATGCTTGAAGTCAAATTCCAGGGCCGTGGGGGGCAGGGGGCCGTCACGGCCTCCGAAATTTTAGGGAGATCTTTTTTCCTCGAAGGAAAGTATCCGCAGGCTTTTTCACTCTTCGGCGGCGAGCGCCGGGGCGCACCGGTTTTCGGTTTCCTGCGCGTCGACGACCAACCTATACTCCTCAAGTGCCAGATCAAGAATCCGGATCATGTGGTCATCTTTGATTTGTCTCTGGCAGACGAGGCTGAGGTGTTGCGCGAACTGAAGCCGCGTGGCTCTATCTTGATCAATACCAGATCCGGGATCGATCATTTCCCCCGGTTGAGGCCCTTCAACATCGGGTTGATCAGTGCCAGTGCCATTGCCAAGGACGAAGGACTGGGGGACAACTTTAACACGGCCATTCTCGGCGCCTACGTTCGCCTGACCGGTCTGATAAAACTGGAAACTCTGGTTTCAGTTGTCAGAAAAATGGCCCCGTCCAAAGTTGAGGCGAATATCCAGGCTGTCGAGCGCGCCTACGAGGAAACCGCGGTGTTTCAGCCGGAGGAGATGATTTGATGGGCCGAAAAGATTCAAAAGAAAATGAATTTGTTATTCCCATCTCTTACGGCAGCACGGAGATCATCGAAACGGGGAAGTGGAGTTCTCAAAAACCCCAGCCGCTGCGGCAGACACCCCCTTGCCAGGAGGCGTGCCCGGCTGGCACCGATATTTCATTGTTTGTGCACTTTGTGGAAAAAGGGAAGTTTGCCGAAGCTCTCTCCACGATCCTGGTCGAAAATCCATTCCCGGGGGTATGCGGAAGAGTCTGCTTTCATCCGTGCGAAGCAGGCTGCAACCGGGCTCAATATGATGAATCGGTCTCAATCCAAATGTTGGAACGGTTTGTCTCGAGCCTGAGATCCGGAAAGACCCTGCAACTGCGCCCCATGGCTTGCGGTGATTCCAGGAGAGTTGCGATCGTGGGTTCCGGTCCCGCGGGCCTTTCCTGCGCGTACTTTCTCGCCATCCTCGGTCATCAGCCAACGGTATTCGAATCCAGGGATGAACCCGGCGGGATCATGCGCTGGGGGATCCCCCAATTCCGGCTGCCCAAAACCGTCTTAAAAAGAGAGATACGCCGGATTCTTACTCTGCCCATCAGATTGAAGACCGGCTGCAGAGTCGGAAGGGATATCACTTTTGACGAGTTGGAACAGTTCGACGCCGTTTTCCTTTCTCCGGGCGCTGAGCTTAATGCGCTGCTATCGATTGAAGGGGACACTCTGGCAGGAGTATGGAATGGAGGGGACTTCCTTGAGGGTGTCAACTCTGGCAAAAGCATCTCGCTGGGAAAGGAGACGCTCGTCGTCGGCGGAGGCAACACCGCCATGGACGTTGCCAGGTCCGCACTGCGACTCGGCTCCACGGTGACCATCGCCTACCGAAGAACCAGGGACGCGATGCCTGCCATCCGTGATGAAGTCGGCGAAGCCGAAGAAGAGGGAATCCAATTCAAGTTCTTGATCCAACCCGTGTCTGTCAAACAGACGGAAAATGGGAGATTGGCGGTCGTTTTTCAGCGCATGCAGCTCGGCGTTCCCGATGATAGCGGGAGGCCAAGAGCCGTTCCTGTGAAGGATGAATACCTGACCATCGAAACCGACAGCCTCGTCAGTGCAGTTGGGGAACTGGTCGACCTTTCGTGGATCCCCGAAAAGCTCATTGATGCCGGATTGGTTGATCCTGCTCTCGAATCGAAAATCTTTGCCGGGGGGGACGCCGCACGGCAGCCCAGAACCATCGTGAATGCTATCGCTTCGGCAAAGCGGGCTGCGATTTCCATGGACCTCTTCTTCCGTGGAATTCAAGCTCGTGACCTTCTTTCCAAAATCAGAATCGGCAATAAAGGATCCATTTCGTTAGGCGCCTATCTCCGGGCTAGGGAAGACGGAGCGTGGCCCGAAATCAAAGAGGTCATTTCCTATGAAAAGATCAATACCCTGTATTTCGCAAAGACGGGACGAGTAAAAACAAGAAAGCTTAGTCATGAAAAAAGGCTCCAGTCCTTTGCGGAAGTCAACTCGGGCCCTGATGCCAACGCGGCAGCGCTTTCCGCGTCGCGCTGTTACTCCTGCGGCAGGTGTAACGCCTGTTTGAACTGCTATTATTTCTGCCCTGAAGGCGTGGTCTCCGTGGATGCGGAGCAATGTTCTAGAACGGTTGACTATGAACACTGCAAAGGGTGCGGTACGTGTGCAACGGCCTGTCCTAGAAACGCGGTCGAAATGAAGGATCTGTCATGAAAGATTTTATGTCCGGCAACGATGCTGTGGCTCACGCTGTGCTGCTGTGCCGCACTCCGCTGATTGCTGCGTATCCGATCACGCCGCAGACATCCATTTACGAAAGGCTATCCAGCTGGGAGGCATCCGGTTGGCTGAAGGGGATCATGATGCGAACGGAGTCTGAGCATTCCGCGATGGCTTCCTGTATCGGGGCTTCCCTTACCGGAGTCAGGACGTTTACCGCCACCTCTTCGCAGGGGCTTGGGCTGATGCATGAAATGCTCCATTTTGCTGCAGGGTGCCGGCTTCCGATTGTCATGGCCAATGTGAATCGAATTATTTCGGCACCGTGGGGATTTTGGGCGGACCACCTCGACAGCCTCTCTCAGCGTGACACGGGGTGGATGCAGTTTTATTGCGAGAACGGCCAGGAAGCGCTGGATACGGTGATTCAGGCCTACAAGATAGCCGAGCAGGTCTATCTTCCGGTAATGATTTGCCTGGATGCGTTTTATGTCTCGCACTTCGTGGAACCGGTGGAAATTCCCGAGCAGGAACAGGTCGACGCTTTCCTTCCTCCTATCGATCTCCCGCACCGATTGGATGTCGAAAAACCCGGATTCCTCGTTCCCGTCGTCTCATCCGAAAAATACCGGGAATACAAGCACATGGCGGCTACGGGCATGGACTCCGTCAAGGATATTGCCTTGAGCGTTGATCAGGAATTCAAAGTGAAGTTCGGGAGAGGATACGGGATTGTCGAACCCTTCATGATGGAGGATGCGGAAGTCGTGGTCGTCACGGCAGGATCGATGACGAGCACGGCCAGATTGGCGATCACCAAAATGCGCGAGGAAGGGAAAAGGATCGGACTGCTGAAGCTGCGCACATTCAGGCCGTTCCCTGTGGAAGCTGTCCAGAGCGCGCTTGCCGGGAAGAAGAAAATAGCCGTAATCGACCGCAATTTTTCGGTGGGCGGGGGCGGAATATTCTGCCAGGAGTTGAGGTCAGCTCTGGTTCATTCTTCCGATCACCCACTGGTTTTCAGTTACATTGCCGGAAGCGGGGGGACGGACGTCAATCCCGAAACAATTGGGAAGATTGCGCTTAAAACGATGGGGAAATCAACGCCGGCGGATGCGCCGGAGTGGATCATGGGCGAATGAGTATATTCAGCGGACCGGTGAAGCCTCAATGGCCGACAACTGCTAGCCCCGGCCGTAAGTTATTGAAAATACTTGGGCGATTCCCCCATTTCTGATTTTTTCACAGGTTTTGACGGCCGGCCTTGGTGCCTGCCGGGCCAGCTCTTGATGACATCTAAAGGATAGCGCGTATGTTTGCACCTGAATCGGAACCGAATTTTTTAAGGCCGGGTCATGCTGCGTGTCCGGGTTGCGGACTTGCCATGGGCATGAAATTGGTGTTTCAAGCTATGGGCCCCCGCACGATTGCAGTCATCGTGCCATCCTGCGAAGGGTCTATCGGAGGCGTTTATCCCGTCACGGCTTATGGCGTGTCCACTTTTCATTCCGCATTTGAGATCGCCGCCCCGACAGCCGCAGGCATCGCGAATGCTTTGAAGATTCAGGGCAAAGATGACATCCAGGTAGTGGCGTTCGCGGGAGACGGTGGGACCTTCGATATCGGCCTGCAGTCCCTTTCGGGAGTGACAAAAAACAACGACGACATCCTTTATGTCTGCCTGGACAACGAAGCCTATATGAACACCGGGATTCAGGTGAGTTCCGCGACTCCTTCTTTTGCGTGGACAGGAACGACGCCAAAGGGGAACCCCCGGCGCAAAAAGAACATCATGGAGATCATGGCCGCTCACTATAATCCCTATTCTGCGACCGCGGCCATTGGATTCCCGCAGGATCTGCGACAGAAAATCGTCAAAGCGAAAAGCATCCGTGGAACGAAGTTCATCCACATGCTCGTTCCATGTCCTACCGGCTGGAGAACATCTTCGGACATTGCTCCGGAATTATCCATCCTTGCCGTCGAAACCAAAGTTTTCCCGCTTTATGAAATCGAGAACGGGACCAAGTACACGATGAATCACGAGCCGCGCTGCCTGCCTGTTCAGGAATATCTGAGGAAACAGGGGAGATTCAAACACCTGAATGAAGACCAGATCCGGCAGATCCAGAAAGATGTGGATGACGACTGGGCCCGCTTGCAGTTGCGCTTTGGCGATTAAACGCGAACTGCCGCAGATATTCGCGGGTTCAATCCATGCCTACCCGCAGTTTAAGGGGAGATCATTCAGGACTTGCCGATGGCGGCTTGATAAGCCGTCAGAAGCCCATTCGCCTCCTCTGCGGCATCGGGCATTTTACTCTTCCTCAGTTTTGCCGCATTGCTCAGAGTTTCCCTGAGGTGTTCGCTATCGACAAGTCTGATTGCCTTATCGATGAAATCCTCGAGATCGTAGGGATCGAAGAGACAGCCCGCGTTCAGGTCGCCTGCTTCGCCAAGAACCGGTTCCCTGTTTCCAGGAATATCCGATGCCAATATGGGCTTTCCGGCTGCCATAGCCTCGAGCATGGAATTGGACAGCCCTTCAGAAAATGAGGCGTTCAAGACGATGTCCGATGCTTCATACGCGGACCGCATGGCCGCCGGCGATATGGATCCTATCCAACGGGCGAATGTTTTCAGCCTGTCCAATTCCCGCTCGAATTGAAGAGTGTATTCAGCATCCACTGCGGGTCCCGCAGCTGCAAACCGGATTTTTGGCCGGATAGCATGCACCCGCTCCAAGGCAAGCAGGCACTCGAGATTTCCTTTGACTGGGCGCACCCCGGCCGGCATGAAAAAGAGAACATCATCCGGATCGCAACCGGCAAGGCTTCTGAGATCGAAGGGCTCATCGCCGAACCAGCTGAAGGCCTTCGGTACATTTATTATCCTCTGCGCGACATCAGGCATTTTGCGCCGAAGGCTCTGAACCGTTTCCAGACTCTGGGTGAGAATGACCCGGGCCATTCTGAGAACCTTGAAAATCGTCTCCCTGGCGTCGGCCCTGTCAAAATCCAGATTGATATCCGTACCGCCCGGAGAAACGACGACAGGCAGAGACCTCAGATGCGTTTCTACGAGAGGATCCAAGATCAGAGTTGCGGTCTTGTAAGCATGGTGAACGTGGACCAAGTCCGGGCGGAAGCCGTGGAGGCGATCGACAAAGGTGACGGGGTGCAACCCCTCCGAGGCGAGCACTTCGACAATCATGTCCTTCGCTGTCAGAGATCGACGCCAGCGTTCTGCGGTAACCGCGTTGCCTGTCACGCTGGGAAATATCGAAGGCGCAAGGATCAGAATTCGCATCGCTCGTCCAATGCAGTTTTGGGGAATCGAGCGAGTTCGACACCGGTTTCCCGAAGGGCCATCCGAAAGCGCCCGTGCGTTAGTGCTTCCAATTCCGTTTCCCGGTCACGAGTTGAAAAACCTGAAAATGGGCCGGATGCGGAATTTCCGGCAAAGCGACCCGGGTGGACCATCAGTTCCGTGAGTCCGTGAGGGATAGATTGCAGGAACTCGAACCAGTGCGAAGAAGGCAATCTCCCCTTAAAGTACAAACCTCGGAATTGGATGGTCGTGCAGAATCCCAGTGCATTCAAAACCGGCCTGGCCGCTTCCGCATGGCAGCTAAAAAAATGGGCTTCTTCGTGAATCCCGGAAGATATCGTGTCGGCCTGGAAGGCCTGCGATTCTTCCGGAATCCTGACCCAGGCGATTCCGTTCATCCTTGCGGCGTCCGCAGCCGGTTTGAGGACGGCAGGAAGGATATGCACGTGTTGATGTCCGTCCGAATGGTCGGGGTGGACTCCGGCGTTCCGGAGCGCTGCGATTTGCGCATTCAACTCCTGCCGGATTTCATTTTCCAGCTCCGGACAGCCGCTCCGAACGAGCAGGCTCTGCGCGGATTTCTTGCCCAGAAAGCATCCATCCGGGCCGGTCAGAAGCCGGAGACCGGCTGAAAGGGGCTTCCCTTCCGATAGATTGAAATGGATCCCAAGGGAGACCCTGTCCCGTGGTAACTCGCGAATCCTGCGAAGACCGTCCTTCAGCGCTGGCCCATTTGGAAGGATCGACAGACTCGTCACCACGCCCGCCGCGATGGCTTCGAATATCCCTGCATTCCGTGATTTGTCAGCTCCCAAATCGTCTGCGTTGACTATCAATTGCTTCATCTTTTTCGAGGCCTTGCTGCGCGTATGAACAGATTTTGGAAACAGACGCGGCCATCTTCGCATTCCCTGAACTCCGAAGCTCCCAAAGACCGGAGTGAGACCAGATATTCGAAAAGTCCGCTTTCGATCTCTTCATACTCTCCGGCCGTAAACGAACGCTCTGTTTCACGGATCAGGTCAACCTCCGAAAAGAGCTCCCGCAATTTTTTCCAGAGTTCGCGCGGATTTGCCAAAGAAATGGCCAGGAGCCAAAGCCTGCCGCGCTCGGGATGCAGAAAATCCGGTGCCTTCCAGAGCACTTTGAAGAGATCCCTGCTGCCATCGGGTCCTCCATATCTCGGGCCAAAGGGATGAGGGCCGGGGGTCTGCGGAGGCGTTGCGACGATTACGTCAAAACGAACCTCCCGGCCGAGCGCCTCGTACCAGGAACCAGCGCGGATTTCGATTCGATCCTCGACGCCGTTCCTCCAGGCGTTTTGTTTTGTGGCCTCTAGCGCCCTGGGGTCCAAGTCGGTGGCCACAACTCGCTTTGCTCCGAGCTTTGCCATGGAGATCGAAAGCAGGCCCGATCCGCATCCCAATTCAAGCGCCTCGTCGCCTTGCCGTGCATCCAGCAGACCGGCCAGTTCAATCGTCGACGCCGGAGGGATGTGCACGCCCTGGGGGATCTCCAGTTCCACGGGGCCCGTGGGGAGCTGCACGCGTGTGGTCCGGTTTTCCTGAACACGCAAGCACTCGAAACGGCTGCGTGCGGCGGTGAGCAAACGTTCCACCAAAGCGGCATAGTCGAGGCCCGCCCATTGAGCGGAGACAGCCAAAGCCTCAAGAGGCTCGAGGCTCGGCGTCGTGTTCGCTTCCAGGAAAAACACGCTTCCATCCCTGGAAAGCCTTATATCAAAACGAGCGTAGTCCTGCAATTCCAGTGCGTGAAATGCATGCCGAGCCAGATCCTCGATTTCGTTCCTGAGGCCGTCGGCAAGATCGGCCCGAAGCGTTCTGTGATTTTCATCCGTGGGATCCAGGAGCTTGAAATGCTCGGTAAGAATGTTCGTTTCGGCGGCGTCAATTTCCCATTCGAGAATGGGGAGCACCTCGAGGCCCTTCGGACCGTTGATCAGCGATACGGCGAGTTCGCGGCCCGGAATATAAGATTCGACAAGGATCGGCTGTCGAAGAGAGTTTAAAAGACCCGCAGCGGCGGCGTATCCTTCCCGCTCCGTCCTGGCCAGGGACACACCACGGCTCATATGCTCGAAAGCGGGCTTAAGTATCAGGGGAGGTCTTAGCCACTCGGGCATGGTCCAGGTACTCGAATGCACGACCACTCCCGGGGGCACGGAGATTCCGGTTCCGGCGAGGCGTTTTTTCGTTGCTTCCTTATTATCGGCGACAAGGCAGGCCTTGGCTGAAGATCCGACGACACGGGCCCCCCAGTTTTCAAGCAAAAGGCGGACGAGGGGCCGATACATTCCGCGGCCACAATAAGTGTCGGTGTGGTCGATGACCAGGTCGCATTCTTGTGCGAGGGTTGGCGCGTGAAGCTCGATTTCCCCGGAGTCGATAAGGAATGGCTCGTGATTCAAAGCCCGCAGTCCGATCGAAACAGCTTCTGCACAACGACAAGGGGAGCCCGCCGTGTGTACGATGCCGACACGCATAGTGTTCCTTGATATCATAAAAACCTGAGAGGCGCTTGGGTTAATTTTTGCCGTGAAGGCTGTTTTATGTGGGGCGGGTCTTCGGAGCCGCCGTGGCGCACAGTGACACCTTGGGAGCGCATTATGGACAGGGATCTTTGAGTCAATTTGAGAGCAGCCTCCGGCCGGGCGGCTCCAGGGAGCCACCCCGAATGAAAACGGAGTGAGCCGTTAATCTCGAATCAAAGTTGCAGCTGGAGCATCAACCATCCATCTCAGACTGCCTAGCGCGGGTTGAATTTTTGCCGCGGGCAAATCACACGCCGGATCCTGAATCACCCTGGATAGAGCTTTGGCCTTGTCCGAGCCTGCGACAATGATCAGTGTCGCCTGTGCCTGGTTCAGGATCCGAAAAGTCATGGAAATCCGGTTGGCGCCGGTTTCGGGTAAATAATTGGAAACCACAAGCCTGCTTTCGTTCCAGCTGGTTCCTGGAAAGAGTGAAGCCACGTGCCCATCAGTGCCCATCCCCAGCAGAAGCAGATCAAAAGAGGGGATGCCGGTCTCAGGGAAGACTTTTCTCAGTTCCTGTTCGTAGAGCCACGCGGCTTTATCCGGATCGTCCAATTCGCCGAGCATTCGATGAATGTGGCTACTCGGCGCTCCAAGCTTAGAAACGAAAGCCTTCCAGGCCATCCCGAAATTGCTGTCGGGACTGTCGGGAGGAACGCACCGTTCGTCACCCCAGAAAAACTGAATGCGATTCCAGTCGATGCGTTCGGCAAGCGGAGGCGAGCCCAGCAATTCGTAGATGGGAGCGGGAGTCTTTCCGCCGGTCAGAACGAACGTCGCAATCTCTTTTTGTCGCAGCGTGCTCTCCAACAGCGTGGCGACACGCCCAGCGGCGGCATAGACTAAAGCATCGGCATCGGGATGAATCTCAATTTCCTTCTTCATGGTTATTCTCGGTCCATGCGTTCACGCGTTTGCCGGTTATGGAGCCGACGCGCAGACGGCTTCCTATTTCTGGAATGCTTTCTCCAATTCATAGGCTTCCGCGAGTGCTGCCTTGAAAACCGCATCCTCTCCCGTCTGCGACAATTCGCGCACCAACAGGGAGGCTTCATCGAGCGGTTCCTCGGGGACTGAATGAATGACGCGGGATCCGTCCACAAACGCGACGGCGCTGATGCACTGGGAACCCTGCTCGACAAAGACCGAGAACTCCGCCTTGCTTTGCGTGCGCAACGTGATCGCACCGATTCCCGGAACCTGGCCGGGTTCGGAGATCGTTCCAGTGAAACGGACCCGTATTTCACGACCTTCACTCATCCAGCACGAGTCCCACCGGTCTCCGGAGCGTTCTGCCGAGACCCGTTTCCAACCAAGACTCGAAGCGAGCCAGCCGGTCAGAAGCAGCGTTCGGGTTGGGATGCTGCCCGGAGCGGAGAGATTTCGAATGATTTCCACCTCGGAAATTTCCCGCACATAACGGCTCGTTGCCGGTGAGTCAAAAAACTGCGCGATAAGATCGCGCCAGGCGGTGATCCGCGACCAGTTCAGGTCCCGCATGGCGATCCCCGAGGGTTGATCGACCAGCAGCTCGAGGATATGGAGCCTGTTAAGAGGATCCTCCCTGGATTGATGGGAATCGACGATCAGCAGGTGGGAAAAACGCGCCAATCGCTCCATTACATCTTTATCCGCAGTTCTGAACGACCGCCAATACAGGTATACCGGCAAATCCGGAACGAGAAGCGACAGAAGCGTATCCGGTAAATTCATTCTGGCTCGGGTACGCGCTGCCAATGTGATCGTCTCGCAGCACACCTGTGGTCCTCTGGACAGCGGAATCGAACAATGTGCGCTGATCCATGCGTGCATGTCAGGCGGTTCCAGGGCTTCGTCCGGTTCGACATAAGCGATAATGGACCGGCTTGGGTGCCACTCGGAAACCTGTGCCAGAACAGCAGGAAGTCCTTGTGCTTCGTTCCTGTTCTGCGCAAAGGCAATGAAGTTGCACGAACAAGCCCGTATCACGGCTTTTTGTGCCGTTTCGCCTGCCGATTTCCAGAACGAGGCAAGCTCCTTCTCGATGGCGGCGACGTCGATCTCCATGGGAATTCCGAAATTTCCCGTCAGCCAGGAATTGCTCATAACGGCCGCCACGAACGTTTTTCACGCGCCAGCAGTTCGTCCGCCTGGGCGGGACCCCAGGAGCCGGAGGCATATTGAAGTATTGGACGCGACCGGTCGGCGCCCCAGACATCAACAAAGGGCTGCATGAGAGACCATGCCGATTCTACGGAGTCAATCCGGTTGAACAGCGTCGGGTCGCCGAGCATGCAATCGAGCAGCAGGCGTTCGTAGGCGTCGGCCAGATGCGGGCCGAAGGTGCTTCCGTAGCGGAAGTCCATGTTCACGGGACGCATTTCCAGCGCCTGTCCAGGCAGCTTGACCATTGTTTTCAGAGTGATGCCTTCGTCCGGCTGGATACGAAACGCGAGGACGTTGGATTCGACCCGAGTTGCGGGCGCCTGGCGGAAGATAAAGTGAGGCGTGGGTTGAAAGACCACGGCGATTTCCGTTACGCGTTTGGCCAGGTTTTTCCCTGTCCGGATGTAAAAGGGGACGTCGGCCCAGCGCCAGTTATCGACACTAAACCTGATGGCGGCGAAAGTCTCTGTCCGAGACTCCGCTGCGACTCCGGTTTCTTCCCTGTAGCCGCGCGCCTCCTTTCCCCCAATGAATCCAGGCCCATATTGCGCTCTCACTGAGAAGCGATGGACATCCTCCAGGGTGAAGGCACGAATGGAGCGCAAGACTTTGGCTTTCTCGCTTCTGACAGCATCCGGGCTGAAATCCGGGGGAGGTTCCATGGCAACAAGGGCGAGAAGTTGCAGGATATGATTTTGCACCATGTCGCGGAGAGCACCCGCCTCTTCGTAATAGGCGCCACGAGTGCCGACCCCGATATCCTCCGCTGCGGTGATTTGCACATGGTCTATAAACTGTCGATTCCAAATGGGCTCGAAGATCTCGTTGGCGAAGCGGAAGACCAGAATGTTTTGCACCGTTTCCTTGCCGAGATAATGGTCTATACGATAAACCTGGCCCTCGTGGAAGACAGAGCTGACCACTTGATTCAGTTCCTGCGCAGACTTCAAGTCCCGGCCAAATGGCTTTTCGATGATGGCTCGTATCCAACCGACGCCATCGGTGAATTCACGGTTCATCCCATTTTCCCCAAGATTGCGGATGATGTTGGCGTAATCACTTGGGGCCGTTGCGAGATAGTAGATTCGATTGCCGCCGGCTCTGCGGATCTTGTCCCTTGTCTGGAGCAGCCTCTTCAATTCGCCGTAAATGGCGGGATTGTGATAGTCGGCGGACAGATAGTAAATGCCCTGCGCAAATGCGTTCCAGGTTTCTGGATCAGAGGGGTTCCCGGAATCCTTGTCGACCCAGGTGCGTAGCATGTTCCGGTACTCGTCGTCGCTCATGGGTGAGCGGGACATGCCTATGATCGTAAACCCAGCGGGGATCATTCGATTCTGTGACAGCCGGTAAAGTGCAGGGATTAATTTGCGTCGAGTCAGGTCTCCGGAGCCGCCCAAAATGACCATAGAGCTCGGCTCTGGGCTGCGGCGCATGCGGTGGCCTTGCCTCAGGGGATTCGTCGCCATACTCTAAAGGATAGCGTGGATGAACGGAGGCTGCAAATGGATGTGGATTGACGATTGGAGATCGGCTTGCTTTTCAATCTCCTTTTTTAATTTTCAATCGCCAGGAGCGCGGCGCCCAGGGCTCCAATCATTTGAGGTTGTGGAGGTATCAGTAATTCGCCTTTCAATGCGGTCCCAATCAGGCGGACCAGGCATTGATTTCTCGCCCCCCCGCCGGCAAATACGATTGGAAGGTTTGTGCCAACCCGTGCCAGCATTGTGCCGACGCGGGCCGTCACCGTCCGATGCACCGCAAGCGCGATGTCCTCCCGCCGGGCTCCTTTGTTTAGAAGCCCAATGACTTCTGATTCAGCAAAGACGGCGCACATGCTGCTGATCTGCACGCCGTTTTTGCCTGAGAGAGCCGCGGCGCCAAGTTCCTGAAGCTTGTACCCAAGCGCCGTCGCAATCATCTCCAGGAACCGGCCGGTCCCGGCTGCACAGCGGTCGTTCATTTCGAAGTTGATCGCGCGGCCCGAGCCATCGAGGGCAATGGCCTTTGTGTCTTGCCCTCCAATATCCAGGACGGTGCGGCAGCCTCGAAAGACGGCATGAGCGCCGCGGGCATACGCCTTAATCTCCGTAACACTGCGGAATCCGAAGGAGACCTCGGCGAGAGCGCGGCCGTAGCCGGTGACCATGATCCGATCAAACGAAACCCCATCGATTATCGTCCGGCACACGCCCGCAATATCCGGCGTTGTTTCCGCTTCATGGCTGACCAGGATTTCTCCTGTTGAAGCATCGGTCACAACCAGTTCGATACTTCGGGATCCGATGTCCAGGCCTGCGGTTCTCATATTATTTCTTCAGCAATTCCAGAAATGCCTGAACGCGGGTTTCGATCTGGGCAGCATCTTCCATGCTGTAGTCGGTCTCAATCCTCAGGAACGGCAGTCCCTGACCGGACATTGCCCGCCGGACCGCGTTTCCTTCCATTGTGTAAGGGGTGCAAAACTGTATTTCGTAGTGTACGACGCCGTCGGCCTTGTATTGGCGGGCCATCTCCGAAACATGGTCCAGGCGCTCCGTATTCGGAGTGAAAACAGCGCAGTCGATCCCGAGATAACGTCGGGCGATCCGGTCGAGGATTTCTTCGCGCGTCTCTGCTCCCTGGATCTCCACCAGATTTCGCGTGCCACGTTCGCCGACGCAGGATTCTTCCCCAATGATGACCGCGCCGTTTTTCTCAATCAGATAGGGAACCTTCCAATTCGGCGCCGCCATCGGGCATCCGCTGATGAGCAGGCGCGGAGCCCCTGCCGGTGCGACTCCCTTCTTCTGCGCCACCCGGCTCTCGAGCTCGTCACAGAGCTCGTTAACTTTCTGGGTAAACCGGACCGGGTCGTCGTAGAACTGAATCTGATTGATCAGGAGGCAGTCGAGTCCGGATATGGGTGCGGGATCCGCAGCGCGCAGGCGATTGAGACGATGCAGCGCTTCTCGTTTGCCGTTGACGATCTCGACTCCCCGTTTTAAGGATTGCGCGGTTATTTTCTTGCCGCTTAATTCCTCCAGCTTGTTCGCGAGCCTTCCGACTTCGCTTCTCCACAGCTGCCCGTCGCTCTCCTTCTTCATGTGAGGGATCTCGAGCACAAACATCGGCTTGTATTCGCTGAACACCTCGTATGCTTTTGTCTTTCCGTCGCAGGTGGTTTCCCCGATGACAAGGTCGCAAGCCTCAACATAGGGGCAAACACCAGCCAGCTTGAAACCGACAAAAGATTTGATCAGCGCGCAGGTGTTGCGGGGAAGAACCTGTTCGACAAGTTCCGTGGCGCACTCGGCGCCCGCGCACAGGCCGACCGAGACACCGTCCGCGGCAAGAATGATCTCTTCCGGAACGTAGAGACAGAAAGTACCGATTATCTTTTGTCCCTGCTTCTTCTGTTCGAGCAGTTCTTCGATCCGCAGTCCATGGATTTCGCTCATCACGAAGTCCAGATAAGCGGTGCCTGCGGGCCGGTTCTTTTGTGACAGATAGATGTCCGAGTAAGCTTTGCCTAGAACTTGAAGCAGTCCTTCATGCGCTTGCAGATTCAGGCCGAGACCTTCCCACATTTCCGTATGATTTTTTGCTGCCATAATTTCCTCCAGTCCGCATTGGGAAATGAAACTCCGAAAACGGAGATGATGAATGATTTTGTCTGGAGGTTAAGGGCAGAGGCTCAGGGATGAGCTGTTGTGATGACGGAAATACCCGCTAACGCTCCAGGATTTTTCACCAGATGGCTCGCAGCCCAGCGTGCCACTGGCACTGTTCAGCTGCGTTTAGCGTAGCGGCCGGTGCCTACCGACATTAACGCACCTCCTTCCATTTCTCGACGCCGGCAGTTTACACAACAGGAGCCGGTTGGCAAAATGAAAATATGCGGATTTTTGCCTTCGCAGGAGCTTAAAGTTGTAAGAGTTCAGGAGAGGAACTCGGAGACGCTGAGGTTCAAAGACTCGAAAATGATCGGATCCTGGGTTCGGCTGGACGGGGCACCGAGGAATCCGGGCCGTTCTGATCAAAATCGGGATCGGCAGGCTTTGCTTCGTTGACCGGGGCAGATCGGTCGCCGGTTCCGTCTCGATTGTGTGGATGATTCGACCCGAAGCTCACTCTAGATTGGGTTCTACCAGCAGCGCTGCAGGTTTGAGTGTTGCCGGTTTCATTTCCTGCGAACCATTTTCTGATCTGCTGCTCGTCGGAACCGAAGGCTGGCTCGCAGTGGGGTTTGAGACCAGGATGACGCCCTTGCCGGGAGGGTTGTTCTTCGGTTGCAGCCAGAGTTTTTCAATGTCGGGCGCAAGGAGCTTCAGAATCGCAACCGGAAGAGAGCTGGTGAATCCGTAATCGCCCGCTTCTTTGCCCGGAACAAAAGCGGTAATGACCCCGAAGTACCGGTCCTCTATATAAAAGACAAAAGTGGCCGTACGATCTACGGGACGTGAGGAGATCACCTGGCCGCCGTGTCCGACGGCGTCGAAGCGATTGTCCCCCGATCCTGTCTTGCCGCCGACCACCATCGGCTTGTTTCCCGACTTGTAGGTGCCGGCCAGCCGGATCGCAGTCCCCTTCTGGACAACCTCGGCCAAAACGGGAAGAATCGCCCGGGCAACTTCCCTGGGAATGACCCTCGTCCCCTGCGATTCGACCGGGCCCATGACCGTCTCATAGGGAGTGCTGCCTGCAAAGCGCAATCGGGCCATCCGGATTGTCGGCTTCAAGACTCCGTCATTCACCAGGATGCCCATCAGTTGCGCCAGCGCTTCCGGCCTGTCGCCGGAGCTCCCGATGGCAGTCGCGAAGGACGGGACCAACCTGTCGAATGGGAAACCCAGGCGCTTCCATTGAAAGGTCATGCGTGAGAAGGCGTCCTGCTCGAAGCGGATCCTCAAACGCAGGTCCTGGGCCGAGCGGTTGCGCGTTTTGAAAAGCCAGGTGGCCGAAATCTGCTGCGCCTCGTCGCTTTCGTCCCAGAGTTGCTGCCAGCCCAACGACGGATCTCGCGCCAGTTCCCCGGCGCACCAAACCTTCAGCGGGTGTATTCCAAGAAGGTAGCTGAAGTCAGACAAGTTGAGGTGGGGATTGCCGTACGCTTTCATGAGTTTGGCGATCTGTTCGGGCTTCACCGTTCCCATGTATTTCTGGAGCCAGGCCGCCAGGCCGTCCTCATCGGCCCCGTTGTGCCAGGCGCAATAGAGGATTGCAAGGTTGCGGCCGGAATCCGCCTTTTTGTCCAGCAGCCTAGTGACGACCTCATCAGGCGAGAGCTTCTGGAACGACTTATAGGACTGATAGAGGATGTATTTGGACTCATCGCGGGCAATTTCCTGAAGCAGCTGGTGCCTTGTCGGATTGTCGACGTCCGAAAGGATCTCATCGGTATTGTAAGGTAGTCGGGCTTCATAATACCGAACCAGGTCACGCATCAGGCGTACGTAGGCGAGATTGACTGAAAGCGCCGTTGCCTCGCGAACCGTGAAGATGCGGCTGTTTTCATTTTTTTCGAAGTTCTGAAAGACGTGGACGCCCCCGCCTGTGAAAAAGACCTCGCCAGGGTTGCCGGAATAGGTCCTGTCCAGAGCGAGTTGCAGGAAAGCCTCCAGCGTCAAGCCCGGCTGTCCTTGCAGGGTCTCCGCAGCCCATCGTGTGAGGGGATCGCGCGCCGACTTCAATTCGTTCTGCAATCCTGGAGTGTCCAAAGCCGAGAACTGGCCGTGAAGGTCGGCCAACACATTCAGATAATTCACCAGAGTCCTCAGTTTGGCAGTGCTTCCCAATTGCATCTTCATTCCGGTGTTGATGTCGAAGGGAGCATTGAGGTTATCCGTTACGACCCGAACCTGGTTTCCGTTCGGCGTCCTCTCGAACAACATCATTCCATAGATCACCTTTGAGGGATCCCCTTTGGCTAGGAGTCGCTCGCCCCGCAGGCCGGCCGAATCAACAAACTTCAGATCATGCAGCTTTTCAAAGAGGCCGATGATTGTGTGCTGCAGTCCCGGATTGATCGTGCTTTCGACATTCAAATGAAGCCTGTCCAACTCATAAAGACCCGGGATGCCGAGAAGCGAAGATAGCTTGGATCGGATCTCATTCACTGATTTGCGCTCGGCATACGAGGGGAGAGCATATTGCGGCGGGCGGATAGAGAACGAAAGCGGCGCCGCGAGGACTCGGTTCGCGAAACCCTGCGAGATTCCCTGGATGTTACCAAGCAGGTGAGCGTAAAAATTCGCCCTGGCTAGAAGCGCCGAACGATTCTGCACGAGATAATAACTCGGCGCCTTGACCGCACACACAAGAGCAAGCACCTGTTTGAATGCCTTGGCTTTTTCCGGATCGCTGTCCGGCATCGAAAGACTCTTCTGCACGTCCTGGAGATTGAGGCCGAACCAGGCGTTCATTCCCTCCCCAATTCCGTGGACTTCTCCGTATCCGGGAGCCGCTGCCAGTGGAATTGAATTCAGATAATCGAGGATGATCTGCCGGCGTTCTTCCCGGGTGTCCGGCCCGTTTTGGTACACCTTAAGGCTTGCATCTGTCATCTGGCGCAGTTTGGCCATGATCGAGTTCGTTCGCCCGTCATAGGAATGCCGGTACTTTTCGATCTGTGTGGCGAGTGTGCTGCCCCCTTCAACCGGCAATGCCAGACCGAGCTTGTGGCCGGTATACAGGAGCGCGGCTTTTGCCAGGCGGTCCCAGTCGATCACAGGATTGGTTCGAGAATCGGCCGGGTCGCCCAATTCGCGGTTCTCTATAAGAAGGAGGCTTTTGACCACCGATGCCGGAATTTCCTCAAAGCTGTCGAAAAACTGCCCTGGTACCGGCGCCTGGAACAGCGGCTCTCCACCCTCTCCCTGGATCGTGAGCTTCGTGGAAGTCGGTTCTGAGTAAGGGGGAAGAATGCCCCATTTGGCGACGCGTTCCAGTTCGGGCGAAAAGCGCGCCTGTTCGATTGTGGTATAACCTGCCGCGCGGAGGCGCTGCTCGAAATCGGGGATGAGCGCGTAACCGGCGCGGATATCAAAAGGTCCACTTTGGGGGAATACGATGCTTGGGCTTGGTCCCGGCTCGACCTTGTACGACATCTTCCGTGCGTACCTGGAGAAAATCCAGGATTGAAGCGCAGAAGTCCTGAGTTCGTAGAGGGTTGGTACGACAGCACCCGCCCCGATCAGAAGCCAAAGAAACCATTTGGAGGCACGGGCGTGAGCCTCACGAATTGCTCGAAAGCCCGGCAAATGATTGTGTGCATACACTCCCATCCAGCTGCCACATTGTAGACGTACCTTCTGGTGAATCATTTTCAGTTACCAAATTGGCTAATGTTGCGTCTGTCCACATCAGGAAACTCTCATAGGAAAGAAAAACAAGTCAAGGATGGGGGGAAACCCGAGTATGTTCACAACATAATTATGAGATCGGGAATACAGAATTTCAATTTCTTCTTTGAAGTTTTCCTGTTTTTGAGCGAAGAAAGTTGTTCGACGCCTTAGGTTGCCCCCCGAATGGAATGGCTCGGGTGTACCGGAGCTGAAAAACATCCATTACGAGAAAGACGAAGTGCACGAAATGTCCTGTCTCCTTTTTCGTGGCGTTCGGGTGGTTCGTGGTTCCGAGTCTTAGAGGTCAAATCGAGTAGGAGAATGAAGCGGTTCCCTGCATGCGCATCTCATCTTCGACGAGGTCCTGAAAGCTTGTCCTGTCATAAACGTCCGACATCGCCTTTGCTGCGCGTTTCCACATCCCAATGAAGATGCAGTTGCCGTGAATGGAGCACTCTGCGGCAGCCTTGCCGCTGGTCAAGCATGCGACCGGCACGAGCGGTCCTTCGATATATTGAATGATTTCTCCGACCGTCACCCGGCCGGGCGGACGGGCAAGAAAATACCCCCCTTCCGCACCGCGTTTGGATTCCACAAAGCCCGCACCCCTCAATTGATTGAGGATAACCTGCAGAAAACGGTGCGGAATTGCCTGGACCTCCGCGATGTCGCTGATCTTGACCGGATTTTGCCCATAGCGACGGGCGAGCTCGAAGATCGCCCGGATTGCGTACTGGCACTTCTGGGACACCATTGCTTTTGCTCCGGGACTCAGGCTGCGAAGCGCCTGTGGCGGTGTTGTTTCACTTGCTGATCACGAAGATCGCCATATCGGCTAAGAGGTTGACATCCTCGCTGACGACACGTCCTTCTTCCGTGTCGAGAGCAATGCGCTCGTGGATGTGAACTTGGCGTTCTCTGCAAAACTCTTCAAAGTCCGCAATTGAAAAGAATCGTATGTTCGGCGTGTTATACCATTCGTGCCGAAGCAGGCCGGACGAAAGCGGAGACCGGCCCTGTACGTTCAGCATTTTGCGCAGCTTGTAGTATGCAAAATTCGGGAAGCTCACGATCGAACGCCGGCCGACGCGCAACATGTCCACAATCAGACGTTCTACATCCCGAACGGCTTGAAGGGTGTGGGAGAGCACCACATAGTCGAACTGCGCA